>Ga0164241_10000159_pt1 | contig 159830 bp, 159 predicted proteins | sample OricomyardsoilBY_FD_108780 | JGI IMG/M metagenome (GOLD analysis project Ga0164241, IMG submission 108780) | Backyard soil microbial communities from Emeryville, California, USA - Original compost - Back yard soil (BY) | ecosystem: Environmental > Terrestrial > Soil > Unclassified | place... | reverse complement strand
TGACTCGCTACTCACGCCGTTCTTGGGCGGTTGGTCGCCCGCTGCAACGTCCGTCACGTACGGGTGGTATCGCGACGGCAGTGTGCTCGTCAGTTCAGCGGCAACCTATACGCCTGGCCAGGCCGACATCGGACACACCATCACCCTCAACATCACGGGCATGAGGGATGGTTATTTCACCCAGACCCAGTCGTCAGACCCTTTGCGCATTACCGCGAGTAACTTCTCGTTCTCGGGTGCGCCCTCTGCGCTTGCTGGGACCGCCAAGGTTGAGTACGTGCTCTCAGCGTCAACGGGGCTCACGACTTCCGGTGCCACGTCGTCGATCACGTGGTTGAGAAACGGTCTTCCGCGGCAGTATGGCGGCAGCACTCTCGCGCTCAACTCAACGGATATTGGGAGCAGCATCAGCGTCCGCTACGAGTTCTCCAAGCCGGGTTACCAGACCGTGTCTTACATCTCGCCGGGGGTTGGTGTGGCTGGTTACTCTTCATACACGTTCTCCGGTGCGCCATCCGCGATTTCCGGGACGGCGAAGGTTGAATACACGCTCTCAGCATCCTCGGGGATCACAACTCCCGGTGTCACGTCTTCCATTACGTGGTTCAGAAACGGTCTTCCGCGGCAGTACGGCGGCAGCACCCTCGCGCTCAACTCAACGGATATTGGCTCCAGCATCACGGTTCGCTTCACTTACGACAAGTTGGGCTATGCGTCCACGTCCTACACGTCTCCAGCGGTCACGGTCGCGGGCTACTCGTCCTACACATTCTCGGGTGCACCTGCGGCGATCTCCGGCACGATGAAAGTTGGCAAGACTGTCCAGGCGGTCTCGGCACTCACGACATCGGGTGTGACGAAGACGTACAAGTGGTACAGGAACGGCGTTATCAGGCAGACGGGTGGCACCACTCTGGTGCTTAAGTCAACCGACAAGGGCGCCAGTATCACGGTCCGCATTACCTTGGACAAGCAGGGATACAACGCGCAGACCTTCACCTCGGCAGGGCGAACTGTTACCTCGTAGTCGATAGTCAGATTGGCGCGCTCGCGAGTTACATCGCTCGTGAGACACGGCGGCAGGTGGGCCTGAGTGCCCGCCTGCCGCTTGCGGCAATTTCGAGGAGTGACTCCGCCAATTGGACGGGCCACGACACACGGGAGAGGCGGAGCCACAGTGACACGACACATCTGTGCCGTCACGTTAGTGTGGGCGCTTGGCGGTAACTCCGCGCTTGCGTTGATCTCGAACCTCAAAGGTGATGCTCGTGAGTTCCCAGCCCACTCTGCACAACGAACGCGTCATCGCCTTGACACTCGGCGCTTTCCGGATTGTGCAGCACTTGCCGTTCCTTGCGGTGAGCATAGGCGGATGGACGGCATACTCCCGCCCAGCTCTCATGGCTTGGCTGTTCGTAGGCTCGGTCGCGTGGTCGGTCTTTCTGTTCACGTCCGCGTACCGGCGTGGGGGCCTGACACCGCCGTGGGCGCTCGTGGACGTGGGCTTTGCCGCCGTGATGACTTTCACCGTGGGCCGCTTGTGCCTTCCCGGTCACGAGCTGGCGTGGGACAACTGGAGTGTTGGTCCGGTGGTGGGAGCCGGAGCAGTTGCCGCTGTGTATTTGAGGCCACGCGTGGCGATCTTTGCTGTGATGCTGCTTGTCACTGCCTATGTGATGGGCGTGCAGCCCAACGAGGCGATCTCGGCAGACGTTGCCCAGACCGTGGGCAACGTGGCTGGATTGTTGCTCTTCCCCTTTGCGGCGGGTGTGGCCGCTGCCACTCTTCGCCGGTTTGCGCGCCAAGCCGAGCACGCTCAGCGCAGCGAGTTCGAGTTGCGGTTGGAGCGGGAAACGGAGCGCAGGCTTGTTGACGAACGGATCCGGCAGTTCAGGCTGTTGCACGACACCGTGCTGTCCACGCTCAGCGCGATCGCGCGCGGGGGATTGGACCACCGTGCCCCAGAGGTTCAAAAGCGATGTGCCGACGATGCCGATTTGCTTCGTGGGCTCATCACTGGCATGGCCTACGACACCCCAACAAGCCTTGGAGCGGCGCTCGCCGAGGTGTCGCGAGCTCACGCGGAACTGGGCCTCGAAGTGCGACAGCAATATGACTCCCTCCCCGATGGCCTACCACCGGAGGCAGTCGAGGCAATCTCCCACGCTGTGCGCGAAGCCCTCAACAATGTGGTCAAGCATGCGGGCACGCCCGATGCCTGGGTCACGGCTACCGGCGATGAGACCGGCTCAGTGCGAGTCATCGTCGCGGACCGCGGCGCTGGGTTCGATAACAGCAGCGGCAGTGGCGGATTTGGGATCAATCAGTCCATTCGCGGGCGGATGCGTGCAGCCGGCGGCGACGGACGCATTCACACGTGGGAGGGCCAAGGCACTGAGGTGGAACTCGCATGGCCAACGGTGAACGTGTGATGCGCGTAGGGGTCATTGACGATGACGCGATGTTGCGCGAAGGCATGGCCGAATGGTTCTCCGCGCGGTCCGACCTTCGTGTAGTGGCTTCCACGGGATCCGTGGGCGAATTTCTTGGCGAGGGCCCAGAGCTGGACGTGGTGTTGCTGGACCTCAACTTGAGGGATTTCTCCGTCCCCGCTGACAACGTGAGGCGCCTGTGCGCCAAGGGCTACAAGGTGTTGATTGTCTCGACGATCCCTGATGCCGAGCATGTGATCGCCACCATTGCTGCAGGGGCCCAGGGCTATGTCATCAAGAACCGCGACTTGGCCGCACTCGCTGGTGCCATCAGCGATGTGGCGAGCGGCGGATTCGCTCTGTCACCTGAGCTCGCCTTTGTCCTGACTCGCGATGCGCGCAGTGAGCGGCCTTCGCTTACGCCCAGGGAGCGCGAGGTGCTTGGGTTCTACGCAAGCGGAATGACCCTTGAGGCGGTAGCACGGCGGGTGGGGATTGCACCGGGTACCGCCCGGACCCACCTTGCACGCGTCAAACAGAAGTACGCGGACGTTGGCCGGCCCGCCTATACCAAGCTCGATCTCGCTGACCGGCACAGGGAGGACCGCTTGGACCTGGATGGGCTCCCGCCGTCCTAGGGCCCTACTTAGCCTTGGAAGGCACCCGCTTCTCCAGGTAAGGCACCGCGTACTTGTCGATGTCAGCCATGATCCGAGTGCACAGCGCCGTCAGGTTGGCAGTGTGCGCGTACTCGTACCAATGGTCGAGCCCCATGCGCAGCATGCCGATGCGCTCGGGATCCGCCCACGTGGCCGTTGGCTTCTCCGGCACCTTGACGGCTGGGGTGTGCTCGGCGTACCAAATCTTGCGCTCCGCCCACGCCTTGTCCGTGATGGCGCCAACGTCAATTGTCAGCAGCACCAGGCCCGAGCTGGCCCGGTGTGACCCCTGGAACGTCATCAGATGCCAACCCGTGGGCAGCTTTTTGCGGAAGGCCATGGTCCCCATAAACCCTCGTTCGCGCATCGCCGGCCCTATATGGTCCTGCATCAGCGTTGCATGAGCGGCCTGTGCGTTGTGGGGTGCCATAGTGCTAACGGTATGGGGGATTCGCCGCGCGCGCGTCCGGAGCGGTGCGCTATGGGCTAGTTTGAGGCGATTCGCGGCCCTTCAAATAGCCACCTACAGGTGCACGAGCGCCACCGTCTGGCCAGTGGGCGCGGGCGATCCGCCAGCGGGCTCCTCCGTCACCGCCACCCCAACCACGCCGTCCATGGGCGCGGACATCACAGTCATGAATTCGCCGTCACTGTGCGGCATGAAGGTGGGCCCGGGATGGGACGAGCCGTCCTCCATCATGAGCCACAGCTGATATTCCATGCCGCTGGCCGGCATGGGCGCGTTGTCGCCCATCGCCACCACGGCGCCCATCGAATCGCTCATCACGAGGTGCGATTGCCCCAGCCCCAAGTCCATCGCGTGCGCGTCCGGCGCCGTGGTCACCATCATGACGTCGTGCTCCAGCGCGCGCGTCTGCTGCCGCTGCTGATACGCGCTGCCCACGCCTATACCCACCGCGGCGAGCACCAGCACGGAGGCCGCGGCAACAGCAATACGTGGCCACATTTTGCGTGCCCGACGCTCACTCACCTCATCAACCGGCGTCACCTCCGGCGTTTCAACAGGTCCAGGGGTCACCTGTGCGGTGGTGCCAATCGCCGCCATGACCGAGGAACGAAGCGACGCGGGGGGAGGGGTGGCCTCGGCGTCGGCCAGTGTCACGGTGACCTCGCGCAGGGAGGTCACCTCGGCCGCGCAAGCCGAGCACTCGGCAAGGTGAGCCTCAAACTCAGCCGCTTCAGCGGGGGAGAGCGCGCCCACCACGTAGGGGCCAATGAGGGCGTGGACGTCCGCGCCGTTTGACTCGGTCACTTCTCCACCTCCCACATGTCTCGCAATTTGATCAATCCGTCCCGCAGCCTGGCCTTGGCCGTGCCCAAGGGCACGTTGAGCGACTCCGCCACCTCGCGATGCGTGTAGCCCTTGTAGAACGCGAGTTCCAGGGCCTCGCGTTGCAACTGCGTCAGTGCCGCGAAGCCCTTCCGCACACGGGCCGCCTGCCACTCGGCGAACATTGTCTCCACCACGTCATCCGGCTCAGCGGACTGGCCCGCCGCCGTAACCGAATTGGCTTGCGACCTGGCCCTATGCGCCTGCTCGGTCCGCACCCTGTCTACCGCCCGGCGATGCGCAATGGTGAGAATCCAAGACCGAGCCGAGCCGGCGTCGGGCCTATAACGGGGAGCCAACCGCCACACGTCCACGAGCGCCTCCTGAGCCACGTCCTCGGCGAGCTGCGGATCCCGCACCACCCTCAGTGCGATGCCGAATACCGAGCCCGCCACCTGGTTGTAGAGCTGCTCGAACGCGGGTGCGGAGCCGCGGCCGGACTGCACCAGGAGCGCTGCGAGTGAATCGGGGTTGGCGCCGGCGGGCACGGGCTCCGCCCCCGCCCGCCCCTGCGCCCTCGACTGCGCACCCCTCTGCGCCCTCGACTGCGCACCCACGTGGTCCACTCGTGCTCCTCGCCCTGAATCTAGCCGTCTGCATCCATGCTGTCGTCCTCCATCGCGTCGCTGGACGTCATGGGGGACGGGGACATGCTGCCGTCATCCATCATTGCCGATTGCGTTGGCGCCGGGGTGGCGGCCGGGGTGTCTTTGTCCCCGCATCCCGCGAGCACCAGGCCGCTCGCGAGCATGAGTACGGGTACCGCGATCAATCGCTTGCCATTCATGGTTCCTCCTCCGTTGTTGACTGCTGTCACAACTGGTTCGGAGCGAACCACGGCGCGGATGGGTGCTCACCCAAAGGTGAAGGCGTAGGCCTGCAGTCCCTCGCTGAAGGTCATGTGCAGCAGCACGGACCCGGGCTCGCCCGTCCACAGCGTGTAGAGGTCCGGTTCGCCGGAGACTGTGATGGTCTTGCGCGTGGAGGGGTCGCCAACCACTTCGGTGGTGACGGTGCCGGTTCCGGCGATCACCAGGTGGGCATCGGCGGCGTAGAAGCTCACGTTCATCTCCGCGTCCTTGCCTGCAGTGGCGAACTCGGAGCCCACGGTCCACGTGCCACCAATGGAGAAGTGGTTCCCGGGCGGGTCCGCGGTGAGGGTGTAGTTGGTTGCGGTGTCTTTGACAACGTCGTTGTAGTTGCCTTGCGCGCGCCCGTAGCCCGTGGGCGCCACGGTTGGCTCGGGCGGGGTCTTGAGCAGCTGCTGGATAAGCATCTCGGTCTCGCCATAGTTGCCCTCGCCGTAGTGCACCTGGCGCACCATGCCGGTCTGGTCGATGAGGTAGTGCGCGGGCCAGTAGCGCTGACCCCACGCGTCCCACGTGGCGTAGTCGTTGTCCAGCGCGATGGGGTAGTCCACGCCGTACCGCTTGGCCGCCGCGGCAACGTTGGACTCCACCTTCTCAAATCCAAACTCGGGGGTGTGGACGCCGATGACGACTAGGCCGTCGTCCTTGTATTTGTCATACCAGCCCGTGATGTACGGGAACGTGCGCTGGCAGTTGATGCACGAGTACGTCCAGAAGTCGATGAGCACCACCTTGCCCTTGAGGTCCTCGAGGTTCAGCGGCTTGTTACCAGGCGTGTTGAGCCACGAGGTGAGGCCTGTGAGCTCGCGCTCGGGCCCGCAATTGCGGAGCTCGGTTGGCACGTAGGAGCACTCGTCAAAGCTCATGTAGCGGCCCATGTCGGCAGTGCTGGTTGGGCCGTCATCGCGCCCGGCCAGGTTGTCCAACTGGGTGCGCACGTCCTGGTTGTCCTCGATGCTGCTTTGCGCGTTCGCGAGGAACCCAGGCACCGCGCGCTGCAGCGGCTCCACCACGTTGGTAGCGATCACCACGGCGGTGAGCATGAGAATCACGCCGGACGTAATGCGGATGGCGCTCAGGTTGGTACGCACGGCCTTGATGCGCGCGCCCATCGCCTGGCCCGCCACCCCAAAGGCCAGCAGCGGAATCGCGATCCCAACGGAGAAGCTCAAGGTCAGCACCACGAGGCCCCAGCTCACGCCGTTGGTGGCGGCGAGCACCGTGATGGACGCCAGGATCGGCCCCGCGCACGGCACAAACACCAGCCCCAGCGCGAGCCCCATGATGAACCCGTTGCCATCACGGTTGAGCTTGGGAAGGCGCGTGTTCACGAACGGCCGCTCCAGCAGATGCCCCACGGCAGGCACAGCGAGCCCCAACCCAACCACCAGCAAAGTGATGATGCCTGCCCAACGCAAGAAATCGTCGGGCAAATGAAGCGCCGACAGCAACACGCCGCCTATCAGGGTGAACACCGCAAAACTGGTCACGAGCCCGCCCACCACCACAAAGGGGCGGCGGCGGTTGGTGGCGCCGTCTTGGATGGACGTGGTGAGGATCGCGGGCAACACGGGGAGCACGCAGGGGCTGATGGCGGTGATGGCGCCGGAGATGACGCCAACCACGATGAGGGTGATCATGTGGCTAGTTCGTGGCGGGTGGTCAAGCGGATGGGGTCCACGATTTCAGACTTTACGCGTACCTCTTGTACCGGCCGCGCATGGTCCAAACCAGTACCGCGGCCGCGGCAGTCAGCACGAGTGACGCCACGGGGAGCCACGCGGCGCCCGCGACGGCGATGAGTGCCGCCCCAACGATGGAGCCGGTGGCGTTGCCGCCCGAGAACACTGTGGCGTAGGTGCCGTTGGCGGTGTCCGTGGAGCCGGGCGCGTGACGGATTGCCCAGTTGACCATGGAGGCCAACAAGATGGACCACGCGGAGCCCTGCACCACCACGCAGATCACAAAGATGGGCTGCACCGAGCCGAGCAGCGCCATGGTGCCCCACACGGCCGTGAGCAACGCGAGGCCAATCGCTACCGACCGCACCGGGTAGCGGTCAAGGAAGCGGCCAACGAAGAACATGGACACAACGCCCGAGACCCCGCCGATGAACAGCAGCGTGGGCACCGCGCCGGGCGAGAACCCCGCCACGTCCGTGGCGAAGGGCGTAATGAAGGTCCACATCACGGCGATGGAGCCAACCGTGAGGCCGCACACCACCAGGATGCGGGCAAAGATGGGCCACGACGGGACGAGCCCGCGGGCGGCGGTGCCCTGCTCGGCGCGGAAGCTGGGCATGACCGTGAAGATGGTGATCGCCAGCGTTGCGGCCAGGGCGGTGAGCACCCAATAGGGGGCGCGCCAGCCAGTGTGCTGTGCCAGCAGTGTCACGAGCGGCAAGCCAATAATTCCGGCGCCCGACGCTCCCAATAGCAGGCGCGACACCGACTTTCCGCGGTTAGCACTTGAGAACATGCCGGCAACAGTTGGGGTGACGATGGCCCAGAACGCGGCGCCGGCGAGGGCCGTCATTCCGCGGCCCGCGAGCAGCCACGCAAAGTTGTGGGCGGTGGCGAAGAGGGCGGTGCCCACGGCGAGGCCCGCGGCGGTGGCGGCGAGTACGTTGCGCCGCGGCAGGCGGCGCAACATCAGCGCAAAGGGGATGGACGCGAGCATGTTGACGAGCCCAAAGATGGTGGTCAGTAGTCCAATCGCGGCCGTGGAGCGGTTCATGTCCTTGGCCACGATGGAGATCACGCCAACCACCGAGGATTCGTTGGTGGAGAAGATGAAGGCAGTCAGCGCGAGCACCACGAGCGACCACACGGCGCGGCGGTGGGGAAGGGGCGGGGGCTGGTCGGGCCCGATCGTTGCGCTCGAGTAGACCGCAACCTCGGTGAGGCCGGGCGTGGCGGCAACGAAGGCTTCGGGCGCGCCGGGGTCGCCGGGTGCGCCGGGGTCGTTGGGTGCGCCGGTGTCGCCGGAGTCCGCGGCAGGCGAGTCTTTGCTGGTGGGCACGGGTGGCCAATCGAGAACGGCGGGGACGCGGCGGCACTTCCGCCGTGACCATGATACTGCGGAACCTACCAAGCGGTAAGAGAGTTAGGCTGGGTCGCGGGGGCGGCGGTCAACGGCGACGGCCGCCCTTTTTCTCACACCTTCCTCGTGTCCAGGAGGCACCATGTTCACCGGCATCAATTCCGAGATCTGCGCAACAGCATGGGCGATGGTGGAGCCGGCGATCATCCGCTCGGCGGAGCTGGAGGTGACGAACGAACTGAGCGGCAACCTGGTGGTGTTGGACCCCACCGCTGACGAGTTCTCCGTGCTCTTTACTGCGCACGCGGGCGAGCCAGACGAGCGAACTCTCACATTCGCAACCAACAAGGCGCGCGTCGTTTTCCGCACGCGCCTCGATACCTCCACGCTGCGCAACGCTGTGCCGCATCTTTACGCGCCAGGCGACATCAGTTTCCCGGGCGGCATCATCCGTGAGGGGCTCATCGTGGCGTACTCGGGCGTGCAGGGCGAGTATGACGAGATGATCTCCGAGTGGTTCGCCTCCGCAGTGCGCGGCCTGTGCCGGTTTGCGTTCAACGGGCCGCAAGGCGGCGACGCGCAACCCACGCCGTACTTGGGCCGCGAGGCCTGAGATCGCTCCCGCCGAGGTAGCGTCAACCCATGACAAAGGTGACGGCGGCAACTGAAGCCCTGGAAGCGTCGGGCATTGATTTTGTGCTGACGGAACACGGGCCGGTGAGCTCGCTGGAGGAAGCCGCCGCCGCGCGCGGGCTCAACCCTGGCGCGATCATCAAGACCATCGTGGTGCGCCGCGGCGAGGGCGACTTTCTGTTTGTGCTGGTACCGGGCGACCGCGAGATCAGTTGGCCCAAGTTGCGCACGCTGCTGGGGGTGAGCCGGCTGTCGATGCCGGACAAGGACGTGGCGCGTGACGTCACTGGTTACGAGCGCGGGACCATCACGCCGTTCGGCTCCACCACGGCGTGGCCGGTGATTGCGGATGCCTTGCTGGTGCAGCGAGATGGGCCCGTGAGCATTGGCGGGGGAGCGCATGGGCTCGCGGCCACTGTGGCGCCGGAGCAACTGGTTGAGGTGCTGGAGGCGCAGGTCGCGGACGTGACGGAGCCGCTGCGTCCGCACTGACTCCTATTGCAGGCAGAATTCGTTGCCCTCGGGATCTTGCATTTGGTAGTAGTGCTCGCCCCACGGCCCCCACTCCTGGTCGATGAGCCGCACCACCGTGGCGCCGAGTTCTATGAGGCGATCGCGCTCGGCGTTGAGCTCCTCAGGGGTGGGCGCACGGCCCGGCGTGGCCTGAACGTCCACGTGCAGGCGGTTGCGCCCCTGCTTTGGGCCGGTGGCGTGGTGGAAGAAGAGGCGGGGACTCTCGCCGGAGGGGTCTTGCACCATGCCGCGGTTGGCGAGGTCTGCCTCGGTGAGGCCGCTAGCAAGGAGTTCTTCCCGGAGTTCGCCGTCGAATACCGCCGGCTCCACTTGATAGACGCCCGCCCAAAACTCGGCGAGCGCCACCGGATTGTCCGCGTAGAAAACGATGTTGCCAATCTTGGATGCCATCTCTCCACCGTACGCTCGGGGCATGACATCCGCGCGGCCGGAACCGGAGATTTGGGTGGTCAGGCAGGCGTAGCGCTAGAAGCGCCGCCCGGCGAGCTGGCCCTCTGCGGCCTGCTCGTCGAGATCCTCGAGCCAGGAATCCAGCCGCTCCTCGAATAGATCCGCGGCATCCGCGTCGTAGTCCCTGCTACAGGGGTCAATGAAGAGGTGGCCCCTGTTCGCGTAGCGATATACGTGCGCGTGGGGCGCGTGATAGAGCAGGCCATCGAGTTCCGAGGGCTCCACCCATTCGTCGGGGTCCGCGAGGTGAATCTCGAGCGAGACGCCCGAGCGCCACATCCCGCCCAGCGCCTTGGGCGGCAGCGCGCCACCCATGAGGAGGCATCCGCGCACGCGCCGCAAATCCTGCGCCAGAATCTGCGCGGGCATCGTGCCCAAACTGAACCCCATCACTACGTCCGCGTTACGGAATTCTCTCGCCGCGCGTCGGGCAACGTCTTCTACGGCGTCATGCCCAATGGTCTGCGCGTGACGCAGGCCGTCGTCGAGGCTGCGGAACGTTTTGCCTGCAAAACAATCGGGGCAGTGGACTGTGTGGCCGTCTGCGGTGAGCCGTGCGGCGAGGCCGCGGAGGCCGTCTGTGAGGCCGTACGCGTGGTGGAACAGCAGGATCTCTGCCATGCCTCCAGTGTGCGCCCGGCGAAGCCTGCGCGCGAGCCAGGGGAGCGTCGGGCCAAAAAAAAAGGCCCCGCGCTGTGGCGGGGAAATTCGCGGGGGAAAAGAAGAGCGACGCGCACGAGGCCTCGGGGGGTGATGGCGTCGCGCGCGTCGCGTTCGATAACTATAACCCCCACCCCGTACATCTGCGCAAGTCCAAATCCGAAAATTTTTGAAGTTCGCTCAAGGCATAGCCTTGGGGCGTGAGTTCCATCCCCAGCGAAGTGCGCGGTAGGGGCGTTTTCTTGGTGGCCATGCAGGCGCTGCTTTTTCTCTGCGTCGCCGTAACAGCCATTCTACCAGGCCCGACGCTGTGGCAAAGTCTCCCTATTGGGCTGGCTCTGGTGGTGCTGGGCGCCGCGGGGATGTGGTGGACGGGCCGCAGCCTTGGCAGATCGCTGACTCCCATGCCGGTGCCGAATGGCGCGGGTCTGGTGGCCGCTGGGCCGTATCGGCGCGTGCGACACCCCATGTATGTGGCGGTGGTGCTGGTGTGTTTGGGGTTGGCGGTGGGCTCGGGCGCGCTGTGGTGCTACGTGACGGTGGTGGTGCTGTGCGTGTTCTTTGACCTGAAGGCGCGGGTTGAGGAGCGGTATCTGATGGCTGCGTATGAGGGGTATGCGGAGTACGCGGCGCGCACGGGGAAATTTGTGCCGGGTGTGGGCCGGCGGAAGTTATCCACAGGCTGAGCGGTTCCGGATGACGCGCGAGGGGGCGGCCCGCTAGGGTGCCCGTATCCGATTTTGGGGGAAGGCAATGGGGAGACCGTCAACTGTGGCCCGACGGGGCGTCTTTGTGATGGGCGTTGTGTTGTGCGCTGCGTTGTGTGCAGGGGCGCTGAGCGCGTGCGATGGCGGGCCCGATCCGTTGGTGACCGAGACGCCCAGTATTAGTGCGACGCCTAGCTCGTCGTCGCCGAGTCCGAGTTCGACTGTGACGGCGGAAGCTGACTTGTTGGCGCAACTGCCTGCGGAGGCGAAGGCCGAGGACTTGGATGGGGCGATCGCGACGGCAGAGTTCTTTGTGGAGCTCTACGGGACGATGTTGCAGACCGGAGATACGGCGTTGTGGGATGCGCTGTCTGAGGAGGGGTGCGAGTTTTGTCAGGACGGGTCTGACACGGCGGCGAGTTTGCACAAACAACGCACCAACGTAGCGGGCGGCGACGTGACAGTGGATGTTAGAAGCACACGCGCGAACGTTGCGGGGGATGGCTTCACGTATGTGGGCGTCGTAGCGCAACAGGACGCGATTACCGAGACTGCGCAAGACGCGAGCGCCATCGAGACCTCACCCCAACTCGTCAGTGGCCTAATCCTCAAGGTGAGATTCGACGGCGAGAAGTGGGTTGTAAGTGGCGTCGACAAAGTCGAGCCGGGGGAAATCTCATGAGCGTGCTCGCGGTGGTCGTGTTGGCGGGTGCACTATTTGCTTCGAGTGGTGGCGGTGATGGTGGCGATCACTCAATCTCGGGCCTAAGCGATGGCGGTTCGTACTACGTCGATGCTCTCGGCGATTCCGGCAACAACCCCGCGCACCCCGCATCGTCCTCGTCAGATGACGCTCCGGTCCGCGACTACCTTCGAGAGCCGTACTGCCACTCGCCCAACCTGCAGCCCGCCTTCGCACCGATGTGCACGAGTGGTGAAGGTCCAGTCTTCTGGTGCCTCGACGGCACGCAAGCTGAACTTCCGCTGTGGGTCCGCACGCAAAACGAGGACGGCACGTGGTCCCAGTGGGAGTTGCTGTCGGGCTACACATGCCCCGGCGATGAGTTGCTACGGGCCGCCATTCAGCATGAGTGGACTCAGTTGCAGCCGGAGCCCTCGGACATCCGCCTTCAACCAAACACCGGCTGGGTCATCGCCACCGTGCCCACCGTCGCGATGGCCGCTGATGCCCCGCGCGTCCACTCCGCCGTGTTGCTGGGAGCGGACGTCGACATCCGCGCCACGGCGCAGAGTTATCGCTGGGAGTGGGGCGACGGCACGCATACCGCCACCAGTGACCCCGGCAAGCCATATCCCAACGCAACGTTGACGCATACGTACCCCCACGCGTCGGACGCAGTGACGCTGACCCTGGCCACCACGTGGTCTGGCCAGTACCGCGTGAACGGCGGGCAATGGGTCAACTTTGACGCGGCCATCCACTCGGACTCCACGCCGGTGCAACTCACGGTTTACGACCCGCGCTCGCGGCTCGTTGATTGCGACCTCAACGGGCACTGTGTTCTCAAAGCGAGCACGTGACACTGGGGCCTCCGCGCGCAACAATAATCAGCATGACTCGCATTGAGATCGCAGTGGAGGTTGGCACCATCGACACGCCAACCGCGCAGCGCCTCAAAGATGCCGGGTTCAACGTCTACCAGGCAGGAGACTCCTGGCGCGTCATCGCACACGAGGACACGGACCCGGGCATCCCGGTCAAGGATCAGGCCATGAATCTCGCGACTGACATCATCATTGACTTCCGGCTGGACCCGCTGCACTCCCCGCCAACCGTCACCCTCCGCTACGAGGATGGCGGCATCGAGAAGGCGCTCGGGGACCTCGTGCTAGAGGATGCGCGCCGTGCGAACGATCCCGACCCTCTGGAAGTCATGGAGCGCCGCTGGTGGCGCAAACCGCGCGACCAACGCCCGCCGGCCCCGCGCCATGGGTAGCGGCCACGCAGAGCCGGGCCGCATCTTCCACCTCGCCGCCGCGCGAGCCTGGGCAGACAGCTTTGCCACCGGGGAGTACCGCGAGTCCACGCTCAACGCCACGCTCGAGGAAGTGGGCTTCATTCACGCGAGCTACGCGCACCAGTTACGGACTGTTGCCGACGCGTTCTACCGAGACCGCAGCGACGTGGTCCTACTTGTCATCGACCCGCAGCGAGTGGGCGCGGAAGTCCGCGTTGAGGACGGCGGCCAGGGCGAGCTCTTTCCCCACATTTATGGCGCCCTGCCGGTGGCGGCAGTGGTAGCCGCCCCCAGCGTCGGGCAACTGGCGGACGGCCGGCTGGACTTGGACGCGCTCCTCGCCACGTAGATTGTTGTCAAAAGGGAGTGAAGAAATGGGTGACTTGCGCGCGGTGGTGACGGGGGCGTCATCCGGTATTGGGGCGGCAACGGTCCGACGCTTGGTAGCCGACGGTTGGCACGTCACCGCGGTGGCGCGGCGGGTTGGGCGGCTCGCGGATTTGGCGCGCGAGACGGGTTGCGACGTCTTCGCGGCGGACGTCACCTCCGACGGTGAGGTGGCGGCGCTCGCGGATCACGTTGGCGCGCGCGGCGGGGTGAATCTGCTGGTCAACAATGCTGGCGGCGCGGTGGGCATGGGGCGCGTCGCGGAGTCGCCGCTCGAGGACTGGAGCGCGCAGTTTGAACTCAATGTGGTGGGCACCGTGCGCGTAACGCAGGCGCTGCTGCCGCTCCTGGAGGCGTCCGGGCGGGGTGATGTGGTGGTGGTGACGTCCACCGCCGGGCACGAGGCGTATGAGCGCGGAGCGGGGTATGTGGCGGCCAAAACGGCTGAGGCTGCGATGACGCGCACGCTGCGGCTGGAACTCACGGGGTCAGGCGTGCGGGTGATGGAGATCGCGCCCGGGATGGTGCACACGGAGGAGTTTGCGCTCAACCGTTTTGCGGGCGACGTGGAACGGGCAGCCGCGGTCTACGAAGGGATACAGCCCCTGGTAGCCGACGATATTGCCGACGCCATTGGGTGGATGGTTGGCAGGCCGCACCACGTGAACGTGGACCTCCTGGTGGTGCGCCCGCGGGAACAGGGCGGCGCTACCAAAACCGTGCGGCAAAACTAATTTCTCAGAAGTTATCCACATTTGGCCGGTTTTCCAGATCCATGTCAGTGCCTCCTGATTGACTATTTCCATGTCCTTCAACACCCACCGATACGCCGCGGCAAGTGCCGCGGTTTGTGCGCATGGCGGCACGCCGCTGCGCTCGGGCGGTGATGCGAGGTTGGTGCAGATTCAGCGAGATATTGGCGAGGCGCGGCGTGCCCTTGACGCCTTGGCGGCAGAGGTTGCGGGGGAGATCCAGGCGCTTGCCGAGGCCAACCCGGGGCCGGGCGGCATCGTGCGCCAGGTGGGGTACAGGGACGCGCGGCAGATGGTCGCGGACACCTTGGGGACGTCGGTTGGCGAGGCGCAACGGCTCGTCAACGTGGGCAAGGCGTTGGCTGTGGCCGATGCTGGTGATGGTGGAGTTGGGGCCGACGCGGTGGGCGGTGCCGCCAGCCACGTTGAGAAGCCTCGGGGGTGGCCCCTCGTTGCCGCGGCTCTGCGCGCGGGTGAGATCACCGTGGAGAAGTCTGAGATCGTCATTGAGACGCTCGATGATCTTTGCGCCGATGAGGAGGGTGAGGCGCAGTTTGTGCGGCTCGCACGGCGACTGCGCCCCTACGAGTTGCGCCGCGTGTGCGCGAATGAACGGTTGTTGCGCGATCCCGCTGGGGCCGAGGAGCGGGACCGCAAGATGTATGAGGCCCGCAACCTCACCCTTACCGAACGCAAGGGCATGACGGTGGTGGACGGGTTGCTTGACCCGGCGTCGGCGGGGCACTTGAAGGCGTGGCTAGATGCCCAGGTACGGGCCGCTTTCCAAGCGAAGCGAGAAACGCCAGGCGATCTCCGCACGCCCGGCCAGATGCGCGTTGATGCGCTCGCGATGCTCGCGCACCATGCGATGGGCTGTGAGGCGCCCGGCTCGGGAGTGAAGACCACGCTGGTGCTGCGCACCTCGGTCGAGGAGCTGGAGCGTCGCGTGGGCACCGCAACGTGCGACGCGCTTCAGACCCGAATTTCGCTCGACACGTTGCGGGCCATGGCCGTAGACCTGCAGGTGTTGCCCATGGTGATGGGCGGCGACTCCATGCCGCTCAACGTTGGCCGAACGCAGCGCTGTGCCACCCCGTATCAGCGCATGGCGCTCCTAGAACGCGATGGCGGGTGCGCGTGGTGCCATGCGCCGGCGTCGTATTGCGATGCGCACCATATTCGCTGGTGGAAGCGGGACCACGGTCCAACTGACCTCAACAATATGGTGATGCTGTGTGTGAGTTGCCACCATCGAATGCACTACGGCGGGTGGGACATAGAAGTGGAAAAGGGCGTGGTGTGGTTCACCCCGCCCGCGATGATCGACCCTCAACGCACCAGACGGAAGGGCGGTCTGGCGCACCTCGCGCTGGCGGCTTGACGCGGCAGGTGGGGTCGGTCGCGCGCGTGGAGTCGGTGGCGCGCGTGGAGTCGGTGGACTTGGTGGGGTTGGGGGAGTTGGTGGGGCCGGGATCGTGTACCTGCGCTGGAGGGTGCGCGGCCACTGCTGGCGTGATTGGGTGGCACCATGGCGTTGAACGATGCCCGCCCCAAGGGCGCCCCAGGAGGTTAGTGCGATGCCCGTAACGGTTGCCGAATACATCGAGAGCTTTGATGGCCTCACGCGCGAGCGGTTAGACGAGTTGCGCCGCCTGGTCCTCGACATCCTGCCTGACGCCGTAGAAGGCGTTTCCTACGGCGTCGCCGGATTCAAGGTGCAGGGAAAACCCGTGGTCTACCTGGGCGGATTTACCAAACACGTGAGCGTGTACCCCATCACGGACCTCCCGGCCGAACTCGACGCACTGGTAGCGCCCTACCGAACGGGCAAGGGCACGGCGCGATTCTCGAACACGGAGCCGCTGCCGCGAGACGTGATCGAGCGCATCGTGCGGGCGCTCGCCAACCGCGCGGAGGCGTGAGGGGCATGGGGGGTGTGCGGGGGGCGTGAGGGGGCGCGAGAGCTTGTGTGAGGCGGCGTGACGGGGCGGACGTCCCCGGCCGTTACCGCTCGGCGACGGACGACCAGTTGCCCGCCGGGTCGCGGAACCACGCGCGAGGGGGAGTGGAACCGCTCGGGTCCCGAGCTACGCCAGCGTCGTCGGTCCAGTCGTTGGTCTCAAAGGTGACGCCCCGCGAACGAAGGTCGGCCATGGTTTCCTCAAGGTTGTCCACCTCAAAGTTGAGCACTGTGTGGGACGCCGGGGCGTGATCCTCCTTGGGGTAGATGAGGGTGCGCATGCCGTCGGGGTGGGAGATCCACAGCATCTGGTCCATACCCTCGAGCGATTCCACCCTCACCGACAAGCCCAACGTGTCCCCGTAGAACTCACGCGCGGCCTCGATGTCATTGGTTGACATGCTGGCGTAGGTCTCACTGTTGCTGATCATGGTGCGCTCCTTGAACATCGATTGCGCAGCACTCGTGACTGCACACCCCACCACGTCCCAGTCTGCGCTCGCGGCACGAGGTTCGCATGTTCTCGCGGCACGAGGTTCGCATGTTGGCGGGCAACGGACGTGGGCGCGTACACTCGTCGCATAGGTGACGACCCGGCAATCACCGGTGAGCCTCCGGAAGAACGGCATTGCCTCCCCCTGGGGAAGCGGGCCAAGTAGAACCGGACGGGCAGCCCGTTATAGCGGCGTTCCAGTGGTTGCTGGGACATGAGTGGTTGCGAGAACTGGGCTACCGGAACTCGCGGCAAGCGAGGTGGTACCGCGCGAGCGGGGGAGTTCCCCGCCAGCGTCCTCGTGGCAGTTGACTTAAGAAGGTTGCCATGAACCACGCCCGGTACCCGCTCCACCGCGCCGGCACCAACGTGCCTGCATCGCCCAACTTCCCCAGCATCGAGACTGAGGTGCTCAAGCACTGGGAGATCGACGGCACCTTCCAGGCGTCCATTGACAACCGCGAGGGTGCGGACGAGTTTGTCTTCTACGACGGCCCTCCCTTCGCCAACGGCCTGCCCCACTACGGCCACCTCCTGACCGGCTACGCCAAGGACGTGGTGCCGCGCTTTGAGACCATGCGCGGCAAGCAGGTGCACCGCCGCTTTGGCTGGGACACCCACGGCCTGCCCGCGGAGCTTGAGGCCGAGCGCATCCTAGGCATCACCGACAAGTCCGAGATTGAGCAGATGGGCATCGCCGCCTTCAACGAGGTGTGCAAGCAATCGGTGCTGAAATACACCAAGGAATGGCAGGAGTACGTCACCCGCCAGGCCCGCTGGGTGGACTTTGAGAACGACTACAAGACCCTGGATCCCACCTTCATGGAGTCCGTCCTGTGGGCCTTCAAGCAGCTCTACGACAAGGGCCTCGCCTACGAGGGCTACCGCGTGCTGCCGTACTGCTGGCGAGACGAAACCCCACTCAGCAACCACGAGCTGCGCATGGACGACGACGTCTACCAGATGCGCCAAGACCCCGCCCTCACGGTGCTGTTGCCGCTGGTGGCCGACGCCGTGGCTGGGTCCGCGCTCGACGACGCGGCTAAGGCGGCACTCACCGACGCCAGCCTGCTCATCTGGACCACCACCCCCTGGACGTTGCCGAGCAACCTGGCCGCGGCCGTTGGCCCGGCCATCGAATACTCAGTCGTTGAGCCGGCGGAGGGTCCGTTCGCGGGCCGACGCCTGGTGCTGGCTTCCGCGCGCATCGGCGCCTATGCGCGTGAGCTGGGTGAGGACGCGAAAGTGCTAGCCACGGTCACCGGCGCTGACCTCGCTGGCCTGCGCTACGAGCCCCCGTTCCCATACTTCGAGGGCCGCGACAACGCCCATCAAGTCCTCGCCGCCGATTTTGTCAGCACGGAAGACGGAACGGGTATTGTCCACCTGGCCCCCGGCTTTGGTGAGGACGATGCTGCGGTGTGCCAAGCGTCGGGCATTGAAACTGTGGTTCCCGTGGACCCCCACGGCCGCTTCACCGCTGAAGTGCCCGATTACCAGGGCGTTCAGGTGTTCGATGCCAACAAGCCGATCATCGAGCGGCTCATGGGCGAAGGCAAGGTGCTGCGGCGCGAGACTTACGACCACTCGTACCCGCACTGCTGGCGCTGCCGCAATCCGCTCATCTATCGCGCGGTGGGCTCGTGGTTCGTCAAGGTCACCGAGTTCCGCGACCGCATGGTGGAGCTCAACGAGCAGATCACCTGGGTGCCCGAGCACATCAAGGAGGGCCAGTTTGGCAAGTGGCTGGAGGGCGCGCGCGATTGGTCCATCAGCCGCAACCGGTACTTTGGCACGCCCATCCCCGTGTGGATGAGCGACAACCCCGAGTTTCCGCGCGTGGATGTGTACGGCTCCGTGGCGGAGATGGAGCGCGACTTTGGGCGCGCGCCAACCAACGAGGCGGGCGAGGTTGACCTGCACCGTCCGTTCATCGACGAGCTCACGCGCCCCAACCCCGATGACCCAAGCGGGCAGTCCACCATGCGCCGCATCACCGACGTCTTTGACGTGTGGTTTGACTCCGGTTCCATGCCATTTGCCCAGGTACATTACCCATTCGACAACCGCGACTGGTTCGAGTCCCACAACCCGGCGGACTTCATCGTGGAGTACATCGGGCAAACTCGCGGCTGGTTCTACGTGATGCACGTTCTCGCCACCGCACTCTTTGACCGCCCCGCGTTCACCACGTGTATCAGCCACGGCATCGTCCTTGGCAGCGACGGCCGCAAGATGAGCAAGTCGCTGCAGAACTACCCGGACGTCAACGAGGTGTTCCACCGCGACGGCTCCGACGCCATGCGCTGGTTCCTGATGTCGAGCCCCATCCTGCGCGGCGGCAACCTCGTGGTCACGGAGGAGGGCATCCGCGAGGGCGTCCGCCAGGTAATGCTGCCCCTGTGGTCCACGTACTACTTCTTCACGCTCTACGCAGGAGCGGCGAATGGCGGCGAGGGCTTCGTGGCGAGGGCAGTGACCGATGCCGAGGTCCCCTCCCTTCCCACCATGGACCGCTACGTGCTCGCCAAGACCGCGGAGCTCATCCGCACCGTCACCGTGCAGATGGAGGAGTTTGACGTCCCCGGCGCAAGCGAGTCTCTGCGCGTCTTATTTGAGCTCCTCACCAACTGGTACGTGCGCACCCAGCGCGACCGCTTCTGGCAAGAGGACGAGGCCGCATTCAACACTCTCTTCACGGTCCTCGAGCACGTGTGCCGCCTGGCCGCGCCCCTATTGCCCCTGGAAACAGAGGAAGTTTGGCGCGGACTGACGGGGGAGCGCTCGGTGCACCTGACGGACTACCCAACCGCGCCGTCGGCCTGGGATGCCCCGGAAGTTGCGCCCGTCATGGATCAGGTGCGCGAGGTGGTTTCCGCCGCCCACGCGCTGCGCAAGCGCGAGCAGATTCGCGTGCGCCAGCCCCTCATGTCCCTTGAGGTTGCCGTGGAGGATCCGGGCGCGCTCAAGCCATTCGTGGAGCTCATCGCCTCGGAACTCAACGTCAAGTTTGTGGTTGGCGTGACGCCGGCGGCGTTCGTGGCCGCGAACCCCGTGGAGCGGCGCCTGACGGTCAACGCTCGCGCGGCTGGCCCGCGCATCGGTAAGCAAGTGCAGCAGGCCATCGCGGGCGCCAAGTCCGGCGACTGGAGCGAGCCGCCCGCGGTTGATGGCTTTGCCGGCGTGATCGCCGGTGGGATTGCGCTGGAGCCCGGCGAATACGACCTCACCACGGTCATTGGCGGCGATGGGCCCGACGCTGTGGTTGCGTCGGTGCTGCGCGGCACCAATGGCGGGGCTGGCGGCTTTGTGCTGCTCGACACCGCGATCACCCCGGAGCTCGAGCGCGAAGGCTACGCGCGGGACCTGGTGCGCGCCGTGCAGGATGCGCGCAAGGAGGCGGGGCTGGACGTCTCTGACCGGATCTCGCTCACCCTGACGGTGCCCCAGGAGCGAGTGGCGGCCGTCCGCGAGCACCAGGAGTTCATCGCGCGCGAGACCCTGGCAACCGCCTTCGACGTGCGCGCGGGTGAGGATCAGGCGATCGAGCTCAGCAAGCGCTGAGCCGTGCTCAGAGCGCGCCCAACTCTCCAACCACGGTGATCGCGACGATCGCACCCGTACCAAGCGCGGGGTTTGGTGTGCCTGGGGGCGGGGCTGCCGGGACGGCGAGTGCCGCGCTTGGAGGCACCGTCTTGGCGGTCCACGCGCGCCCGTCCCAGTAGCGCTTCATGCCTGGCGTGGTGGGATCGGCGTACCAGCCGGCGGCTGGCTTAACGGGAACGGACATCGGCGACCTCCTGCGATGGTGCCTTCAGTATGGCTGACGAGGCGTCAGCAGCCGCCCTCTTGAGGCATGCCCGAGGGGCTGGAATGCATCGTCAGGCCGTCTGCGGTGGCCACCCACACGCAAAAGTCCTCCGCAGAGGCGCCGCCCACTCCGCCCGCGGTGACGCCTGCGCCGGCCGCTACGTTCTGGCCATCGCCGTTCGCGTCCGTGACCACAAACTGGCCTCCTGTGAGCACCACCTTTGGCAGGCTGCCACCGGTGTCCAAGATGGCGGTCTGCACCGCGAGCCGCAGGTTCTGCACGTTTGCGGCTACTGCCGTTGCGTTGGCCTCAGCTGGAGCACTCGTGGCAACCTTGGCGCCGGCTTCAGCGGTGTCTCGCGCTCCGGTCATCATTACGTAGACGCCCGCTCCCGCCACGAGCGCCACCAGGATGATGAGCAACACAACGGGAACGCTGGCGGCGCCGGTGGTCCGCTGGCCGACCGCCACGCGAAGGCGAGAAGTGAACATACGTCGCAGATTAGTCCTCACGAACCGCGTGGGAGCGGACGTGAGATAAAGCCCACGCGCGCCGCGCGGCGTTAGTGAATTGACGAGGACGTGACGGTGAGCGTCTTGCCCTTGAAGAAGATGGGCTTGTACGGCTTGGTGTAGAAACTCTGGCCCGTGTTGCTGGTGCCTGTGGTGCCCGTGATCTTGAGGCTGCCTCTGCGGTCGTTGCTCACAAAGAACACCAACGGTCCGCCGCCGGGAGCCTTGTTGCTGGTGAACTTTGACGTGGCAATGGTGACCGTCTGGGCGCCCGCGCCGTCGTAGTAGACCGCGCCGCCGTTGCCACCTTTGCCTGACGACCCGCCCTTGCCCGTGGCGATGTTTGAGGTGAACTTGGAACCCGTGATGTTCATGGATGCGCTGAGCGCCGAGATGGCACCGCCGTTGGAGCACTTGTTGCTGGTAAACGTGCTGTTCTTGACCTGCACGGTTGTCTTCATGCCAACCACGCGGATTGCGCCGCCGCCCGCGTCCGAGTGGACCTTCACGCAGATGTTGTTGCTGAACTTCACCTTGGATACCAAGAGTCGGTTGCCACGCATCGCGATGGCACCGCCCCCGCCCCCGCCGCCTACGCTCGCCTTGCCTGGCACGCCCTTGGTGGCATTGCCGTTCTTCAGAGTGATGTTCTTGAAGGTGATGAGCAGCGTCTTGTCGTTCTGACACGTGCCGCTTAGCCAGCCAAACGATTCTTCACAACTGTTGGCGTAGAAGATTCCAAACTGGCCCCCGGCGTCGAGCGTGACTTTGCCACCGCCGTCGATGGTCATCTGGGTCAGCGGCTTGCCGCCCTGCCAGGGGTGTTTGCAGTTGTGGGTGTTGCAGGTTCGCAGAGTTGACTTCAGCTTGATGGTCACGGCATTTGGCCCGCAGTTGAAAGAGATGAGGCCGCCAGTGCGCACGGCCGCATGCAGCTTTGCATCCGTGCACGAGCCCGGCGTGCCCGTGCCAATCACCTTGTGCACCACAGGTGCCGTTGCCATCTTGACTGCGGCGGAGGCGGTCTGCGCTGCGCCAAGAGAGACGCCCGCGACGAGACATGCGATGGTCGCCAAAACGGCGGTGGTCCGTCGAACACGCTGAGTAGTCATTGGGGCACAGTAGCGCAAAGGGCACTAACCGGACACCCTCATGAGAGAAACCCAGCGCCCCGCGCGTGGGAGACTTTGACGCATGACCATCGACCTCGGGGGCCTGAGCCTCGATGAGGCGGAGCGCGAAATCTACGCCAGCATCGTTGCCCGCAATCCCGAACATGACTTTGACCCCACCATTGGCCGTGTGCGGGACGCGTGTGCGCTGCTTGGCGACCCACAAAAGGCCTTCCGGGTCATCCACATCACCGGCACCAATGGCAAGACGTCAACCGCGCGCATGGCGGAGTCACTTGTGCGTGAACACGGACTGCGCACGGGATTGTTCACCTCGCCCCACCTCACCACGGTGCGCGAGCGCATCCAGATTGACGGCGCGCCCATTGGGCAGCAGGAGTTTGTTGATCTGTGGCTGGACGTTGCGCCCATCATCAACCTCGTTGACGAGCGTTCGCGGGCCGCTGGCGGCCCACGGCTGTCCTTCTTTGAGGTCTTCGTTGTGCTTGCCTACGCGGCATTCGCGGACGCCCCGGTGGATGTGGCGATCATCGAGGTGGGCATGGGCGGCCTCTGGGACGCGACCAACGTGGCGGACGGCGACGTTGCCGTGATCGCGCCCGTAGCGCTGGATCACGCCCAGTGGCTGGGCGACACCATCGCCCAGATCGCCACTGAGAAGGCCGGCATCATCAAGGACGGCGCTGCGGCTGTCATCGCCACCCAGACGGACTCCGCCTTGGACGTCATCGCGGCAGCGGTCAGGGAGCGTGATGCGCGCGCCTACTGGGAGGGCGATCAACTCGAGGTGATGGACCGGCAACCCGGCGTGGGCGGCCAGCTCGTGGCCCTGCGCACCTCCGCCGCCACCTACGAAGACATCTTTGTTCCCCTTTACGGCGAGCACCAGGCGCACAACGCTTTGCTTGCGCTCGCGGCAGTTGAGGCCCTTTTGGCCGACGGTGGCGAGCCTCAGTCCCTTGACGCCGCCACCGTGGAGGCTGGGTTTGCCAACGCCACCTCGCCGGGAAGGCTCGAGGCGGTGCGCCGGTCTCCCATGATCGTGGTGGACGCCGCGCACAACCCGCACGGCATAGACGCCCTGGTAGAGGCCATGGGGGAGTCCTTCACCTTCTCCCGGCTAGTTGGCGTGGTGGGGATCCTCGAAGATAAGGACGCGGAGGGGATCTTGTCCGGGCTGGAACCGCTGCTCGATCACGTGGTGATCACCGAAGTTCCCTCGCCGCGCGGACGTGAGCCGCATGAATTGGGGGGCATAGCGTCGGGCATATTTGGCGACGACAGGGTGAGCGTGGCGCCCCAGCTTGCCGAGGCCATCGATGTTGCCACGGGCCTCGCCGAGCGTGATGACGACATGGGCGCTGGCGTGCTCATCGTGGGTTCGGTGCTGCTGGTGGCGCAGGCGCGCGTGCTGCTGGAGGCGGACCGACGGCCCGGTTACGAGGGCAGGAAATGAGCGACGCCGCGGTTCCTGAGGACGCAGTGAACGAGGGCGCGCAGGCACGTCCGCAGCGTTCCGCCCAGCTGACCTTCAAGCAGACGGTGTTGGGGCTGCAGGCGTTTGGCGTGCTGCTGGCAACCACGTTTGTTGCAGGGATGGCGAACGCGGGGGCCGTGGACGCTTCGGCGGGCGTGATCTGGGGGCTGGGACTCTGGCTCATGGTCATGCTGGGGTATGCCGTGGGCCAGCAGAAGAAGCGCTGGGGCGTGTGGCTAGGTTGGGCGCTGCAAGTGCCGATGCTGGCGGGATTCTTCATTGACCCTGCTATTGCCATCATTGGCGCCATGTTCCTGTTGCTGTGGATCACCGGGTTGCGACTCGGCGGGCGCATTGACCGCGAGCGGGCCGAGCGGCTGGAGGCGGCGCGCGCCGGCGCCACGGAGGTGGCCCCGTGAGTGGCTTCTTGTGGCGCATGATTGCGGCGCTCGTGGCGGGCGTCATTGGGATTGCGATGCTCTTCTGGGCTCTTGAAGAGACTGCGCTCGCCGCGTATGCGGCGTCGCTCACTGGAGGCGACGCGACTCCGGCTGCATCAACGTATGTGCTGATGTTCGCGGGACTGGTGGTGGTCAACTTGGCGACGTTTTACGCGCTCACCCGGTGGAGCCGTTACCTGCGCGAGCACCCGCGAACCAAGCAGCTGCCGGTGATCTTGCTTGTTGGGGCAATGCTGCTCGCCGGGGCCGCGGTGGTGATTGGAATTGCGGTGCACTCGGATTGGCTGCACGCCCAAGAGGTGGCACCCACTCAGGTGCGGCAGGGCTTTGTGGCGTACGAGGTGGTGTTCTCAACGTTTGTGGTGGCAACCCTGGTGCTGCTCGCCGTGCGCTGGTCGCCGGGCTACAAACGCAGGCCCATCGAAGACTGACGCGCTAGGCGCGCACCACGGACTGCACGTCAAAGTTGGCCAGGACCTCGCGGCCCCCAAGCGCAGGCAACTCAAGGAGGAACGAGAACTGCACGCTCGCCGCGCCGCCTGCCACGAGCATCGCCGCCACCGCGCTCGCGGTGCCGCCTGTTGCCAAGACGTCGTCAATCACCAGGATGTGCTTGCCAGAAATCCCCGCCGGCGAGACCACCAGTTCTGAAGCGCCGTACTCAATCACAGCGTCGGCCTCAAGTAATTCCCCTGGCATCTTGCCCTTTTTGCGCACCATCGTCATGCCAACGCCAAGCGTCTGCGCCACCACGGGAGCAAAGATGAAACCGCGGGCGTCGACGCCGGCTACCAAGTCAACCGCAGCGTTGGCCGGGGGCATGAGCTGGATGCATGCGTCGCGGAAGACGTCTGGGCTCGCCAGGATGGGTGAGATGTCAAAGAAGAGGATCCCCGGCTGGGGAAAGTCCTGGAAGGTGGCGAAGTCCGCGAGCGTGATCACGAGCCAATAGTGCCACCAGTGGTTGGGGGTGAGTGCCGGGGGTCGGGGTGGGGGCGGGGACGTGAAGGCGCGAGGTTTCACGAGGCGGAGCCCGGGCTGGTCCCTCTGGGGCGTGAAAACTGCGCGTCCAGGGGGACGTAGCGCGGTTTGAGCCCTCTGGGCGGTGAATGGGGGGCACGGGGAATTGGCTCGGGCGTGAGTGGGCGCATGGGGGCACCGTGAATAGGCGGTCGGGGACGGGAAGGCGTGAGGACGTGAGGTTCAGCAAATCGGAACGCCGGCTGGTCCCTCTGGGGCGTGAAAATTGCGCGTCCAGAGGGACGTAGCGCGGTTTGATCCCTCTGGGCGGTGAATGGGGGGCACGGGGAATTGGCTCGGGCGGTGAATTGCGGGCACGGGGAATTGGCTCGGGCGTGAGTGGGGGCATGGGGGCACCGTGAATAGGCGGTCGGGGACGGGAAGGCGTGAGGACGTGAGGTTCAGCAAATCGGAACGCCGGCTGGTCCCTCTGGGACGTGAAAATTGCGCGTCCAGGGGGACGCAGCGCGGTTTGATCCCTCTGGGCGGTGAATGGGGGGCACGGGGAATAGGTCCGGCGTGACTCACTGTGCCCACAGGGACCCTTGGAAGTCCACCGAAGGTAGGCTCCTGGCATGACCGAACGCACCCTCATCCTTGTTAAGCCCGACGGCGTAGCCCGCGGCCTCAGCGGGGAGATCCTGCGCCGCGTGGAGGCCAAGGGCTACACGCTCGCGGCCGTGGAGCTGCGCACCGCCACCCCAGAACTGCTCGCGGAGCACTACGCGGAGCACGTGGGTAAGCCCTTCTACGGCCCGCTCGTTGAGTTCATGCTCAGTGGCCCGACGCTCGCAATAGTTGCCGAGGGAGACAGGGTTATCGAGGGGTTCCGTTCGCTGGCGGGGGCCACCGATCCCACCACCGCGGCGCCCGGCACCATTCGCGGCGACCTGGGGAGGCAGTGGCCGGTTGCGGTGTTGCGGAACCTCGTCCACGGCTCGGACTCGGTGGAAAGCGCCCAACGCGAGATCGGCATCTGGTTCCCTGGGGTGAACGCATGAACCGCCGCGATCGCCTTGAGCATGGGCTAGAGAGGGGCCTGTTCGCCACTCGCTGGCTGCTCGCCCCGCTCTATGTTGGGCTCGTCATTGGGCTGTTCCTTGTGGTTGTCACGTTCTTTGTGACGCTCGTGGATGTCATCTCGCACCTTGAGTATCTGGGGGCGTCGGGCGAGAAGACGCTCGCCGGTCCCGAGGAGATCACGGTCGCGATCCTGTCGCTGCTCGACATCGTGCTCATCGGAAACCTCATCCTGATAGTGATCTTCGCGGGCTACGAGAACTTCGTCTCCCGCATGGCCTCCGCCGACGAGTCCGAGGACAAGCCATCGTGGATGGGCCACGTGGACTTCTCTGGCCTCAAGATGAAGCTCATCAGCTCGCTCGTGGCGATCTCGGCGATTCTGCTGCTCAAGGATTTCGTCAACGTTGGCAATGCGGACAAGGACTCCGCAGTGGACTACAAGGCGATCGGCTGGCAGATCGGCATCCACTTGACGTTCGTGTTCTCCGGCCTCATCTTCTCGATCATGGACTACTGGTCCGCCAAGCGCCTCAAGGTGCTCGCGGAACTGCACTCGCCGGACGTCGCGAACGCAGCCACGGAACCGTTCGACCCCGACGCGGCCTGAGCGGCATCCCCGCCAGACTTCACTAGTCTTTCTCCATGCACCTCAAGTCGTTGACGCTGCGGGGCTTCAAGTCCTTCGCGTCCGCGACCACCCTCGACTTTGAGCCCGGCATCACCTGCGTGGTGGGCCCCAATGGCTCCGGCAAGTCCAACGTGGTGGACGCGCTCGCGTGGGTCATGGGCGAGCAAGGCGCCAAGACGCTCCGCGGCGGGCAGATGGCGGACGTCATCTTTGCGGGCACCGCCGGCCGCGCACCCCTGGGCCGCGCCGAGGTTTCCCTCACGATCGACAACACCGATGGCGCCCTGCCAATCGACTACACCGAAGTCACGATCACGCGCACCCTCTTCCGCTCCGGCGGCTCGGAATATGCGATCAACGGCTCCGCGTGCCGCCTCCTGGACATCCAGGACCTGCTGAGCGACTCGGGCCTTGGCCGGGAGATGCACGTCATCGTTGGCCAGGGCCAGCTCGACGCCGTGCTGCGCGCCACCCCTGAGGAGCGCCGCGGCTTCATCGAGGAGGCCGCGGGCATCCTCAAGCACCGCAAGCGCAAGGACAAGGCGCTCCGCAAACTCGACGCCATGCAGGGGAACCTCACGCGCATCCAGGACCTCACGGCGGAGATTCGCCGCCAACTGGGCCCCCTGGGCCGGCAGGCGGAGGTGGCTCGCCAGGCGCAGACCATTCAGATTGAGGTTCGTGACGCACGCTCGCGCTTGCTGGCCGACGATATTGCCCAGTTGAGCGACGCACTCACCAAGGAGACGGCCGACGAGACGGCGCTGCTTGAGCGCCGAAAGGTAGTTGAGGCGTCGCTCGCCGAGGCGCGGGGGCGTCTTGCGGACCTTGAGCGCGCATCCGCCGAGGCCACGCCCGCGCTCACCAAGGCGAATGACCTCTACTACCGCCTCAGCAGCATCAGGGAACGCCTCCGCAACCTCGAGACGCTCGCTCAGGAGCGGCTGCGCATGCTCGGCACCGCGGTGGTGCAAACCACGCCAGCGGACCTCGTGGACCTTGACGAACAGCTCACGCGCGCCCGGGCCGCCCAGGCAGAGCTTGATGCCGAGGTGGCCGCGGCCCAGGCGGCCCTTGAGGCCGCGGAGGCCGCGCGGGCGGAGGCGGAGCAGCACGCTGCGGCATCGGAACGGCATCTCGCGGACTTACTGCGCTCGGTTGCGGATCGGCGCGAGGGTGTTGCGCGCCTCGCGGGCGACGTGGCCGCACGGCGCTCGCGCGTGGAGTCAACGGAGGCCGAGATTGGGCGCCTGCGCGAGTCCCTCGCCGCGGCGGAACGTCGCGCCCACGACGCGAGCACCGAGTTTCAGCACCTCGAGACCACGGTCACGGATGTGGAGGACGGCGAAGAGGACCTTGACGAACTCTTCGAGGCCGCCTCCGAGGCATGGGAGGCCGCCAAGGCGGAACTCTCCCGTCTCAAGGAAGTGCTCAACGGCGCCATGCGCGAACGCGACACGTGGGCCGCGAAGGCGGAGGCGCTGGACCTTTCCCTAGCTCGCAAGGACGGCGCGGGTGCGCTCCTCGCTTCTGGCTCACGCACCGTTCGCGGTTCCGTTGCCTCGCTCATCGAGGTGAGCGACGACGCGGAAGACGCGATCGCGGCGGCGCTTGGCGGCCTCGCTGATGCGCTCGCGGTTGATTCCGTGGAGCACGCCGTGGACTCAATCAGGTGGCTCCGCGACGAGGATGCCGGCCGCGCGTGGTTCATGATCGCGGACCCGTCTGCCAAGGTGGACAACCCCACGGTGAGCCTTCCCGCGGGAGCCAGCTGGGCGTCGGACCTCATCTCCGGCTCCGCGCAAATAGTGGACACCGTGCGCGCCTTTGTGAGCGGTGTGGTCGTTGTTGATGACCTCGCTGCGGCTCGCTCGCTCGTGGCGAGCAACAAAGGCATTGTCGCCGTGACCCGGCGCGGCGACTTGCTGGGGGAGCGCAACGCATCGGGTGGCGCAGGTGACGCGCCCAGCGTGCTCCACATGCAAGCCGCGCTTGACGACGCGCGGGAGCACCGCGACGCGGCCGCCGCAGAAGTGGAGAAGACATCCTTCGCTATCCGTGCGGCCGAGGACACCGAAGCGAGCACGCACGCGCGCCACGACGGCGCACTGGAACGGCTCAACGAGTCCGACGCTCGCATGGCTGCGGTTGCCGAGCAGCTTGGGCAGTTTGGCGCCCAGGCGCGCGCGGCAACGGCAGAAGCGGAGCGCCTCACCCCGCAGATTGAGGCCGCGCACGCGCGCATGGAGGCCGATCAAGCCGAGCTCACGAGCCTCACCGAGCGGCTGCGCGCCGCGCAAGCGGAGCCGGAACAGACGCAAGTCGAGACGGGCACAGCCAACGAGAAGAGAGACGCGGACGCCGCGTCCGCCACCGCCGCGCGCGCCCACGAGACCGAGGCGCGGCTCGCGCTGCGCACCGCGGAGGAGCGCGCTCGCGCCCTGGCAGCCCGCGCGGAGAGCCTTGAGCGAGCAGCAGTGGCGGAGCGAGACGCTCGCGTGCGCGCGCAAGAGGCGGCGGTGCGCCGCGAGCGTCAGGCCGTGGCGGCGCGCGAGGTGACCGCCGGTGCGCAAGAGGCGCTCGCGCTCATCGACGTGTCAGTACAGCGCGCGGATGACGCCCGCGCAGAGGTGGAGCAGGCCCGTTCCGAGCGTGCCGGCACCCTCGCGGACGTACGCAGGCTCGTTGACGAATACAGCATTGAGCACTCGCGCCTCACCGATGACGCTCACCGTGACGAGGTGGCGCGAGCGGAGCTGCGCGTGCGGCTGGAGCAATTGCGCCAGCGCGCCATCGACGATCTTGGCGTGGACCCGGACCAGCTGGTCAAGGAGTTTGGTCCGCACCTGCCCGTTCCCCAGATTGGGGGAGCGGAGGGTGAAGCCGGCGAAGGCGTCGGACAGCCGTTTGTCCGGGAGCAGCAAGAGAAGCGGCTCCGCACCGCCGAGCGCGCCATGGGCCAACTTGGGCGCGTGAACCCCCTGGCACTTGAGGAATTCGCCGCACTCGAGGAGCGCCACAAGTTCCTCACGGATCAGCTTGGCGACATCAAGAAATCGCGCGAAGACCTGCTGCATATTGTTCAAGAGATAGACGAGCGCGTGGAGCAGATCTTCTCCGAGGCCTTCCGCGACACCGCCGCGCAATTTGAGCTCATCTTCCCCAGGCTCTTCCCGGGCGGCGAGGGCCACTTGGTGCTCACCGATCCCAGCAACATGCTCACCACGGGCATGGAGGTGGAGGCGCGCCCAGCCGGCAAGAAGGTCAAGCGCCTGTCCCTGCTGAGCGGCGGCGAGCGCTCCCTCACGGCCGTGGCGATGCTCGTGGCGATCTTCAAGGCACGGCCCAGCCCGTTCTACGTCATGGACGAGGTGGAGGCGGCGCTCGACGACGTCAACCTTGGCCGCCTGCTGGAAATCTTCCGCGAACTACGCGACGATTCCCAACTCATAGTCATCACGCACCAGAAGCGCACCATGGAGATCGCCGACGCCCTGTACGGTGTCACCATGCGTGGCGACGGCGTCACAACCGTCATCAGCCAGCGACTTACGGATGAGGCAGTGAGCGCGTAAGGGCTTGATTCAGGGGGCAGTGGGCGCTGGAGTTGCAATCTCGGCGATCCTGGGTGACGATGGAACAAGACCTATTTGTCCGAATTTCGCACCGCGCGTGCGAGGGAGGCTGGCACTCGGAATGCTTTCTCAGATGGTTCCCTTCTACATCGTAGGCGCCCTCATTTTCGTTGGGATCTTCCTGGCCGCCATGATCGCGGAAGGTCGCGGGGCGCACATTTTGCGCGTCTGGCTGACGTCTGACGGCAAGGCCGCAGTGCAGGCTCTCAAGGAAGAAGCGCTGGTCGGCGACGTGGAACGTGAAGCCAACGACTTGCAGCTCGTGAGCCACTTGGGAGCGGCCGAGCGCCGCTACACCGAACTCGACGCGCGCAAACAGCGCGAGGAGCGCCGCACCGCACACCTGGTCTAGCCGCACGCAACGCCTTTGGCGCCGCGCAACCTGCGAGACTTAGGCCATGGACGTTTCGTGGATTCCCGGTAATGCAGATGCCCTAGTTGTAGGCGTGGTGGCGGTGCTCGCCATTGGCGGCGGCGTGTGGGGCATTGCCCGACGCTCCCGCAAGCCCGCACAGACCGTCACCACCCCTGTGGTTGCGCCGGCAGTCGAGGCGCCGGTCGAGGCGGCGCCGTCTGTTGACACCGCTCCTGACACCGCTCCTGACACCGCGGCACCCGAGGCTGCGGCACCTGCGCCGGCGGCACCCGCCGCCCCAGCGGAACTCTTTGAGCACCCGGAATCCACCAAGACTCGCTTTGCCCGCTTGCGCGGCCGCCTAGGAGTCACGATTGGCAGTGTGCTTGGTCGCAGCACCATGGCGGCGAGCGACTACGACGCCCTCGAAGAGGCGCTCCTCCTTGCCGACGTTGGCGCGGCGGCAACCGACACCATCCTCGACGGAGTGAAGAGCCGCCTCGCGGCCAACCCCGAGCTGCCGCCTCGCGAGGCGCTCCGGGAGTCCCTGCTTGACGCTCTCGACCCTGCGGCCGACCGCTCGTTGGCACTCGGCGAGCCCGGTGAGGGCAAGTCGCTCTCTGTCATCGTGGTTGGCGTCAACGGCGTGGGCAAGACCACCACGGTTGGCAAGCTCGCTCGCGTGCTCGTTGCCGACGGCTACAGCGTCATGCTCGGCGCCGCAGACACCTTCCGTGCCGCAGCCGCGGACCAGTTGGAGACCTGGGGTGCGCGCGTGGGAGTGCCCGTTGAGCGCTCGGAGCGAGACGGCGCGGACCCCGCCTCTGTTGCCTTCGCGGCCGCGGAGCGCGCGCTAGGCGACGGCACGGACACGCTCCTCATCGACACCGCGGGCCGCTTGCAGAACAAGCAAGGCCTCATGGACGAGCTGGGGAAGATCGTGCGCGTGGTGGGTAAGGTCGCTCCCCGCGGCGAGGTGTTGCTGGTGCTTGACGCCACGACCGGCCAGAACGGGCTCGCGCAAGCGCGCGTCTTCGCCGAGGCAACCGAGGTCACCGGCATAGTCCTCACCAAACTGGATGGCTCCGCCAAGGGCGGCATCGTGGTGGCGGTGCAGCGCGAACTTGGCGTGCCCGTGAAGTTCGTTGGCCTGGGTGAAGGTGCGGACGACCTCGCCCCCTTTGACGCGGCCGGATTCGTGGATTCGCTCGTGGGTGCTGAATGAGCCAGCAGCCCGGCTGGTACCCAGACGGTACTGGCATGCTCCGCTACTGGGACGGCACCAGCTGGACCGAGCACGTGGCCGGCGCTCCGCTCCAACCAGCCCCAGCGTCGGCCCCAGGTAGGGCTCCCAGCAAGGGCATGCCCACGTGGGGGTGGGTGCTGCTCGGCACAGGTGTGGTGGCGATTGTGGGGGGTCTGGTTGCGCTCGGAGCCGCCGTGATGCACGCGCAACGGGTGCCCATCGACGCCGCCCACGCCGCGGTCAAGACCTATGACAGCGCGTGGCGCAACGCGGATTGCGACGCCCTTGCGGAGGCAACAACCGTGGAACTGCGGGAACGATTGGATTACGACGACTGCGACGTGTTCGTCGCCGACGCCAGAGACTTTGACGAAGCCAATCGCAACTACACCACCGAGGTGCTTTCTAGCAGCCTCGCCCACGGTGAGGTGGAAGTGAAGACCTCGGAGGCGTACATCGACGAGGACGGCCAGGCCACCGTCAGCTGGGTGACGTACACCGTGGTTGAGGACGGAGACGGCTGGCGCATCGACGACATCCTCTTCGCTGACAGCGACATCGCGGCGCCAGGCGGCCCGCAGAACGCCTAGGTTTCCAAGTCTGCGCAACACACCTTTTACGTGGGTGACGATCTTGTAACGCTCCGGAAACTCGCGGGTGGTTCAGGGGAAACACTCGTGCGGGACGCTTTCACCACTGCTGGCCGCCCGGTCGGCGGAGGGAGAAAGAAACAATGGAAGATTTCACGCTGGATACGGGTAACACCGCGTGGATGATCGTTGCGACTGCACTCGTCCTGCTGATGACGCCGGGTCTGGCGTTCTTCTATGGCGGTATGGTGCGCGCGAAATCCGTGCTCAACATGATGATGATGAGCTTCATCAGCATCGGCACCATCGCCGTTGTCTGGGCCGTCTACGGCTACGGCCTGGCCTTTGGCTCGGACACGCTTGGCGGGCTGGTTGGCAACCCTGGGGACTTCGTTGGCCTCAACGGTGTTGACGACGCGTCCTCACTCGCCGCTGGCGCGGGCGTGCCGTTCCTGGTTGGCGCCGCCTTCCAGGCCACATTCGCCATCATTACGGTTGCATTGATCTCCGGATCCGTCGCCGACCGCATGAAGTTCTCCGCATGGGTGATCTTCACGGTGCTGTGGGTCTCGCTCGTCTACACCCCGCTGGCACACGGCATCTGGGGCGGCGGCTTCTTTGGCACCATCACGTCCACGCCGGTCATCGACTTCGCAGGTGGAACGGTTGTGCACATCAACGCCGGTGCCGCTGGCTTGGCGCTCGCGATTTTGCTTGGTCTGCGCAAGGGGTTTGGCAAGGAGCCCTTCAAGCCGCACAACCTGCCTTTCGTGATGCTCGGCGCCGCACTGCTGTGGTTTGGCTGGTTCGGGTTTAACGCTGGCTCAGAGCTTGGGGCCGACGCTGTGGCTGGCCGCGCGTTCCTCAACACCGTTGTCGCTCCTGCAGTTGCGATGCTCGGATGGCTGCTCGTTGAGCGCATCCGTGACGGCAAGCCAACGTCGCTCGGCGCCGCATCCGGCATCGTTGCCGGCCTGGTTGCTGTCACGCCCGCGGCTGCCTCCGTTGACACGTGGGGCGCTATCGCGATCGGTTTCATCGCTGGTGCGGTCTGCTCCCTCGCCGTGGCGCTGAAGTACAAGTTCGGCTACGACGACTCGCTCGACGTAGTTGGCGTTCACTTGGTTGGAGGCCTTGTTGGCACCATCCTGATTGGCTTCTTCGCGAACGCTGACGAGGGCACCACCTTCCTTCCTGAGGGCGCGCTCAACGGTCTGTTCTATGGTGGCGGTGCGGAACAACTCGCTTCACAGACCATCGGCGCTCTTGTGGCCGTGCTGTGGGCGTTCGTGATCACCCTCATCATCGGCCTGGTGTTGAAGGCGACGATTGGTCTGCGCGTAAGCGAAGATATTGAAGTAGCAGGTATTGACCTCGCCGAACACGGCGAGACCGCGTACGAGGAGGCGAAGTAGCCATGAAGTTGGTCACTGCGATCATTCAGCCCCACCGTGTTGACGAGGTCCGTGCAGCTCTTGAGGCTGTGGGCGTCAAAGGTGTGACCGTCTCGGAGGCTGCCGGTTACGGCCGCCAGAAGGGCCACACCGAGGTCTACCGCGGTGCCGAGTACACCGTTGACCTGGTTCCCAAGACTCGTCTTGAGATCCTCGTTGAAGACGCCGACGCCACCGCCGTTACCGAGGCCGTTGTCTCGGCTGCCCAGACGGGCAAGATCGGTGACGGCAAGGTATGGGTAGTCCCCGTAGATGACGTTGCTCGCGTTCGCACTGGCGAGCACGGCGCGGACGCCCTCTAGTCACTAGGCACACAACTACATCATGACCAATGGCACGGCAGGGCCTGTTCCTGACGACGCTGCTGGTAGCGCTGAGGTCCCGCATCCCCCAGGGGTGCGGGACCTCAAGCGTGCGCGGCGGGAACTCGCGGAACGCCTCTACGCCGAGCACGTGCCCGGGCCGCAGCGCCGGGCTCAACTCTCCGAGCTCGTGAACGCAACCCTCGCCGCACACTTTGCCCGCGTGGCTGGCGGTGTCCAGGGCGTCACCCTCGCCGCGGTGGGATCCGTGGGGCGCGGTGATGCTGGTCCCGCGTCGGATCTGGACCTGGTGCTGTTGCACAACGGCGAAAGTCTCTCCAAGGCGGACGTCGCCGCACTCGCACAGAGCCTCTGGTACCCCATCTGGGATGCCGGGCTGGAGCTCGACTACTCAACGCGTTCCATCACCGAATGCCGCCAAGTGGCCTCCAAGGACCTCGCCGCAGCCGCCGGGCTACTTGACCTCAATCCCATCGCGGGGGACAAGGCGCTCGCCACCACCGTGCGCGGGCTCATCTATCAGGATTGGCGCGCGGCGGCTCGCAAGCGGCTGCCAGAGCTCCTGTCCGCATCGCGAGCCAGGGCCGAGCGCTTTGGTGAGGTCGCGTATCTCATCGAGCCAAATCTCAAGGAGTCTCGCGGCGGTACTCGCGACTTTGTGAGCCTTGCGGCGCTCGCCGCCACGTGGCTCACGGACCGCCCACACGGCGCGGTGGATGCGGCCGGCCACGTGCTCATGGATGTTCGCGACGCGATCCACATGGTGTCCGGCCGCCCCCAGAACATCCTGGGACGTCACCTCGCTGAAGACGTGGCCGCGGTGCTTGGGCACACCAATCCAGACGACGTCCTTGCACAACTCGCCGAGGCCGGCCGCACCATTGCGTTTGCCCTGGACTCCACAGAGCGGGGGGCCAGGCGCTCCCTTGAGCGTTCCGGCGTTGGCTCGCGCGCGTTCATCGCGCGCAGACGTGCCGTTGCCCCGCGCTACGTTTCCGTGGGAGAGGGGCTCATCGATGTTGATGGGGACCTCGCTCTTGCCCAGGACTACAACGCCGCTGGCGACGCGGAGTTGCCGTTGCGCGCCGCCGCCGTGGCCGCGACCACGGGACTGCCGTTCACCCCCAGCCTCCTGGAGGCGCTCGCGGACTGCCCACCGCTGCCCACGCCGTGGAGCGACCAAGCCAGGACGTATTTGCGAGACCTGTTGCGAGCGTCGGGCAATTTGGTAAGTGTGTGGGAGGCGCTTGACCTTGCGGGGCAAGTGGTGCGCTGGATTCCCGAATGGGAGGGCGTACGCAACCGGCCGCAGCGCTCTCCCGTGCATCGCTTCACGGTGGACCGGCACATGGTGGAGACCGTGGTGCTGGCTGGGAAGCACCGGCGCAGCGTGCCCAATCTGGACCTCGTGCTGTTCACGGGCCTCGTCCATGACATCGGCAAGCGCGCGGGCGCAGCGGACCATTCCACGGCGGGCGCCGCGCTCATTCCCGGCATTTGCGCCCGGCTGGGCATGGACGCAGATATGACGGCCGACGTCACGGTTTTGGTACGCGAGCACCTCACCCTCGCGGAGCTTGCCACCTCGCAAGACGTCAATGATCCGGCAACCGCAGACGCGCTGGCTGGCGCCGTGGGTGGGCGGCTCGACTTGCTGGAGGCGTTGCGTGCCCTCACGGAGGCCGACGCCAAGGCGGCGGGTCCCAAGGCGTGGACATCGTGGCGGGCGGCGCTCATAGACACACTCACGGAGAACACGCGCCGCCGGCTCGCTTGACGCCGAAAAGGGTCCGCGCGCGGCCCAGGTACTCTTGTACGAGCCCCACCTGAAGGGATACCGGTGTTCGCTAACCTCTCCGATCGCCTCACCGCGACGTTCCGCAACCTACGCGGAAAAGGTCGCCTCAGTGAAGCCGACATTGACGCGACCATTCGCGAGATCCGCCGCGCACTCCTCGATGCCGACGTTGCCGTTTCCGTGGTCCGCACATTCACGGGCAACGTACGCGAGCGCGCCCTTGGCGCGGAGGTCAGCGGTGCACTCAACCCCGCGCAGCACGTGGTCAAGATCGTCAACGAGGAGCTCATTGCCATCCTCGGCGGCCAGACGCGGCCGCTCAAGCTGGCCAAGAACGGCCCCACCGTCATCATGCTCGCGGGTCTCCAGGGCGCGGGCAAGACCACGCTCGCAGGCAAGCTTGCGCACCACCTCAAGCAGCAGGGCCAGACGCCGCTTCTGGTAGCGGCAGACCTCCAGCGCCCCAACGCCGTCACCCAGCTGCAAGTGGTTGGCGAGCGCGCGGGCGTTCCGGTGTTCGCTCCCGAGCCCGGTGTCACGCGCGAGGACGAGAAGGTGCGCGGCAACCCCGTCAAGGTGGCCAAGCAGAGCATCAAGGAAGCTGAGAAGCGTCAGCATTCCGTGGTGATCGTGGACACCGCGGGCCGCTTGGGCGTTGACGCGGAACTCATGCGCCAAGCCGCGGACATCCGCAAGGCGATTGACCCCACAGAGGTGCTGTTCGTCATCGACGCGATGATCGGTCAGGATGCAGTTGCCACGGCACACGCGTTTGACGAGGGCGTCTCCATCACCGGTGTGGTGCTCACAAAGCTTGACGGCGACGCGCGCGGCGGCGCCGCGCTCTCGGTTGCCGAGGTCACGGGCAAGCCCATCCTCTTTGCGTCCACGGGCGAGAAGATTGAAGAGTTTGAGGTCTTCCACCCTGACCGCATGGCGAGCCGCATCCTCGACATGGGCGACATCCTCACGCTCATTGAGCAAGCAGAGCAGGCGTTCGATCAAGACGTTGCCGAGCGCATGGCGGCAAAGGTCACCAAGGGCGAGGACTTCACGCTCTCGGACTTCCTGACCCAAATGCAGCAGCTCAAGAACATGGGCTCCATGAAGAAGATGCTCACGATGCTTCCCGGCATGGGGCAGATGCGCGAGCAGATCGACAACTTTGACGAGCGCGAGATTGTGCGCACCGAGGCGATCATCCAATCCATGACTCCCGCCGAGCGGGACAATCCCAAGCTGCTCAACGGCTCGCGGCGCTCGCGCATTGCGCGCGGCTCGGGCATGCAGGTGAGCGACGTCAACTCGCTCGTCAAGCGGTTTGAGGACGCTCAAGTGATGATGCGTGCCATGTCCAAGAACGGCGGCGCCATGCCTGCGCTTCCGGGCGCGGGCGGGGCGCCGGGATCCTTTGGCGGATTCCCCGGCGGCAAGAAGTCAAAGGGCAAGCAGGCGCCCCAGCGCAAGGTCAAGGGCAAGAGCGGCAACCCGGCCAAGCGCGCGCAGCAAGAGGCCGCGGCTCGCGGTGAGGCGCCCGTGGCACCGGCTGGCAGCGCATTTGGCCTTGGTGCTCCCCAGGACGATATTGATACCTCGGCCGTGAATGCCGATTTCAGTAAGTACCTGCGGCGATAGTGGCAAACCTGCACCTCGCAGGTCCCGTCATTGCGGATGACGAGACGGTGTTCGAGCAAGCCTGGGTGGCAGACGGTGTGCTGCGGCTAGGCGAGGCCCCAGACCAAGCTGGGGCAGCGTCGGGCAATTGGGAAACCATTAATGGCTTTGTGGTGCCGGGGCTCGTTGACGTGCATTGTCACGTTGGGCTGGATTCCGGCGGGGCCGTGGAGCCGCAACTCGCGCTCAAGCAGGCCATGCTGGACCGTGACGCGGGCACGCTGCTCATCCGGGACGCGGGATCACCAACGCAGACTGCCTTCATCCACGACGTGGCGGAGGCGCCGCGGCTCATTCGCGCTGGCCGCTTCATTGCTCGCCCCAAGCGGTATCTGCGTCACTTTGCTCGCGAGATTGAGGTGGCAGACCTGCCGCGCGTGGTGGCGGAAGAGGCGAGAGCCGGTGATGGCTGGGTCAAGATCATCGCCGACTGGATAGATCGCGATGCCGGCGACCTCACGCCACTTTGGCCCGCTGACGTGCTCGCGGAGGCGATTGCCGCGGCGCACGCCGAGGGTGCTCGCGTCACGGCGCACACCTTCGCCACCGAGAGCATTGACCCGCTGCTCGATGCGGGAATCGACTGCATCGAGCACGGCACGGGCATGACGCGCGAGCAACTGGAGCGAGCCGCAGCCATGGGCGTGCCCGTGGTGCCTACGCTGCTGCAAATATCCAACTTCGAATCCTTCGCGGCCCAGGCGGACGGCAAGTTCCCGCGCTACGCGGCGCGCATGCGCGGCATGTACCAGGCACGTTACGAGCAGGTTCACACGATGTGGGAGTCCGGGGTGCAGCTGCTGGTGGGTACTGACGCGGGTGGCTCGATTGGTCACGGCGCCTTGCCCGCGGAGTGTGGGGAGCTTGCGCAGGCGGGGATTCCGGCCATGGACATTCTTGGCGCCGCTTCTTGGCGCGCCCGGGCCTACTTGGGTGCGAACGGTATCGCGGAGGGGGCGAGCGCTGACGTGGTTGTCTACCCTCGCGACCCACGCGAAGACATCTCGGTGTTGGCTGAGCCCACCGCGATCATCCTGCGCGGCGAGCGAGTGGCTTGAGACCGTGCTGACCCGCGAGCGCCGAGCCGACGCCCTTGTAGCCGCCCTGTGGTGGGTTGGCGCCGCCGCCATCGCGTTCTTTGTGGCAGGCGGCGGGCTCACCACAACGAGCCCCGTGGACTACATCAATTCCTTGGGTCGCATCGCGGGCCTCGTTGCCGCTGTGCTCGTGATGAACCAAGTGCTGCTCATCTCGCGTGTGCCGTTTGTGGAGCGGACGCTCGGTCACGACCGCGCCGCAGCCACGCACACGTTCATGGGCAAGGTCGCGTTCATCGCGATGCTTGTGCACGCGAGCCTCATCCTCATCATGTCCGCCCACTACGACGGGCGCTCCGTGCTCGCCGAGATTCCCGCGATGTGGGACATCGGCTGGTTCATGGTGGCCGCACAGGCGGCACTTGGCTTCTTCACGCTCGTTGTGGTCACGAGCCTGCTTATTGTGCGCCGCCGCTGGAAGTACGAGAACTGGCACACCGTGCACCTCTTTGTGTACCTCGCGATCATGCTCGTGATCCCGCATCAGTTCATCGAGGGCTCCACGTTCCGCAGCAAGGGCGCGGCCTGGTGGTTCTGGCTCCTTCTCTACGTGTTCACCATCGGTTGTTGGCTCGCATTCCGCGTGGTGCGGCCGTTGCTGCATGCCCAACGCTTCCACCTGGTGGTCTCGAGCGTCACCCCTCACGCGGTCGGCTCGGTGAGCATCGTGATGACGGGCCGTGACCTCTCGAGCCTTGGCGCGCGCTCGGGGCAGTTCATGCTGTGGCGGTTTCTCGCCGCGGGGTACTGGCGCGAGGCGCATCCGTTCTCCCTCTCGCGCACTCCCGGCGACACCCTGCGGATCACGGTCAAGCCTTCCGGCGATGGCTCCGGCGCGCTCGCGCACCTCCCCGTTGGCACGAGGGTGCTGTTTGAAGGTCCGCTTGGCGTGTTTACCTCGGCGGTGCGCTCGCGTCCAGGGGTGGTCTACATCTCCGCTGGCATAGGCATCACGCCGCTGCGCGCGCTGCTTGAGGAGCCGCAGCGCGGGCCAGTGGACATCGTGCTGCGCGCTCAGAGCGCCGATGCCGCGCCATTGCGGGACGAGGTCCACGAGCTGGCCGCTCGCCACGGCGCCACCGTGCATGAATTCTTTGGTGCCAGGGGCCAAGGTTGGTCTACCGCCGCCGAGCCAGCCTCGCTCGGCACGCTCATTGACAACCTTCCTCAGCGAGATGTCTACATTTGCGGGCCCGTGAATTGGGCAGACGCCGTTGAGGCCGACGCTCTGGCTGGGGGAGTGGCACCTGAGGCTATTCATCGCGAAAGGTTTGGGTGGTCGTGATGCGCGGAGCACACGCCGCGGTGATTGTGGGAGGCTGCGCCGTCATTGTTGGGGCCGGCTTCGCGGCGGCACCCCCGCTTGCTGGTGGCACCGCAACGGCAGACCCCACGGCGAGCGCCGCGCAGGGCAGCCAAACGTTTGACGGGCCGCCCATCTCCAACTTGCGCGGCACGTACCAAGCGCAGATCACGGTGACCGATGGCGCAGTCACGGACGTGGTGGCGCTGCAAGCGGGGACTACTGCGCCCGAGTCAGTGCAGGTCAACACCATGGCGATCCCCGAGTTCAAGAAGCGCGTCTTGGAGGCGCAGACGTGGGACGTAGACGCCGTGTCTGGGGCTTCCTACACGAGCCCGGCGTTCCTCGAGTCCCTCGAGGGAGCATTCGAGGAGGCTGGGCTGAAGTGACCTCGTCCGTCACGGTGCGGCTGCGTGCCATGGCGATGGGGTTTGACCTCACGCTGGACAACGCGCCCAGCGACGCCGCCGCGAAATCCGCGATCGCAGCATTCCATCGCGAGCTCCTCGCTGCGGACGATCTCTTCTCGCTGTTTCGGCCCGAGACGCCGATGGCGCGGCTTGCGAGCGGAGCGGCAACTCTCGACGACATGCCGGTGGAGGTCATCGAGGTGCTGCGCCTGTGCGAGTCCTACCGCGTCGCCACTGGTGGTGCCTTCGACGCCAACCGCCCCGACGGCGTGATCGACCCAACGGGGATCGTCAAGACTTGGGCCGTTTCCCGCGCAACCACGCACTTGGGTGACGTTCCCTCTTGGCTCGTGTCAGCGTCGGGCGATGTTGTTGCTCACGGCGGCGAGCGACGCATTGGCATTGCCGATCCCGCCGTTAAGGGGGACCCTGCCGGTTCCAAGGTGCTCGGTGTGGCCGTAATTGGCGGGGAGTTCGCGGCGATCGCCACGTCCGGCTCGGCGCAAGTGGCGGACCACATCTGGGATCCCGTGACTGGCGAGCCCGCGAGGCACTTTTTGCAGGCATCGGTAGCGGGGCAGGACCTCGTGGAGTGTGATGTGTGGGCCACCGCGATCTGCGCGGGCGGCGCGCCCGTGGTGGAGCGAGCGGTGGGTGCCGGGCTCGAGGTGCTCATTGTGGCGAGCGGGCGGTCCCAAGGCGGATACGAGGCATTTCAGAGCGCGGGCTGGCCATCGGCGGTTGGCGAGCCTCCGGAGGTCGGCGCATAGTCTTGCTTTTATCTGTAAGTACAGATAATATGGCGCTATGACCCAGTCTCCGTTCAATAGCGCGAGTCCATCGCCGCGCACGTCCCTGACGCCTCGGCAGGAGATCTGGCGCGGGCTGTTGCTTGGACAGCGGTCAATGCTCACGGGGCTCGCGGCCGATCTCAAGCGAGACTTTGGCTTGAGCGTGCCGGCGTATGAGGCGCTACTCGCACTGTGGGAGGCGCCCCGCCATACGCTGCACGCCACCGAGCTGGCGCGATCGCTCGTCTACAGTTCCGGCTCCTCCTCAAACCTCATGAGTCGCCTCGCCGCCGAACAGCTGGTGCGACGAGAGACGAGCGCCGACGACGCTCGAGTCGTGGAGATTTCCCTCACGGACAAGGGGCGAGACCTGATCGCACGTGCCACCGGGGAGCACATCGGGGGCATTGCCAGGGAGTTTGAACCGCTGATAGCCGATGCCGACGTTCCGGCGCTCTTGGCGTTCGCGCGCAGGATCGCCGCTCACGAGGGAGTCGCCTCGGCTCCAAGAGGCGGAACCTCCGCTAAGTAGCACGTGCAAGTCCATCGGTGGCGCCGTGCGCCCCTATGTCTGTAATTACAGATATTTATGATCGTGGATTGGTCCACAAGAACAGGAGAAGCGAATGACTGTGAACGGAAGAATCGCCGTTGCGAGACGTTTTGGACCGCCCCAGGTGATCACCCTCGAGAGTCATCCGGCGCAACCGCTCACTGGGCGCCAGGTCCGCGTGGCAGTGCGCGTGGGCGGCCTCAACCCCGTTGACGCGCGCAGGCGGGCCGGCGCATTCGGTGGGGGAGTACCCATGGCGTTCGGTTCTGAGTTCGCGGGGCTTGTGGTGGAGTCGCGCGATCCTAACTGGGCACCTGGCGATGAAGTCATCGGCTGGGGCGTCCAAGGGGCCGACGCCGACCTCGTCACCACGGAGGGAGCGTCGCTGCACGCAAAGCCGCGCGAACTCGGATGGGAACTCGCTGGAGGTCTCAGCGGAGTTGGCCAGTCCGCGCAGACCGCTCTTAGCGCGCTTTCCCTGCGCCAGGGAGACGTGATCGTTGTTCACGGAGGCGCGGGAGGCGTGGGCACCGTGCTTGTGCAACTCGCCACCGCGCGCGGAATCGCCGTCATCGCCACCGCGAGTGCAGGAAATCATGAGTACCTGCGATCGCTTGGGGCAATTCCCGTGGCCTACGGCACCGGGCTTAGTGAGCGCCTCACGGCGGCTGCCGAGGGCAGGCGCGTCGCGGCGTCGGTGGACCTCGTGGGTACACGCGAGGCGGGAGACATCGCCGTTGCCGTGGCCGCCAAGGGCGGCCAGGCAATCACGCTCGTGCCAGAGACCATGCAGTCCCACGGGATTCGCCTTGTGCAGGTTCAGCGCAGCCGCGAGCAGCTCACCGCATTGCTCAGCGCGGTCGCTGCCGGGACGCTCGAGCTCCAAGTGGAGGCGCTTCCGTTCACTCGCATCGTCGAGGCACACGAGCGGCTTGACGCGAAGCACGCGCGCGGAAAGCTCGTGCTCGACCTCTCCGACAACCCCCATCTGCCAGCCACTTCAGGGAGCCTCGCATGACCTCAATCGCCCTCATTGGACCGGGCCGCCACGGCACCGCGATCGCCACACTATTCGCGTTGCACGGGGTGGACGTGACGCTCTACCACCACAACCAAGACAAGGCACAGCTCGCGGCACGCGTGGTGCGGAACGGGGCGCGTGACGCCTCGGTGTCAGTGGCAACCGGCCTCGCCCACGCCGTGGACGGCCAAGAGATAGTCGTATTGGCCACGCTGTGGGACGCCGCGCAACGCGCCGTGATCGCGGACCTTGGTGATGCGCTCGCGGGCAAGGTGCTCGTGGACGTCTCCAACCCCTTGGACGTTACGCCGGCAGGGATCTTCCCTCGCCGCCCTCGCGAAGGATCTGCCGGGCAATTCGTAGCCACCTTGCTGCCAGCAGGCACGGGTCACGTGAAGGTGTTCTCCAATCTGGCGACGGCCTCCATCCTCGAGAGCGCCGATCTCGCGCCGCGAGCGGTGCTGCCCTTTGCGGCGGACTCTGCGGACACGGCCACGCGCATTCGTCCGTATTTGGAACGCACGGGCTGGTTGCCCTGGCTCGTTGGCGACATCTCGGTGTCCGGTCAACTCGAGATCGGTGGCGCCTACAACGCCGTACACGGCCGTTGGGGACGATCGCGCCTCGACGCGACGGAAATGCTTGCGCTTGCTGGCCCCGAGGCCCAACTGACCGCTCGCTCCGCAGCCTTTGCCGAAAGGAACTGACCATGACATCCCAAGCCTTTGCCAACACCCTCTTTGCTGGGCATCTTGAGTCCGCACCCTATGAGCGCGTGTTCTTTGAGCCCGGGCAGGAGTTGCAATACATCCGCAACTACCTTGACTTCTTTGACGGCGTAGTGGAGTACGACTTCCGCATCGCCGAATACTTCAACCTCCGGGTGGTGGGGATGCAATCGCCGCTCGGAAACGTCTCGCTCGTCGTCATAGAGCCGGAGAATCTTGCGAAGCTGCCTGAATTCATTCAGCAGACCAAGATCATGCTGGTGGTGGATTCCATTGAGGCCGCATACGCAGACGCCGCAGCGGCGGGCATCCCCATTTTGCAACCGCGCACGGAGAACATCATGGGCGCGCAGGGTCGTTTGGAATTCGCTCCCGGATACATCGTGGAACTTGTGGAGGCCACCAACGAGTCGCTGTTTCATCCTGACGTTGCTGCCATGGGTCTGCCCGGCTCGCGACGCTAGCCGTACGCGGTTGGTGCGGAGCGTTGCGCTCTGGCACAATAGACCGCTGGCGCAACCAAGCGTCACCCGTCTTGCCAGTCGTTGATTTCATCGCGACAGGCTCACACCGGATACAAGGAGAACAGCAATGGCTGTCAAGATTCGCCTCAAGCGCTTCGGCAAGAAGCGCGCCCCGTACTACCGCGTTGTCGTCATGGACTCGCGCACCAAGCGCGATGGCCGGGCCATCGAGGAGATCGGCAAGTACCACCCCACGGAGGAGCCCTCGGTCATCGAGATCAACTCTGACCGCGCGCAGTACTGGCTTTCCGTTGGCGCACAGCCAACCGAGCAGGTCACGGCGCTCCTCAAGCTCACGGGCGACTGGGGCACGTTCAAGGGTGACAAGAACGCGGTGAGCACCGTCAAGGGTGCTGCGCCCAAGGCGAGCGCCGAGGAGGCCATCAAGGCACAGGCCGACGCAGCCGAGAAGCTCAAGGCCGACAACGCCGCCAAGGCTGAGGCCGCCAAGGCCGAGAAGGCTGCCGCTGACGAGGCTGCTGCCAAGGCTGCCGCAGACGAGGCCGCCGCTGAAGAGGCTCCCGCTGCCGAAGAGGCTCCCGCCGCCGATGAGGCTCCCGCCGCCGATGAGGCTCCCGCCGCTGAAGAGGCTCCTGCTGCCGATGAGGCTCCCGCAGCCGAGGAGACCGCTGAGGCCGAGGCCGAGGAGAAGTAGTGGTCACCGAGGCGCTCGAATACCTGGTGCGTTCCATAGTGCGCAACCCGGATGATGTTCGCATCACGGAGCGCTCCGGACGCCGCGGTGTCACCCTCAACGTGGTGGTCAACCCCGAGGATCTGCCTCGTGTGATCGGCCGTCGTGGCCGCACCGCGCAGGCGATTCGCACCGTAATCGACGCGATTTCGCGCGACGAGGTGCGCGTCAACATCGTGGACGTGGCCTGACGCTCAACGCTTAACGCAAACGTGGCCCCGGACCAATTGGTCCGGGGCCACGTGCGTTTTGGGGTGCGTCGTCAGCTGCGATGAGCGCCTACTTCTTGACTCCGGTAAGGAACGAAGTGCTCTCTCGGCTGTAGAGCATGACGAGCACAACGGTGGCAATGAGGATCTCGATCATCGCAACCACAGCGGCGTCGGAACCCACCGCGACCCACGCCCAAACGTGTGCCACGATGCGCAGGATCATGAAGAGGGCGATGAGGGTGCGTGCAATGCGCGAGCCGATGAAAAGCATCGCGGCAAGAGCCGTGGTCCCCAGCCCAATCAGCAGTACGGCCCACGCCAGGTAGGCGGCGGGAGCGGCGAGGCTGTCCTTCTCGATGAGCCACGCAACGCCGGCTATGACGTCGCCAAGACCAGCGAGCAGCGCAAGGACCGTAACAACCACAACATCGGTTGGCCGAGGCGCAGCCGCCGCCTCAGCGCCAGCCGCGGCGGTGCTCGCCCCACCCTTGGGTTCCATGTTTGGCGGAGCCATAGGCGCACCCAGGGGCTCGATCACTGGTTCGGGAATGTGTTGAACGGTGGGCTCAGAGCCCGGTGCCTCTGTCATGACTCCTCCTTGAGGAAGGGCCCCGGCGGAGCCTCTTAAGTGAATAGTGGCACGCCGCGCGCGCCACTCATGTGCGGTTGCGGTAGTAATCCGATGCTGCCCTCGTGGACAGCAACGAGATCACCAGCAGCGCTAGCGCCAGGTCAACCACTGCGGGCCACAGCGTGACGTAGCGAATGGCGATGAGCGCCCACGCCGCATTGAGGAGGCGGAGCGACATCACAACCACCGTGAGGACCCTCGCGAACTGACTGCCGGCGGCGAGGCCAACCGCCACCATGACGGTCAGCAGACCTATCACGATGGCCACGAGACTGAAGTAGCGCACCACGGACGCGTCTACTGGTGCATCGTGAAAGCGCGCGTTGTTGAACGAGATGAGCAGCAGCACAATGCCGGCCACCAGATCCGCTATCGCGGCGATCCACACCAGACCCACCACAAAGGTGACCCCGGTGGGCCGCTTGACGCGCCCAGGCGTGGTGCCCGCGCTCTCAGCCACCGCGTGGGGCGCGCTACTTGGGTCAGAAGGTGACACGTCGTCAGGCACCTGCTCGTCAGTCATAGGGCTCACGCTAGCGCGTGGGTCCGGCGCGCGCACGGCTCTCCTAGACTTGCGGGCATGAAGGTGACAGTTGCGCGCATTGGCCGGGCGCACGGGCTCAAGGGGGAAGTGGGCCTCGAGGTTCGCACGGACATCCCCCTGCAACGGCTCGTGGTCGGAGCGGCTTTCGAGACCCAGCCCCCTCAAGCCGGCCCGCTCACGCTCACGTCGGTGCGCCAGCACGGTGGCCGATGGGTGGCGGGATTCGCCGAGCTCACGGATCGCAACGCCGCCGAGGCAGCGCGTGATGTGGAGCTGGAGATCGAAGCGGACGAGACGCAAGAAGAGGACGCCTGGTACCTCCACGAGCTGGTTGGCCTCACCGCCGTACGCCCAGATGGCACCGTGGTTGGCGAGGTAGTGGACCTCCTGGATATGCCTGCTCACGACGTGCTCGTGGTGCGCCAGCCAAGCGGGTTCCGCGCAATGATCCCGTTCGTGGAGCCGTTTGTGCCGCACGTGGACGCCCAGGCGCGCACCGTCACGATTACCCCGCCCTACGGCTTGCTGGACGGCGAAGAACCCGAAAACACCGGAGAGACCAGCCAGTGAAGATCGACGTCATCACGATCTTCCCCGAGTTCTTCTCGGTGCTCGACGTCTCCCTCCTGGGCAAGGCGCGCGCCGCGGAACTGGTTCAGACGCACGTCCACGACCTCCGCGATTGGACCAAAGACGTCCACCACACGGTTGACGACGCCCCGTTTGGCGGCGGCGCGGGGATGGTTATGAAGCCCGACGTCTGGGGCGAGGCGTTGGACCAAGTCCTCACCCCGCAGGGCACCCTGGTCATCCCAAGTCCCGCAGGGGTGCCCTTCACGCAGTCCCTCGCCGCCGATCTGGCAACCAGCGAGCAACTGGTGTTCGCGTGCGGTCGTTACGAGGGCATCGATGCGCGCGTTGCGGCCCACTACGAGCAGCGCGGCTTCCGCGTACTCGAGGTGAGCCTTGGCGACTACGTGCTCAATGGGGGAGAGGTGGCCGCGTTCGCGATGATCGAGGCCATCACGCGCCTCATCCCTGGTTTTGTTGGCAATGCGGAGAGCCTCACTGAGGAAAGCCATGCCGACGGCCTGCTTGAGTACCCCTCGTTCACTCGCCCCGCCTCGTGGCGGGGTTTGGACGTGCCCGATGTCCTGTTGAGCGGTCACCATGCCAAAATTGGCGAGTGGCGGCGGGAGCAGCAGATGCAGCGCACGCGCGAGCGGCGGCCGGACCTGCTGGGCTAACCAGAGGCAGTGTGGCACAATAGACCCTCGGTGCTCGCGTAGCGTCGGCCTGCCACAGGGGGCCAAGCAACCACTCACGAGCGTCATCATCATCAATGCCCTAGGGCAGATACCGTGCAGGACCTGTGGCGTGTGCGAGGAGTTCCAAGTTATGCAAAAGCTTGACGGCATTACCGCGGCCCAGCTCCGCGACGACATTCCCGCCTTCCGCGCCGGCGACAACGTCAAGGTGCACGTGAAGGTCATCGAGGGCACGCGCTCTCGTATCCAGGTTTTCCAGGGTGTTGTGATTGGCCGCCAGGGCCAGGGAATCGGTGCCACCTTCACGGTGCGCAAGATCTCCTTTGGCGTTGGCGTGGAGCGTACGTTCCCCGTGCACACCCCCACCATTGACCACATCGAGCTCGTGAGCCGCGGCGACGTTCGCCGCGCCAAGCTCTACTACTTGCGTGGCCTGCGTGGCAAGAAGGCGCGTATCCGCGAGAAGCGCGAGAGCTGACATCAGCACAGGGGACGACGCACCGGCGGGGGCAGGGCCTTCCGCCGGTCATCGCCTGTGGGGGTACACCAAGGAAGTACTGATCGTTGTGGTCAGCGCCTTGGTGCTGTCGTTCCTCATAAAGACGTTCTTCTTCCAGTCCTTCTGGATCCCCTCCGGCTCCATGGAGCCCACGCTGATCTATGGGGACCGCATCCTCGTAACCAAGTGGCGCCCGGACCCGCTTCCGCTGCGACGTGGGGACATCATTGTCTTCAAAGACCCTGGTAGCTGGCTTGAAGAAGCGCCAGACAACGGCGGCACGGCGAGTCATATCGGCAAGGAAATCCTCATGTTCACGGGCCTCCTGCCGGAGGACGCAGGGGAGCACCTCGTGAAGCGCATCGTGGGGTTGCCCGGCGATCACGTTGAGTGCGACGACCCCAACGGCAAGGTCAAAGTCAACGGCGTGGAAATCACCGAGACGTACGTGGCGCAGGGCGCGCACGCGTGCGGCGTCACCTTCAGCGTTGACGTGCCCCAGGGCCGACTATGGGTCATGGGCGACAACCGAGACAATTCCGCCGATTCGCGCGCCCACATGGGTCAGCCAGGAGGCGGCACCATTCCGCGATCCAACATCGTTGGCGAAGCGTTCGCGCTGGTGTGGCCCTTTGATCGCTTTGGCGGGCTGGGCAACCCCTGGGGCGCCGATGCCGTCTCTGAGGATGACCTCGCCGCGCAAGCCACGCAAGCCCCGGTTCCCACCGCCACGCCGTGACCGTCTCGCTAGTCCACGAACGTGCCCTGTGGGATGCGGGGGCTGTCACGGTTGCTGGCATTGATGAGGTTGGGCGCGGGGCGCTTGCCGGCCCTGTGAGCGTTGGGGTAGTGGTGCTGACCGTGTGCGAGGCCTGGCCGGACGGGCTTGCGGATTCCAAGCAGCTCACGCGGTTGCAGCGAGAGGCCATGTGCCCGATGCTCGCGCAGTTTGGCATTGCGCGTGCCGTTGGTCACGCCTCACCCGGGGAAATTGACGACGTGGGCATCGTCGCCGCACTGAGGCGAGCGGCGCTGCGGGCTCTTGCAAGCGTGGGGCCCATCGACGCGATCCTGTTGGACGGAACGCACGACTGGCTCACCGCAAAGCCCACCCTGTTGGACCCCGACCCCGAGCAGACCGCACCCGTCACGATGGTGGTCAAAGGGGACACCCTGTGCGCGTCCGTTGCGGCGGGTTCTGTGCTCGCCAAAGTAGAGCGCGACGGCCTCATGCGTGAGGCGCATGAGGTGCACCCCGCCTACGGCTGGGACGGCAACAAGGGGTATGGCGCGGCCGCGCACCTCGACGCGATCCGCCGCTATGGCGCCACCGAACTGCACCGGCGTTCGTGGTCGTTGCCCGCACAAGAGGCGAGTTAGGCGCTCAGGCGCGCACAGCGTCGGGCAGCTGCTGGCCGCCATAGGATGGTTAGGTGAGCAGCGAAGACCTGGAGAACTACGAAACTGAGGCCGAACTCGCCCTGTATCGCGAGTACCGCGACGTTGTGGGCCTGTTCCAGTACGTGGTGGAAACTGAGCGGCGGTTCTATCTTGCCAACAAGGTGGATCTGCAGGTGCGTGCGTCTGGCGGCGACATCTACTTTGAAGTGACGATGGCCGATGCATGGGTGTGGGATGTGTATCGCTCGGCGCGGCTCGTGAAGAACGTGCGAGTGGTTACGTTCAAGGACGTCAACATCGAGGAACTCGCTCACGACCCTGACTCGATGCCCGATATCCGGCAGCTGCGCGCGCGGTAGCACCGGGGACGTTCAGCCCAGAAATTGACAGAATTTGCATAGTCTGCAAAAATGCAGATTATGCAAATTGCGATTCCACCGCTCAGCGCGTCCCAGACCGGCGCCGCGAAGCCTGGAGAGACTGGTGGCCGCGAGGCCAAGCGCGAGCGCACCTACCGACGTATGGAGAAGGCGGCCGTAGAACTCGCGCTGCAGTACGGCTCCGAGAACGTCACGGTGGAGCAGATCTGCGCAGCGAGCGACGTCTCCGCACGCACGTTCTTCAACTACTTTGGGTCAAAGGAAGCCGCGCTCATAGGACGCGGCAAGCCGCGACCAACACCCCAATTGCGTGAAGCCTTCGTTGAAGGCACGGGACCCATCCTCAACGACTTTTTGGCGCTCGTCCTTGCCTCCGCGATCCAAAATGAGGCTGATTTTGAACTCATTCGCAGCCGTCGCCTTCTCTTTGAGCGCGAACCGGACCTTGCGATTCAAGGCTTTGCGCGCAGCGCTGGCACTCGCGACGAGTACCTGGCCATCGCGATCGACCGCATTCGCCGTAACGAGCCAACTCTCTCCGATCCCGATGTCGAGGACCAAGCGCGAGTGGCAACGGCGGTGCTGATGGGGCTCATGCACGTCATTGGCAATCGCTGGCTCGAGTCCGACGGCACCGCAGATTTTGAGCACCTCATTGACCAGGCGCTCGGTCACCTCAAACGTCTCATTTAGCACGCAAATCCCCGGAACCCCGGGCCGCAATAGGCCCATTTGCAAGGAGTAACTATGTCACGGTCCCCAAAGGCTGCAGCGGCCCTTCACGCTGAACGCCACCCAGACGCGGCGCCAGACAAGCGCCACATCATGTTCGTATTGATTGGCCTGATGACGGCGATGCTGCTCGCGTCGCTTGACCAGACGATCTTCTCCACGGCGCTGCCTACCATCGTGGGCGAACTCGACGGCGTGAACCACATGCTGTGGGTCACCACGGCCTATATCCTCGCCGCAACCATCATGATGCCGGTGTACGGCAAGCTCGGTGACCTGCTTGGGCGCAAGAGCCTGCTGCTGGTCGCTATCGGGTTGTTCATGCTTGGTTCCGTCATTGGCGGCTTGGCGCAGAACATGCCGGAACTCATTGCGGGCCGCGCGGTTCAGGGTCTTGGTGGCGGTGGCCTCATGATCCTGTCTCAGGCGATCCTCGCCGAGATTGTGCCCGCTCGCGAGCGCGGCAAGTACGTGGGCTACATGGGCGGCGTCTTTGCGCTCTCGTCCATTGCCGGCCCATTGCTTGGTGGCTGGTTCACCGAGTCCATCGGCTGGCGCTGGTGCCTGTGGATCAACATCCCGTTGGGAATCATTGCGCTCGCGTCCGCCACATTCTTCATCCACTTGCCGCACCGTGAGCGCGGCCCAGTGCGCATGGACATTGCAGGCATGTCGCTCCTGGCGATCGCCTCAACGGGCCTCGTGCTCGTCACCTCGTGGGGCGGCAACACCTACGCATGGGGCTCCACGGTCATCCTGGCTCTCATCGTCCTGACGGTTCTCACCGCAATTGCCTTTGTGCTGGTGGAGCGCACGGCCGCAGAGCCGGTCATGCCGCTGTCGTTGTTCCGTAACAGGAACTTCAGCCTCGTCACGGGTGCTGGCCTCTTGGTTGGCATCGCGATGTTCGGTGCCTTGGCGTACATGCCCACCTACCTCCAGATGGTGGCCGGCGTAGACGCGACTCGGGCCGGACTGCTCATGATTCCGATGATGGCCACGCTGCTTGTGACGGCGATCGTCTCTGGGCGGGCCGTCACGCGCACCGGCAAGTACAAGATGTTCCCCGTTGCGGGTTCCATCGCGATCGGCGTCTCGCTTGGACTGCTGTCCACGCTCACCGCCACCACGCCGATCTGGATCATGTGCGTGTACCTCGCGATCATGGGCCTTGGCCTGGGCATGTCGATGCAGATCTTTGTGCTCATTGTGCAGAACTCGTTCCCGCTCGCGGTGGTGGGCACGGCGACCGCGTCGAACAACTACTTCCGTCAGATCGGTGCCTCGCTTGGCGCCGCGATTGTTGGTTCGCTGTTCACGGCGCGGCTGCTCACTCTGCTTGACGAGCGGCTGCCCGCGGGTGGCGGTGCAGGGGATGTCAACGCGCTCACGCCCGGTGCCGTCCAGCAACTGCCGGCCGAGATCAGGGATGCCATCGTTGGCTCGTACAACGACGCGCTGACTCCCGTGTTCTTGCTCATGGTGCCGTTGGCGGTCATCTCGCTGGTGCTCCTGATGCTCGTCAAGGAGGTGCCGCTGCGCACCACCATTGACGTCCCGGATACCGTCGCGGAGACGATGGGCTTCGAAGAGGAACACCTCGTTGAGAGCCACCAAGCCAACGAGCTCGCTGCCGTTGGCGCGAGCACTGAGGTGCCCGACGCTGGTGACAGTGCCGTACCTGACGCGGATTCCACGCAGGGTTAGTTATGCCCTAACGACAACGGCCCCCGCGAAGAGATCCGCGGGGGCCGTTGCTGTCTGTGGCTGTGTGTGCCGCGCCGCGCCGCGCCGCACCGCGCCGCCGTGGCCGTGGCACGGCTGTAGCCAGTTGAAGATGCAAAGGAAGTGTTGCAAAGAAGTCTTTGCAGTGTTACTTTCGGTCCATGGCCCAACCAGCAGAACGTCCCAACCCGCGAAACGACCGCATCGTTGATGCGGCCTCCCTCAAGGCACTGGCGCATCCCATGCGAGTGGATCTCTTTGACCGGCTCGCGATGTTCGGCCCGGCCACGGCGAGCCAACTGGCCGAGGCGCTTGGCGAATCCTCGGGTGCCACGAGCTATCACTTACGCCAGCTGGCGCGCCACGGCTTCATCGAAGAGGACCCCGATCGCGGCACCAAGCGCGAGCGCTTCTGGCGCGTAGTGCCAGGTGGCGTCACCATGAACCCAACTGATTACGAAGAGGGCTCCGCCGAATACGAAGCCGGAGCGCTCATCGCCCGCCAAATGACGGAGCAGCGGTTCCGTCACGTAGACGCGTTCATCCGCCGCGGCGCGCGCGAATTGGGCGCCGAATGGGTCTCCTCGTCCGCGCTCATGTCAGCGCGCGCCACCATGACGCAGCCGGAGCTCGCACTCGCTTCCGAGGAGATTGCCGCCGCAATCGACACCATTTTGGAGCGCTACCGCGATCGCGGCACCGTGCCCCAGGCGCGTCCCGTCGTCATGCATTTCAATGCCTTCCCGCTAGTAGGCGCCCCCACCACCACTGAACAAGAAGAGAACTGACCATGTCTAAGAACCAAGCCACAGCGTCGGACAGCGTGTTTTCTGGTGGGTTTGGCCGCCTCTGGGGCGCGGCCATGGCATCCAACCTTGCCGACGGCATTGCGCGCCTCGCGATTCCCCTAGCTGCCGTGGCGCTCACCAAGGATCCGGTGGCCATCGCGTTCCTTGCGGCCCTCATGTACGTGCCCTGGCTGCTTTTCAGCGTGCCCTCGGGCATCATCGTGGACCGCTTGGACCGGCGCATGGCGATGGCGCTGGCAAACGCCGCACGGCTCGCGGCGGCGATAGGTGTGGCGCTGTTCATCGCCACTGACAGCGTCACCATTGCCGTGCTTGCCATCGCCACGGTGGTGTTCGGCTTGGGCGAGACGCTCTTTGACAACGCCACCACAGCGATCACCCCGTCGCTGGTGCGCAAGGGCGGCCTCGACAAGGCGAACGGCCTCATTCAGGCCGCTCAAGTTGGCGTGGACATGTTCGTGGCAACCCCCATCTCCGGCGTGCTGTACTCGCTCGCGGTGATCTTGCCCATGCTCGTTGGCGGCGCGGGGTATCTGGTGGCGGCACTGCTCGTGCTCGCGCTTCCGGTGGCCGCCGCGCATGCCCGGCATGAGAACGGCGAGCGAGTGGCGCCCGTTCCGCTCAAGGAGGCCGTGGGATTTGTGTGGCACCACCGGTACTTGCGTTCGCTCGTGGTTTTCACCACCCTCATAGGCACCGCATACGCGTTTGCGCAGGCCGTGAGCGCGCTGCTGTTCCTTGACCGCTTTGATGTTTCGCCCGCGATGTTCGGCGTGGTCACGGCGGGCGTTGGCGTTGGCGCGGTGGTTGGTTCGCTGTTCGCAGGCACGGTGGTGAAGAAGATTGGCCGTGGACAGACCATGCTGTGGTCAACCGTGCTGGGCGGAGTTGGACTTTTTGGGGTTGGGCTCGCGCCAAACACGTGGACTGCGGTGGTCGCATACGGTGCCAGTGCGTGCGGCGTCTCGATGTGGAACGTGCCGTGGGGATCGCTGCGCCAAGCCATCATCCCTGGTCACATGCTCGGCAGGTCAATTGGCGCCATTCGCACGTTCGCGTGGTTCTTCATGCCCTTAGCAATCCTGGCTGGCGGCTTCGTGGCAAAGATCGACCTCCAGCTGCCGTACCTCATCGGTGGCGGGTTGTCGGTGGTGCTGGCACTCGGCGCCGCGCGGCTCCTGCTCCAAGCGGACACGCATTACCCCGTTGACACGTCCCACGTTGGGGCTGAGTTGAGTGAGCAGCTCGCGGAGGCAGTGGCCGAGGGCGTGCAACCCGCGTCCCCAGCCTGAGGTTAGAGGGCCGCTATCCCCAGCTTGCCGGGATGGCGGTGGCGCGAGCGCGTGCTCGTGACGAGCCTTGGGCGCGGAGGTGGTCATGGCCGCGAAGGACGAGGTTGGACGGCACGGCGAGCGAGTGGTTGCACGCCAATTGGAGGCGCAAGGTTGGGAACTGCTCGCGCGCAATTGGCGCTGCGAGCATGGTGAACTCGACATTGTTGCGGTTGAGGGGGATTGCCTCGTAGCGGTTGAGGTCAAGACGCGTCGCAGTGCCGCATTCGGCTCTCCGCAAGAGGCCGTGACAGCGGCAAAGCTCGCCCGGCTGAGGAGGCTCACAGGGGCGTGGCTCGGCTCGCAGAGCCGCCACTTTGGCGCGGTGCGCATCGACGTCTGTGCGGTGACGCTGCCGCGCTCCGGTGCCGCGGTGATTGAGCACTTGCGAGGTGTGGGGTGATAGGCCGCACGCGGGCCATCGCGCTCGCCGGGCTTGCCGGGCACGTGGTTGACGTGGAGGCGCACTTGGCAGCGGCCCTGCCTGGTTTCACGATCGTCGGGTTGGCCGATGCTTCCCTGCAGGAATCGCGCGATCGCGTGCGGGCTGCCGTCGCATCGTCTGGGTTGGAGTGGCCAACCCGGCGCATTACGGTCAACCTATCTCCGGCGTCCTTGCCAAAGTCGGGCTCCACCACCGACCTTGCCATTGCGGTGGCGATCCTTGCTGCCGGAGGTCAGGTGGAGGCGCAACGTGCTTCGCGCGCGGTCTACCTGGGCGAGTTAGGGCTCGACGGCGCGGTGCGCCCCGTGCGCGGGGTGCTGCCGTCCGTGGCTGCCGCCGTCGCCGCTGGGTTGCCTCACATCGTGGTGCCCACGGCAAACGCCGCGGAAGCTCGGCTCGTTGAGGGAGCCCACGTCACGGCTGTGGCCTCGTTGGGGGAACTTGCTCAGCTACTGGGCAATGAGCATGCGATCCTGGCCCCATCGCAAGGCCCGCCAACCCCACCGGAAGCGGCAGCGCTGCCGCCCGTGGCGGATCTCGCGGACGTGCGCGGGCAAGAGGGAGCGCGTGCCGCGATCGAAGCCGCAGCCGCGGGTGGTCACCACCTCATGATGGTGGGGCCACCAGGGGCGGGGAAGACGATGCTTGCCTCCCGCATGGTTGGCCTGTTGCCGGAGCTGTCCGTGGAAGACGCCGTCACGGTGACGGGCATCCACTCGCTGTGCGGAACCTTTGACCCCAACAACGGGCTCATCCGGCGCCCACCGTTCGAGGCCCCGCATCACTCGGCGTCGGCGGCCGCGATAGTTGGCGGTGGCTCCATGATGGCGAGGCCCGGCAGCATCAGCAGGGCACATGCAGGGGTGCTGTTTCTGGACGAGGCTCCCGAGTTTCCCGCGCGCGTCCTAGACACCTTGCGGCAACCGCTCGAGTCCGGCGAGATAGTCCTGCACAGGGCGTATGGAGCCGCGCGGTACCCCGCGCGCTTTCAACTTGTCATGGCGGCGAACCCGTGTCCGTGCGGCAACAAGGGGGTGCGCGGGCGCGATTGCACGTGCAGCCCGCTGCAGCAGCGGCGCTACCTGGGACGGCTCTCCGGACCGCTGCTTGACCGCATCGACATCCACATCGACGTGGCGCCAGTTAGGCGCGGCGCGCCGGAAGGTGAGGAGACGGCCGTGGTTGCGGAGCGCGTTGCGCGCGCCAGAGCCGCGGCGAAGGCACGGCTCGCTGGGACGGGATGGGTGCAGAACTCACAAGTCAGCGCGCGCTGGCTGCGTGCCCATACGCCCGCTGGCTCACTAGCCGTTGGCCAGGCGGCGCTTGACCAGGGAAAGGTATCGGCGCGCGGGCTGGACAGGTCGCTGCGAGTCGCGTGGTCCGTCGCGGACCTCGCGGGGGCCGCCGAACCCACCCGGGAGCATGTAGGGCACGCGCTGACGCTGCGCAATGGCGGTGCACAGTGACTGGCGGCGAGCGCGGTAGTGGGAGTGCTAGTACGCACCGTGACGGGCTGAGCGATGCCCTGGACGGCGACGAGAGGGCTGCGCTCATCGTGTGGGCAGCCCTCGCAGAGGGCGCCGACGAGGCGGCGTCGTGGCTCGTGGGCGAGCTCGGAGCGAGCAGCGCCTTGGTGTGGCTGAGAGATGCCGCCGCAGATCCGGTGGCCGCCACGATTCGGCTGGCTCCGCTGGCGGCGCCGCAGACGGTAGATAAGGCGGTTGCCGCCGCGCAGCGGTGGCTCTCACGCTTGCCTGATGCCCATCCCGGTCGCGAGGTGCAGCGCGCGGGTGCCGTTGGCGCCCGCGTGGTGACGCGCGTGGATCACGAGTGGCCGCCCGCGTTCCACGTCATGGGTGCTCGCGCCCCGTACGCCCTCTGGGTGCGAGGTGGCGGCGACATCAACTCGCTGTTTAGGAACTCAGTGGCGCTCGTGGGCTCGCGTGCGGCCACCGGGTATGGCGAGCACATCGCCGCAGAAATCGCCGGTGGCTTGTCCGACGCCGGGTGGTGCGTCATTTCGGGTGGCGCCTACGGCATTGACGCGGCCGCGCACCGGGCGGCGCTGACCGGCGTGACGCCCACGGTGGCGGTGATGGCGGGAGGCGTGGATCGCCTGTATCCGGCGGGTCATTTTGACCTCCTCTCGGCGGTCATGGAGAAGGGCGCAGTTATGAGCGAGGTGCCAGTTGGCTTTGCGCCGCACCGCTCACGGTTCTTGGCGCGCAATCGACTTATCGCCGCCGCGGACGCCACGTGCGTAGTGGAGGCGGCCGCCAGATCAGGAGCGCTCAATACCGTCAACCATGCCTTGGCATTTGGACGCCCGGTGGCCGCCGTTCCGGGGCCGGTCACCTCTGCGAGCTCGCAGGGGTGCCACGCGCTCATCCGCAATGGACAGGCTGTGCTCGTGGCGCAGGCGCAGCACGTTATTGAGCTCGCGGAGCCCATCGGGGCGAGTGCCCTTCGCGCGGACGAGCGGGGCGAGCAGGGCGGCGGTGGGGCGGGCCATCCTGGCGGCGCTGGCATTCCTGGCCAGCCCGGCGGCTCCGGCGTGCCGGGGCGTGGCGCCGACTTTGGCACTGCCAGCGAACGTGCCGCATTTGATGCCATCGCACCCCGCGGATCGAGGGTGGAGGCTATCGCGAAGGGCGCAGGGCTGAGCATCGGCGAGGCCCTTGGGGCTCTCATGGGACTCGAATTGGCGGGTCTCGCGCAGGCCAAGGAGGGAGTTTGGCGGCGCACGGCCGCAAAAACTAGTTGACCAAAATATCCACCAAAATAGGACAAAGTACCCCAGAAATCGCGTAACGCGTGTGAATCATGTGACAAAAGTGACTGAAGGTATTGATTTGACGGGTGTGACTGGGCCAGAGTGTGCCCATGCCAGTTGCGGTGGTGTCGAGCGCCATGCTCGCCGACTTCGAGAGATACCTGCGTCATCAGCGCGGTCTCTCGGAGAACACGGTGCGCGCGTACCACGGCGACCTCATGCACCTCGCGGCCTTCGTCGCGGCAGAGCCGGACGAGGCCACAGCGCTCGATGAGGCCCTGGCAACCGCGGATCTTGGCGACTTGCGCGCATGGCTCGCGGCGATGTCCACGGATGGACTTTCGCGCACCACCCTGGCGCGCAGGGGGGCGGCATGCCGTGCCTTCTTCTCTTGGGCAGTTGACTCTGGCCGCCTCGCAACAAACCCTGCGCTGAGGCTCGCCTCTGCCCGGCCGTCGGTAACCGTTCCCACGGTGATCTCCGCAGAAGCCGTGGTCACTCTCTTGGAGGTGGCCGAACGTCGCTGCGATGACGGCGATGCCATTCATGTGCGCGACTGGGCCGTAGCCGAACTTCTTTACGCCACAGGAATGCGTGTGGGAGAGCTCGCGGGCCTCAACGTGCGCGACGTCAACCTTGACCAGCGCCTTGTGCGGGTGCTCGGCAAGGGCGCCAAGGAGCGCGTCATTCCATTTGGGGTGCCAGCTAAGCGTGCAGTGCTGGCTTGGCTTGAGCGCGGACGTCCGCAACTCATTCGCCCCGCCACCGACGGAGCCATGTTCTTGGGCCAGCGCGGCCACCGCGTTGACCAACGCCAGGTGCGTGCCGCCATCCACGAGCTGTGCCAACTTGCGGGGATCGAAGACATCGCCCCCCACGGGCTGCGCCACACCGCCGCAACGCACTTGCTGACCGGTGGTTCCGATTTGCGTTCGGTGCAAGAAGTGCTCGGCCACGCGAGCCTCACCACCACCCAGCGCTACACCCACGTATCCGCAGAACGACTGCGGGCCACCTACCAGCTGGCCCACCCGCGAGCCTGAGGGAGAACCATGTCCGAGCTAAACGCCGTGCTGAGCGCACAAGAGTCAGACGAGGTCGTTGTTCACGACGTCACGCAAGAACTGGCCCAACTCTGGAAGGACCTCGGCGGCAATCGCCGCGCGGTGCGTGCCAAGGCACGTGAGGCGCTCATCACGCACTACGCGCCGCTCGTCACGCAAGTGGCGGTGAGGATGATCGGACGGCTGCCAGACACCGTAGAACTCGGCGACTTGGTGTCCTATGGGATGTTCGGGCTCATCGACGCGGTGGAGCGCTTTGAGGTGGAGCGCGGCTTCAAGTTTGAGACCTACGCATCCACACGCATTCGCGGCGCCATCATTGACGAGTTGCGGGCCGCCGACTGGGTACCGCGCTCCGTGCGCTCCAAGGCGCGCATCGTGGAGCAGGCAACGCGCGAGCTTGAGCAGGAGCTCATGCGCCAGGTCACCGACGAGGACGTTGCCGCCCAACTGGGCTGGACCACCCTCGAGGTGCGCACCGTGCGCGCTCAAGTCTCGCTGAGCCACGTAGCCGCGCTGGACTCCATGGGCGGCTCCGATCCCGAGACGAGCCAACTGGAAACTGTCATGTCGTTGTCGGTTCCCGGCGCGGCCAACTCCATCGAGGCCACCGAGCGCCGCGAACTGCTCGCCCACGCGGTGCAGGGTGTTCGCGATCGCGAGCAGGAAGTGCTGCGCCTCTATTACTACGAGAACCTCACGCTCGCCCAAATTGGCGTCATTCTTGGCGTCACCGAGTCGCGCGTCTCGCAGATCCACTCCGGCGCGGTCAAGAAGCTGCGCGAGAGCCTCGTGAAGACGGGCGCGTTCGAGTAGCAGTCAGCGCCCAAGCTCGTCCTTGCGCAGTGGCAAGAGGCGAATAGGACCCGACCCCCGCAGAACGTCGAGCGGGTCAAGGTATTCGTTGCCGCGCCGCACGCCCCAATGGAGGCACGCACGCGGCGCGCAATGCGAACCCGCCAATTCCAGAGTCCCCACCGGCTCGCCTCGGGACACAACGGCGCCAGCGCGCAATCCCGTATCAACGGGCTCGAGCGTGGAGCGCAGCCCAGACGGGTGCACCACCACCACAATTCCGCGCCCCGCCACTCGCCCCGCGAACGTAACAACGCCAGCACCAGGGGAGTGCACGTCCTCTCCCTCGCCCAGCCACACATCGACACCGCGGTGGCCGGGGCCCCATTCGGAGGTCGGCCGCTCAAACAGCGCGGCGACGTTCATGACCGTGGGCGGGTCTAGCCAGTCGTCGCGCTGAGTTTTCGCGTGGTCCACGCTCCCGCCCGACGCTGCGGCTGAGCCGGCGGGCCAAGCGCCCGCCGCGCTCGCCAAGGCGAGCGCCAACAGGGCGGCAGTGAGGGTTCGCTTGTGCACGTGACGAAACTGCCGTGCCAAGCAGCAACACGCCAGCGGCGAGGGCCGCGCCTGGGGAGAAACGCCGTGGGGCAACCGCCTGGGGACGCGGGTAGCCGCGCCGCCCCGCTTCCGGTACGATTGAACCCGCATCCGGCATGCCCGGGTGACATCGCGCACCATTCGCGTCCCAACTTTTAGGCGGGGCGCGCCGGCGAGGCGAGGTCCGAGGAAACTCGGCGCCGATCCGCGTTGGTGCCAGGGATTCCGTCTCCTGACGGGATCGACAACCGAATCTGCGGAGCCACGTGCCCCGCGCAACACAGCACGCGCATGCGTGCGGATAAGGACTGCCATGGCCGTCGTGACCATGCGTCAGCTGCTCGATTCCGGTGTTCACTTTGGACACCAGACCAGCCGCTGGAACCCCAAGATGAAGCGCTTCATTTTCACCGAGCGCAACGGCATCTACATCATTGACATTCAGCAGTCGCTGACCAAGATTGACCAGGCTTACGAGTTTGTGCGCGACACCGTTGCCCACGGCGGCTCCGTGCTGTTCGTTGGCACCAAGCGTCAGGCGCAGGAAGCGATCGCCGAGCAGGCCGCTCGCGTTGGCATGCCCTACGTGAACGAGCGCTGGCTGGGTGGCATGCTCACCAACTTCCAGACCGTCTCCAAGCGCGTTGCGCGTCTCAAGGAACTGGAACTCGTTGACTTTGACGACGTGGCCGGTTCTGGCCGCACCAAGAAGGAACTGCTGATGATGCGCCGCGAGCACGACAAGCTCAGCAAGGTGCTCTCCGGCATCCGTGACATGTCGCGCACCCCTTCCGTGGTGTGGGTGGTTGACACCAACAAGGAGCACCTCGCCGTTGACGAGGCCAAAAAGCTCGGTATCCCCGTTGTTGGCATCCTCGACTCCAACTGCGACCCCGACGAGGTCCAGTACGGCATCCCCGGCAACGACGACGCCATTCGCGCCGTTGGCCTGCTGACCCGCGTGATCGCCGACGCCGTGGCTGAGGGCATCCGCCTGCGCCACACAGCCAAGTCCGGCGAAGAGGCAGAGGTTGAGGAAGAGCCGCTCGCCGAGTGGGAAGAGGAGCTGCTTGGCTCCGCGCCTGCTGCTGACGCCGCTGACGCTGAGGCTCCTGCCGCTGACGCCGCTGCCGCTGACGCTACGGCCGAGGCCGACGTTGTTGCCGAGGCAGAGGCCGTAACGGCCGACGCTGCAGCCGCCGACGCCCCCGTAGCCGACGCGCCCGAAGCCGACGCCCCCAAGGCAGCCAAGAAGGCACCAGCAGCCAAGAAGGCTCCTGCAGCCAAGGCAGCCGCCGAGAAGGCCGCTCCCAAGGCAGCCACCGCAAAGAAGACCACTGAGACCGTCGCGGACGACGAGGCGCCGGCTAAGAAGCCAGCAGCCAAGAAGCCCGCAGCCAAGAAGCCCGCGGCTGAAGCCGCAGACAAGTAAGGATCACCATGGCGAACTACACCGTCGCTGACATTCAGGCACTACGTGAGCGCTCGGGCGCTGGCATGCTCGACGTCAAGAAGGCTCTCGACGAGGCGGATGGCGACCAGGACAAGGCCGTTGAGATCCTGCGCGTCAAGGGCCTCAAGGGCGTAACCAAGCGCGAGGGTCGCTCGGCTTCCGAGGGACTCGTCATCAGCAAGATTGAGGGCGAACTCGGCGCACAGGTTGGCACGCTCATCGAGCTCAACTCGGAGACCGACTTCGTGGCGAAGAACGACAAGTTCATCGCGCTCGCGAACGCGGTTCTCGACGCCACGGTTGCGGCCAAGGCGGACTCCGCTGACGCTGCTCTCGCTGCCACCATTGACGGCAAGACCGTGCAGGAGTTCATCGACGAGAACGCCGGAACGCTCGGCGAGAAGATCGTCTTGCGTCGCGTTGCTCGCATCGAGGCTCCGGCCGTGACCGAGTACCTCCACAAGACCAACAAGGACCTGCCCGCGCAGGTTGGCGTGCTCATCGGCACGGACGCCAAGGCGGCGGAAGTTGCCAAGGACGTAGCGATGCACACCGCCGCGTACTCGCCCGCGTACCTCACGCGTGACGACGCCCCGGCGGACGTCGTGGAGAACGAGCGTCGTGTTGCCGAGGACGTGTCGCGTGCCGAGGGCAAGCCCGAGGCCGCTCTGCCCAAGATCGTTGAAGGCCGCGTCAATGGCTGGTTCAAGGAGAACGTGCTCGTTGAGCAGGCGTTCGCCAAGGACCCCAAGACCACGGTGGGCAAGGTCGTGGACGCCACCGGCGGCGAGGTGACCGCCTTCGCCCGCTTCCGTGTGGGAGCCTAAGCACTAGCCCAATAGCAAACGCAACGCGCCGCCAGGAGGATCGATGACCGAGACCAGTACTGCTGACTCGGCCGATTCCCCGGTGGCGCGTCGCGTTTTGCTCAAGCTGTCCGGCGAGATGTTCGGTGGTGGCGCCGTTGGCCTTGACGCCGACGTTGTGGCGCGCATCGCTCGAGAAGTGGCCGACGCTGTGCGAGCAGGCGTCGAGGTTGCCATCGTGGTTGGCGGCGGCAATTTCTTCCGTGGCGAAGAGCTCAGCCAGCGAGGCATGGAGCGCTCGCGCGCGGACTACATGGGCATGCTCGGCACAGTCATGAACGCGCTCGCCCTGCAGGATTTCCTGGAGCAGGCGGGAGTGGCAACTCGTGTGCAGACCGCCATCACCATGGGCCAGGTCGCGGAGCCGTACATCCCGTTGCGTGCCATTCGCCATCTTGAAAAGGGCCGCGTGGTGATTTTTGCCGCCGGCGCGGGGATGCCGTACTTCTCCACGGACACGGTCAGTGTGCAGCGCGCGCTGGAGACCTCGTGTGCCGAGGTGCTCATGGGCAAGAACGGCGTGGACGCGGTGTACACGGCAGACCCCAACATCGATCCCACCGCGGAGCGCCTCGCAACGCTGACCTACCGCGACGCGCTCCAGAAGCGCCTCAAGGTCATGGATCAGGCTGCATTCTCGCTCGCGATGGACAACAAGGTGCCGATGGTCGTTTTTGGCCTCGACGCCCCTGGAAATGTGACGCGTGCGCTTCTCGGTGAGAGAATCGGCACCCTGGTGACGGCGTAAGGAGCTGCACGTGATTGACGAGATCCTCTTTGAGGCAGAAGAGAACATGGAGCGCGCCCTCGAGGTGGCGAAGGACAATTTCTCCTCCATCCGCACGGGGCAGGCAACCGCGTCCATGTTCACCAACATCACGGTGGACTACTACGGTGCGCCCACCGCTTTGCAGCAGCTCGCATCCATCAGCGTGCCCGAGGCGCGCACGGTGCTCATCGCTCCGTATGACCAGGGTTCCAAGCGAGAGATCGAGACGGCCCTTCGCAATTCCGACCTTGGCGTGAACCCGTCCGACGACGGCACGGTCATTCGCATCAACATGCCAATCCTCACGGAGGAGCGCCGCCGCGACTACGTGAAGCTCGCCAAGATAAAGGCCGAAGAGTCTCGCGTGACAATCCGCAACATGCGTCGCAAGGCAAAGGACCTCATTGACGCCGCCGTCAAGGACGGCGAGGTTGGCGAAGACGAGGGCTCGCGCGCGGAGAAGGAGCTCGATGCGCTCACCAAGCGTCACGTCGATGCCATTGACGCGCTGCTCGCCCACAAGGAGAACGAGCTTCTCGAGGTCTGATGGCAACCGTCACGTGGAGCGCGCCGTGAGCCTCATCAGCAGGCGGCGTTCGCAAGTTCCCGCCGCGCCCGCTCCGGCCGCAGGCGATATCGAGGTGCTCGCCGCTGTGCCCGCCCCGCAACCCCGGCGCAACCTGTGGGTGGCAACGAGCGTGGGCACCGTCATCTTCATCGGCGCGCTCTTTGTGGCCCGCTGGAGCGAGCTCGGCTTCACCATCGGGCTCTACCTCGTGTGCATCGGCGCCACGATCGAATGGCGCAGCGCGCTGCGCTCGTCCGGCCGGCGCGTGTCACAGTGGCCCATCACCGTGGCGATTGTGGGCATGGGCGTCGCCACGTGGGCCGCGCAAGCCGAGGGCCTCATCGTCTCCCTCCTGGTTGGCTGCGCGGGTGTGGTCGCCTGGCGCGTCGTGGACGAACGCATCGAGAACACCCTCGCCGATTCCCTCGCGTCGATGTTCACGCTGCTGTGGATCCCCTTCCTCGCCTCCTTCTTTGTCCTCATGGAACAGGCGCATGACGGCTGGGAGCGAGTGTTCATCGTGATCTTTGCCGTTGCGGGCAACGACACCGGTGCGCTCACCTCAGGCATGGCATTCGGCAAGCGCAAGATGGCGCCTCGCATCAGCCCCAACAAGACGTGGGAGGGCTTCGCTGGCGGGATTGCGCTGGGCACGGTTGCCGCCGCGGTGCTCGCCTTCTACATCTTTGACGGCCGCTGGTGGATAGGCGCGCTCGCGGGCGCAGCCGCCGCGATGGGCGGCGTGATTGGCGACCTCGCGGAGTCAGCGATCAAGCGCGACATCTCCGTCAAGGACATGAGTTCGTTCCTCCCGGGCCACGGCGGCATCCTTGACCGCATCGACTCGATGCTCGTTGCGGCGCCCGTGGCCTACCTCGTATTCGCACTGCTCTTGGGGACAACATGACAAGCCCGCCGATCATTCAGATGGCGGCCCCCAAGCCGGGCAAGGCGCCTGTTCACTTTGCCGACCTTGATGACGTCGCCAGGGCCAACGCTGTGGTGGACCTGGGGCTGCCAGCATTCAGGGCCAAGCAGCTGGAGAACCACTATTTTGCGCACCTGACCACGGATCCTGACGACATGACCGACCTTCCTGCCGCTACCCGCGCGGCCACAGCGTCGGCCCTTTTTCCCACCCTTATGAGCGAGGTGCGTTCCCTGGAAGCGGACGGCGGCGCAACGCGCAAGACGCTGTGGAACCTCCACGACGGCGTCAAGGTGGAGTCCGTGCTCATGAAGTACCCCGAGCGAGCCACGCTGTGTGTCACGAGCCAGGCGGGCTGCGGCATGGCGTGTCCGTTCTGCGCAACGGGTCAGATGGGCCTCACGCGCAACCTCAGTGCGGCGGAGATCATCGAGCAGGTGCGGCTCGCGGCGCGTTCGGCGCGGGACGGCGGGCTGGGGGAGAGCGTGCGGCTGTCCAACGTGGTGTTCATGGGCATGGGCGAGCCGCTCGCCAACTACAAGCCGGTGATGGCGACCGTGCGCGCTCTGGTGGCGCCCGCGCCCCACGGATTTGGCCTGTCTGCCAGGCATGTCACGGTCTCCACGGTTGGGCTCGTCACGGGCATTGATCGGCTTGCGAGCGAGGGCATTCCCGTGACTCTCGCGCTGTCTTTGCACGCGCCAGACGACGAGCTGCGAGACGAACTGGTGCCCATCAATACCCACTGGAAGGTGGACGAGGCGCTCGACGCCGCATACCGCTACTACGAGGCAACTGGCCGGCGCGTGTCCATCGAGTACGCACTCATTAGGGACATCAACGACCAAGCGTGGCGAGCCGATCTGCTGGGCCGCAAGCTCACGGAGCGGGGCAGCGGCTGGGTGCACGTCAACCCCATTCCTCTCAACCCAACGCCCGGTTCCAAGTGGACCGCCTCGGACCCGGCCGTTGAACGCACATTCGTTGAAACGCTGCGCAGTCATGGAGTCCCCACCACGATCCGTGACACGCGCGGCTCGGACATCGACGGAGCTTGCGGGCAGCTCGCGATCGAGGAACAAAATCGTCCTGTTGGCCCCGCCGCCAGGATGCGCCGTGAAGGCACGCGCATCGGGAATACTGGGGTCGACGTCAGCAAGGAGACCCAATGAATGACCTCTTCCCGCGCACCTCAGCGATGAAGCACGGCTACAGCCGTGAGCAGGTGGAGGAGTTCTTCTCGCGCGCTCGCCAGGCCTACGAACGGGCCGCTGGTCCCGAGGCCGAGTTGTCGCCCCTCGACGTGCGCCGCGCTTCATTCGATCTCAAGCGCGGCGGCTATTCCACCGCGGCTGTGGACTCTGCACTCGACAGGCTCGAGGTGGCGTTTTCCAAGCGCTCGCGTGAGGTGTTTGTGCGCGAGAGGGGTCAAGACGCGTGGATGCAGCACCTCGCCGAGCGTGCGCAAGTGCTCTATCCGCGGCTGCGCAGGCCCAAGGGTGAGCGCTTTGCGCACCCACGCTTCATCAGCAGGGGCTACGACGCTCGCGAGGTGGACAAGGTGCTCTTGCGTGTCACCACGTTCTTTGACCGCGGCGAACCCCTTACGGCAGAGCAGGTGCGCATGGTCGCCTTCACGCAGGCCACCGGGAGGCGCGCTTACGACGAGGCTACGGTCGACGCCTTCCTCGCGCGCACAGTAGACATCCTGCTCGGCGTTGGCGAGGGATGACGCGCACCGTCTCCCTGTTGGGCTCCACGGGCTCCATTGGCACCCAGGCGCTCGAGGTCATCGCGCGCCACCCCGGTTCTTTTGACGTTGTTGCGCTCGCCGCAGGCGGTGCCCAGCCTGATGCAGTGATCGCGCAGGCGCGCGCCGTGAAACCGCAACTGGTAGCACTTGCGATCACGCAGTCGCTTGAGCGGGTGAGGGACGCTCTGCCTGGTATTGAGGTGGTTGGCGGGCCCGACGCCGTGGTCGCGGCCGCAGGCATCGGCGCCGATACTGTGCTCAACGGCGTGACGGGATCCGTTGGCCTCCGGCCAACGCTCGCTGCGCTCGCCGCGGGCAGCACGTTGGCGCTCGCCAACAAGGAATCACTGGTTGCGGGTGGCGCGCTCGTGAAGCGTTCCCTCTTGCGTCCAGATCAGCTGGTACCCGTCGATTCCGAGCACTCCGCACTCGCGCAGGCCCTTCGCTCCGGCACCAAAGGTGAGGTGCGGCGCCTAGTGGTGACAGCGTCGGGCGGCGCCTTCCGTGGCCGTACCAAAGCGGAACTCGCGAACGTCACCTACGCGGACGCGCTCAAGCACCCAACCTGGGACATGGGCCCAGTTGTGACGGTCAACTCGGCAAGCATGGTCAACAAAGCGCTCGAGGTCATCGAGGCGCACTTGCTGTTTGACATTCCGGCGGAGCGCATCGACGTAGTGGTCCATCCGCAGTCCGTGATCCACTCGATGGTGGAGTTCGTTGACGGCTCCACTATCGCGCAAGCTTCGCCGCCGGACATGAGGCTGCCCATTGCGCTTGGTCTCAGCTGGCCGGAGCGCCTCGGCAACATCGGCGTGCCTCTCGATTGGAGCCAGCCGCGCGAGTGGACGTTCGAGCCGCTCGACGAGGACACGTTCCCAGCGATTCGCGTGGCACGTGCGGCGCTTGCGGCCTCGGAGCTGCACCCGGCCGTCTTCAACGCGGCGAACGAGGAGTGTGTGGCTGCCTTTGCCGTGGGGAATATCTCATTCCTCGGGATCGTGGAGACAGTGCTGAGCGTTGTGGAGGCGTACGGCGGCGCGGACGCGTCGTCAGTGGAGGCCGTCGAGGCTGCTGAGGTGTGGGCGCGAGAGCGCACTCGCATGGCTCTCGCCGCAAAAAAGTAGGGTGTAAGCATGTTGCAGCTGTTGGGGATTCTCATCTTCGTTGTGGGCCTTGCCGTGTCCATTGGGCTCCACGAGCTTGGCCACATGATCCCCGCCAAGAAGTTCGGCGTGCGCGTCAGTCAGTACTTCGTTGGCTTTGGACCCACGCTGTGGTCCCGGCAGGGCAAGGAGACCGAGTACGGCGTCAAGGCCATCCCGCTCGGTGGATTTGTGCGCATCGTTGGCATGATCCCGCCGGAGGAGGCCGTTAAGCCCGTCAAGATGCGCGGCCGCATTGGCGAAATCATCGCCGACGCCCGCTCCGCTTCCGTTGACGAGGTGCTGGAAGGTGAGGACTACCGTGCGTTCTATCACCTCTCGTGGTGGCGCAAGGTAGTCGTGATGTTCGGCGGCCCGTTCGTCAACCTCGTTCTCGCGGTGTTGCTGTTCACCTTTGTGCAGGTGGGGGTTGGACTGCCCACCACCAACCACACGGTCTCTCAGGTGGCAGCGTGCGTGCCAGCAACGTCGGCCACCGAATGCACCGCTTCCGATCCCGCCTCCCCGGCCTCCATCGCTGGGCTCCAGGAGGGCGACATCATCACGGCGATCGACGATGAGCCCGTTGCCGCGTGGACGGACTTGACCGCGGCGCTCGCTACGCGCCCCGGCCAGCCCGTGGCGATCACGGTTGATCGCAACGGAGAAGTCTTGGTCCTCACCACCACTCTTGCGGCGGTAGACAACAACGGCACCACGGTTGGCTACCTGGGGTTCTATCCCGGAACCGATCTTGTGCGCCAGGGCCCCTTGAGCGGCGTGGAAACCACGTGGAATTACACCGGTGCCGTGTTCAACACGATCGCCACGCTGCCCGTGCAGATCTACCACACCACTCGAGCGATGCTCGGGATCGAGGAGCGCAGCACGTCCTCCATCATGGGTGTGGTGGGGGTTGGGCGCATCTCCGGCGACATCGTCTCCGCGCAGGTGGAGGGCTACAGCGCCAAGCTCAAGATGGCCGACATGCTCAACTTGCTTGCGGGCCTCAACCTCGCGCTGTTTGCGTTCAACATGATCCCGCTCGTGCCGCTCGATGGTGGCCACATAGCGTCGGCCCTGTGGCAAGGCATCAAGAACGGTTGGGCACGTCTGCGCCGCTTGCCCAAGCCCCGCTACGTGGATGTGGCTCGCATGATGCCGCTCGCCTACGGAGTGTTTGGCCTGCTGATCGTTATGGGCGCAATCCTCGTGATCGCGGACATCGTTGCGCCCGTGAGCATCTAGTTGGCGCTGTTGGGAGATACTGGAAGCGTGACTTCAATAGCGCTGGGCATGCCAGCCCTTCCCGCGCCGGTGCTCGCACCGCGCCGCCCCACCCGCAAGATCAAAGTGGGTTCGGTGTTTGTTGGCGGCGACGCGCCCGTCTCGGTGCAATCCATGTGCACAACCAAGACCGAAGACATCAATTCCACGCTGCAGCAGATCGCGGAGCTCACGGCGGCTGGTTGCGACATCGTGCGGGTGGCGTGCCCCACGCAAGACGACGCCGACGCCCTGCCCGCCATCGCGCGCAAGTCCAACATTCCCGTGATCGCAGACATTCATTTCCAACCCAAGTACGTGTTTGCCGCAATCGAGGCGGGCTGCGCCGCAGTGCGTGTCAATCCGGGAAATATCAGGAAGTTTGACGACCAGGTCAAGGAAATCGCCCAGGCAGCGAAGGACCACGGCACGTCCATCCGCATTGGCGTGAATGCAGGCTCCCTTGACCCTCGGCTGCTCGCCAAGTACGGCAAGGCCACGCCCGAGGCGCTCGTGGAATCCGCCGTTTGGGAGGCGAGCCTCTTCGAGGAGCACGACTTCCACGACTTCAAGATTTCCGTCAAGCACAACGACCCCGTCATCATGGTGCGCGCCTATGAGCTGTTGAGCGAAGCCGGCGATTGGCCGCTGCACCTTGGCGTGACCGAGGCGGGCCCGGCGTTCCAGGGCACCATCAAGTCCGCGACCGCGTTTGGCGCGCTTCTGAGCCAGGGGATCGGCGACACCATTCGTGTTTCGCTTTCCGCACCTCCCGTAGAGGAGGTCAAGGTGGGCATCCAGATTCTGCAGAGCCTCAACTTGCGCCCACGCAAACTTGAGATCGTGTCCTGCCCCTCGTGCGGCCGCGCGCAAGTTGACGTTTACGAACTTGCAGAGAAGGTCACCGCCGGGCTCGAGGGCATGGAAGTGCCGCTGCGCGTTGCCGTCATGGGCTGTGTTGTCAACGGTCCGGGCGAGGCGCGCGAGGCCGATCTTGGCGTGGCGTCCGGCAACGGCAAGGGCCAGATCTTTGTCAAGGGCGAGGTCATCAAGACCGTTGCGGAGAAGGACATCGTCGAGACTCTCATCGAAGAGGCAATGAAGCTCGCCGAGACCATGGAGCCCATCGAGGGGGCCACGCCGCAGGTGATCGCCGCGTCATGACCGATTCGCTGCTGAGGCGCGCGCAACACAGCATTGCGCCCCTCCAGCGGCGTGAGATCGAGTCTGCGCTCGCCTTGTGCAAGCTGGATCCCGTGGCGTCCGTTGTGCCCGCGATGCACCTTGAGACGGCTCTGCATTCGGGTCACGTCTCAGCGGGCCTCTGGGGAGTCCGACGCCGTGCTGGGCTTGGTCGCGAACTCGCCGGTGTGGTGTGGAACGGCGCCAATTTCACAGCGGTACTTCCCGCCGCTGACGAACTCACCGCTGACTCCCAGAGGGCCGACGTTGCGGCTGGCGCGGTCTCGCGCCTCGCCCGGCCCGCGGCCCTGGTTGGCAACGCGGAGGTGACCCTTGACCTGTGGGGGAGGTTGGAGCCGTGGTGGGGACCCGCGCGCGAGGTGCGCGCGCGGCAATTGTCCATGGCGATTTCGGGCCCTGCGCGCCACGTTGACGGGATCGCGGCGGCTGGGCTGGACCTCGATGCCGTGCGCCGCGCAACTCTCGACGACTATGACGACCTGCTGCCCGCATGCGTCCACATGTTCATCGGCGAAGTGGGCTATGACCCCATGCGCCACGGACGGGTGGCGTATGAAGATCGCCTGCGCAACTTGGTGCGCGGAGGCAGGGCCTTTCTGCAGTACGGAACAGTTGATGGGCGCAGGGCCGTGGTCTTTAAGACCGAGGTGGGCGCGCTAGGCGGTTCCGTTGCCCAACTGCAGGGCGTGTGGGTGCATCCATCGCTGCGTGGCCGTGGGCTGGCGCGGGCGGGGACTGCCGCGGTCATCGCGGCCACCAGGGCCACCCTGGCCCCAACGGTGTCGCTCTACGTGAACGACTTCAACACAGCCGCCATCGCGGCATACGACGCCGTTGGCTTTGAGCGCGTGGGCACGTTCGCGACGGTTATGTTCTAGCCGCACGCCAGTACTCTTGACCCATGCTCCGGATGTCCACGCTGTTCCTGCGCACTTTGCGCGAAGACCCCGCCGATGCCGAGGTCGCCTCGCACAAGCTCTTGGTGCGCGCGGGCTACATTCGCCGCGCCGCGCCCGGCATTTACTCGTGGCTGCCGCTGGGTCTCAAGGTGCTCGCCAAGGTTGAGCGCGTGGTGCGCGAGGAGATGGATGCGGCGGGCGCCCAAGAGGTGCATTTCCCGGCCCTGCTGCCCAAGGAGCCGTATGAAGCATCGGGCCGCTGGAGCGACTACGGACCCAACATCTTCCGCCTGCAAGACCGCAAGGGCGGCGACTACCTGCTGGCGCCCACGCACGAGGAGGTCTTCACGCTGCTCGTGAAGGACCTGTATTCCTCGTACAAGGACTTGCCGCTCACGATCTACCAAATTCAGAACAAGTACCGTGACGAAGCGCGGCCCCGCGCGGGCCTGCTGCGTGGGCGCGAGTTCATCATGAAGGACGCGTATTCCTTTGACAGCACCGATGACGGGCTCGAGGCTTCCTACCAGGCGCAACGCGCCGCCTACATTCGCATCTTCGAGCGACTGGGCCTCGACTACGTGATCGTTTCTGCGATGTCCGGTGCCATGGGAGGCTCCAAATCTGAGGAGTTCTTGAGCCCCACGCCCATTGGCGAAGACACGTACGTGCATTCCCACGGCGGCTACGCGGCAAACATCGAGGCCGTCTCAACGCCGGTGCCGCCGAGCATCGACTGGACCAACGCACCGGCTGCCCACGTCGAGGACACGCCTAACACGCCCACGATCGAATCGCTCGTGGCGGTGGCCAATGAGCGCTTCCCGCGCGGAGACCGCGAATGGACGGCAGCGGACACCCTTAAGAACGTGGTGCTCGCCATCACGGCGCCCACGGGGGAGCGGTCACTGCTCGTTGTGGGCCTGCCGGGAGACCGCGACGCGGATATGACGCGCTTGGAGGCGGCACTGTCACCAAGCGTCGTGGAGGCCGCAGGCGACGCCGACTTCGCTGCGCACCCGGAACTCGTGAAGGGCTACATCGGTCCGGGCGCGTTGGGTCCGCAGGCACGCGCCCAGGGCGTTGAGCGGGGAGACGAGGGCGACACCGCCATCCCGTATTTTCTAGACCCCCGCGTGGTTCCAGGCACGCGCTGGATCACGGGCGCTGACCGCCAGGGACGGCACGTCTTTGAACTGACGGCCGGCCGCGACTTCACGGGCGACGGGACCATCGAAGGTGCCACCGTGCGCGCAGGCGATCCGGCGCCGGACGGATCCGGACCCCTCACGCTCGCGCGCGGTGTTGAGATTGGTCACATCTTCCAGCTGGGCCGCAAGTACGCGGCAGCATTGGACCTCAAAGTGCTTGACGAGAACGGCAAGCAGGTAGTGGTGACGATGGGCTCGTACGGCATTGGCGTGACCCGCGCACTCGCACTGCTCGCTGAGAATAACAACGACGAGCTTGGCCTCAAGTGGCCCATTCACGTGGCCCCGTACCAAGTGCATGTGGTGGCAACCGGCAAGGAGGATGCCGTGTTCGAGGCGGCGTCCACGCTTTCCAGCGCCCTCGAGGCCGCAGGCGTTGAGGTCTGCTACGACGATCGCTTCAAGGTCTCGCCCGGCGTCAAATTCAAGGATGCGGAGCTCATTGGAGCGCCGTTCATCCTGGTGGTTGGCCGCGGGTTAGAGACCGGTGAGGTGGAGCTCAAGACGCGCGCCACTGGCACCAGCGAGGCCTTGCCTTTGGCCGACGCTGCGGCCACCGTTGCCGCGCGGGTTGCGTCCGCGATTTCCGGCGCCGCGTAACCACTTTCGCCCGGCGATGAGGCTGTCAGGGCGTCGCTGACGGCGAGGGCTGGTGGGCGCCAGGCAACGCGGGAACGTCAGTCAACGCCATGCCACTTGAGATGGCGTGCTCGTAGGCAACGAACGCGGAGTTGAGCAGCCACGCGCGATCCTGCGGCTTGGCGCCAATGAGCAGTGCGGCATACGTGTGCGCTAGCGCCGTATGGGCGGTCAGCGCGGCGTTGTCGTCAACCGGGATTTGGTACGCGGGTTCCGTGAGGTCGCTGACCCCCGGCACCGCAAGCAGCGCCGCCACTCTGGTCCGTTCGGCCGAGGAACTCGCGAGGGCGCTGGTGCGGACCGCACCCTTGGACCGCGCGGCGATGACCTCGTACAGCGCGCGGAGCTGGTCATGCTCGAGCGCAAGGCGACTCACGGTGTCCGCCGTGACGGCAGTGTTGCTTGGAGGCGTGACTTGCGAGCCAACCACTAAGTCCGTGGCGTCCCACTGCGCCAGCTCGGGCTGCGCAGACAAGACGGTGTGCGCCAACAGGATCGACGCACACAAGCCACCCAACGGGTTATGGTCCGCACCATCCATGCAGTCGCGAGCCGCGGCGCTCGCGGCGGCAACGGTGCTCTCAAGGTCTGTCGAGGCACGGGGCGATGACGTGGGGGAGACACCCCCAAGCGCGGTGAGCCGCACCGGAACCGCGGCCTCCTCCGCCTCCGCAACGGGGCCAGTTCCGTTCGCAGCCGCGTTCCCCACGGCCGTCTCTGCCGCAGCCATCTGATCGCGCAACACCGTCACTGGCGAAGGGGTGCGGAACGGTTCCGGCGGAGTGTCCATGCGCCACGAACACGCCGAAACCACCATCAAGACTGCGCCCGTCATGGCCAACGTCGCGAGCCCGGGGCGCCACCTCATGGGCGCCATCATGACATGCGCCGCCAGCCCCCTTAGACTGTCAGTCAACTTCAGCAACGGCACGGGAAGGCGATGACATGGGTCTCGAAAACCGCATTGCCGAACTTTCGGCGCCCGCCGCGGCTGCTGCGGGCCTCATCGTGGACTCCGTTGAGATAGCAAAGGGTGGCGGTCAGCAGCGCGTGCTCGTCACGGTTGACCTGCCAGATGACGAGATTGGCTCCGCCTCGCTTGACGCGATTGCGGCCGCATCGCGGGGGATATCCAAAGCCCTCGACGAGGCCAACGTGCCTGCGGATCCGTACACGCTCGAGATCTCCACGCCGGGCATATCGCGCCCGCTGACCGAGCGCAGGCACTTTTTGCGCGCGCGCACGCGCCTCGTGAGCCTCGACGTCAGCGACGGCACTATCGTCAAGGGCCGTCTCACCGAGGTGGACGGGGATGAAGTCGTTCTGGACGGCGAGCGCCGCATTCCGCTCGCCAGCGTCGTCATTGGCGCTATCGATCTGGACTTCAAGGGAGAGTAGGAGGGATACATGGACATCGACATGCAGGCCCTTCGCGGCCTTGAAAAGGAAAAGGACATTCGGTTCGACGTCCTCATTGACGCCATCGAACAGGCCTTACTGTCCGCGTATCACAAGACGCCCGGCGCCTACCGGGCTGCTCGCGCCCACCTGGACCCAACGTCGGGCATTGTGACGATCTTTGCCCGCGAAGAACTGAGCGTTGACGAAGACGGGAACGCGACCCTCAGCGACGAGTTTGACCACACGCCGGAAGACTTTGGCCGCATCGCCACGTCCACCGCGCGCCAGGTTATTGTGCAGCGGCTGCGCCAAGCGGGGGATGAGGCCGTGCTCGGCGAGTACGCGGACAAGGAAGGCCACTTGGTCTCCGGCGTCATTCAGCAAGCGCAAGATCCGCGCGTTGTGCATGTGGACATCGGTGACATTGAGGCCGTGTTGCCCGCGCACGAGCAGGTGCCCACGGAGACCTACGTGCACGGTGAGCGTATTCGTGCGTACGTGCTTGACGTCTCACGCGGCATGAAGGGCCCGTCCATCACGCTGTCTCGCACTCACCCCGGCCTGGTTCGCGGCCTCTTTGAACTTGAGGTGCCGGAAATCGCGGACGGCACCGTGGAGATCATGTCGCTCGCGCGCGAGGCGGGCCACCGCACCAAGATCGCGGTGCGCACCACGGTCCCCGGCGTGAACCCTAAGGGCGCCTGCATTGGGCCCATGGGCGCTCGCGTCCGCGCCGTCATGAGTGAATTGCGCGGCGAGAAGATCGACATCGTCGATTGGGATGAGGACCCGGCCACCTTCGTGGGTCACGCGCTCTCGCCGTCGCGCGTGGTCTCGGTGACCGTTGTCGATGAAGAGGCGCGCGCGTGCCGTGTCATCGTTCCTGACTTCCACCTGTCGCTCGCCATCGGCAAGGAAGGGCAGAACGCTCGCTTGGCGGCCCGCCTGACGGGCTGGCGCATCGACATCCGCTCGGACGAGGCGCCAGACGACCCCCCGGCGCTCGTTTCCGAAGGCTAAGGCAACCGGGTAGACTGGTGAAGCCGAGCACGCCGTCTCGCAACCCCACATCGCAGCGAATTGGCCCCCAGGGCCCCGTTCGCACGTGTGTGGGATGCCGAGAGCGGGACGCCCGGTCTAACCTGGTCAGGGTGGTACTTGAAGGCGGCCAAGTGGTCGTTGACGAGACCGCCACCCTCCCGGGGCGCGGAGCTTGGTTGCATCGCCGCCCCGAGTGCCTGGAAATGGCGATCACCCGCAAGGCCTTTTCGCGCGCATTCCGCGCGAGTGTGGCTGACGCGGATTCGCTTAAGTCTCGGCTACCCTAGTTTGTGCAACTGACCATCGACAGAACGGGACGAAAGCCCATGAGCACCCGATGAGTACCTCGAAATGAGTACCCAGCAGTAACGATGGTTCGACCCCTGTCTTGGTCGGACCAAGACAGGAGTTTTTTGTGGCAATCGCAAAGCCTCGCGTTCACGAGATCGCGAAGGAGCTCGGCATCCCGAGCAAAGACCTCATCACCAAGCTCAACGAGCTAGGTGAATACGTCAAGGGACCGTCCTCCACCCTGGAAGCACCCGTTGTGCGCAAAGCACGCGAGGCCTTCCCCAACCAGCCAAAGGCCGCACCCCCGGCGCCGGCAGCGAAGGCTCCTGCGGCTCCCAAGCCCGCGGCACCCAAGCCGGCCGTACCAGCAAGCCAGCCCGACGCTGTGGCGGAGCAGTCTGCCCCGCCGGCTCCGGCGTCGGCCCCGTCCGCTACGCCCGCTGTTGCCGCGCCCGGCAGCGCAGCTCCCGCAGCTACTGACGCGGCCGCGAGCGCGGATTCGTCCGCGCCCGCATCCGACATGCCAAGGCCGCGCCCGCGTCCCGGTGGCAACAACCCGTTCTCCGATGCCGCGCCGCGCCCGCGTCCGCGTCCCGGTGGCAACAACCCGTTCCAGGCTCCCCGTGCTCCGGGTGCCCGCCCCGGCGGCGCACCCACCGGCGCACCTCGTCCAGGTGGAGCTGGTGCACCCCGTCCGGGTGGCGCCGGTGCTCCCCGCACCGGTGGCAGTTTTGCGCCGCGCCCAGGTGGCGCTCCGCGTCCCGGCGGCGCTCCCGGCGCACCCGGCGCGTCAGCTCCAGGCAGCCGTCCGGCCGCTGGTGGCCGCGGCCGTGGAGGCGGAACCGCAGGTGCCTTTGGGCGTCAGGGCGGCAAGCCCGCGCGTTCGCGGAAGTCAAAGCGTGCCAAGCGTCAGGAATACGAACAGCAGCAGGCTCCGTCCATCGGTGGCGTGCAGATCCCTCGCGGTGACGGGTCCACTCCCATTCGTTTGCGTCGCGGCGCTACGCTCAACGACTTCGCCGAGAAGATTGATGTCAATCCCGCGTCGCTCGTGACGGTGCTCTTCCACCTTGGTGAGATGGCAACCGCAACGCAGTCGCTTGACGAAGACACGTTCGCCGCTCTGGGTGCCGAACTCGGTTACACGATCTCGATCGTGTCTCCTGAGGACGAGGACAAGGAGCTGCTCGAGGACTTCGGCCTTGACCTTGAGGCGGAACTCGCGGCAGAGACCGATGAAGAGCTTGAGCCACGTCCGCCCGTTGTGACCGTCATGGGCCACGTTGACCACGGTAAGACGCGCCTTCTTGACGCCATCCGCAAGTCGGACGTCATCTCTGGCGAGTCTGGTGGCATCACGCAGCACATCGGCGCTTACCAGGTGCATCACGAGCACGAGGGTGTTGACCGCGCCATCACGTTCATTGATACCCCTGGCCACGAGGCGTTCACCGCCATGCGTGCCCGTGGTGCCCAGGTGACGGACATCGCGATCCTTGTTGTGGCAGCCGATGACGGCGTCATGCCGCAGACCATCGAGGCGCTCAACCACGCCCAGGCAGCCAACGTGCCCATCGTCGTGGCCGTCAACAAGGTGGACAAGGAGGGGTCCAACCCCGCCAAGATCCGCCAGCAGCTCACGGAATACAACCTCGTGGCGGAAGAGTACGGCGGCGACACGATGTTCGTTGACGTGTCCGCGCTCAAGGGCATCGGCATCACCGAACTGCTTGAGGCGGTGCTGCTTACCGCAGATGCTGGCCTTGATCTGCGCGCCAACCCCAACAAGGACGCTCGCGGTGTTGCCGTTGAGGCGCACCTCGACAAGGGTCGCGGTGCCGTTGCCACGGTGCTCGTGAACTCCGGAACGCTGCGCGTTGGCGACTCCATCGTTGCGGGCACCGCTCATGGCCGCGTGCGCGCCATGTTCGATGAGCACGACGCCCTCGTCACCGAGGCAACGCCGGCTCGTCCCGTGCTGGTCATCGGCCTTACGTCGGTGCCGCGCGCCGGTGACACGTTCCTGGTGGCCGACGACGACCGCACGGCTCGCCAGATCGCCGAGAAGCGAGAGGCAGCAGACCGCGCCGCTCAGCTCGCGAAGCGTCGCAAGCGCATCTCTCTTGAGGACTTCAACCAGGCCCTCGAGGAGGGCAAGGTGGATACCCTCAACCTCATCATCAAGGGTGACGTCTCGGGTGCCGTCGAGGCTCTCGAAGACGCTCTACTGCAGATCGATGTTGGCAAGGAAGTTGACCTGCGGATCATCCACCGCGGGGTGGGTGCCGTCACGCAGAACGACGTCAACCTGGCAACGGTGGACGACGCCATCATCATCGGCTTCAACGTGCGCCCAGCGGAGCGCGTCCAGGCTCTCGCAGACCGCGAGGGCGTCGACATGCGCTTCTACTCGGTCATCTACCGTGCACTCGAGGACGTGGAGGCATCGCTCAAGGGCATGCTCAAGCCGGAGTTCGAAGAGCGCCAGACGGGCCGCGCGGAGATCATGGAGATCTTCCGCTCGTCCAAGTTTGGCAACATCGCCGGTTCGCTCGTTCGCGAAGGCACCATCATCCGCAACGCCAAGGCGCGGGTCTCCCGCAACGGCGTGGTGGTTGGTGAGCCGGTCATCGACACCCTGCGTCGCTTCAAGGACGATGCCACCGAGGTCCGCGAGGGCTTCGAGTGCGGCATTGGCCTTGGCAAGTTCAACGACATCCAGGTTGGCGACATGATCGAGACCTTCGAGATGGTGGAGATTCCGAGGAACTGATGAGCGATTCAGCTCGCGCGCTCAAGCTCGCCGGCACGATCAAACGGATCGTTGCCGGCGCGCTTGAGAACGACATCAAAGACCCACGCCTTGGCTTTGTCACGGTGACCGACGTTCGCCTCACGGGCGACATGCAGCAAGCCTCCGTGTTCTACACGGTGCTTGGCGATGAGGAAGCGCGCGCGGGAACTGCCGCGGCGCTCGCCTCCGCCAAGGGCCGGTTGCGCTCGCTCGTTGGCTCGCAGTTGGGGATCAGGCTCACGCCCACTCTCGATTTCTACCTCGACGCGGTGCCGGAGACGGCCGCCACGCTCGACAAAGCGCTCCACGAGGCTGCCGTGCGTGACGCCGAGTTGGCGAAGTTGCGCGAAGGTGCCAAGTTCGCGGGTGATGCGGACCCCTACAAGCCAACGCACGAGGATGACTGACCCTGGACCAGAGGGCCCCTCGGGACTCGTGGTCGTTGACAAGCCCGCAGGTTGGACGTCCCACGACGTCGTTGCCCGCATGCGACGCCTCCTCGGCACTCGCAAGGTGGGACACGGCGGCACCCTTGACCCCATGGCCACGGGCGTGCTCATCATCGCGTGCGGCAAGGCGACCCGGCTGCTGACGTACATCTCCGCCAACGACAAGGCCTACGAGGCGACCATTCGGCTTGGCGCGTCAACCATCACGGACGATGCCGAGGGCGAGCTAATCGAGACTCGCGATGCCTCGGCCGTGACGGATGAAGCGATCGCCGCGGCCGTCGCCTCGCTCACGGGGGACATCCTTCAGCGCCCCAGCTCGGTGAGCGCCATCAAGGTGGCGGGGGAGCGCTCGTATGCGCGCGTGCGCGCCGGGGAAGACGTGAAGCTGGCCGCGCGCCCCGTCACCGTTTCGCGGTTTGAGATCCTCGCGGTCCGACGCTCTGGCGGGCTTATTGACATCGACGTCGCCGTGGATGTGACGTCGGGAACGTACGTTCGGGCCCTGGCTCGGGACTTGGGCGAAGCGCTGGGGGTTGGTGGACACCTCACGTCGCTGCGGCGCACGCGGATTGGCGACATTTCATTGGACACGGCGACTTCCCTGGAGGAACTCGAGCGTGACGGTGCCCTCACTCGCCTCATCCCGCTCGCTCAAGCCGCGGCCGCAACTCTGCCAACGCTCACCATCGATGCCCAAGCCGCCACCGCGCTTGGCTACGGTCAGCGCATTCCTGCCGACGGCGTGGGGCCCGCAGTGGCCATGTTTGACGGCGAAGCGATCGCGGTGGTCACTAGGGGCGAAGGGCATGCCAAGCCAGCGGTGGTCTTCAAAGCCCAAGGCGCGTAAGCGGCAACCCGCTACTCAGGCAGAATGTTCACCATGCAGGTGTGGCGATCCCTAGGTGACGTTCCGCGCGACCTTGGCCCCGCCATCGTCACCGTAGGCAATTTCGATGGTGTGCACAGGGGGCATCAGGCGGTACTGGAGCGCATGGTTGCGGATGCGCGCGCGCGTGGGCAGGTAGCGGTCGCGGCGACGTTCGATCCACACCCCAAAGCGGTGCACGATCCCGCGCATGAGCCGGAGCTCGTTACTGGTCTCGCGGACCGGCTCGAGCGCCTCGCGGCGACTGGACTCGACGGCGTGCTCATCATCGAGTACACGCTTGACTTCGCGGCCCAGACGCCAGCGGAATTTGTGCGCGATTACCTCGTTGACGGGCTCCACGCCGCCACGGTGGTGGTGGGGCGCGACACGCGCTTTGGGCGCGGCAACGCGGGAGACGTTGGCACCATGCGTGAACTCGGCGAGGCGCTTGGCTTCGAGGTTGAGGTCATAGACGACGCAGGGGCGGCATCGGAGTCTGGTCGCAGATGGTCGTCTACGTGGGTGCGCGAGCTGCTCGACAAGGGCGACTTGCGCGGCGCGGCTGAAGTGTTGGGGCGGCCGCACCGGCTGCGCGGCACCATAGTGCACGGCGACAAGTTGGGTCGCGAGATTGGGTTTCCCACGGCGAACATCGAGGTTGCCGCTGGGATGATTCCGCGGCACGGCGTATACGCCGGGTGGCTCACGGTGGTGGATCCACGGGACAACGCCGCGGCGGAGGCGCTGCGCGGAGCGCGGCTGCCTGCCGCGGTGAGCCTTGGGCTCAACTACACGGTGGGGGGAACGGATGTCCGTGTGGAGGCCTTTGTGGTGGACCGTGAGGGCCTCGATCTGTATGACGCGGAGGTGACTCTTGACCTCGTCGAGTGGCGCCGACCCATGCTTGACTTTGGCTCGCTTGACGCGCTCATCGAGGCGCTAGGGGAGGACGTCACGTGGGTGCGCGCAGTGTTACAAAACGATTAAGCAGGCTTAATTCGGACAAAAGGACGCTATGGTCGATAAATGGACCATACGTCTTCGCCAGCGTCGGCGGCACGTTCCGATCTGCTTGAACTGCGCAAGGTCAACAAGCACTTTGGCGAATTGCATGTGCTCCAAGACATCGATCTCACGGTGGCTCATGGCGAGGTGCTCGTGGTTATTGGCCCCTCCGGCTCGGGCAAGTCCACGCTGTGCAGGGCAATCAATCGCTTAGAGACCATCGATTCCGGCGAGATTTTCATTGACGGCGTGCCATTGCCGCTTGAGGGCAAGGCGCTCGCCCATCTCCGTGCCGACGTTGGCATGGTGTTCCAGTCATTCAACCTCTTTGCGCACAAGACCATTTTGGAAAACCTGACGCTTGGCCCCACGAAGGTCAAGAAGGTGCCCAAAGCCGCCGCGCGCGAGCAAGCGATGGCGCTACTGGAGCGCGTTGGCGTCGCCAACCAGGCGGATAAGTACCCTGCACAGCTGTCTGGCGGGCAGCAGCAGCGCGTAGCGATCGCGAGGTCACTCGCAATGTCGCCAAAGATCATGCTCTTTGACGAGCCAACCTCGGCGCTTGACCCCGAGATGATCAACGAGGTCCTCGACGTCATGACGGACCTTGCGCACGACGGGATGACGATGATCGTCGTCACCCACGAGATGGGCTTTGCCAGGAAGGCCGCCAACCGAGTGGTCTTCATGGCCGACGGCAAAATCGTCGAAGAGGCCACCCCTGAGGAATTCTTCACCAACGCGAAGTCCGCGCGCGCGCAGGACTTCCTATCCAAAATACTCACGCACTGACGTAGTGCAAGGGGCCCCGCTGGCAGGGGCAGACGAGAGGAGAGAAGGATGAAGAAGGCAAAGTGGGCGGCGCTCGGCGTCGCGGCGGCGCTCGCGCTCGCGGCATGTTCCTCGGACACTCCAGGAGACGATGGCATGTCTCCGGAACCCACCGGAGGAGCGGTGTCGGAGTTCCCCGAGGGTTCCACGATGGCGAAGTTGCAAGAGGCAGGCACCATCACGGTTGGCACCAAGTTTGACCAGCCACTGTTTGGACTTAAGGCGCCAAGCGGCGCGCCCGAGGGCTTTGACGTAGAGATCGCCACGATGATCGCGGGCAAGCTGGGTATCACTCCGGAGAACATCAAGTGGGTTGAGACGGTCTCCGCCAACCGAGAGCCGTTCATTCAGGACGGCACGGTTGACATGGTCGTTGCCACCTACACGATCAACGACGAGCGCAAGAAGCTCGTGAGCTTCGCGGGGCCGTACTATCTGGCCGGTCAGGCACTCATGACCTTGTCATCGAACACCGACATCAACGGCCCTGATGACCTTGCGGGCAAGAACGTCTGCTCTGTGGAAGGTTCAACGCCGGCACAGAACATCGAGAAGAACTATCCCGATGCCAAGTTGTCGCTGTTCGCGGCCTACACGGACTGCCTCGAGCCGCTGCGAAATGGGCAGGTTGACGTGGTCACCACGGACAACGTGATCCTTGCGGGCTACGTTGCCGAATCCGATGGGGAGTTCAAGGTTGTTGGCGAACCGTTCACCGAGGAGCCATACGGCATCGGCGTGAAGCTTGACGACACCGACTTCCGCATGTGGATCAACGACGTCCTCGAGGAGTCGTTCAGTGACGGTAGCTGGCTGGCCGCATGGAAGGCTACGGCGGGCACGGTGCTTCCGGATCCTGCGGTTCCCACCATTGACCGTTACGAGGTCAACTAACGGCGCATGCGCTTGGCCCCTCTAGCGAGAGGGGCCAAGCGCCCGTCTGAGGGTGCGTATGGAAGCGTTCATCGACAACTTTGGGCTCATTTGGGGCGGGTTTCTCGCCACGGTTTCACTCACGGCTGTCTCCGGGCTGATCGCGTTCGCGTGGGGAACGGTGCTAGCGGCGTTTCGCGTGTCACCTGTTGGGCCCCTGCGCACGTTTGGCACGCTCTACGTAGAGATTGTGCGCAATACGCCGCTCACGCTCATGTTCTTCTTCTGGGTGTTCATCGTTCCCACCTTTGGCATCGTGTTCCCGCTGGGGTTCTGGCCCGCCGTGGTGGCGCTGAGCCTCTACACCTCGGCGTTCGTGTGCGAGGCGCTGCGGGCCGGCATCAATTCCGTTGGCGTGGGCCAGGCCGAGGCCGCCCGCAGTGTTGGCTTCACGTTCTCCCAGACCCTGGGCCACGTTGTCTTGCCGCAAGCGTGGCGCTCGGCCATTCCGCCGCTGATCTCGGTGCTCATCGCCTTGACCAAGAACACGTCTGTAGCTGCAGGCTTCGCCTTCACGGAGCTCGTGGCGGTCAGCCAGCGACTCATCAACGCCAACCCCGTTGACGGGTTCTTCATTTTCGTTGGCATCGCCGCCATGTACCTCGTCATCACCATCCCGCTCGGCATCCTGGCCGGACGCCTGGAGCGGAGGGTGGCGTTCGCGCGATGAGCACCTCATCCATTTTGTACGACGTCCCAGGGCCGCGCGCCAAGCGCAGGGACCTCATTCTCAACGTCGTGTTCACGCTCTTCTTCCTGGCGATTCTCGCGTTCGCCGTGTATGCCGCGTACAAGAAGGGCGTCTTTGACGGCCGGTGGTCCGTGCTGTGGGATCCGCCCAAGAATCAAACCGGCGCCGATGTGTGGCATTCGCTGCTGGTGCGCGGGCTGGGCGCCACGCTCTTGGCAGCCGCGGTGGCTGCGCCCATGGCGCTCGTGTTCGGCGGCCTGCTTGCGATAGTGCGCCGTGGGGCGCGCCGCCGAGTTGTCTCCGGAACGTCCGTAGTGGTGACGGAATTCTTCAGAGGCTTGCCCGTGCTGCTGCTGATGTTCCTGGCAAAGCTCGTGTTTGGGTGGTCGCCGTTTGCATCGGTGGTGTTCGGTCTGGTGGTCTACAACCTCGCCGTGGTCGCCGAGATCCTGCGCGCGGGAATCGCCGCACTGCCCAGCGGGCAACGCGAAGCCGGCTACAGCATCGGCCTGTCAAAGATGCGCACCACGCTCTCCATCGAAATGCCGCAAGCGGTACGCATCATGCTGCCGGCGCTCATCAGCCAATTGGTAGTGCTGCTCAAGGACACGTCACTGGGATTCATCGTGAGCTACGAAGAACTGCTGCGCGTCATCAAGAGCAACCGCGACTACTTTGGCGACAAGTACCTCCTGCCGCTGTTCTTTGTTGGCGCGGGTGTCTACATAATCATCAACATCTTGATCTCGCGGCTGGCGATCCTGGTGGAGCGCAGAATGCGCCGCTCCAAGCACGTTGCGCGGACTCCTTCTGGCGAGGCGCCATTGGCGGAGGGCGCGGCTGAGGCCCAGCGCTACACGGCGAATACGGGGTACGGCACCGGACAGCCCCCTGGGCCGTGAGCGCGCTAGGTACGAGTTAGCGCCGCCGCGTGCGGCCCTGCTAGAATCTTCTCTTGCCGTCTAACGGCCGCGGTTTGTAGTGCCCCGGTGAACAGGCCCGGGTGCTCCGCGCAACAACCTTTTAGAAGGAGACACAGTGCCGCTCGAAGCAGCCGTCAAGCAGTCCATCATGGCCGAGTACGCCACCCACGAGGGCGACACCGGTTCTCCCGAGGTACAGGTGGCCATGCTCACGCGTCGCATCCTCGACCTCACCGAGCACCTCAAGGAGCACAAGCACGACCACCACACGCGTCGTGGCCTGCTGCTTCTCGTTGGTCGCCGTCGTAACCTCCTGAACTACCTGCAGCGCGTCGACATCGAGCGCTACCGCGCGCTCATTGAGCGCCTGGGCCTGCGCCGCTAACGCGGCAACTGCCCACTCAACGCGCGAGCTCGGCAACCTACGGGGCCGGCAGCGTCGGCTCTTGTTCGCGCTTGGCGCGCCCCGCGAAGTGGGCCTCAACAAAGTAGAAGGCAGCCGCGAGCACACACGCGGTGCCCACTACGAGGCTCGCAACCACGGCACCCACAACGCTGTCGTTGCGCACAGCGTTGATCGCCACGATGTACACAACTGTTGCCGCTACCAACATGAGCACGCCGCTTACTTTTGAGGGCGTCGGGCGGCCAGAGCGGCCCCATTGGGAACCGAGCCAGCGGTATCCCTCGTATTGAGGCGCGGGCGGGGGAGGGGTGACTTCCTTGGGCATGGCGACAAGGGTACGCGGAACCAGCCGTACGGAGACCATGCTGATAGACTGGTTCGCGGTCGCAGTCCTGAATGCAGGACCGACCACCCACAACACACCAGCAGGCTGGCTGAACGCTGGTCATCGGTGGAGACGTGCGGAACTGCAGCATTGGATAGAACTGCTGCTACTTCTGAGCGTGTCTACTGACGATCAGTGAGGCAAGCGCCCCTGTTCTGCCTGCCTGCTCCTTCATGAAAAGGAGTGACCATCCACATGGAAGGTCCCGAAATCCAGTTCGCCGAGGCCGTTATTGACAACGGTTCCTTTGGCAAGCGCACCGTTCGCTTCGAGACGGGCCGCCTGGCCCAGCAGGCCGCCGGCACGGTTGCCGCGTACCTCGACGGCGAGACGATGCTGCTGTCCGCCACCACGGCGGGCAAGTCCCCTCGCGAGGGCTTTGACTTCTTCCCGTTGACGGTTGACGTTGAAGAGCGCTCGTACGCCGCAGGCAAGATCCCCGGCTCGTTCTTCCGTCGTGAGGGCCGTCCCTCCACCGACGCGATTCTCACGTGCCGCCTCATCGACCGCCCTTTGCGTCCCACCTTCGTTTCGGGTCTCCGCAATGAGGTGCAGGTGGTCATCACCGTGCTCGCCATCAACCCCGATGACGCGTACGACACGCTCGCGATCAACGCCGCCTCGGCGTCCACACAACTGTCCGGACTGCCCTTCACGGGCCCCATCGCCGGCGTGCGCATTGCGCTCGTCGACGGCCAGTGGGTGGCGTTCCCGCGGTACTCCGACAAGGAGCGCGCGGTGTTCGACATGGTTGTTGCCGGCCGCATCGCCGGTGACGACGTCGCCATCATGATGGTTGAGGCTGAGGCCACGGACGACGCCTTCAACCTCATCTCCGAGGGTGCCACGGCCCCCACGGAGGCCGTTGTTGCCGAGGGCCTCGAGGCGGCAAAGCCGTTCCTGCGCGCCCTGTGCGAGGCGCAGATCGAGCTCGCAGGCAAGGCCGCCAAGGAGACGCGCGAGTTCCCGCGCTTCCTCGACTACCAGGACGACGTCTACGCGGCCACCGCCGCTGCCGTTGAGGCAGACCTCGCCGCGGCACTCACCATTGCCGACAAGCAGGAGCGCGAGAACCGTCTCGACGAGATCAAGGTTGCCGCGCACTCCGCTCTTGACGAGCAGTTCGAGGGCCGTCTTGGCGAGATCAGCGCCGCAGTGCGCTCGCTCACCAAGAAGCAGGTGCGCCAGCGCATCCTCAAGGAGGGCGTCCGCATCGACGGCCGCGGGCTCAAGGACATCCGTCCGCTGTCCGCAGAGGTGTCGGTCATCCCGCGCGTGCACGGTTCTGCACTGTTCGAGCGTGGCGAGACCCAGATCCTGGGCGTCACCACGCTGAACATGCTCAAGATGGAGCAGCAGATCGACTCGTTCAACCCCGAGAAGCACAAGCGCTACATGCACCACTACAACTTCCCGCCCTTCTCCACGGGTGAGACGGGCCGTGTTGGCAGCCCCAAGCGTCGCGAGATCGGCCACGGAGCGCTCGCCGAGCGTGCCCTGGTGCCCGTGCTTCCCTCACGCGAGGAGTTCCCCTACGCGATCCGCCAGGTGTCCGAGGCGCTGGGCTCCAACGGCTCCACGTCGATGGGTTCCGTGTGCGCCTCGACGCTCGCGCTGCTCAATGCGGGTGTGCCCCTCAAGGCCCCCGTCGCCGGTATCGCAATGGGCCTCGTATCCGACACCGTTGACGGAGAGACGCGCTACGCGGCTCTCACGGACATCCTCGGTGCCGAGGACGCGTTTGGCGACATGGACTTCAAGGTTGCTGGAACGTCCGAGTTTGTGACCGCCATTCAGTTGGACACCAAGCTCGACGGCATCCCTGCCTCGGTGCTCGCCGGTGCCCTGGCTCAGGCGCACGACGCCCGCATCCACATCCTTGGCGTCATGGAGCAGGCCATCAACACCCCCGACGAGATGAGCCCCTTCGCTCCTCGCGTCATCGCGGTGAAGATCCCCGTTGACAAGATCGGCGAGGTCATTGGCCCTAAGGGCAAGATGATCAACCAGATCCAGGACGACACCGGTGCGGACATCTCCATCGAGGACGACGGCACCGTGTACATCGGCGCCACCGATGGCCCGTCCGCCGAGGCCGCGCGCGCGGCGATCAACGCGATCGCCAACCCGCACATCCCGGAAATTGGCGAGCGTTTCGTTGGCACGGTCGTCAAGACCGTGGCCTTTGGCGCCTTCGTTTCCCTCACGCCGGGCCGCGACGGTCTGCTGCACATCTCGCAGATCCGCAAACTCGTTGGCGGCGCTCGCGTGGAGAACGTTGAAGACGTGCTCGCCGTTGGTCAGAAGATCCAGGTGGAGATCACCGAGGTTGACCCCCGCGGCAAGCTCTCGCTTGGTGTGGTCGAGGAGGCAGGCGCCGAGGCGGTTCCCGCCGAGGCGTAGGTCAGCTTTCACAAAGGAGGGCGGTCCTGGGAAACCAGGGCCGCCCTCCTTCGCATGTTTGCCCACATGCGTGACATGAGCACTATCGACCCGCGGGAGTCATCGGCACTACGGTTCGCCAACACCCTTGTTATTCAGCGTTCTTGTTAATCGATACACTTGGGCGCATGGCACCCCGGCATGGCGACCCTATGCTCACCAGCAACTGGTGGGAGGGGGCCGTGGTCTACCAGGTCTATCTGCGGTCATTCAAGGACGCGAACGGCGACGGTATCGGCGATTTGCGCGGCCTCACGAGCCGGCTCGATTACCTCGTTGAACTCGGCGTCGATGCGTTGTGGCTCAACCCGTGCTACGCCTCGCCGCAGCGCGACCACGGTTACGACATCGCGGACTACTTCGCGATCAATCCCGACTACGGAACCCTCGAGGATTTCGACGCGCTCGTGGCCGCCGCACGTGATCGCGGGCTCGCGGTGGTCATGGACATGGTGGCGAACCACTGCTCCTCGGATCACGAATGGTTTCAGGCGGCGCTGGCTGCCGGGCCCGGGTCTGACGAGCGCGCGCGCTTTCACTTCGCCAACGGCCGTGGGGACCAAGGCGAGTTGCCTCCCACCAACTATGAATCCGTTTTTGGCGGCTCTGCGTGGAGCCGAATCTTCGAGGCCGACGGCACGCCGGGTCAGTGGTACCTGCACCTTTTCGATTCAACGCAACCAGACATCAACTGGTCACACGAGGGCGTGGTGCGCTATTTCGACGATGTGATTAAGTTCTGGTTTGATCGCGGCGTCGCGGGCTTCCGCGTGGACGTTGCACACGGCATGGCAAAGTCGAGTGAGCTCGTGGACGTCACTCCGGGAGCCGATCATCATCCCGCGTGGGATCAACCGGGAGTTCACGACATCGTCCGACGCTGGCGCGCGCTGGGCGATGAGGCGGACGGGGGGAGCCGGTACTGGGTTGGCGAGGTGTGGGTGACGGACGAGGCGCTCGCGAGGTACTTGGCACCCGACGAGTTTCACCAAGCGTTCGCCTTCGATCTCATGGTGCAGCCTTGGCATGGCCCTGCGCTGAGGTCCGCAATCGAGCGTTCCGCGACGCTCGCCGGCGGCGGCGCGCCAGCTTGGGCGCTGTCCAACCATGACGTGCATCGCGTAGCCACTCGTTACGGCCAGCTTCAAGACCTCGGTACGCCGGACCCCGCCGACTTGATCGGTGCTGCCCGGCGCCGAGGCCCGGTGGACGCCGCCTTGGGAATCCGCAGAAGTCGGGCCGCGGCGCTGCTCCAGTTCGCCCTTCCGGGCACCGTTTACCTTTATCAGGGCGAGGAGCTCGGCTTGCCTGAAGTTCTGGATTTGCCCGACGCTGTTCGCCAGGACCCCATGTGGTTCCGCTCGGGCGGTGCTCAGTTTGGTAGGGATGGCTGCCGCGTGCCCTTGCCTTGGCGGCTCGACGCACCTCATTTTGGGTTTTCGGACGCTCGCAGCGAGCACGAGCGGGTCAGTGCGCCATGGCTTCCGCAACCAGCGGAGTTCGCGCTGTACTGTGCAGACGATGAAAGAGTTGATCCAGCGTCGGTCTACGCGGTGTATGCCGCGGCAATCGCCGCACGCCGGCGTCATTTTGCGGGAAGCGAGCCTATCGACTGGATCACATCGCAAGAAGGGGTGCTCGCGTTTCGTCGCGGCAACACCGCTTGCGTCGTCAACACCCTGGACACCGATGTTCCGCTTGCCATCTCGGGGACCACTGTGCTGACATCGGTTCCCATGCCAAGTGGCGTGCTTCAAGCGAATGGTGCCGCGTACGTGGTCCTGGAAGGCGAGTAAACGTGAGCCCTGCCAAAGTGACGATGCGGGATGTCGCTCAACGTGCGGGCGTGTCCACTGCGGCCGTCTCCTATGCCTACACCCAGCCCACTCGCCTCACGGCTGAGACGCTGGAGCGGATCCGGTCCAGCGCCCGTGAGCTCGGCTACGTTCGCGATTGGTCCGCGCGCGCGTTGCGCAGGGGCAAGACGGACACGGTGGGCCTGGTCTTGCCGCAGTCGGTCGATGACGCGTTCCAAAATGCTTACTACCCACGCTTTGTGCAGGGCGTGGGTCGCGTGTGCCGCGAGAACCGCCTCATGCTGCTACTGGTCCCACCCGCCGATGCCCTTGGTGGCAACTCGATAGCCGAGGCGGCAGCGGACGGTTTCATCGTGGTTGGCCTTGTCGCGGAACGTGACGAGGTGGCGTCACTGCGCGCGCGTCAGGCGCCCATAGTGCTTGTGGACAGCGAACCGGTTGCTGGGATTCCGCTTGTGGCCGTTGACGAGCGCGCGGCGATGACGGAGCTCGCGGGGCGTTTGCTCCGCCTTGGGCATCGGCGGTTTGGAATCGCGGGAATCGAGACAGGCGAGGCCGCGGGGCATTCGGCGTGGCAGGGGCCCATGCGTCACAGGTGGGACGGTGTGCTTGACGCCGTTGCGCACGCTGGCCTTCCCGATGGTGCGGTGACGCTTGAGGTGGTTGAGGTGGGGAGTTCAATCGCGGGCGGCACAGAGGCCTTCACGCGGTTGTGGGCGAATCCCCAAAGGCCCACCGCAATCATTGCTTTCAGCGATGAGATCGCGCTGGGAATCATGAGCGCGGCGCGTTCCGCCGGAGTGGCCTTGCCGCAGGACCTCTCGGTCACGGGATTCGACGATCTCGATGCGGCGAGTCACGCTACTCCCGCGCTCACAACGGTGCGTCAGCCCATCGTTGAGAAGGGCAGTCTCGCCGCTCAGCAGCTGGTGAATCTCATGGCGGGGGACTCGCCCCCCGAGCTCACGGTCCTTCACGCCTCGGTTGTTGAGCGCGATTCCGTCGCCGCACCCTCGCGTAACTAGCGCCGTATCCAAATTGTGATGTTCCCCGCTTGACGGGTGGAACCACTTACGGGTAAAACTTGTTTTAGTTCTAAAGTTAATCGATACACAGCGCTCATGCAGCGCGGAACGATGAGGTTCCCTTGCCCACGATGCACGCCGATATCAACCGGTCCGCCATCCTCGCCCAGTTGGGCGCACGTGGCTCGCTGTCGCGCATCGAACTGGCCGACATCCTTGGCGTATCGCCGGCCCTCATTACGCAGCTGGTGAAGGACCTCGTTCACGACGGCCTCATCCACGAGGCGGGTAGGGCCGATTCCAGCGGCGGTCGCCGTGCGATCCGCTTGGAACTGAGCGTCGACGTCGGCACCGCGATTGGCATCAAGGTTGCAGCGGATCACGTAGTCGCCGTTGAGGTGCGCATCGACGGAACCGTGGTGCGCTCGGTCAGCGAGCCGTTCGTGGCCGATGCCCGCGACGCCGTTGCGGTGCTCGTTGGGCATGTCAAGCAGTTCATCGCTAACGCTGGCGAGCGTCAGATCCTTGGCGTTGGGGTTGGCGTGCCCGGAACGGTCGCGGATCCAGAAGCCGGCATTGTGGACTCCACCCAACTGGGCTGGAACGGGGTGCCGCTTGGGCGCGAACTGCGTTCGGCACTTGGCCTTCCCGTGCTCGTGGACAACAACGTCAACGCCGTTGGCCTTACTCAGATGCTTTACGGCTCCGCGCAAGGCTGCGAGGACGTGCTCGTCGTGACGATCGGCACCGGTGTAGGCGCAGCACTCGTGCTCGACGGCAGCATTCGCCGCGGCAACGCCGGCGCCGCAGGGGAAATTGGCCACGTTCCCGTGGTGAACGGTGGCAGGACATGCCACTGTGGCAATCGCGGCTGCCTGGAGACGGAGATTGGCGAAGCCGCTTTGCTTGCGCGCGGCGAGGAGGCGGGGATTCTCGCGGCTGGCGCCTCGATCGTGGCCCTGCGCAGGCTCGCGGACGACGGCAACGTTCCCGCCACCACTATTTTCGCCGACGCTGGGCGCACCTTTGGTACCACCCTCGCGGGAGTTGTCAACACCGTGGCGCCGGGTGCCGTCATTTTGCTGGGCGAGGGCGTTGCGTCTTGGCGACACTGGCAGCCCGGCTTCGACGCGGCCTTTCGCGGGTCCCTCAACCAGTACATGCGGTCTGTTGAACTGCGCATCGAGGACTGGAGCGATGACAGGTGGGCGCAAGGCGGGGCGTGCCTCGTGTTGGCCACGCCGTTTGGCGCCATGAACACCGCAGGCGAACAGGGCCGGCTCGTGCGTCAGCGCTTGTCCGTGGTGACTGCGCGGGAGGCGATGTGACCAACATCGTCGTCGAGGAGCCGCAACAAGCAAGCGCCGCTGCAGCGTTGCCGCGCCGTAGGCGCTGGCGCCACCCGCGTTACTACGTGACCGTCGCGGCCTTCCTTGCCCCTTCGGCAATTCCCTTGCTGCTGCTGGTGTATTACCCGATGGTCCAGGCCATGTGGACGTCGCTTCACGACTGGAACCTCATCGGACCCAAGAAGTGGGTGGGCATCGCCAATTACGAAGTGCTCCTCACGGACTTCGGCACGGCGCGCATCTTCTGGCACTCAGCGCAATACATCATCGGCTACATCCCGCTCGTTTTTGTGGGCGGTCTCGCCGTGGCACTCGCGCTCAACACGGCGCTCAAGGGCCGGAACTTCTTCCGCGGCGTCTACTTTCTGCCTGTAGTGACGAGCTGGATCGCCGTATCTCTCGTGTGGAAATGGCTCCTCAATCCCCATTCGGGTGCGGTAAACACAGTCCTCGGCTGGTTCGGCATCGAGGGTCCCGGCTGGTACATCGACCCGCACTGGGCGATGCCCTCCATCGTCGTCGCGTCGGTATGGAAGGACGTTGGCTTTGTGATGGTCATCCTCTTGGCGGGACTACAGGCGATCCCTGCGGAAATCGAAGAGGCGGCCATTCTGGATGGAGCCGGCTGGTGGCGCAGGCTCATCAGCGTCACGTTGCCGCTGCTGTCACCCACGACGTTCTTTGTGCTGATCATCTCCCTCATAGGTGGCTTCCAGGTTTTTGACCAGGCGTACGCCATGACAGCAGGTGGCCCTAATGACGCCACTCGAACGGTGGTGCTGGAGATCTACGACCTGACCTTCCGCTACGGACAGGCTGGCATGGCTTCCGCCCTGTCGATGCTCCTGTTCGTGGTGATCCTGGCATTCACCGCCATTCAATTGGTGGGCCAGCGCAGGTGGGTGCACTATGCCTGACCTACGGATGTCCGGCGCACGGACCCGCACCCCGCAGCCCGGCGACGAGGTGCAAAAGGAGCATTCGGGCCGCGTTGGCAGGGTGATCCTCATCATGGCCGTGTCCCTGGGCGCGGTGATGATGTTCTTCCCCTTCCTATGGACCGTCATCACGTCGTTCTCGTCGGGACTGGGCCTCAGTGCCAAGCCCAGCCTCATCCCACAACAGCCGTCACTCGACGCGTACCGCATTCTTTTCTTGGACCTGCCGTTTGCCCGGATAATCGCGAACTCTTTGGCGATCGCCCTCGTGGTGACGTTCGCGCAAGTGCTGACGTCGGCCCTCGCGGCGTACGTCTTCACGCGCATGCCCTTCAAGGGCCGCGGCGTCATCTTCGCGCTCTACCTCGCGACGATGATGATTCCTGGCCAGGTGCTGTTGGTGCCTCAGTTCGTCATCATGAAGGACCTTGGGCTCATCGACAACTACCTTGGCGTGCTGCTCCCGTCCATCGCCACAGCCTTTGGCGTGTTCCTCCTCAAGCAGGGGATGGACGCGGTACCCAGAGATCTCGATGAGGCCGCCAAGCTCGACGGCGCGAGCCACTTCCAAACCTTCCTCAGGATCGTGCTGCCCAACACGGGTCCGTCTATCGCGACGCTCTCCATATTCGCGTTCATGGGCAGCTGGAACAACTTCCTGTGGCCGCTGGTGATCCTGCGGTCCGAGGAGAAACAGACTCTGCCGCTCGCGCTCGCGGGATTGCAGGGTCAATACACCACCAATTGGGACGTGATGATGGCCGGCTCGGTCATCTCGATCCTCCCAATGCTGGCCATCTACATATTTGCCCAGAAGTACGTGGTCAGGGGCATAGCGAGCACCGGAATCAAGTAACAGCCCCTCCCACGTCAACCCAACAAAGAATCAAGGAGAAGAGTCCAATGAAGCACTCCCGACTACTGCAGATCGGCGTGATCACCGCGATCGCCGGTCTTGTTGCCGGCTGCTCGTCCACAACCGACGACGCGAGTTCTGGTCCAGACGACAGCGCTGCGGCCGCACCCGTTACCGTCACGTACAGCAACTTCATCTCGAATGGCGGAAACGAAGACAACCTCGACAAGATCGTGGCTGCCTTCGAAAAGGAGAACCCCAACATCACCGTTGAGGTGACGACGTTGCCCTACAGCGACTACTTCACGGCGCTCCAGACGGACTTGGTTGCCGGAACGCAGGCGGATGTGTTCGACATCGAGTTCGCCAACTATCGCTCGTATGTAGAAAGCGGAGTTGCCGCGCCCATTCAGGGCGTGGACACCTCCAAGTACCGCAAGGCGCTTGCGGACTCCTACGCCACGGACGGCGTGCAGTACGCACTGCCCACGTCGTTCTCGACCGTAGTTCTCTACTTCAACAAGGACCTGTTCGATGCAGCCGGGGTTGATTACCCCACCGCTGACTGGACCTGGGAAGACGAAAACGCGGCCGCGGCGAAGATCACTGACAAGGGCAACGACATCTGGGGCGACTACCAGCCCTTCACCTACAACGAGTACTACAAGACGGTGGCCCAGGCCGGCGGTTCGTTCCTCAGCGCTGATGGCAGCCAGGCGACGTTCAACAGCCCAGAGGGCATCCAGGCCGCAAAGTTCCTTGTAGACAAGGTGGGCAACACGATGCCCGCCGCAGGCGACGCCAGCACGGACTCTGACGCCGACCTGTTCTCAACCGGCCACCTTGCGATGTGGCACACGGGAATCTGGATGTTCAACTCGATGCAGGAAGTCCCGTTCAACTGGGACATTGTGGTTGAGCCCGGACTCACCCAGCAGGCAAGCCACCTGTTCTCGAACGCCGTGATGGTCTCGGCGAATTCCAAGGAGATCGAAGCTGCCACCAAGTGGGCTGACTTCCTCACCAGCTCTCCGGCCATGGTCGAGGCGCGTCTGGCAAGCTCGTGGGAGCTGCCGCCCGTCGCCGACGATGCAGCCCTTAGCGCCTACCTCACGCAGGGTCTGCCGGAAAACCGTCAGGCGGTCTTCGAGTCGCTCGACGGCGTGGCGATCGCTCCGTCCATCGGTGCCAACCAGGCTCAGATGGCGGACATCGTCACCAAGTACCTCGGAGAGGCTGCGGCGGGCCGAATGACGGTCGAGGAGGCCGTTAAGAAGTCCTCCGACGAGGTTCAACCACTACTCCCTTCCAAGTAGTCATGACGTCCGGGGGCGGGTTCGCCCGCCCCCGGACGCATCCCCAACGTGAAAGGCCCGTCATGACTTCAGTACCCGTGCCCGCTGCCGTAGAGCTAGGTGACCTCGCAGCGTCCTCGGTGCGGCTCATTGCATCGCTACAGCACGAGTCGGGCGCCTATCCGGCAAGCCCCACCTTTTCTGCCTATGCCGGCTATTGCTGGCTCCGCGACGGCTCGTTCATCGCTGACGCGATGTCGGCTGCAGGCGAAACGGCATCAGCGTCTCGGTTCTTTGCATGGTGCGCTGCCGTGATCGACTCCCAGGCTGGGGTGATCGGGCGCGTTGTCTCTACGCGCGCGAACGGCGGCGAACCAGACTTCGCCGCGATGCCTCCCACGCGGTTCACGCTCGAGGGCGAGGTAGGAGCCGACGCCTGGTGGGACTTCCAAACCGACGGCTACGGGACGTGGTTGTGGGCTCTCAGCGAGCACGTCCGCCGCGGCGGTGAAATGGATCCCGCATGGCTTGATTCCGTGCGGCTCACCGCTGCATTCCTCGTTGAGACGTGGGACTTGCCTTGCTTTGACTGGTGGGAAGAGCACGACGAGCGCAGGCACGTGTCCACTCTTGGATGCGTGATCATCGGCCTTGAGAGGGCGGTTGCGGAGGGTTGGCTGCCCGCGGACGAGGCGGCGCAGGCCGCCAACGCGGCTGAGGCGGCGCGCCGTCTCATTCAGGCGAAGGGTCTCCACGCCGGACGGCTCACCAAGTGGCTCGGCGGCACCGCAGTTGACGGCAGCTTGGCGGCGGTGGTCGCCATGGGTTTGCTTGATACGGATCCCGATTGTGCCGAACGCACCGTCGCGGGGATCCGCGAATACTTGCTCGTTTCCGGCGGCGTGCATCGCTTCACCGGCGACGTGTTCTACGGCGGCGGATTGTGGCCCTTACTCACGTGCTTCCTTGGGCTCGCGGAAGCGCGGCTGGGGGACGTGAGCGCCATTGACGAGCGCCTCGCCTTCGCTGAATCGGTTGTCACCCCCAGCGGCGACTTGCCGGAGCAAGTAGATCTCCACGTCCTCGCGCCGGATCACCGCGCCGAGTGGCTTGAACGATGGGGCCCCGTCGCCACCCCCTTGCTGTGGAGCCACGCCATGTACATCAGACTGTCACTTGAAAGGACCACCCTTGATCGAGCATGAACCAGCAGGCGGCGGCCACGCGTACCGCGAAGAGATCGAGCGGCGCGTGCCCTTCCATCCCGTCGCGGGTGAGAACTTTAGGGTGGGCGCAAAGGCGTCTGACGACATAGACCGCGTGGACGTCGAGGTCGCCATTCGCGCGGCCGGTGGCGCCGAGCGCAGCGAAACCTTCGCGGCGAGTTGGATGGAACGCCTTGAGGTGGCCGACGCGGGGGCCGTGGTCACGTCAGAAGGTCACCTTGCCGCCGGGCAGGCTTCGGGCGCCGCGGCCGACCCAGGGTGGGTCGCCTACGTGCCTGCCGCCCAAGGTGAGGCATACGCGTACCGGTTTGTAGCGTCGGGCCCCGCGGGTGTGGAAACCACTCGCTGGTTCTCCACCAAGGCGAGCACGTGGGTGGAGGTGGATTCCGCGGTGGCGGCGCTTGGGAGCGACCGCATCGTTCCGGGCACGGCCGCCTATCTGACCGATGGCGAGCGCGTCCATCGCGCGCGATTTGCCCTTGCGCTCGCGCCCGGCGAGCGAGTGACGGGCTTTGGCGAGCGCTATGAGCGCGTGGATCAGCGCGGCCACGTGATCGACAATCGCGTCTTTGACCAGTACACGGGCCAGGACCAGACGGGACGCACGTACTTTCCCATGCCCTTCGCCCACGTTGTGGGCGGTGACGGCTGGGGCTTCCACGTTCGCACGTCGGGGCAGACCTGGTTTGACGTGGGCGCGGCGGATTCCGGACAAGTGTTCGTGGAGACCGAGCTCGACGTGCCCGATCCCGGTCAGGCCGCGCCTGCCCTCGAGTGCGCGATCTACGAAGGCACACCCTCGCAGGTGCTCAACGCCTTCCTCGATGAGACGGGCAGGCCTGAGGAGATGCCGGAGTGGACGCTCCGCCTGTGGGCGAGCTCCAACGAGTGGAACACCCAGGCCGAGGTGGAGCGGCAGCTCGCCCTGCATCGGGAGACGGGGATCCCCATTGGTGCGCTCGTCATCGAAGCGTGGAGCGATGAGAGTTCGTTCACGGTGTTCAGGGATGCCCAATATGAAGTGAGCGTTGACGGCAAGCCGCTGCGCGCTCGCGACATCACCTATCCGAGCGATGGCGCGTGGCCGGATCCCAAGGCCATGATCGACGCGATGCACGATGAAGATGTGCACGTGCTGCTGTGGCAGATTCCGCTGCTCGAGACGCGGGTTGAGGTGGCAAACGCGCAGATCCGCGCCATGGCCGTCGATGGCGAACGCAAGGGCGTCATGGTGCAAAGGCCACGGGCCGACGGCCGCCTCACCACCTACGCCAATCCGGGCTACTGGTTCCCCGGCGGGCTCATGCCGGACCTCCTCAACGAGCGCGCGCGGCAATGGTGGTGCGAGTGGCGCCGCTACCTTGTAGAGGACTTGGATGTTGACGGGTTCAAGACCGACGGCGGAGAGCACGGCTGGGGTCCGGAAAGCGTCTTCCTTGACGGCACCTCGGGCACCACGTCCAACAACCTGTTCCCCGTTGGCTATGCCAAGGCATACGGGGACCTGCTACGGAGCGCCGGCAAGGCGCCGGTCACGTTTTCGCGGGCGGGCTACGTGGGCTCGCAATCCCACGGAATCTTCTGGGCGGGCGACGAGCAGTCCACGTGGCAAGCGTTCCGCTCGTCGATGATCGCTGGGCTCAATGCGTCGGCCTCCGGCGTGCTGTATTGGGGCTGGGACATCGCGGGCTTCTCGGGTGAGATTCCGGAAGCCGAGCTCTATGTGCGAGCCTTCGCAGCGTCGGCCTTTGTGCCGATCATGCAGTACCACTCGGAATACAGCTTCCACCGCACGCCCTCGCGAGACCGCACGCCGTGGAACATCGCCGAACGCAGGGACGATCCCAGCGTGCTGGAATCCATTCGCAGCATCGTGGAGCTGCGGGAGCGGCTCGTGCCCTACCTTGCGACCTCGGCGCGCGCGTCTGTCGCTACCGGCCTGCCGCTCATGCGTCCGCTGTGGTTCGTTGCGCCGGGGGAACCGGAGGCATGGGAGCACCCGCTGCAATGGCAACTGGGCGACGACCTGCTCGTTGCGCCCGTGGTGGAGCCCGGAGCCTCAACGTGGCCCATCTACCTGCCGAGTGGCAGCTGGATCGACGCCTGGAGCGGAACCGCACATGAGGGAGGCAGTGTCACCACCATCGACGTGAGCGACGTCACGCATCTGCCGGTGTTCGTGCGCGCCTCCGCGTGGCCCCAACTGAAGGAAATCTTCGCCGCCCGTTGATTGGGAATCAACACGTTAGGCTCGCCAGCATGCCTACTCCGCTTCCTCTTGAACCTGGCACACTCACTATTGAGCAGGATCACGGCGCCGTTGTGCGCCGCACGACTCTGCCCGGGGGTGTGCGTGTGTTCACCGAAACCATCCCCGGCATGCGCTCCGCCACCATTGGCGCGTGGGTGGGGGTTGGCTCGCGCGACGAGGCTCCGCAGCACGGCGGCTCCACCCACTTCTTGGAGCATTTGCTATTCAAAGGCACGGCCCGACGCTCCGCTCTAGATATCGCCGAAGCTTTCGATCGCGTGGGGGGAGAGGCGAACGCGCTGACGGGCAAGGAGCACACCTGCTACTACGCGCGGGTGCTGGATTTGGACGTACCCATGGCCATCGACGTGATTCTCGACATGGTGACGTCCGCGCGCCTCAACACCGCAGACTTTGAGCTGGAGCGCGGAGTGATCCTCGAGGAGATCGCCATGAACGAGGATGATCCCTCGGACGTTGCGCAAGAGCGGCTCACTGAGTCAATCTACTTAGGTCATCCGCTCGGCCGGCCAATCGGTGGCACTCCGCAGCTCATTGCGGACGTGAGCCGTGACGCCGTATGGGAGCACTACCAGCAGCACTACATTCCCGCTGGGCTCATCGTGACGGCCGCGGGCGGCGTTGATCATGACGTGGTCTGTGCCCTTGTGACCGAGGCTCTGCAAACCGGTGGTTGGACGCTCACCCCAGGCGTGGCGCCGCTTGCCCGGCGCAATCCCAACGCCGTGTTCGATGCGGGCTTCCGGGAGGAAGTGCAGATCGACAGGCACGATCTGGAACAGACGCAGACCATGGTTGGCGTGCGCTCCTTCAACTCGGTGGACGATCGCAGGGCCGCGCTCAGCGTCTATTCAGCCATCCTTGGCGGAGGCATGAGTTCGCGACTCTTCCAGGAGATTCGCGAGAAGCGTGGGCTCACCTACGCGGTGGGCTCGTACGGCGCCTCGAGCGCGGAGACGGGCATGTACGCGTTGTATGCCGCGTGCGCACCGTCCAAGGCGGCCGAGGTGGAGCGGCTCATGCTTGGCGAGTTTGAGCGCATGACGGAAGGCGTCACGGACGGCGAGCTGGAGCGCGCCAAGGGTCAGATCGCGGGCTCCACGGTGCTTCGCCTCGAGGACTCGTACTCGCGCATGTCGCGATTGGGCAAGGCGGATCTGGTATTCGGCGAACTGTGGAGCATTGGCGAGGCGCTCGACGAGGTGCGCGAGGTGACGGCCCACGACGTGCGGTCCATCGCGCAGTACCTCGCGTCGCAGCAACGGTCCGTTGTGAGGGTTGGGCCCATCGCTTGAGCCGCCGCGATGGGTGGCGCCGGTAGGCTCGGGGTCATGATCAACGTCGCAGTTCTTGGTGCATCCGGCCGCATGGGTGCCACGGTGGTGGGCGCCATTACGGCTGCACCGGACCTCCAGGTGGCCGCCCAGCTTGATGATGGCGACGCTCTTGACTTTGGCGGCGCCGCGGTGGCAGTTGACTTCACCGTGCCCTCAGCGACGGAAGCCAATGTGCACGCGCTCATCGATGCCGGGATTCACGCAGTGGTGGGAACGTCCGGATGGACGGAGGCCGCGCTGGAACGCGTGCGCGAGCACCTCACGCGGGCGCCAGGCGTTGGTGTGCTCATCGCGCCGAATTTCGCCCTTAGTGCAGTGCTGTCCATGCGCTTTGCGGCAATGGCAGCGCCGTACTTTGAGTCCGTAGAGATTGTTGAGCTGCACCACCCGGACAAGGTGGATGCCCCCTCCGGCACGGCCCTGCACACCGCCAAAGGTGTGGCGGCGGCGCGAGCCGCCAAGGGCGTGGGGCCATCGCCCGACGCAACCACCGATGACCCTGATGGCGCGCGAGGTGCCGTGATTGACGGGATCAATGTGCACGCCGTGCGCTTGCGCGGCCTCACCGCGCACGAGGAAGTGCTGCTGGGAAACCCTGGCGAGCAGTTGACCATTCGCACGGACAGTTTTGACCGTTCCAGCTTCATGCCGGGCGTGCTGCTCGGCATTCGCGAGGTGGCAGCGCATCCCGGACTCACCATTGGCCTCGACGGCTTCCTCTCGCTCTGAAGCCCGCGCCGTGAACTTCTTCCGCAATCCAGCACTTCTAGCCGCGGTCTCCGTGACCGTGCTGCTCGCGATCTACCTGGGCCTCGTTGCGCAGCGTGCCGTGATGCTGCTGGGCGACACCGCGTTGATCGCCAAGGCGATGGGGGCGCTGCTGCTCATCCTGCCGGTTATTGGCGCGTGGTTCCTCGTCAAGGAATGGCGATTGGGGACCACGGTTCAGCAGATGTCGTCGCGGCTTGAGGCCGAGGGGCGCCTGCCGGTTTTCGCTGGCGGAGTGTCGGCCAGCGGGCGCCTGCCCCAGGCTGCGGCCGAGGAAGCGGTGACGGTCGCCTCGCTAGAGGTGGAGTTGGCGCCCGACGACTGGGCCGCGTGGTTCCACGTTGCCTTTGCGTATGACGCGGCGGGGGAGCGCTCGCAGGCGCGGAAGTGCCTGCGATACGCGGCGGACCTGTACCGCGCGGCAAGGCGCAACGGTCACTGACAGCGCCGCTAGAGCGATGCGCTCCAAAGGCGTTCGGCGAGGTCGCCGTTGGGTCCCTCGAGCACTCGGCGCACGCCGCCCAGTCCCAAGCCCGCGCCAGTGAGGAAGGCCTCCCTTGCGGCGTCGCCCTCGAGCGCCCACGCACGCACTTCTGGCGAGTTGTTGATGCGCAGCGTGTCGACGCAGGCTGCCAGCAGCCTGCTCCCATGGCCGGCGCGGCGATGCTCCGGCGCCACCTCGAGCGCGATGATCTCGGTTGGCGCGAGGCCAGCGAAGCCAACCACGTGAGGACCGTCCGTTGCCACGAAGACGCGGTGTTTGCGGCTTGGCGCCGCGTTGATAGCCGCCGCCCACTGGTTCTCGATGTCCGCGAGGGGCAGATCGTCCACCGCAGAGCCCATCCAGTCTCGCCACGCCGCCAACTGAATGGCGGCTATCGCGGTCTCATCCCCGGGAACCGCGGGACGGGCAGAGACATCGGCAGTGGGCACCCAAGGAGCCTACGCGGGTGTTGACGTCCAAGGGTCCGTGGGTGTCCACGACTATGGCAGGCCGGCCCAGCGCAGCAAGGCGGCCGTGACTGCTGCCGCCAGCACCACGAGCCAGAACGGAGCCCTGCGCCACAGCAGCACGAGCGCAACGGCCACCGCGGCAACCCGAGAGTCCAACACGAGGGCGCCGCGAGTGGTGAACGCCTGCACGGCAAAGAGGGCGGCAAGCATCGCCACGGTGACGTAGCCCGCTATGCGGTGCACGCGCGGATTCTCGAGCCACGATTCCGGTACGGAATGGCCCACGTACTTGATGCCCCACGCGAGCGCGGCAGAGGCCACGATCGCCACCCAGACCCAGGCGTGCGCGCTCACGGCGTCTTTCCAGTCACGGCGTCACCTCGGTCACTCCGGCACCCGCTCGCCAGCCCGCGGGGCGCGCCAGCCGGCCACGATCGCCACTACCGCCGCGGCCAGGATGGGCATGCCGGCGGGCAGTACGGGAGTCAGGGCAAGGGCCACCACGGCGGAGACCAACGCCACTAGCTGCGTGAGGCGCGTTGCAAGGCGCGGCCACAGCAAGGCCAGGAACGCGGCGGCTGCGGCCGCGTCGAGTCCCCAGCGTGAGGGATCCCCAATCGCGCTGCCGAGCCCGGCTCCCACGAGCGTGAAGATGTTCCAGGTGATAAAAACCCCAACCCCAGTCCACCAGAAGCCGATGCGCCTGGCCGGCACATCGTCGGCCGGCTGGGCCAGGGCAACCGCCGTGGACTCGTCAATAGTCACTTGCGCGGCCCACACCCGCCGCCACCCGCCGAGCGGCCGCATGACCGGCGCGAGCGCCACCCCGTAGAAACCGTTGCGAAGGCCCAGAAACGTGGACGTCACCACTGCGGCGAGCGGCGCCCCGCCCGCACCGATCACCCCAATGAACGCAAACTGCGAGCCGCCCGTGAACAACAGCAAACTCAACGCCACGGTCTGCCACACGTCGAGCCCCGCGGCCACCGAGAGCGCGCCAAAGCTCACACCATAGGCTCCCGTAGCGATCGACACGGAGACTGCCTGTTGGCGGGCCGGGCTAAGCCGTTCCCTCATGGAGGCCATGTGGCTAGACGCGCCACGCGAGAGGCGAGCCGTTGGCGTCGAACAGTGCTGGCCGGGGCTCGGCGTTAGCGGGAGAATCGGCGAACGCTTCCTGCGTCAGTTGCCAAAACTCGTGTGCCACACCGTCAACGGGGCGCAGGCCGGCGGGTGCAAAGCCCAGCCGCTGGGGGACCGCCCGCGAGCGCGAGTTGGCGGGATCGCAGCAGATCGCGACGTAGGGCGCGAACGCGAACTGCAACGCCACTCGCGCAAGCGCACCGGCCGCTTCCGTCACAAGCCCTTGACCCTGCGCGTGCTCGGCGATCCAATAGCCAATCTCCAGGTGATCCTCGCGCACGTGAAAGCCGGTGCCGCCGATGTACTCGCCACTCCCGCGCGTGAAGACGCCCATCGTGTACTCGCCGCCCTCCTTGTACTTCTCAATGAAGCGTTCCACGAAGGCACGGCGCGTCTCGGTTGGCACGGGCTCCTCGCGCGCCCACGCCAGGAACTCCACGAGGTGCTCCCGGTTGGCGGGAATGACTTCGTCCATCGCAGCCACGTCATCGAGCGAGTAACACCGCAGCACCAATCGCTCGGTCTCGATCCGGGCCGGTACCCGCCAAATGCGCTGAGTCATGGGGCCATCCTGGCATGCGCGGGGGGTGCCGCCGCGAGCGGCACTGGCTCCGGCGTCGGCCCGTATTCCTATTGGTATCCCGGTGCCAGCGTCGCGCGGAAAACGACACCTCCATACCGAGCGTGTGCAGAAGCGAAAGCGGGAACGGCAGGCACTAGGCTGAACGCCGTGACCGAGTCGCCAAATAACCGTGAAGAGCCGCAGTTTCGCACCGACGTGACGGTGGAGCTTGTCAGGGCGGCCGCACAAGACGCGGACGTGCTGTTCGCGGCAAGGGTCTCCACCAAGGGCGAGCAATCGCTTGACGACGTGGACGCCGACGCCTCCAAGAGCGCAGGCCTCATCAACTTCCTCATGCGCGACCGCCACGGCAGCCCGTTTGAGCACAACTCCATGACGTTCTACGTGCAGGCACCCATCTTTGTGTTCCGCGAATTCATGCGGCACCGCATGGCGAGCTACAACGAGGAATCGGGCCGCTACCGCGAGCTACGGCCGGTGTTCTACTACCCGGGCCCGGACCGCAATCTGGTGCAGCAGGGCAAGCCCGGCGCCTACGAGTTTGTGCCCGGCACCCCGGAGCAGACCGCTCTGGTCGAGAGCGAAATCAAGGCGAGTTGCGCGGCCGCTTACGCGTCCTACCAGCGCATGCTTGACGCGGGAATTGCTCGCGAGGTGGCGCGCGCGGTACTCCCCGTCACCATCTACAGCTCCATGTACGTGACCATGAACGCACGCTCGCTCATGAACTTCTTAAGCCTGCGCACCACGCGCGAAGGCACGCACTTCCCCTCCTTCCCGCAACGCGAGATCGAGATGGTCGCGGAGAAGATGGAAGACTTCTGGTCCAGCCTTATGCCGCTCACCTACCAAGCCTTCAACAAGAACGGACGGGTTGCCCCATGACCGAGTTTGAATCGCGCCGCAAAGTCACCAAGTTGGTGGCCTGGATTGTTGTCATCGCACTCGTAGTAGGAATCGGTGGCGGCTGGCTCATCAGCGTCTTCTTCAGCGGCGACGACAGCTCATCCGCCAGCTCGGTCTACGTGACGCGCGCAGATAGCGGCTCGCTCATCGAGGACAACGGCACCAGCCTGCTGACGCTCAAGGCCGTTGGCAACACGGTGGTGAAGGTGGACAAGGCAACAGAGATTGCCTCGCCTACGGACGCTGCCGAGTTTTTCAAGGCGTGGAATGACACCTTTGGCGATAACCCTCGCCATGCCGTGGTGGCGGCCACTACGCCCGACGGCGACGTCCAGTTGGCCTTGACGGTCACCAATGCGACATTCAGCGACATCGGTTACGTGCTGCAGTTTGACGCCGAGGTGGTCTCCGGCCCCTCAGAGGTGCGCGACCTCAGCGACGTGACTCTCGTCATCGACGCGGACTGACGTGCCCGGGATGCGTGGAGGCGGTTGCTCGTGACCAGCGCCCATCCCCGCAAGTTCGCATCCGTCCCCGCGATAGGTTTAGCCCCATGACAGATTCCGCGCGCCCCTTTGGCTCGCTGCTCACCGCCATGGTCACGCCCATGCACGCGGACGGCGAGATCGACTTTGCGTCCGTGCAGGCATTGGCCAAGTTTTTGGTGGCGCAAGGCAATGACGGGCTGGTCCTGTCCGGCACCACGGGCGAGGCGCCAACCACGCATGCTCCGGAGAAGGTGGAACTCATCCAGGCGGTGCGCGAGGCAGTTGGCCCTGACACCTTCATCATCTCCGGCGCTGGTTCCAACGACACGGCGCACGCCGTGCGCATGGCGGAGCAGGCCGCAGAGGCGGGGGCGGACGGCGTGCTGGCCCTGGTCCCGTACTACTCCAAGCCGCAACAGGCGGGGATCGTGGCCCACATCAAGGCCATTGCTGGCGCCAGTGATCTGCCCGTCATGCTCTACGACATTCCTGGTAGAACCGGCATTGCACTGTCTGACGACTCCTATGACGTGCTCGCCGACGTCAGCAACATCGTCGCCAACAAGGACGCCACGGCCCAAGTGGAGGCCGCCAAGGACCGCATAGCGCGCACTGGGCTTGCGTGGTACTCGGGCGATGACCCCCTCACGCTGGAGTTTCTCCGCGCCGGAGCAGTGGGCGTGGTCTCCGTGGTGAGTCACGTGGCATCGCCCTGGATCCGCGCGATGATTTCCGCCCATGAGGCCGGTGACGCTGGCCTAGCCGATGCCGGGCACGAGCGGCTGATCCCCGTTGTCGACGCCATCATGGGCCGCGGCCCGGGCGGCGTCATGGCCAAGGCCGCCCTCCAAGCCGCAGGGGTCATCCCCTCGCGCGCCACCAGACTTCCGTATGTTCCCGCCACCGACGAGGAGTACGCGGCGCTCGCCGCCTTCCTTGCCGAAGCGGGCTTACCCGTTCAGGAGTAGCAATGCACTTCCACCCAGAACTTCCTTTGCCAGAGGCGCTCGAGCAGGGCACCCTTCGCATCGTCCCGCTAGGAGGGCTCGGCGAGGTTGGCCGCAACATGGCTGTTTTCGAGTACAACGGCCGCTTGCTCATCGTGGATTGTGGCGTGCTCTTCCCTGAGGAACACCAGCCCGGGGTTGATCTGATCCTCCCCGACTTCACGTACATCGAAGAGCGACTCGATGACGTGGAGGCCATTGTCCTCACCCACGGTCACGAGGATCACATTGGCGCCGTACCGTTCCTGTTGCGCTTGCGTGCGGACATCCCGCTCATCGGCTCGCAGCTCACGCTCGCGTTCATCGAGGCCAAACTCAAGGAACACCGCATCAACCCAGTTACGTTGGCGGTGAAGGAGGGCCAACGCGAGCGGCTGGGCAGCTTTGACCTCGAATTTGTGGCAGTCAACCACTCCATCCCTGACGCGCTTGCCGTCTTCATCCGCACGCCCGCGGGCTCCGTGCTCCACACGGGCGACTTCAAAATGGACCAGCTTCCGCTCGACGGCCGCGTCACCGACCTCCGCAGCTTTGCGCGCCTTGGCGAAGAGGGCGTTGACCTCTTCATGGTGGATTCCACCAACGCGGAGGTGCCGGGTTTCACCACGGCTGAGGTGGAAATTGGTCCCACGCTGGACAGGCTTTTCGCGCAAGCGGAGGGTCGCATTGTGGTTGCGTCTTTCAGCTCTCACGTTCACCGCGTGCAGCAAGTGCTCAATGCCGCGCACGCGCACGGGCGCAAAGTGGCACTCGTTGGGCGCTCGATGGTGCGCAACATGGGTATTGCCGCAGACCTGGGTTACCTCCACGTTCCCGCTGGCATCCTCATTGATCCCAAAAAGGCCGATGACATGCCAGGCGATCAGGTGGTCTACATGTGCACCGGTTCCCAAGGCGAGCCGATGGCGGCCCTCAGCCGCATCGCCAACCTGGACCACAAGGTGCGGGTGGGCCCAGGAGATCTGGTGATCTTCGCGTCGTCCCTCATCCCTGGCAACGAGAACGCGGTGTTCCGCATCATCAATGCCCTCATGCGCCTGGGTGCCACGGTGGTGCACCAGGGGAGCGCGCGCGTGCACGTCTCCGGCCACGCGAGCGCGGGCGAGCTGCTGTACTGCTACAACATCATTCGGCCAAAGAACGTGATGCCGGTGCACGGTGAGGTGCGCCACCTCCTCGCGAATGGTCATCTCGCGGTCAAGACGGGCATTGCGCAAGAGCGCGTCATCTTTGCGGAGAACGGCGTGGTGGTTGACCTCCGCGACGGCTTGGCGAACGTGGTGGGCGCCGTGGAGGTGCACAACGTCTACGTGGACGGCTCGTCGGTTGGCGAGATCACCGACACCGAACTCAAGGACCGCAGGATCCTCTCCGAGGAGGGCTTCGTGTCCGTGTTCGCCGTCATCGACTCGAGCAACGGCAAGGTGGTCTCCGGACCCGAGGTGCACGCTCGCGGCATTGCGGAGGACGATTCGGTGTTCGACGCGATCGTGCCGCAGATCAAGAATGCGCTCGAGGAGGCCGCCCGTGCGGGCAATGCGGACACGCATCAGCTGGAGCAGGTTGCCAGGCGGGTGCTCGGCCGTTTTGTGGGCACCAAGCTGCGCCGCCGCCCCATGATCATCCCGGTGGTTGTGGAGGCGTGATCACGCCCGCGGGATGAACACTCGCATCGTTGACGGGCCGCGATTGGCCCAGCGGTAGTAGGGGAGCAGGTCAATCTGGCCTATGACGGTGGGCTCGGCTTTGGGCGGCGTGCCGTATGGCCAGCCGTCGCCGTTGTCTCCGAGCGCAAGCAAAGTCACGGCTGCACCGGCTGCAGTTGGTATGGCGCCGCTCGCGGCGTCGATCGCCACGTCGTTGACGTCCATCCCCTCGGGCAGGTCCGCGGATTCCAGCGCGAGCACGAGCGGCCCGCGCTCCACGGCCACGTCGCCCCGGACGGCGTCGATGCGAGGATCGGGATAGGTGATGCGCGGCCCGCAAGGCAGCGAGAGCTCGATGACATCGCCCGTGACGAGGCCATCGACCACGAGCACGCCATCGCCACGGGTGGCGATAGCCGAGGTGGATGAGACCACCCACGACGCCTCACCCTGAGCCCATTCGGGGATGCGGAGGGAGACGGTGGCGCCCGCCGCGGGCATGGCCCGGACGTGAACAGTGATGGCGCCCTCAAAGGGGTAGCCACCGCTCACGGCGAGCGCAACTGGACCAGCATCGATGCTGGTATCAACCCGGTACTCGCCGTACTGGTGCAACTGAATGCCGTGATCATCCGCGGTGGCAAAGTAGAGCGCCACGCTCGCAAGCGTGCGCGCAACATTCGTGGGGCAGCAGGAGACCTCAAACCACGGGGCGCGGAGGGTGGTGTCCGCTCGCGCACTTACGTGATCCTCGGCGGGCACCGTGCCGTGAGTTCGGCGGTGCAGCGTGTTGGCGTAGAAGAAGGCGCGCCCGTCCTCGCTTGGAGAGGCGAGCACGTTGTTGAGGAGAGCGCGCTCCATCTCGTCCGCACGCCGCGGTTCTCCGGTGGCGAGCAGCAGTCGCCACGAGAGCATGACGGACGCGATTGCCGCGCAGGTCTCCGAGTAGGCGCGATCCGGCGGGAGTTCAAAGTCATCGCCAAACGCCTCGTCGCGGTGATGCGAGCCAACGCCGCCCGTGATGTACGCGCGGCGGGCAACCGTGGCCTCCCACTGGGCCGCCACGGCGCTTGCGAGGCCGTCATCTCCCGTCTCTACGGCAACATCAAACGCCCCGGCTGTGAGGTACAGCGCGCGCACGGCGTGGCCTCGCAACACGGTGGCATCGCGGATGGGGACGTCGTCTTGGAAGTACTCCTGGCCATAGTCGATGGGTGCCAGGGTGCCGGTTCCGCGCCGGTCAACGAAGAGCCGCGCAAGGTCAAGGTAGCGCGCGTCGCCTGTGGCCCGGCCAAACTCGGCAAGCCCAAGCTCAACTTCCGGGTGGCCGCATACGGCAACCCGGCCGTCGGGCCCAAATTCCTGATACAGCAGGTCCGCAGCCCGGCGTGCCACGCCAACCAGGGCATCGTCGTAGCCCGTGCGCAGGCGCGCTACCGCGGCCTGCAGCAAGTGCCCAAAGCAATAGAGCTCGTGGCCCCATTCGAGGTCGCTGAAGCGCGCGCGCTGCCCCTCGTGACCAAAACTGGTGTTGAGGTAGCCATCTGGATCCTGCGCGGCCGCAACGCGCGCAACGAGCGCATCAAAGCGCGATGCGAGCCTGGGCTTAGGCGCCCTGCCAAGCTCCCAGGCCATGGCCTCGAGCAGCTTGTAGACCTCGGAGTCGGTGAACTCGATGCCCGCGTGCTTGGCGCCGCCTGCAGCGATCGCATCGAAGTTGCCGATCCAGCCGATCCTCTCCATCCACGTAAGGCAGTGATCGATGATCACCGTGGCGTTGAGCTCCTGGTACTGGGCCCAAAGGCCCCCGGTGACAGTGACCTCGCCTGGCCCAAGTGGCCGCAATTTGGAGACGCTTGGCACCACCGGCCCGCCAATGCTGGTGGTATTGCTCGACGCCGGGGTTGGGTCAGTCACGATGCTCGCTTCCATGAGTGGTTCAGTCTTTGATGGCGCCGGCCGTCACACCTGCGGCCACGTAGCGCTGGGCGATGACGAGCAGGAAGGCAGCGGGGACGGAGGCCACCACGGCGGTGGCCATGATGGCGTTCCAGTCCTGGGTGTTGTTGCCCAGATAGCGGTAGATGCCAATGGTGATGGTCTGCAGCGCGCCGCCGCGATTGAGCGTGGAGGCAAACAGGAAGTCCGACCACGACCACAGGAACGCAAACAGAGACACGGTGACGATGGAATTGCGGCTCACTGGCAGCACGATGGAACGGAAAGTGCGCCAATAGCCGGCCCCGTCAATGCGGGCCGCCTGAATGAGCTCGTTGGGGATGCCCATCATGAAGGCCGTGAAAATGAGTACGCCAAACGGGACGGAGAGGGTGGAGTCCGCGATGACGAGCCCCCACACCGTGTTGAGCATTCCCCACGAGTTGAAGATGAGATAAAACCCCATGGCCATGATGATGCCGGGGATCATTTGCGCAACGAGGAGCCCAAAGTTGAGGGCGGAGCCGCCGCGCGGCCGCAATTTGGCGAGCGCATACCCCGCGGGTGCGGCCACGATGAGCGTCACGATCACGGTGCCCAGGCCAACCAAAAAGCTGGTCCCCAGGTAGGGAAGCTGCTCGTAAACAACCTTGCTGTAGCCCTCGAACGTGGGGTTGGTGGGGAACACGGGCGGGGGGTCTGCGCGGAGCTGATCCTTGGGAGTCAGGGAGACATTGATCATCCAGTACAGCGGGAACAGCATGATCGCGGTGAGGATGAGTCCCACCACCGTGGTGCCCCAATTGCGTTGCCTTCTCATGATCGCAGCGCCTTTCGCTGGGCGCGGATATAGAAGAGGCCAAAGATGAAGGCGATGACGATGAGCACATTGCCAACGGCCGCGGCTGGGCCCAGTTGGGGAGAGCCGCCGCCAAAGCCAAGGCGGTAAGACCAGATGGCGAGGGTTGTGGACGAGTTGCCCGGACCGCCAAGGGTCATGACCCAGATGATGTCGAACACCTTGAGCGTGTAGACCAAGCCCAGGAGCAGCGTGATGGCGCTCACGGGGCGCAAGAGGGGGAACGTCACGCGCCAGAACGTCTGCCAACGCGACGCGCCGTCAATGGCCGCGGCCTCGTGAATCTCCTCAGGGATTGCCTGCAGGCCCGCGTAGAGCAGCACCAAGTTGAAGGGGATGCCAATCCAGATGTTGGCGATGGTCACCGCGGTCAGTGACCAGCTGGGCGACGTTAGCCAAAAGATGGGATCGAGGCCAATGGTCTCGAGGAAGTAATTGAGGACGCCGGAGTCCGAGTTCATCATCCACGCCCACACGGACGCGGAGACCAGTAGAGGCAGCAGCCACGGAACTAGGAAGAGGGCGCGCAAGGTGGTGGATAGCGGGAACCGGCGGTGGAAGAAGACGGCGAGCGCTAGGCCAATGCTGTACTGGAAGAGCAGCGATGCCGCCACAAAGACAAGGGTGTTGCGCAGCGCCGTGGGGAACGCCACGTCGGTGAAGATGGAAACGTAATTGTCGAGACCAATGAACTCGGCCGTGCCGTCGATGAACGAGCGCAGCGTGTAGTCGCGGAAACTCAAATCAAGGTTGCGCACCAGGGGCCACACGTAGAACGCCGCCATATAGATGACGACCGGGGCGAGGAACGCCCACGCCGCCAGTTGTGCTTTACGGGCCGCGCTCTTTGCGGTCTCGTCGCGGGGAGTGGGGGAGGCGGCGCTTGGCGCCGCCTCCCCGTTTCCGCCGCCGATGACGCTGCTCGCCGAAGCGGGCAAGGGACGTTCGGTCATCGATGGCCTCCCGAGCTCAGTAGACATTGGAGAAGTAATTGTCTGTCTGCTCGGCTCAGCCGATGTTCTTTACGGCAGCCGCTTGTGCTGCGGCGAGAGCATCAGCTGGTGATGCGCCACCGGACAGCGCAAGCTGAATGGCCGTGTAGAGCTGCTCGGAGATGATGGGGTACTTGATGCCAAGGTTGTCCGCAGTGCGCGGCTTGGCGTTGCCCACAGCGTCAACCCAGAACTGGTTGGCGCCAGCGGCGTTGGCGGTCACCTGTGCGGCTGCGCCGTCGGCCGTTGGGGCAACGTAGCCCAAAGCGGTTGCTCCAGCATCGCCAGCGGTGAGGCATTCCACGATCTTTGCCGAGGTCGCGTAGCGCGAGGTGTCCTTCTGCAGTGGGATCGTGATGAACTCGCCGCCGGTGGGTGCCGGTGCGGATCCACCGCTCATGCCGGGGATCTGAATAACGCCAAACCCGTTCTCATCCGCGGCTCCCTGGAACCATGAGCCGTTCTCGGCAAAGCCAAAGTCACCGGTCAGCATCTCGTCCCAGCTGGTGCCCTGCGTGTTCGTGAGGACGGACTGCGGAGCATCGCCCTTCTTCACCCAGTCGGTCCACAGCGTCAACGCGGCCACGGACTCGGAGGAATCGAGGGCCGTGAGGTCAGCGTTGGCACCCCAGAACCAGGGAAGGAACTGGAACGTGCCCTCCTCGGTGCCTACGGCAGAGAACGTGATTCCCTTGTGGCCAGCTGCCACTACCTTCTCAATGGCCGCCGTCAGCGACGCGTAGTCCGTGACGCTTGCAATGTCCACGCCCGCGTCGTCAAGAACCTTGGGGTTGTAATAGAGGCCGAGCGTGTTGGCGCCAACGGGCACGCCATACGTCTTGCCGTCCATGACGCCAGCACTCAGGATGTTCTCAGAAATACTGGAGACGTCAAGGCCGTTCTCGTCCGTGGTGGTGAGCAGTCCAGCATCCGCGAGCGTTGAGACCTTGGGGTTGTCCACCATCGCAATGTCGGGCAGGTTTGAGGCGGCAGTGGTGAGGTCCTTGACGGTGTCACCGGTGTTGCCGCTGTTACGGTCGATCGTGATGCCAAGCGTTGAGGCGCACGCGTCAATTGCCTGTGCCCAGGTGCTCGATGCATCGCGGTCCGGATACGGGTCCCACAGCGAATACGTGCCGCCGCCGGCGGCGGGTGCGTCCGTGGCTCCCGTGGTTGGGGTGTTGTCGGTGGTGCTTGAGCACCCGGCGAGCACTCCTACGAGTGCCAGGCCGAGCGCTGCTGCTCCCACCGGAGTCAGGCGACGTGCCTTCCTTGTCACTTTGTTCCTCCTTGAACGTTGTGCACTTTGACGGTGGTGCCGGGCTGGCAGTGCCACCGCAGAACCCCCGACGTTGCGCCTGGGGTTGGCTGCGATGTCACCGTAAGCGGTTTCGGTAGTTTCGTCAAACGGTATTTTGTGAGAGTATGAATCTTGTCGTTTCAAGCACAAGAATAGGGGTCACGGTGGACCGAAACCGCGTAGGTTCTGATCACAGCACCGCAACATTGTCTGATGTTGCACGCCTCGCGGGGGTATCGACCGCCACCGCCTCCAAGGCGCTCAACGGCCGCGACCAGGTAAAGGCCGAGACGCGCGAGCGGGTCTTTGCCGCGGCACAGCAACTGAGTTTCACGCCCAACCCTTTTGCTCGGGCGCTCAACGAAAAGCGCACGGGCACCATTGGGATGCTCACGAGCGATCTCGACAATCGGTTTGTGCTGCCCGTGCTGCTGGGGGCAGAAGACGCATTCGGCGCGGGCGCCACCTCCGTGTTGCTGTGCGATGCCCGCGGCGACGCGATCCGTGAGCAGCACCATTTGCGCACACTGCTTGCGCGCCGCGTTGACGGGATCGTCATTCTTGGCCGCACCACCAATCCGCGGCCCTCCATTACCGCGGGCATCCCCGTGCCCGTGGTGTACGCCTACGCGCCGTCTGACGACGAGGCCGATACCTCGTTCACTCCTGATAACTACCTTGCGGGCCGACTCGCGGTAGAGCACCTGCTGGACCGGGGGCGTACGTCGATAGCGCTCGTCAATGGCGAACCGTCCTATACCGCGGCAACGGACAGGGCCGCGGGCGCACGCGACGCCATGAGCGCGCGTGGACTCACCCTCGCGGGCGGCGACGGTCTGTATGGCCAATGGTCCGAGAGCTGGGGGAGGCAAGGTACGCGCACGCTCCTCGACTCCGGCCGCAGCATCGACGGCATTGTTGCTGGCTCGGACCAGATTGCTCGTGGCGTGCTGGACGAATTGCGTGAGTCGAACCTGCGCGTGCCAGAGGACGTTGCGGTCATTGGCGTTGACAACTGGGACATCCTCGCTCAAGCGGCACGCCCGCCGCTCACGAGCGTCGACATGCAATTGCAAGAGCTGGGGCGGGCCGCGGCGCTTGCGCTTTCCACCGCCATTGGTGGGGCCTCGAGTCCCGGCGTGAATCGCCTCCCCGTGCGGGTGGTCCCGCGTGAATCCACCGCAAGTGTCTAGGCGGTTCCTCCACCACATACCGGACTAGCGGGGGTAACCTCCAGAACATGGCACAGACACGTCAGTCGCGCCCTCCGCAGCGTTCCTCAGGTCAGCGATCGAGCGGCAAGACGCCCCCTCGCAAGGCCCCCGCGCGCTCGCGTGCCCAGGCAAAAAAGCAGCGGCCTCCCGCGCTTGTGCGGGGAGCGTCTGCCGTAGGCCGTGGAACATCAGCGGCGGTGGGCGGCGCGGTGCGTTCCGTGGGCACCGGCGCTAAGGCCGTGAGCACGGACGTGCGCCGCGACGGTGTTGCGTTCTTGCTGCTCATCGCCGCAGTACTGGTGGCGGCCACCGAATGGTTTGGCGTGGGGTCGTGGGCAGGCACGGTGATCCACGGGATCGCTGCGGGCCTGTTTGGTGTGCTCGCCAAGCTTGTGCCACTCGCGCTGGGATTCCTCGCGCTGCGTCTCTTCCGTGCACCCCAAGAAGGCCACACCAACCACCGCATCATGGTGGGCTTGCTGTTTTTGGCGCTCACGGTGGACGGCATCATCCACATTGCGCGCCACCAGCCAACGCCCGTAGCAGGTTGGGATGACGTCATGGCGGCGGGCGGACTGCTTGGCTTCCTCGTTGGCACCCCGCTGGCTTCCGTTCTGAACTCCGGCCTTGCGGTATTCGTGCTGGTAATGCTCAGTTTGCTGGCAGTCTTGGTCATCGTTGGATTGCCCGTGCGGGAGTTGGTTTCGCGCGTCAAGGGCCTGTTCATTAAGTCCGACGCTGTGGAAGGTGAGGACCAGGACGACGACTTCCCAGAACATGGCACGCTGCGCCGCTGGGGCAAGCGCGGCAAGGGGGATCTGCTTGACAGTTATGAGGGGGACGAGGCCTTCGCGGCCGCGGTGGAGCGCACCGAGTTCGACGAGCTCATCGCGCCCCACGGAGTTGATGGACGCAGCGGTGACCACACGCCCGCCTACGGCATGCCGATGCACGCAACCCCAGCGTCGGGCGTAGGCATGGTGCCCGCCGCTGTGTCTCCCTACGCGGCAAACGACTATGAACCCGCTGCCGAGGACATTGACACGCAACCGACGGGGCTGGAAAGCACCACAGTGCTCCCCACCCCCGCGGCGCCGCCAACCGGGATTGTGCCGCAAGGGGTGCAAGGCCAACTCGAGAACGCCACGCCATACGTGCTGCCGGATCCGGAGATGCTCGTCAAGGGCACCCCGCACAAGGCGCGCTCCGCGGCCAATGATCGCGTGGTCGCAGCACTCACGAGCGTGCTGGAGCAATTTGGCGTTGACGCCGAGGTGACCGGATTCACGCGCGGGCCAACTGTCACGCGCTACGAGGTGGAACTGGGCTCCGGCGTCAAGGTGGAGAAGATCACCCAGCTCTCGCGCAACATCGCCTACGCTGTGGCGAGCGCGGATGTGCGCATCCTGTCTCCCATTCCCGGCAAGAGCGCAATCGGCATCGAGATTCCCAACGTGGACCGCGAGACAGTTGCGCTTGGCGACGTGCTGCGCTCCACAACGGCCATCAAGAACGACCACCCCATGGCGATTGGCATCGGCAAGGACGTTGAGGGCGGCTACGTCATGGCGAACCTCGCGCGCATGCCGCACCTGCTGGTTGCGGGAGCCACGGGCGCAGGCAAGTCCAGCTTTGTGAACTCCATGATCACCTCCATCCTTATGCGCGCAACGCCGCAAGAGGTGCGCATGGTGCTCGTTGACCCCAAGCGCGTGGAACTGAGCATTTACGAGGGGATACCCCACCTCATCACACCCATCATCACTGACCCAAAGAAGGCCGCGCAGGCGCTCGAATGGGTGGTCAAAGAGATGGACATTCGGTACGACGACCTCGCGATGTACGGCTACAAGCACGTTGACGACTTCAACAAGGCGGTCCGCGCGGGCAAGGTCAAGCAGCTCCCGGGTTCGAAGCGGGAGATCCGCACGTACCCGTACCTCCTCGTGATCGTTGACGAGCTCGCGGACCTCATGATGGTGGCGCCGCGCGATGTTGACGATTCCATCCAGCGCATCACGCAGCTGGCTCGCGCCGCAGGCATTCACCTTGTGCTCGCCACCCAGCGGCCCTCGGTAGACATCGTGACGGGCACCATCAAGGCCAACGTGCCCTCACGCCTCGCCTTTGCCACATCGTCCCTGGCAGACAGTCGGGTGGTGCTGGACATGCCGGGCGCCGAGAAGCTCATTGGCCAAGGCGACGCGCTGTTCCTGCCCATGGGCGAGTCAAAGCCCATGCGGGTGCAGGGCGCGTGGGTGAGCGAAAGCGAAATTCACGCGGCCGTGAACCACGTGAAGCGTCAGGCAGACCCCGAATACCGCGTGGACGTCATTCAGGCGGGAAGCTCAGCCATCGTTTCCGAGGACATCGGAGACGACCTCGACGACCTCCTGCAGGCCGCAGAATTGGTCATCACCACCCAACTCGGCTCCACCTCCATGTTGCAGCGCAAGTTGAAAATGGGCTTCGCCAAGGCGGGCAGGCTCATGGATCTGCTCGAAAGCCGCGAGATCGTGGGGCCATCGCAGGGCTCTAAGGCGCGTGACGTATTGGTCACTCCGGACGAATTGGTGTCCACTTTGGCTATTCTTCGCGGGGTTTCGACCGATACCTTAGGTACGCCCACCTTTTCCGACGACGCCGAGGATGATGCATGGGGGACCCCGTAAACCAGCAGTCGCAGCAGACGTTCGTTGTCATCGCCGCGGCACTGTTGGTCATCCTCGCTGCGTGCGCGTTCTTCTACTTCTGGCGATCGTCCAAGGCGCGCAAGGCGCAGGCCGAGTCCGCGCGCCGCGAGCGGGAACTGCGCAGGCAATTTGAGGCAGTGGTCTCGTCCACGCGCGATGGCGTGCTCGTGCTGACCGAAATTGGCGAAGTCGCAATGGTCTCCGACGTTGCCGCACGCATGCTGGGCATCAAGCGGGACGACGTCATCGGCAAGGTGGTTCCCAAGCTGCCCGTGCGCGTTGTGGACCCCAACATGCATCAGATTCTGCTCATGGAGGCATTCGCGCCCACGGACGATCAGCCGCGCACGGTTGGCGTTCCTGGCCGACGCGGTGTGGACGACGTCCGTTGGCTTCACTTGCGCTCGCGCGTGGTTCCTGACGGTCCAGAGGGCGGCCCCATCACCGTTGTCACCCTCGCCGATCCAACGGGAATGCGAGAGGCGGCGGAGGCCATCTCGCGTTCCGACACCCAGTTCCGCAAGGCGATGGAGAACGCGCCAACGGGCATGGCGCTCGTTGACCTCGAATGGCGACTCATGGAGGTCAATAGGGCCTTCGCGGAGATGATGGGTTCCACGGTTGCCGCGCTGCGCGGAACACCGTTCTCCGCGCTGTCCCACCCGCAAGACCTTGCTGCGGAGCGCGATCAGTTGCAGCGGCTCTATGCGGGGCACCAGAGCCGGTTCAGCGTGGAGAAGCGCTACGTGCGCGCGGACGGCAACGTGGTGTGGGCGGTCCTCGATGTTGGCTTGGTGCGCTACCCAGGTGGCGCACCCGACCACTACATCGTGCAGGTGCGGGACTCCACGGACGACCGCATGCACTCGGAACTGCTTGCGCACCGTGCCATGCACGATCCCCTCACAGGTCTCGCTAACCGCACACTGTTGCAAGATGTGCTGCAGCAAGTGCTCGAGGCTCCCGACGCGGAGAGCCGCGTGGGAGTCATCGCCGTTGACCTCGACGGCTTCAAGGGCCTCAACGACCGCTTTGGACACGCAACTGGTGACAGCGCGCTTGTCTACGTAGCCGGGGTACTGCGCTCGGCAACGGCCGGCCGCGGAACCGTTGCCCGCATCGGCGGCGACGAGTTTGTCATCGTGGTGCAAGACCCAGACTGCTCCAAAGCGCTCTTCGACATTGCCGGCTCTATCCACGCGGGCCTCAAGCGCCCGCTGCAGGTCAAGCGTCACCAGATTCACTTGGGGGCGAGCCTTGGCATTGCCATGGCCGATGCCGAAACCATCGGGGGCGGCGCACCCGGCCTGCTGAGCGCCGCGGACGCCGCGATGTACCGCGCCAAGGCAACCGGCAAGTCCCGCACCGAGGTGTTCGACCCCACCATGCGCACGTCCCGCGACAGCCAGACGGCGCTCGCGGCAGATCTTGCCCGCGCCATCGAGCACGGCGACCTACTGCTGCATTACCAGCCCATTCACGAGCTCGCCACGCGCGCGGTGGTCGGTTACGAGGCGCTCGTGCGGTGGCAGCACCCCACGCGCGGGCTGCTCTTGCCGGGAGCGTTTCTGCCGCTCATTGACGACCGCAACCTCGCCACCGTGCTGGGCAGCGCGCTCGTGGAACAGGCGGCCACCTTCCTCACGCAGACACCAACTGACAGCAGCTGGGTCTCTATCAACGTGTCGGCGGATCAGTTGGGGGATTCGGAATTTGCGGACCGTGTGCTCGGTGCCATCGGCGCGCACCACTTGAGCCCGCAGCGCATCGTCGTGGAACTGACCGAGGCCTCGCTCGTGGCGCCCAACACGCGCATCCGGCACGAGCTGACGGAGCTGCGCAATGCGGGCGTCCCCATCCTGCTCGATGACTTTGGCACGGGCGTCTCACCGCTCAGCTATTTGCGCGACCTTCCCGTCTCCGGCGTGAAGCTCGACATGTCCTTTGTTGCCGGTATCCCAGAAGACCCTGCCGGTGCTCGCGTCTCGCGCGCGCTTGGCGCGCTCGCTCGCGAGCTTGGCCTCGCGACCATCGCCGAGGGAATTGAGACCGAGGCGCAGGCGCAGTTCCTCAGCGCGTGCGGATGGCGCTACGGCCAGGGATGGCTCTTTGGCGTTGCGCAGCCCGCCGCCACGGTCCTGGACGCGCGCCCTCACTTCGCGGCGAGCCTCATTGACCCGCGCCCGCAAGAGAGCGACGACCCCTTGGACATCTCGGGAGCCGCGTTCGGCGCGTGACGCCCCGCCCTACGGCGTGCGGGTGTTGTGCCAGGAATTGTCGGCAAGGTGAGTGCCCGGCTCGGTGACCTCGGTCGCGGCGTCGCCAACAGCGTCGGCCACTAACTGCCAACGTGCCTTGACGGTTGCGGCGCTCAAGTGGCCAACCGCGCCGCTGTTCTTGGAAATCGGATAGACGACGTGCCCGTGGGCGCGATCCACCGTGGTGGCGGTCCAGCCAACGTCCACGGAGACATCGTCCTGGGGCGTCACCGTGAAGGTGGCTCGGAGCATCACCCCGTTGACGGTCTGCCGCACCCCAACCGTGCTTTCGTCCTGGTTGGAGAGGAAATTGCCCAGCCCATACGCCACCCACATGCCCTTGTCGCCGGGGCCGCCTTTGAGGCGCGCGATGGGCTGCGGCACATGCGCGTGGTGCCCAATGTAGAGGTCAACGAGGCCTGAGTCCGCGATCTTCTGCGCAATGGCTTTTTGTGTTGATGAAGGCTGTGTCACGTACTCGACGCAGCAATGCACTGACGCCACCACGATGTCCGCACCGTCTTTCCGCGCGTCCTTGGCGGCGTCCAGGATGGGCGTGACATCGGCATCGTCCGCGTTGAAGACGTTCACGGACCATGGTTTGCCCGCCGGCACGGGCAGCCCGTTCAAACCGTACGCATAGGAGATGTGCGCCATCTTGATGGTGCGCCCGTCCTCGAACACGTAGTAGTACTGCACCTGGGTGGATTCGTCCTTGGTGCGTGCCGTGCCCGCATGGCCCAGCCCCGCCGCCTGGAACGTGTCGAGGGTAGCCTCAAGGCCGCGGAAGCCCCGGTCAACCGAGTGGTTAGACGCCGTGGAACAGCCGTCCCAGCCAGCGTCGCCAAGATCCTTGACGAGCGATGCGGGGGCGCCAAAGGTGGGGTACCCAGAGGGCTTGGTTCCTTTGGGCGCGATGGGCACCTCAAGATGGCAAAGGGCCACATCGGCGCCCTCTACATAAGCCTTGGTGGGTTTGAACAATGGCCCAAAGTCGTAGCCGCTGCCGCTCCGCGCTGACTGCATCACCGGCGCATGCGGCAACACATCGCCAATGGCGACGAGGCTGAACTCCACGGTGGGTGTGGTGGGAGTTGGCGAAGGCGTGGAAGACGCTGGCCCAGCGGTTGGCTCGGCCGCCGTGCCCGACGCTGTTGGTGAGGTGGTGGGTGTGCCCGCCTCCGCGTGGGGCGAGCGGGGCGCCACGGCCAGTGCGGCGCCAATCCCCACGAGCGCGGCGACCACGCTTGCGGCCACGATCCCAAGTGCTCGCTGTTTGCCGTGTGCGTGCGCGGGTTGGGGACGGGCCATGGAGCCATTATCCCGGGCGACTGGGCACCTTCCGCGACGCCGCTAAGGTGATGCCATGGAACGCCTGCCCAACTGGCTGACGTGGTGCAGACTCATTGCTGTGCCAATCGTCATGGCACTGCTCGCCATCGACGATGGTCGCGAGGGTGCCGCGCGGTGGTGGGCTGTGGGCGTTTTCTTCATCGCGTGCATGACGGACTTCCTCGATGGCTACCTCGCAAGGCGCTGGCACGTCATCACGTCATTCGGCAAACTCGCCGATCCCATCGCCGACAAGGCGCTCGTACTCGGCACCCTGCTCATGCTGTGCATCACCGACGGCGTTCCCTGGTGGCCCTTCGTGATCATCCTCGTGCGCGAGGTGACCGTGACGGTGGGCCGCTTGCGGGTGGCCTCGCACGTTGTGATCCCCGCGAGCCGGGGCGGCAAGGTGAAGACCATGGTGCAACTCTTCGCCATTGGGTTCTACTTGCTTCCCAACATGCCGCACTGGATCGATGTCCTCGCATGGTGGCTCCTCGTAGCGGCCGTGATTTTGTCCGTGGCCACGTGGATTGACTACGAGATGCGGCTTGCGCGTGCACGCAAGGCCAGCGCCGATGCTCCCTGAGCAGGCCGTCGCGGCGGCCATTTCTGGGGCCGTGACCATCGCGTGTGGCGAATCCGTCACGGGCGGATTAGTGTGCTCGGCGCTCGTTGCAGTGCCAGGAGCGTCCGACGCTGTGGCTGGCGGAGTGGTGGCGTACACCATTCCGGCAAAGGTGAGCGTGCTTGGGGTAGACGGCGCGATTATCGAGGCTCACGGAGTGGTGAGCGAGGAAGTGGCGCTCGCGATGGCGCGGCGCGCAAGAGACCTGTTCCAAGCGGATATTGGCGTTGGCACAACCGGAGCCGCCGGGCCCACTGAACACGGCGGGAAGCCAGCGGGAACGGTGTGTGTTGCGAGCGTCGGGCCGGCAGGCGAATTTGCTGCCACCGCGCGCTTTGCCGGTGACCGCGCGGCTGTGCGGGAAGCGGCAGTGGGCGCGGCTCTCGCCGTGCTCGGATACGCCCTGGGCGAAGCGGACGGGCGGAGTGTTGTAAGCAAGGAACAACCGTGAGGTAATGTGCGTTGTGCTGGCATGATCAACACTCAAGCGATGAGGGGAGGGCGAATGCCTATTCTGCGCAATGAGATTGGCGATGTCCTCCGGGACGCTCGCCTGCTGCAGGGCAAGACCCTGCGCGACATCTCCTCGGGCGCTCGCGTGTCCCTTGGGTACCTGTCCGAGGTTGAGCGCGGCCAGAAGGAAGCGTCCAGCGAATTGCTCGCATCCATTTGCGAAGCGCTCGATGTTCCGATGTCTGAGATTCTGCAGTCCGTGTCAGATCGCTTCGCCATGGCTGAGTCGCTCACAGACGTGCGCGTCATGCCCCGCATCCCGGACACTGTCCCCGAGCTGTTGAGCTCGTTCCGCGGCCGCTAATGCGCCTCAGCGAGTTCTGGGAACTCGCCGACGCGGTGTTTGGTGCCGCATACTCACGCACGCTCGCGCGCGAAATGGCCCTCACGGGGCTTGATTCGCTCACGCCCGCTGCCGCGCTTGAGGCTGGTGTGGCGCCTCGCGATGTGTGGCACGCGTGGTGCGATCAGATGCAGATCCCGCTCGATGAGCGAGACGGGCACGACCGCACGCGCCTCCTCCCGCCGCGGCGCTGACGGCCAGCTTTCCCGTCTGCACAGACTCGGCGTGTCGCTTTCATTCGAACAGACGTTCGATTAATGTGATGTCCACAGGGAGTTGCTTCCGCAATGTCATCCACAGGACGGCAGGGGGCGCGGGTCCCATGTCAGCGGTCGCGAGTAGCGTCGCAGACATAGACGGATACGGCAGTGATGCCACGAACGATGGGACAAGACATGGCGAACGGCGCAGACCGCACCAAGGCACTCGAGGCGGCTCTCGGTCAGATCGACAGGCAGTTCGGCAAGGGCTCGGTGATGAGGCTCGGCGAGCACGAGGCGGTGGCGGTTGAGGCCATCCCAACGGGCTCCATCGCGCTGGACATCGCGCTTGGCATTGGCGGGCTCCCGCGCGGACGCATTGTGGAGATCTACGGACCGGAATCCTCCGGTAAGACCACGGTTGCGCTGCACGCGGTGGCGAGCGCGCAAAAGGCTGGCGGCGTAGCCGCCTTCATCGACGCCGAGCACGCTCTCGATCCCGAGTATGCAAAGCGACTTGGCGTGGACACGGACAGCCTCATCGTCTCCCAGCCAGACACCGGCGAGCAGGCGCTTGAGATCGCCGACATTCTGATTCGCTCCGGCGGCGTGGACATTCTCGTCATCGACTCCGTGGCGGCGCTCGTTCCCAAGGCGGAGATCGAGGGCGAAATGGGCGACAGTCACGTGGGCCTGCAGGCGCGGCTCATGTCGCAGGCGCTGCGCAAGATCACGGGTGCGCTGAGCAATACCAACACCACGGCCATCTTCATCAACCAGTTGCGCGAGAAGATCGGCGTGTTCTTTGGCTCGCCGGAGACCACCACGGGCGGCAAGGCCCTCAAGTTCTACGCTTCTGTCCGCCTCGATGTTCGCCGCATTGAGACGCTCAAGGAAGGCACGGAGCCCGTAGGTAACCGCACGCGCGTCAAGGTAGTCAAGAACAAGATGGCGCCGCCGTTCAAGCAGGCAGAGTTCGACATCATCTACGGCCAGGGCATCTCCGCCGAGGGCGGGATCATCGACATGGGCGTCGAGACGGGCTTCGTCAAGAAGTCTGGCTCTTGGTACACGTACGAAGGCGACCAGCTGGGGCAGGGCAAGGAGAACTCCCGCCAGTTCCTTAAGGACAACCCGCAGCTCGCGGCCGAGATCGAGACCAAGATCAAGGCCAAGCTCGGCGTGGGTGCCGTGCCCATTGGCGAGGAGTCACAAGAGGTGCCGGAGGTTGCTCCGGCGAAGGCCGCGCCTGCGGACGCGGCGGCAGACAAGGCCGCCGCCGTCGCCAAGGAAGACGCGCCCTTCTAGCAATGGCTCGCGCTCGGCGGGAAGACGCCCCCACGACACCGGCGGATCCCGTCGAGCGCGCGCGTGAGATCGCGCTGCGATCGCTCACGCAAGGTCCGCGCTCGTGCGCTCAGCTTCGCGAGAAGTTGCTGGCGCGGGAGGTGGAACCGCATATCGCCGATGCCCTCATTGTGCGGTTCGTGGAAGTTGGGTTGCTAGACGATGCCACTCTCGCCGCGCAGATTGCACGGACCAGGCACGCGGAGCGCGGGCTCGCCCCGCGCGCCATTCGCATGGAGTTGCAGCGCAAGGGATTCACGCCCGCTGACATCGCTGCGGCACTCGAGCCCATCCCTGACACCATTGACGATCGTGCGCGCGAGCTGGCACGCAAGCGGTGGGATTCATTGAGCGGACTCGAGTACGAGGCACGGGCACGGCGAGTGGTTGGCATGCTCGCGCGCAAAGGCTACTCACCGTCGGGGGCGTTTGCAGTCGTGAAAGACTGGCAACGTGCCGATAAAGCAGGTGTCGACTAGTCAGCAGAGGGGAGCATTGGTATGCCTTCGTCGCCCACTGTGGTGATTCTGCTGCTCTTGGGCGCCTCGCTCGTGGCGCTGCTGCTGGTGCTCTTTGCTCGGCGTGAAGCCACCGCTGTTCGCGCTGCAGCCCGCCAAGAGGTCGATGAAGGGCGGGAGGACGCCCGCGCCATGCTCGTGGAGGCACAGCGGCGTGAAGAGCGGGTAGCGCTGCGCGAGAAGGAGAGCATCGCGGACCAGCGAGCGCACCAGCAATACGCGCGTCAGTTGGACGAACGTGTGAGCGTGGTCTCTCGCGACGAGCGTCGCCTCGCCGAGGAGCGCGCCACGCTCGAGAAGGACCTCAACCGCAGGCTCGCCGAGGTGGCATCGCTGTCCCAGGATGAGGCACGTGCGGAACTGCTCGCGCGGCTACGCGCTGACGCGGAAGCAGACGTGGTGATCGAGCGCCGCAAACTCGAACGCGCGCTCCACAAGGAGCTGGACGTCAAAGCCAGGGAAGTGCTCGTAGACGCGATGCAACGGCAAGTTGGTGCGTCAACCGCACAGACGGCCGTGACCTGGATAGACCTCCCCTCTGAAGAAATGAAGGGCCGCATCATCGGCCGCGAGGGACGGAACATCCGCGCGTTCGAGGCCCTAACCGGCGTGAACGTATTGGTCGAGGAGGGGGTGGACGCGGTTCAACTGTCGTCGTTCGACGTAGAGCGTCGCGAAATCGCCGAGGTGACACTGCGGGCCCTCGTGGAGGATGGGCGCATCCAGCCGCACCGGGTGGAACTCGAATACGCCAAGGCGGTGGCCGCCGCCCAGCAACGCCACATGGACGCGGGCCTCGATGCCATCACCGCCGCGGGCATGCGCGGGGTGGACCAAGAGCTCATCGCCATTCTTGGCAGGCTGCGCTTGCGCAGCTCTTACGGCCAGAACGTGCTCGCGCACCTTGTGGAATCCGCGAACCTCGCTGCCGCGCTGGCAGAATTGGTTGGCGCGGACGTGGACGTGGCTCGCAGGGCCGCGTTTTTCCACGACATTGGCAAGGCGTTCACGGGTGAGCGCGAGGGCACGCACGCCGCGATCGGGGCGGAAATCGCCAAGGCGCATGGTGAAGAGGACGCTGTGGTGCACGCCATCGCCGCGCATCACGACGAGGTCACGCCGGAGTCCGTTGAGGCCGTGATCGTCCAGATCGCCGACGCCGTGTCTGCCGCGCGTCCGGGTGCTCGTCGCGAAGACATTGACGGCTACGTGGAACGCATGGAGTCTCTCGAGAAGTTTGTGCGGGATCACGTTGGCGTCAACAGGGCTCTTGCGATGTCTGCGGGGCGTGAGGTACGCGTGATTGTGGAACCCAGCGAGGTGGATGACGAAGGCGCGCAACTCCTGGCGCGTACAATTGCCGAGCACATCAGCAAGGAATTCAACGTCCCTGGAGAGATCAAGGTGACCGTCATCCGCGAACTTCGTGCGGAGGCCGTCGCTCAATAGCGCGCATGAGCACCCCTACTTACGTCGTCAAGACGCTCGGCTGTCAAATGAACGTCCACGACTCCGAGCGCATGGCCGGCCTGCTTGAAGGCGCCGGCTACGAGGCCGCGCCCCCGGGCGTCGAATTGGCCGACGTTGTGGTCATCAACACGTGTGCGGTCAGGGAAAACGCCGCCAACAAGTTGTACGGCAATCTTGGTCAACTTGCCCACGCCAAGTCCGAGCGCCCCGGCATGCAGATCGCGGTGGGTGGCTGCCTCGCCCAAAAGGATCGTGGGGAGATCGTGAAGCGCGCGCCGTGGGTAGATGTGGTCTTTGGCACGCACAACATCGACGTTTTGCCGGTGCTCCTAGAGCGCGCGCGCCACAACGCTGAGGCGCAAGTGGAGATCGAAGAGTCCCTCAAGACCTTCCCGTCAACGCTCCCCAGCCGCAGGGACGCCATAGCGTCGGGATGGGTGTCCATCTCCGTGGGGTGCAACAACACGTGCACCTTCTGCATTGTCCCCAGCCTCCGGGGCAAGGAGCGGGACCGCAGGCCCGGCGAGATCCTCGCCGAGGCGCAAGCCCTCGTTGCCCAAGGCGCCGTGGAAATCACCCTCCTGGGCCAAAATGTGAACTCCTACGGCGTGGGGTTTGGCGACCGCGGCGCGTTCGCGAAGCTGCTACGTGCGTGCGGGGAGATCGCGGGGCTTGAGCGCGTGCGCTTCACGTCGCCGCACCCCGCCGCATTCACGGACGATGTCATCGCCGCGATGGCGGATACACCCAACGTCATGCCGAGCCTGCACATGCCGCTGCAGAGCGGATCGGACCGCGTGCTGCGCGCCATGCGCCGCTCCTATCGTGCGGACAAATTCCTCGACATCCTCGACCGTGTGCGGGTGGCGATGCCTCACGCGGCGATCACCACAGACATCATCGTTGGCTTCCCCGGAGAGACCGAGGAAGACTTCCAAGAAACCCTGCGGGTGGTCCAAGAAGCACGGTTTGCCAGCGCATATACGTTCCAGTACAGCCCACGCCCCGGGACTCCCGCCTACGAACTGCCCGCGTTGCCGCAAGAGGTGGTGCAAGAGCGGTACGTGCGCCTGCACGCGCTCCAGGAGAGCATGGGACTCGCTGAGAACCAAGCGCAAGTGGGCCGCACGGTTGAGGTCATGGTGCTTGACGCCGTGGGGTCAAAGCCCGCAGGCCGCAAGGACGGCGCCACGGATCGCCTCTCCGGCCGGGCGCCAGATGGCAGGCTCGTGCACTTCAGCGTGCCCGACGCTGTGGCTGGCTCCGTCGCGCCGCGTCCCGGCGACTTTGTGACCGTTGGGATCACCTACGCGGCGCCCCATCACCTCGTTGCGGACAGCGCACTTGCCGGCGGACCCTACGCGGTGAGGCGCTCGCGCTCCGGCGACGTGTGGGACGCGGTGCAGCAGGGCGAGCATGAGCACCAGGGCGGCGGCTGCGGCGATGCGTGCGGCACCGGCACCGGCACCAGTGCGAGTGGCGACGGGCGCGTGGGGCTCGGCATGCCCGCGCTCCGCTCCGCAAACCTGTGAACGCCGCTGTTTTGAAGGCCGCCGTGACGCCCACGCCGGCCGCCATTGCGATTGTTGGCGCAACCGCGGCGGGAAAGTCGGCAGTGGCCCTTGCCGTGGCCGAACGCCTTGACGGCGAGATCATCAACGCCGATTCCATGCAGTTTTACCGCGGCATGGACATCGGCACGGCGAAGCTGCCCGTCGCCGAGCGTCGCGGCATCCCGCACCATCAGCTGGACACTCTCGATGTTCACGAAGACGCCTCTGTGGCGCGGTATCAGGAGGCCGCGCGGGCGGACATTGATGCCATTCACGCGCGGGGGCGTCGCGCCATCGTGGTGGGCGGCTCGGGCCTGTACGTGCGTGTGCTCCTCGACCGCTTTGAATTTCCCGGCACGGATCCGGACCTGCGTGCGCGGCTCGAGGAGCGCGCTCGCGTTGAGGGTCCAGGAATGCTGCACCGAGAACTGGCTGCCATTGATCCGGAGGCGGCACTGCGGATTCAGCCCCAGAACGCCAAGCGCATTGTGCGTGCGCTCGAGGTGATCGAGTTGACGGGCGAGTTGTACTCGTCGAGCCTGCCTATGCATACCTACGAGATCCCGGCAGTGCAGGTGGGGCTGCGGATTGGCTATCACCAGCTTGATCCGCGCATCGATGCGCGCGTTGACCACATGTGGGAATTGGGTCTCGTGGACGAGGTGCGCGCACTCGTGGAAATTGGCCTCCGGGACGGCGTCACCGCGCGCAGGGCAGTTGGCTACGCGGAGACCTTGCGGCTCCTGGACGGCGAACTCACTGAGGGCGCGGCCCGTGACCTCATCGCCCAAAACACGCGGCGGCTTGCGCGCCGGCAGGCGCGCTGGTTCCAACCCGATGCCAGGGTGACGTGGGTGGATGCCCCTGCCACAGCGTCGGATGTGGAACGGGTGGCCGATGAAGTGGTGGCCGTAGCCACAAAGCCCCACGTAATGTAGGCGCATGAGCACGCTCAGGTTCACCAAGGGACACGGCACCAAGAATGACTTTGTGCTGCTGTTTGACGAGCGCGGCGAGATCGATTTGGGGCCGGAACTCGCGCGATTCCTGTGCGACCGCAGGGGCGGCATTGGCGGCGATGGGGTGATTCGCGCGGTGCGCTCGGGAGCGCTCGATGCCGCAACGGTGCCCGGCGTGCGCGGACTGGATGGCGCCACGTGGTTTATGGACTACTGGAACTCGGACGGGTCCACCTCGGAGATGTGCGGTAATGGCGCGCGCGTGTTCGCGGCCTTCCTGGAGCGTGAGGCGGGGCTCGAAGTGCGGGGCGGCCTCACGTTTGGGACGCGCGGTGGGCCGCATACCGTGACGGCGATCGACGACGGCATCTATGCGGTAGGCATGGGGGAGTACCGGCTCGGCACGGCACCGGATGGCTTCGATTCCGAGGTCGCCGCGCGGGGTCTCGATCCCGTGCGTCCCGCACTCAGCGTGAATCTCAGCAATCCGCACCACGTGGTGGCGCTCGCGCACCCAGGCGAGCTCGATGCCTTGGACCTCAGCGTGGCGCCCGTGGTCAATCCCACGCCACCTGACGGCTCCAACGTGGAGTTTGTGGTGACGCTGGGCGGCGAGGTGCGTGACGGCGTTGAGCGCGGTCGCATCCGCATGCGCGTGCACGAGCGTGGGTCCGGCGAGACGATGTCTTGCGGCACCGGCGCGTGTGCCGCGGCGTTGGCCGTGCGGTTCTGGGCGGGTCCCGATGCCCCCGACGTGTGGGATGTTGAGGTGCCCGGCGGCCTCGTGACCGTTCGGGTAACGGGCGGCCGCGTAATCCTCGAGGGTCCCGCTGAGCTCGTGGCAGAGGGCAACGTCACGGTTCCGTAGTTACCGGGCCGAGCGTGCCTCAGCCCGCCACCATCCGCAGCACGCGGAAGCCTTTCGCGGACGCCACCTTCTCCACGGAGCCCCAGCCTTGCTCGGCTAGCCATGCGGCGAGAGAACCGGCGCCAAGATTGCGCTGCACCACGAGCCACGCCTCGCCCCCAGGAGTGAGCCGCGGCAGCCACATGGCGAGCAACTCATGCAGCGCCGGCTTGCCGATGCGAATGGGCGGGTTGGACCAAATCGTGTCGAAGGTCTGCGATGCAGGGACGTCGTTGGGGCGCGCCACCACCACGCGGTCGCTAACGCCGGCCGTCACCGCGTTGCGGCGCGCCAGGTCCAGCGCGCGCTCGTTGACGTCGATGGCGGTGACCATCGCATCGGGCGCCATGAGGGCCGCCGTAATGGCAATGGGCCCCCACCCGCAGCCAATGTCCAACACGCGTCCGCGCGGCGCGGGCACCGTCCGCAACAACACCCGCGTGCCCAAGTCCACGTGCGCGGGAGAGAAGATCCCCGGCGCCACCTCGAGCGACAGATCGCGGCCCGCGAGCGTCACCTCGATGCGTCGGCGCTCGTCTGCGGAGGCGGGGCTCGCGCTGAAGTAGTGGTCCTCGCTCACGGCACGAGCGTACCGGCGCGCGCCACGGCCAGCGTGTGGACAACGGGAAGGCGTGTGGGCGCCGGGTGAGACAATGGAGGGCAATGTCAGAACCGATCATCGAAGAAGAGACCCCGCAAAGCCGCGCCGACGCTGTGCTTGAGCGGGTGCTTTCGCGCGCCGGTACGGCGGTGGCCGAGGGCGGCACCAAGGTCACCGATTACGACGGCGATCAACTGGAGCGCGAGGAGCGAGCAGCGCTTCGCCGCGTGGGAAGCCTCTCCACCGAGCTCGAAGACGTCAGCGAGGTGGAATACCGCCAGCTCCGCCTCGAGAAGGTGGTGCTGGTTGGTCAGTACCCCCACGGTGCGGCTTCCGAGGCGGAAATTTCCCTGCGTGAACTCGCTGCGCTCGCCGAGACCGCGGGATCAGAGGTCCTCGACGGTGTGCTGCAGCAGCGGCCAAAGCCGGATCCCGCAACGTACATCGGCAAGGGCAAGGCCCGTGAAGTGCAAGAGATTGTGGCTTCGGTGGGCGCGGACACGGTCATCGTGGACGACGATCTCGCGCCCAGCCAGCGTCGCGCCCTAGAGGACGTGGTGAAGGTCAAGGTCATCGACCGCACCGCGCTGATCCTCGACATCTTTGCCCAGCACGCCAAGTCCAAAGAGGGCAAGGCGCAAGTGGAGCTCGCGCAACTTGAGTACTTGCTCCCGCGCTTGCGCGGTTGGGGTGAATCCATGTCTCGCCAGGCCGGTGGCCAGGTGGGTGGCGCCGCCGCAGGTATGGGGTCGCGCGGCCCCGGTGAAACCAAAATCGAACTGGACCGCCGCCGCATCCGCACGCGCATGGCGATTCTGCGTCGCCAGATCAAGGAGATGGCGCCCGCTCGCGAGGTCCGCAGAGACAAGCGCCTCGCGCTGCCCAACGTGGCGATCGTTGGCTACACCAACGCTGGCAAGTCCTCGCTGCTGAACCGCATCACGGGCGCGGGTGTGCTCGTGGAGAACGCGCTGTTCGCCACCCTGGACCCCACCGTTCGCCGCTCTCAGACCCCTGACGGGCGGGAGTTCACCGTTTCGGACACCGTGGGGTTTGTGCGCAGCCTGCCAACGCAACTCGTGGCCGCCTTCGCCTCCACGTTGGAAGAGGTGGCGCACGCGGACCTCGTGCTGCACGTGGTTGACGCTTCTCATCCAGACCCCGAGGGCCAGATCCGCGCGGTGCGCGAGGTGCTCGCGGACGTTCCGGGTGCCGCAAACGTGCCGGAAATCCTGGTGCTCAACAAGGCCGACATCGCCGAGCATGACGTCCTTCTGAGACTGCGCGCACGCCGCGAACCAACCATCGAGGTCTCCGCGCTCACGGGCGAAGGCATGGACGAGCTTATGGAGGCCGTGGCCACACGCCTCCCACGCCCCGAGGTACGAGTGGACCTCCTATTGCCATATACCAGGGGTGATCTCATCGCGGAGGCCCACGAAAAGGGCGAGGTGATCTCCGAGCAGCACGGCGGCGACGGCACGCAACTCGTAGCGCTCGTGTCAGAGTCGCTCGCCTCCCGCATGCACGCCGCTGCTGTCACTACTGCTGTCACAACCGCAGCCACCACTTCCGCCGCGCGTGACTGACGACCTCACTCCCGCGTATGTCGAGGAGCTGCTCCACACCGCGGTGACGAGCCTCGGCGGTGAACACCGCGAGGGCCAACTGCACATGGCGGTGGCCGTGGCCAACGCCCTTAACGGAACTGAACACGCCCTCATCCAGGCGGGCACCGGCACGGGGAAGTCGCTCGGTTACCTGGTCCCCGCGGTGGCGCATGCGGCGCTCACTGACCAACGGATCGTGATCTCCACGGCAACGCTCGCCCTGCAACGCCAGATCTACACCAAGGACCTACCGCTGGTGCTCGATGCCCTGGAACCGGTGCTGGGAAGCCGCCCCAGCGTCGGGCTATTCAAGGGCCGTTCCAACTATTTGTGCGTCCACAAGATGGACGGCGGCTATCCGCCTGACGACGACATGCTGCCCCTTAATCTGGGTCCCACGAGCGAGTTGGGCAAGCAGGTGGCGCGCCTGCACACGTGGGCGGCTGAGACGGAAAGCGGCGATCGCGATGACCTGATTCCCGGCGTCCCCGGGCGCGCGTGGGCGCAGGTGTCAGTCAACGGGCGCGAGTGCCTGGAATCCAAATGCCCGGACATTGAGCGCTGCTTTGCCCAGCGTGCGCGCGACCAAGCCGCGGACGCGAGCATCGTGGTCACCAACCACGCCGTGCTGGGTGTGCAGGCAACGAGCCACGACATGATCGGCGAGCACCACGTGCTCATCGTGGACGAGGCGCACGAGCTCGTGCAGCGCATCACGTCCTCCGCAACCCACGAGCTCACGGTGCTCGCGGTGGACAGGGCCGCGCGTAACGCCCGGCGAGTGGGCGTCACCACCGAGCAGTTGGACAGGGCGGCACGGTCGCTCGACACCGCCCTGGGCGAGGCGAGCGTTGGCCGGGTGCGCGGCGAATTGCCCCACGCTGTGGCAAGTGCCCTGGAAACCGTGCGTTCCGCGGCGCGTGGGGTACTGACGGGCGTGGCTGGGGTAGGCGCGGACAAGGAGCTTGCGGGGCCAGCCAAGATGGCAACGGCCTCGCTCACCGAGGTGTTTGACGTGTGCGAGGAACTGCTCGGCAGCTCCGGCGCGTACGTGGTGTGGTTCGCCGCGCGGGACGGCGACTACGGCTCCAGCGTCCCCGAGCGCATCCTCGCGGCGCCGCTCAACGTGGCGCACACCATCAACGACAAGCTCCTCGCGGAACGCGCGAGCATCATGACCTCCGCCACGCTCGCGTTGGGCGGCAACTTCGACGCGATCGCGCGGCACCTTGGCGTGGAAGATCCGGTCACGCTCGATGCCGGCAGCCCGTTCGACTACGGGCGCCAAGGCATGCTCTACGTTGCCTCGCATCTCCCGCGTCCGGGAACGGGCGGGATCGGCGAGGAGGCGCTCGACGAACTCGCGGCGCTCATTGAAGCCGCTGGAGGCCGCACGCTGGGGCTGTTCTCCTCTCACAGGGCCGCCGTGGCCGCTGCTGACGCCATCAGGGCGCGGCTCGACGTTCCCGTGCTCTACCAACTCGATGATCAACTCCCAACGCTGATGAAGGAGTTTGCGGCGGACCCGCGCGCGTGCCTCTTTGGGTCCACCGCGCTGTGGCAAGGCATTGATGTACCAGGGTCAACGTGCTCGCTCGTGGTCATCGACCGCATCCCGTTCCCTCGGCCCGACGACCCCGTCACCCAGGCGCGCACGGAGGCCGTTGCGGAGAACGGGGGGAACGGCTTCATGGCGATCAGCGCCACGCATGCCGCGCTGCTGCTTGCGCAGGGGTCCGGCCGGCTCATTCGCTCGCTGAACGACCGAGGAGTGGTTGCCGTGCTGGATCCCCGGCTTGCCACGGCGCGCTATGGCGGGTTCCTCGCGCGCTCCATGCCGCCGTTGTGGCCAACCACTGATCGCGATGTGGTGCTCGCCGCTCTGCGCAGGCTGGACGTTGAGGCCTCGGCTCGGCAATAGGCTGTGATCATGACGGAGTCAGAGGAGTTCATGCGCGGCCAGCTTGCCGAGCGCCAGCGGTTCGCCGAGTACCTTGAGCACTTCGAGAAGGGTTCAAGGGAGCTTGCGGAGAAATCCCAGACTAATGAGTCGCGCGTCTACCAGACCACTATCGCGAATGCCATGAAGGCGATGCGCGAGGCGAGCAACGGCGGCTTCCACTGGCAAGACGGCTGGCGCGAGCAGTAGCTAGCAGAAGCGGCCAGAACCGAGGTGGACTCCCTATAAGTACATGAGGTCCGGCTTTAGGACTTCTTCTACTCCTGTGGGTACCTGAGGTCCGGTTCCCGCGAGGCTCCCGTGGGTTGGGGGCTCATGCGCGCCATATCCCGCGTGCTGGGTGACCCCCAGTTGCGACCCTTGTGTACCCACAGGAAACCGGAATCTCGAAAATCCGGCCCTCACGTACCCATAGCGAGCCGACCTCGCTACGGAGCGGTGCTTACAGCTTGCGTAGCACCGAAACGACCTTGCCCATGATGCGGGCGTGGGTGCCGTCGATGGGCGTGTAGTTGGGGTTGTGCGGCATGAGCCACACCTGGCCGTCCTTGTTGCGGAAGGTCTTGACGGTGGCCTCGTCGTCCAACAGCGCGGCCACGATGTCGCCATTCTCCGCCGTGTTCTGACGGCGCACCACCACAAGGTCGCCATCGCAGATAGCGGCATCGATCATCGAGTCGCCAGAGACGGTGAGCATGAACAGCTCGCCCTGCCCAGTTAGTTGGCGGGGGAGCGTGACAACGTCCTCCACCGACTGCTCGGCAAGGATGGGCCCGCCGGCGGCAATACGGCCAACGAGCGGCACGTCAACAGTATTTTCGCCCGACGCAGTGGCCGGGAAGGCGACCACGTTCGGCTCGGCGACAACGGGAGTGGGTGAGGGCGCGGCATCGGGCATAACAACCTCGATGGCACGCGGACGGTGAGGGTCACGACGCAAATAGCCCTTGGCCTCGAGCGACGAGAGTTGGTGCGTTACCGACGAAGTTGAGGTGAGCCCAACGGCCTCGCCAATCTCGCGCATTGACGGCGGGTAGCCGCGATCGGCAACAGAGGCGCGGATGGTCTCAAGGATGAGGCGCTGGCGCGCGGTGAGGGCCCCGCCGTTATCGACGTCAGGAAACTCGTGCACGGTGCCGTTGCTCATGTCCATTCCTTCGCTACTCACTGCTACGTGACACCCGCGGTCATGTCAGACCCCTCTGATGTCCTTAGGTCATGACGTTAGGGCAATGCAGGGAACAAATCAAACATGTGTTCGAGTTTTCCTTGCGCGTGTCGCACCAACATGCTACAAATAGAACAGATGTTCGAACGAACACATGTTCGACTGTCGACGCAGGGCCAGAAAGGTGACCATCATGGCGATCTACGCTCCCAACACCCGCACTATGCAACTGAGGCGCGCACGCTTGCGCCGCATCGTGCTGCTCGTGGTGCTGATTGCGGCCGCGGCGGTTTTTGGTCCTAAGGCATTCGCCACCGACGCGTCGGCAGCTCCTGTGCAGTTGGACACCTACACCGTTGGCAATGGCGACACGCTATGGGCAATCGCGGCGAACCTGACACCAGAGGGCAGGGACGTGCGCGACACCATGGCGGAGATCCAAGAGGTCAACGCGATGTCTGGCTCGCAGCTGCAAGCGGGCGAGCAGATTCTGCTGCCTGCCGTCGGTCGCTGACGCTGCGGCGCCCCGACTAACAGGTGCGTGCGGCGGCATGCCAGACTCAGGTCATGCATTGCCCATTTTGTAGACACGCTGACACGCGCGTGGTGGATTCCCGTACGGCCGATGACGGTTCATTCATTCGCCGGCGCCGCGAGTGCCCAGAGTGCGGCAGGCGCTTCAGCACGGTGGAGACGGCGAGCCTCACGGTGCTCAAGCGATCCGGCGTGTCTGAGCCGTTCAGCCGCGAAAAGGTTGTCGCAGGCGTCAAGAAGGCGTGCCAGGGCCGGCCCGTTTCCGACGACGATCTCGCAGTGCTCGCGCAGCGGGTTGAGGAGACCGTCCGGGCAAATGGCCAGGCAGAACTCAACGCGCTGGACATTGGGCTCGCGATTTTGCCTCCCCTTCGTGAACTCGACGAGATCGCGTATCTGCGTTTCGCAAGCGTCTACCGTGCCTACGACTCCCTAGACGACTTTGAGGCCGAAATCACGCGCCTTCGCGCCGAGGATGCTGCCGAACCCGCCTCGGTCACTGAGGGCGAGGACGCTTAGCCTGCTTGGGCTTTGCCTTAGAAGTCCCCTTGGGTTTGGGCTTGAACTTAGGCTTGGGCTTTGCCTTGGCCCAACCTTCGCCCTTGGCGGGCTTCTTGGTGCTCGGAGGCCGCTGCGGGGACTTTTCACGCTCCGTCAGGGCGCCCTCTCGCTCGGCTAGTGCCTTCTCACGAGCGATGAGATCGGCCTCGCGCTTGCTCAACTCGTCCGCGCGTGACTGGTTGGCCGAGGACTTGCTAGCGCGGTCGGTCCGCGCGCGATCGGGCCGCGCGCTGTGCGGTGCGCGACGCCCCGCGCCGTTGTGCGCCATGCGGTCGCTGCGCCGCGCGGCGTCGCGGTTGGCACGCCAGTCGCGCTCATCGATCTTGACGGGGGGCGCCTGAACCGGAACCCCGCTGGGCTCGCTCGCACCGGTGAGGCGATCAACGAGGGCAAGGGACTCGGCGTCGTCGCCCTTGATCTTGCGAAAGAACGGCTCTATCCCAGCGCCCTCGAACATGGTGTCCGTGCTCCGGCGCTGGTGCGGCAACACCATCGTCACCACCAGGCCCGTGGCTCCCGCGCGTGCGGTACGCCCGGCCCGGTGCGTGTAGTCCTTTGGATCGATGGGCGGATCAATCTGCAGCACGAGGTCCACGTGATCAACGTGAATCCCACGCGCGGCCACGTCGGTGGCCACGAGCACCGGAATCTGACCGGCACGGAACCCCGTGATCGCAGCAGTTCGCTCGGCCTGCGGCTTGTCGCCGTGCAGCGCAACGGCGAGAACGCCGGCTTCCCGCATCTGCTCGGCGATGCGATCCACGGCGAGCTTGGTGCGAACAAACACGATGGTGCGGCCACCGCGGTTGGCGATGCGGGTGGCGAGTTGATACTTGAGGTGCGGCGGCACGTTGAGCCCAATGTGCTCCACGTGGGCGGGGGCATCGTTCTCCGTCACGTCGTGAACCACGGGGGAGTGCATCCAGCGCGAGATGAGATCCTCCACGTCGCCGTCAAGCGTGGCGGAGAAGAGCAGTCGCTGGCCGTCACGCGGAGTCTTGGCGAGGATCTCCGTGATCTCCTCCATGAACCCCATTTGGGCCATGTGGTCGGCCTCGTCGAGCACCGTGATCTGCACGGAGCGCAGATCCGCATGGCCGCGGCGAACCAGGTCCGCGAGCCGGCCCGGAGTCGCCACCACCAGGTGCACACCCCGCTCCAACGCCTGCACCTGCTTGGTCATCGACAACCCGCCAGCCACGAGCCGCAGGGACAACCCAAGGGCGTGCGCGTACGGCTCCAGCGCGTCGTTAACCTGCATCGCGAGCTCGCGCGTGGGAACCAACACCACGGCAAGGGGACGGCCGCGCGTGGGCGGCTCAGCGTCGGCGAGGCGCGCCAAACTGGGCAACCCAAAGGCGAGCGTTTTACCGGACCCCGTGCGCGCCTTGCCCAAAACGTCCCGCCCGGCAAGAGCGTCGGCGATGGTGGCCGCCTGAATGGGGAAAGCGGTGGTCAGGCCAAAACGAGTGAGCGCCGCCACCAGCGGGCGAGGGAGACCCAGGTCAGCGAACGAGGCGGCATCTGCGGTTATGAGAGCACCAGTTAGGACAGCACCCTGAGGCGAACCGTCTCGGGCATGTTGCGGAGCGCGTCAACCGCGTCCTTGGTGAGGCCGGAGGCGATGTCGGAAACCACGTAACCCAGTTCGCCGCGCGTTGCGAGTTGCTGGCCGTCGATGTTCACGCCGTGCTCGGCAAAGACGCGGTTGACGGTGGCGAGCACGCCGGGCACGTTGGTGTGCAGGTGCGCAACGCGGTGAGATCCCTGGGTGGCGTCGGCAGCCAAGTTGGGCAGGTTCACGGACAGTCCCGTGGAGCCGTTCTTGACGTAGTCCCGCAGGCGTGTGGCCACAAAGACGCCGATGTCGCGCTGCGCCTCTTCCGTGGAGCCGCCGATGTGTGGCGTGAGGATGGTGTTGGGCAGGCCCTGGAGCGGCGACACAAAGGGGTCGCCCTTCTTCTTTGGCTCCTCGGGGAACACGTCAACGGCCGCGCCACCGATGGCTCCAGAGAGGAGGCCCTCCCGCAGCACGTCAACGTCAACGATGAAGCCGCGCGAGAGGTTGAGGAACAGCGCGCCAGGCTTCATGGACTTGAACTGGTGCTCGCCAAAAAAGCCGGAGTTGCCGGGACGTCCGTCCACGTGCAGGGTGACGATGTCAGCCTCGGCCAGCAGTGCGTCGAGGCTGTCCATCTTGGTGGCGTTGCCAAGCGCGAGCTTCTCCGCGGCGTCAAAGAAGATGACGTTCATGCCGAGCGCCTCGGCGATGACGGACAGCTGCGAGCCGATGTTTCCGTAGCCCACAATGCCGAGTGTGCGGCCGCGAATCTCGTGCGCACCCTCCGCGCTCTTGTTCCATACGCCCTGGTGCATGCCCTTATTCGCGTCGGGGAGGCGGCGCGTGAGAGAGATCATCTCGGACACCGCCATCTCCACCACCGAGCGCGTGTTGGAGAACGGCGCATTGAACGCCGCCACGCCGAGCCGGGCGGCCGTGGCGAGGTCAATCTGGTTGGTGCCAATGGAGAACGCGCCAACGGCGATGAGCGACGGAGCAGCGTGCAGTACGCGCTCCGTCAGCTGGGTCTTGGAGCGGATGCCAAGCAGCTCCACGCCGTCAAGCGCGGCGATGAGCTCGTCCTCGTCCATGGCGCCGCCATGGTTTTCAACGGAGACGCCAGCAGCTTCAAGGATCTCGGTGGCACGGGGGGACAGGTTTTCAAGGAGGAGTGCACGCACGGCGCTATCTTCCCGTACGTGGCGCCACTTTCCCAAATGGCCCGAAGCTGGGGTTGGGTTGGGTGAGATCCCCGATGCGGTTTTGGCTACCGGGCGTCGGCGAAACCAGGAGGCAGAGAAGACCCATTGCGCGTTTGGAATGCTCTCCCTAGAGTTCGTCCCAGCGAAAGTGAGTTGAACCCCATGGATCGACAGGACGGTTTGCCGTACGACCGGGCGTTTGTTGCGCTTGGTGGCTATGGGGTCCTGTTGACGGGTGTTGCGTGGATGTTCGTGGAGCAGCCGCCGTGGCCGTTTGTTGTTGGCGCGATGCTGGCTTTGTCATTCCCGATGATCCGCGTCTCGCCTTATGCCCGCATCGGTGGTCGCCGTCGGCACCGATTTATCTTGGGAACGGCGCTTGCTGTGAACGTAGTCTCGGTGGTGGTGGCGGGCGTGACAGTTGGCAGGATGATTTCTCGGGCGTACCCAGCATCCGATTCTCTGGTTGATCCCGTCGTGATGGCCAGTCTCATCTTCACGTGCGCGCTGAATGCACTTTGCGCGATCGCGCACGTCATGGCCATGGTTGATCCGGACAACGAGTCAAAGGACCCAGTGCCGCCTCGTAGTCGCTCCGATGAAGTGAACTTCCTCACGACCTGGCTTGCCTTGCCTTGCCTGCTCGTGGCAGCCGTGTGGGTGACATCTGGCGCGTTGTTCAATCCCTTTTTGGTGCTGCTTAGCGTGTGGCTCGTGGTGGTGTTCGCTGCCCTCGCCTATGTGTCGCGTGATGACGAGAATGCGATAGCCGGGCTGAAGGCCACATGGTCGAACTTGTTGGCTTTGGGCGTTGCAGGATGCATGCTCGCCGGAGCGTGGGGGATTCTCGCGGCACAAACGAGCGCGGCAGCCGACGCCATGGCCTGGTTGAGCGCCATCGTCGGGTTGGCTCTAGCGGCCCTGACAACCCGCGCGATCGTGCGGATTTGGCGTCGCCGAGCTGAGGCACGAGGCAGGACTGTGGCTTGAGCGGTGTTTCCGGTGATTGGTAGTCTCGGCCAATGACGACGGGGTGTGCGTGTTTGCTTGGCGGGTTGCATGACACGTCCGGTCATTGTGTGGCACGCATCAACGCCACCACGGCGACCGCAGATTTTGGTGCGGCGGAAGTTACCGACCCGAACACATCGGCCACGGCGGGCTTTCCCACTTTGCCCATCGTTGGCTATTCCAGCGACCGAGCCATCCAGCAAACCTATTCTCCCGAATCCTATTCGTCAGAGAATGGGTACCAGGGTCTCGCTCATGCCATGCGAGTCTTGAGGGCTCATGTCCGCTAGTGGCTTACCTAGCGTCTACGGCCGCCCCAATTATCAATCGGGGCCAACGCGGACATGGGCGATCGCGGGATTGCTTGCGACAGCGCCTTATGTGTATGTGTGGCTGATTTCATTGAGGCGCCCATGGATGAGTGCCATCGTGGTTGCTGGCGTGTTGGCGGCTTGTTTGATCTGGCGTTGGAACACCGCGCGGCGCTTGTCGGCCCACAGTTCGGTTGTTCCGCTTCTCGTGGCACTCGCTGCAACGGGGCCCCTTGTACTGCTCAACTCAGTGCCAGCGCGGCTTGCGACCGTAGGCGGCGAAAGCGGCACGGGGGAGTTCTCGGTTGTAGCTGAGTCAGCGCAATTCGTGGCGCAATTGGGATGGATCGTGTCACTCGTTTGTACGGCAATCGTTGTCACAACGTGGGTTCGAGAGCGACGACTGAACCAGGGCGAGGCTATTACCAAGACCATTGCTCGACGGCGTAGTGACACGGTCGAGGTCACTGCTGGCCTCGCCATATTCGTAGTCTCGGCGCATTTTACGCTTCACCTTCCCGTCGTTGCCCTTCTTGCTGGCGTGATCGCCGTTTTTTTCGGATACGCCTTTGCGGCACGCTTGGCGATCGAGCGCGTTGGATTGCGGAGCGGCGCTGGGGCACGGTGGACGCGGCTTGTCGGCGGCGGATTCCTGGCTCTCGTGGCGTTCATCGCTGGGGCGGTGGACCTGGTCTCCCATTTTGGGAGCGACGGCCTCAACCAGGATTTGCTACAGCCAACAGCGATTACGGCTGCCGCACTCCTGGCGGTTGTCTGCTGCATTTTGGCTGGCATTCGCAACCGTGGAGCGTACCCCGATGCCGCATGATGATGCACTGCGGGCCGCTGACGGTAGCAGCGTGATTCTCACGTGGGACGAGATGGCAGGCTCGACGCGCATCGGGTGGGTTGACGCGGGCCACGAGCGCCTCGTTGTTGAGCGAGGGGCTGCGTCGAAGATCTCGGTTCGGTCTGAGGGTGGAAATGCTCCGTTTCACGTCTGGTCTCGCTCCCAGGGTCTGGGCGGTGAACTGGTTGTACGAGCTGGCGAGGCTGTGTCGGTGCGTGACGTCCCAAGGGTCCAGTGATGCGGCGTCTTTTCTTGGGCCTTATGGTGATTGTTCTCGCGGGCTGCGCGCTGGATAACACGTGGAGCACCGATCAGGTTGTTGGAACATGGCATTCCACTAAACCAACATCGACCCTGGTGTTTTATGCCGATGGGACGTTTGAAGCGACAGATGTACCCACCGGGCGTGACGCAACTACATGTGACGCGACAACTTTCCCACAGATAGACTATGTGGGCAATTGGTATACGAAAGATCTTGGAGACTTCGTATACATTGATTTCTGGGATCAGATTTGGAAAGGTCGCACCGCGAAGGGCAAACTAACTCTTAGCATTTTGTGGTGTGAAGATGCCGATCTGACAGCGGTCGTGTTCGTTAAGGACCGGTAGTCGAATGACTTCGCGCAGGAGGATCCCAGGGCAAGGGTGCCAACTCGCTTTTCAGAACGCCGGTCCATCGATGACGCGCACTGTTGAACGCCCAGTTCCCTCCTCGGGGTGCACGCAGTGCTGTTGCGAACGCGCCGTGGGCCGCACCGCGAGCACGATAGGGGGTTGGCATGCCTGGCGTGGTTCCTCGTCGCATGGGGTGGTCTTGGTGGTCTCGGCGAAAGTTGACGGGGTGCGTGTGTACGCTCGGAGGAGATGCGCAGTGGTGAGGTCGGCGCCCGGGGTGACGCAGCGTCGGGCCGCTGGAAGGTTCGTCCGTGGTGAGGGTGACCCGGTGGCCCGGGCGACGTGGGTGTCAGCCACCGCGTTGGTGAATTCTTTGTTCTGCGGTGCCACGGAGGCCACTGACTCGCACATGTCGGCCACGGTGCCAGGGGATGTGACTGCGACTCCGTTCTATACGGCTGGTGGTACAACCGTCGCGATGCGCGCCACGGCTGGCGTCAGTTACTTGTTGGGTGGTGTGCAGGGCTCCGCGACGGTCACGATCGCGGCGGTTGGATCAATAACCGACCCTGCAGTTGCCGCCGCTTGTGTTGGCACCGTAGGCTTTCTATGTCCCGTGGCAGTTGCGGGCTCGGCCATTGCCCAGACCCTGGTGGCTGAGGGCACAGGTCTCCTTTACGACTGGCTCAACGAGTCCCGAGTCAAGGCTGACCAAGGAGTTCCCGGATACACGCGACGATTCATGCTAAGTGACCAATTTGATTGGGATTGCTGATCACGTGCCGCCAGACAATTTCGATGGAGTCGTATTGCGATCTCAATTAAGCAGGCGAGGACTAGCGAGGTTTTGGCTCGCCTGTGGCGTCGCACTTGCAGTTCTGATTGCATTTTGGTTTACATGGTCACTGCGGGACCCGAACTACCGGTGGATATTTGTACCCGACGACATCATGCGAGTGAGGAACATCCTTTTTGTTCTGTTTGCAGCAGTTCTCGTGGCGACGAGCATTGACCTCTATCGCATTGCAATGGGAAGCAAACCTTTGGCGCGGTTCTCTAGGGGCGCGAGTGGAGAATTGATCGTTCTGCAGCCGGGGGCTGTATTGGGTAGTGCGCGCAAGCGTAGAACCGTGCTCCTTGGGCCGGTGAAGGCGACATGGCGCGAGTCGCCAGGGACGCCGATATTGGGGGGTGCGTACCCGAGAAACCTCTGCCTTAGTGGCGAAACTGGTCGAGTGCGGTTATCCACGTTGTGGGCTTGGCGCGAGGATGACGTTGAGGCGGTGCGTGAGCTCTTGGGCGCGGAGGCCGAGTGATTTTGCTTGGACCCCGGAACGCCAGCTCGCCCGAGGTGGGGCGTTGGGCGGAGGTTGTGTCGTGACGGGCACGGGGGTGCTGGCAGCTAGTCGGGAGCCGGTGACGGCGATCAGTGTGGGCCCCGTATGGCGGGACACAGTTGCGCGTGGCTGCTTTCGCGTGGTTCGTCCAGCATGCCGGGTCTGTGCGCGACAGTGCGAGCCGGGTGACGCGTGTGACTGGTGGCCCGTTGCGTAGCACGGTGTGGTCCAGTCATGTCCGCTATGAAATATGTAGGTATGCCAGCGAAGACCATAGCGAAGACAGACAACGCGGCGAAATACGGATTTGAAGCCACGTTCGTACCACGTACCGCATACATCGGGACGGGCGCCGCTACCAACTTGCCGGGTGCCCTGTTGGCCGGAATCCACAGTTCAGGATGATGCGATGAATAGCAGGACCGAACGCGCTCTGATTAGACCCGCGCCGCTGTCCCGCGTTGCCACGGCCGGCGGCGCCGTTGTGACGGTCATTTTGATTGTGGGAGTTTCAAGCGGGATGACGGGGGCGACGTTCATCTGGTTTCCGTGCGCCATGGCCGTGTTGTGCGGATTCTTGTGGAACGCCGTACGCAATCAGGGTGCGTGGATGTTTGATCGTGGGATGTCGCTGGCGGCGGCTGTGCGGGAGGAGGTGGTGCTGGAGGCGGTGGTGGGACGTGCGGTGATTCCGCTGGCAGACATTCTCGAGGTCCATATCGATGAGGACATGACAACCATCGGAGTGAAGACGCCTACTCACTATGTTGTGCAGAGTATCGCCACGCCAGCGAGCCTCAGTGTTGGCCGCCACGCACGGGAGCGCACCGCTCGGCTCTTCGAAAATCACAACATCCCTTGTGTGTGGCACGAGGGCATTGGTGACGTCTACGCCATTGACAAAGCCATCTCGCCGTTCATGTGGCCGGGAGCCGTGGTGGGCACATTTACCCGCCCGCTCGTGTGGGGATCGGCATTCGGCGGGCTTGCCTTTGGGCTGCTGGCCCTCTCGGCGAACTTCAGCTAATGCGCTAGCCCAGCCCCTCCGGCAACGCCTCCGCGTGCACAAACACCAGTCGCTGCGTGGGCCGGGTCATGGCGACGTAGAGATCACCAGGCCGCGCGGCAATCTGCGCCGGCTCCACAACCACCACAACGTCAAATTCCAGGCCCTTTGACTCGCGCGGGTCGATGAGCGTGACGTCGGCACCAGCAAGCAACGGCTCAAGCGCGGCACGCCGGGACTCGTCAGCGATCACCGCAACGAGCCCGCCACCGGTAGACGCCAACAAGCCAGATTCCTCCCGCGCGATGGCCGCCGCACGCGCGTTGGCATCGGCATCGGCCACCACAATCAGCGAATCGTCCACTTCGCGAGCGGCACTCAGTTCACTCACTGGCAGCCGAGCGGCAGCCGCAAACGCCTGCGCCGCCCGGGCAACGGATGCGGGGATTCGGTAGGAGATGGTGAGCTCGCGCAGCGTCCACGATTGCGTGAATAGCGGGTCCATCGTCTCGGGCCACCAGCGCGTGCCCGCGGGCGCGGACACTTGCGCAACGTCGCCAACGATGGTGAAGGACCGGGTTGGGCAGCGGCGGAGCAGCATGCGCCACCCCATGGGGCTGAGCTCCTGCGCCTCGTCAACCACCACGTGCCCGTACGTCCAACTGCGGTCCGCCCACGCGCGCTCCGCAACCGAGAGCCGCGTGACGCCACCCTGCATGCGCTGCGCGAGCGTCTCCGCGTCCACCTTGATCATCGACTCCGCGCCAAAACTTTCCAGCACCTCTTTGGCGTAGCGGATCTCATCCTTGGTGGGCTTGCTGGGCCCCTTGCGGCCCCCGCCGGGCATGTCGCCAAGCAGTTCCGCGGCCTCGTCCAGCAGCGGGACGTCGGCGTCGGTGAAAGGGGCGTCGGCGGAGCGCTGCAATAGCCGACGCTCTTCCGGCTTGAGCGTTCGCGTTGCGTTGGCTAGCAGGTGAGGCTTGGAGAACAGGTCTCGCAACAACTTCTCTGGGGTGACGGGCAGCCAGCACAGGTTGATGGCGATGCGCAGGTCGCGATCCTCGCGCACGTCCCGCTCGAGTTCCCGGCGGTCGTCCGCGTCAATCGACTCGCCAAGCTGCTCGGCGAGCTGAGCGCTGAGGCGAGTGATCATGGCCTTTGCGAAGACCGCGCGAGCCTCGTTGTGAGGCCGGCCGTCGCGTCGGGCATGCGCCTGAGCCTCGCGAATGTCGTGGCGACGCAACACCACAACCCGGCCATCCAACCTAAATTCCTGGTCCATGCGCGGCACCCGCTGGCGCTCGCGCACTGCGGCGCGCACAACGTCGGCCATCATGAGCCGGCCCTTGAGCTCGGCAACGGCGTCGGCCTCGTGGGTGGTGGTATCGGTCCCACGCACGAGCCCAGACAGCGTGGTGGATACGGCGCCGGTCTCGCCGAGCGAGGGCAGCACGTGGTCGATGTACCGCAAGAACGACTGCGAGGGGCCAATGAGAAGCACGCCGCGAGACTCGAGCAGGTTGCGGTGGTGATAGAGCAGGTAAGCGGCGCGGTGCAGAGCCACGGCGGTCTTGCCGGTGCCCGGGCCGCCCTGGACCACGAGCGCCCCAGTCAAGGGCGCGCGGATGACGGCGTCCTGCTCCGCCTGGATGGTGGCAACGATGTCGCCCATGCGGCCGGTGCGGCGCGCGCCTAGCGCCGCGAGCAGCGCGCCCTCGCCGGCGAGCGACTCGCCCAGCCCGGCCTCTTCGAGCGCCTCAACGTCCAGCACGTCATCCTCAACCGCCGTGACCACGCGACCCTGGGTGGTGAGGTGGCGGCGCTTGATGACGCCCGAGGGGTTGGCTGCGGTAGCCGAGTAGAACGCGCGGGCGGCTGGCGCGCGCCAGTCGGTGAGGAGGGGAGCGTGCTCGGCATCGGAGAGGCCGATGCGGCCAACGTAGAGCTGCTCATCCCCAATGAGGTCAAGGCGGCCAAACGCGAGGCGGTCCTCCACGGCGTCGAGTTGCGCGATGCGGTCCTCGTAGAGCGTGGCGAAGGCGTCCCGCTCGGAGCGGTTTTGTGGGGAGCCGGAGGGACCCTCTCGGCGAATGTCGCCAAGCCGCGCGCTCGCCTCGTCCCGCAGGGCGTCAAGACGCGCGTAAAGGACGTCCACAACGCTCTGCTCGGCCGCGATCCCCGAGTGCTGCGCCGTAACGCCGCGATCGTCCTGCATCGTCATTTACCCTCGCCCAAAAATCTGTTTGCCTGGCAAAGCAGTCATCCATTATCGCAGGATGCGTGGGCGTTTGTGCGCACGTGTTCGCGGGGCGCGAGAACTGCGAGCCGCGTCACCGTGCCGTGACACACTTGGAGAGGAGGTACACGTGTCCAAATCTCTCGTGAAGTGGAACCCCAACGGAGTCGCCGAGTGGGCCGCGAGCGCGCCCACGGAAGGGGCCGTGCTGGTGCATTCGCTCCGGGGCTTCCTCGACGCGGGCAAGGCCGGCGCCATCGTGGCCGAGCATTTGCGGGGCATGGACAGCGTGAATTTGGCGAGCTTCAACATCGACGCGCTCCTCGACTACCGCTCCCGCCGGCCCGAGATGACCTTCTCCGTCAACGAGTGGACCGCCTACGACGAGCCGCACTTGGATCTCGACATGGTGCGGGACGCGGCGGGCACACCGTTCCTGCTGCTCCACGGCTTTGAGCCGGACCTCAAGTGGGAGCGCTACACCCGCTCCGTGCGGGGAATTGTTGAGCGGCTGGGAGTTGGCCTCACGCTCGGCACACACGGCATCCCCATGGCAACGCCTCACACGCGGCCCATCTCGGTGACCATTCACGGCACGCGCCAAGACCTCATGCCGGACTTCCCAAGCCTGTTTGGCACCGTCACGGTGCCCGCCTCCGCCCAGAACCTCATGGAATACCGCTTTGGTCAGTGGGATCTCGCGGCGCTCAACGTTGCCGTGCACGTTCCTCATTACTTGGCGCAGTCCGCCTATCCGCAGGCCGCCCAGCGCGCACTGGTTGGCCTTGAGGGCATCTCCGGTTTGGAACTGCGGCCAGAAGAATTGGACGAGGCATCCGTCCGCGCCCAAGAGGAAATCGACAGGCAAATGGGTGAGTCGAGCGAAATTCAGGCCCTAGTTGGGGTGCTCGAGGAGCAATATGACGCCTTCCAGGAATCCCGCGGAGAGGGCCTTCCGGTAGACGGACCGCTGCCGTCTGCGGACGAACTGGGCGCGGAATTCGAGAAATTTCTCGCTCAGCAGCGCTGGGATCTGCCGCCAGGGCCATAAATGTGTCACACTTGTCCTGGTTGAACGTAGTGTGCAAGAACCGGTCTGGATTGACTTGGGACGCGGCATTGCTGAGACGAGCAGGGGCGCAGTGCCCCCGCTTCCCCCCAGGGCAGTACAGATTAAGGAAAGTTCATGGCACAGGGTTCTGTGAAGTGGTTCAACGCTGAGAAGGGCTATGGGTTCATCGCCCAGGACGGCGGCGGCGCCGACGTCTTCGTCCACTACTCCGCGATTCAGTCCGATGGTTACAAGTCCCTCGAAGAGGCGCAGCGCGTCGAGTTCGAGGTCACCCAGGGTCCCAAGGGTCCCCAGGCTGAGGCTGTAAACGTCATCTAGTCTTCCCGCACTCGCTTGAGTGCAAGCAGAGGCCGCCTTCCCCTTGTGGGTGGGCGGCCTTTGTCGTTCCGGAGGGGCGGTTACGCCCAGTTGCCATCCACGCCAGTAGGCAAGGGGGCCGACGCTGCATAGCGTCCCAGCGCGGCCGCCAGTTCTGGCAGGGGTTGGGCGCTCGCGACGAGCACCACGTTGCCGCGTCGCTTGCGCCGCATCACCGCATGCTCGCCCACCGCCAGCACGTGGGGGAACGCCGCACGGGCAGCCCGCGCGTCGGCGGCAGCCGCCGGAGAGGAAGGCGTGACGGCCACGTTGGCCACCGCGAGCCCACCCTTGCGCAACACCCGCTGCGCATGCGACCACCACTCGGAACTCGCCAGATGGGCCGGCACTGCATCGTCACCAAACGCATCGCGCACAATGAGGTCGAGGCTCGCCTCTGCGCGCTCCGCAAGCGCGGCGAGCCCATCCTGTGCCCGCACCCTGAGGCGAGGTGCGCGCGGGAGGTCCCACCAGCGTCGGGCCAATTCAGCGAGGGTGACGTCAATGTCAACGGCGATGTGGCGCGAAGCTGGGTGAGCGTTCGCCAGGTGACGCGGCAAGGTGCACGCCGCCGCGCCAATATGCAGCGCGAGCCACGCGTGATCCGCGCGTTCCGCGTCCCACGCGGCAATGGCCGCAGCCTCGTGGCGCATGTACTCAAAATCGAGCGAAAAGTCTGCGCGCAGGCTCGACGACGGCACGCCGTTGACGTACACCGTGACCGAGCCGTCGGCCTCGTCAATGAGCTCCGCGGTGCCCGTAGCGATGGGAATCGGCACGCCCCGCGGCACACCTGCGACGAGGGATGTGGCTTGACGCGGGGCGTTGGGGGAACGGCTGGTGCGGGCCACCCGTTGACCATAGCGTCCGGGGGTGGCCGTTGGCCCCCCAACAAACTAGACTGATATCACCTATACGCGAAGGGAGGTCGCAATGCCGCTGTCCGAGTACGAACAACGGGTCCTTGAGCAGATGGAACGCGACCTTGGGGCGGACCCCAAGCTCAACTCCGCCATGTCCAAGGCGGTGCGCCCCCGCGGCCGCTGGACCTTCGCGTTCATCGGCATCGTGGCTGGTCTTGGCGTGCTCATTGGCGGCGTCGTGGCCCAGTTGACGGTGGTGGGCGTGCTCGGCTTTGCCGTCATGCTCGGGTTTGCTCTGTGGGGCATGCTCGCTCCTGCCAAGCGCAGCCACGCCGCGGCGGCAGGAACGGCTACCGACGCCAAGCCCAAGGCCAAGCGGCAGGGCTTTATGAATCGTGTTGAGGAGCGCTTTGAGCGCCGACGCGATCAGGGCGATTTTTAGCCCCCGCGTTCGCTTCCTGCACCACCGCACCAACCTGTGCCGCAAGCCACTCTTCTGTGGGCTCCGGCTGCAATAGCCCTGGCGGCGCGTAACGGTGGTCGCTCACTACATCCCGCAGGCTTGCCAAGGCGAGTGCACCGGAACTCGAGAACGGCGTGCCACTTGCCTCGAGGCTGGTTGAGAGTCCGTCGGCTGCCTCGAGGGGCGTGAGCGAGAGCGGCCAGCGCAGGGCCTCCGGCACGCGTGCGCGCAACGACACCCAGGCGGCCTCCGGCCCATGGGCGATTGCGCGCGCAGCGGCGCGCTGCCTGAGCATCCACGCCCCGGCGCCCGCCGCGGCCGCCACGAGCACCATCACCGCGATGAGCCACCACGCCACGCCCGAGTCGCCTGTGGTGTCCCCGGAACCGGTCTCTGGATCCGTGGTGTTTACCGGCGCATTGGGGTTGCCACTCGTATTTGGCTCGGCCGAGGGGATCGTGACGCTGCCTGAACCAAAGCCGCCCGAGGCGCTGTCCATGGTGTACTGCGGCGCGCTTCCGGTCTGCACGGCCGGCGTTGGCTCAAATCGCACCCACCCCTCGCCGGGGAAGTACAGCTCCGGCCACGCGTGCGCGTCACCGCTGCGCACGGCCCAGATGTTGTTGTCCGTGAGGTGGCCGCCAAGGAATCCCACCGCGAGGCGGGAAGGGATGCCCAAGGAGCGCGAGAGCATGACCATGGTGGTGGCGAATTGCACGCAATAGCCGGCGCGGTCGTCGAGGAACTGGGAGACCGAGTCGCCGCCGCCATCTGGTGACACGGAGGTGTCGTACGTGAAGTTCTCGGTGTTACGCAGATAATTCTGCAGCGCAACCGCCTGGCCATACTGGCTGGTGGCGTCCTCGGTGATGGATATCGCGAGCGACTGCAGGCGCGCCAGGTCAACGGAGCTGGGAACGTCGGTGTACCCGCCGCCAATCTCGTCGCCGCCAGCGTTGATCGCGGTTTGCGAAGCCTGCAGGTTTTCGGCCGTGAAGTACGCGAGGTCGGTATCGATCGAGTACTGGAGATCGCGAGTGCCCTTGCCGCTTGTTGTCACCTCGTCGTGAGATGGCGAGTAGCTCCATGAATCATCAACGCTCACCGCCCTGGGGAACGTGGGGATGGGCAGGTTGCGCTCGGACAGCCGGGTGACATTCATGTCCAAGGTCACGCGCTTGGCCTGGTCCCAGCCGGCTGGCTCCAGGGGCCACAGCACTGGACCGGCGGCGGGCACGGTGTCTGTGGGCTCTGCCTTTTCGCGAGTCCACATGCTGCCGTCAAAGTTGCGATAGGTGTAGACCCGCAGGGTGTCCGGGTGGCTGCCGGTGCTCGTGTACGTCATGACCACTTGCTCGGAATTGACCGTGAGCGAATTGCGCAAGTCCAGCGCCAGGTTGAGCCGAGTGGAGGTCTCCAGGGAATCCGGCGCATTGAAACGGGGGATTGACCCCCATCCGTTCCCGCCGAGCGCCGCGGGGACAACCAGCACCGTCACGAGCAAGACGGCGCTCGTGGCGATGACCGCCCCGGACATGGGCGCCGTGCGATGGGTCACCATTGACGAGCGCGCGGCGCCCATAGCGATCATCCAGCAGGCAGCCGTGGCGAACAGCGCCCAGAGGGGCACCTGAAACTGTATGAAGATGGCGGGCGTCCAAGGCAGCATGAGCACCACGCCGGAAACCGCCACCGCGCGCCACGACGCGGCCAGGTGGTCGGCAACGATGAAAACGGCAACGGCAAAGCCCGTGAGGAGCGCCACGAGCGGCGTGGTCGCCACCGCGGGGGCGGGGGTGTCAGCCGCGTACGTTACGCCGTTCGCCATGGCTTGCCATAGGTCACCAATGGCCGACGGTGTTGGCAGCACATCCCGCACGCCGTCTTGGTCTACGGCAAAGAGCGGAATCATCACGACAATCGCGGTTACGAGCGAGGCGAGGGTGGGGAGAAAGCGCGAACGCGTCGCGGCTCTCGTGAGCAGGTTGGCGGTGGTCACGAGCGCTAGCACCAGGAACACCGTGCGCAGCCACGCGCGGTCCTCGATGAGGGTGGTGAGGGCGAACATAGACACGAAGGTGCCTAGCGCCATGAGCGCGGTCACGGTCCACGGGGTGCGGGTAGTTGTCATTCGATGTCACCCGCAGACAACAGTGCGGACCATACGGACTCGAGATCGCTCGTGGCGGAGACGGTGGCCACTCGCCAGCCAGAGCGGCGCAGAGCTCGCACGGTGTCTTGCGCGGCCTCGGCGGTTGGGGCCGAGGTGCGCACCAGGGCCCAGGCCCTGCCCGTGTCGCCGATGGGGAGAAGGGCGTCCAACGCCTCCCTCTCAAGCGGTTCCACCACGGCAACGATGACCTCGCCGTGGGACGCATCGTGCTGCACTTGGCGCGCGGCGCGGACAATCTGGGTGGTGGCCGCGTGCGCAGAAACGGGGGCCGTGAGGTCAACGGTCTGGTTGAGCAGCGCGGCACGGCCGGCCTCGGTGCCGTGCTCGCCAAGGTGACGCACGGTGTCCGGGTTGAGACCCGCTCCGAGCATCCGCACGGGGTGGCCCGAGCCCAGCACCGAGAGGGCGATCGAGGCTCCGGCAGAGATGGACCATTCGAGGGCGTGAGGATCCCTGGGCAAATCCAGCAACACCGTTGCGGGGCGCCTCCCGGCGCGCTCGTCGGAGCGAACGAGCATGGTGCCGCGGCGGGCCGACGATGCCCAATGCACGCGGCGCATGTCGTCGCCTTCGCGGTAGTCGCGCAGCGAGGCGTCGTCAGGGGAGGGAGTGCGGGCACCAAGCACGATGCGATCCGCGTGGCCCATGAGGGCGCCTGCGGTGCCGCTGAGGTCGATAACGGTGGGCCAGACGGGCACAAACTCCGCCTCGCCAACGGCGGTGTCTGCCCACAGCACACCAAAAGGATCCGCGGTGTGCACTAGGGCAGGGCCAAGCGGCCACCGCCCACGCTTCACCGGCAAGAGCGAATAGGTGAGGGTCAGCGTGGACTCGTCGCGAGCAACGGACGCCTTGGTGCCCATCCCGCCGGTGAGCTCTGACGCGGCCTGCTCGCGAATGTCGAGCGACTGTGTAACTGTGCGTCGCCAGCGAGAGGTGCGCGAGCCGTCGGACTGAATGGTGACCGTAACGGTGCCCGGCACTCCGGCCGTGAGGGGGTGCGGCACCACCTCGCGGCGCGCGTAGGGGAACCGCGAGACGAAGGTGTTGACGGAGAGCAGCATCCACACGCACGAGACGGCAAAGACGCAAATCATGAAGATGCCGCAATAGACGAGGATGGGCGTGGCAAGCCCAACCCCGAGCGCACCAAAGACGAGCCCCGCCGTGCCAAGCCCAACCCCACGCGCGCTGAACGCGGTGGCGGTGCGCTTGCCCTCAGATTGGTTCATCTACTCGCGCTCACGTTCCTTGGTTCACGCCGCCGTTGCACTCATGACGTCACCGGCGCGTGCTCCACGGCGCGCTCGCGAGCAACAGGCATGTCGCGAGCGGCCACGGGCACGGGAGTGCGCGTAACGGTCTCGCGCATGATCTGCTGAGTGCTGCGGCCCGCGAGGCGGGACTCCGTACTTGCGATGAGCCGGTGAGACATCACGGAGACGGCAAGTGCCTTGACGTCGTCTGGCAGCACGTGGTTGCGCCCCGCCATTGCGGCCCGAGACTTGGAGGCATACAACAGCTGCAGCGCCGCGCGCGGTGAGCCGCCAAGGCGGAGCGCCGTGTCGTTGCGCGTTGCCGCGACCAAGTCAACGATGTACTGCTTGATGGCAGGCGCCACATAGATGCCGCGGGCCACGGCGATGGCCCGCGCGAGGTCATCAAGGCTCGCCACGGGCGTGATGGCGGCAAGGGGATCGGCGCCGTCGTGTGCGTCAAGCATCGCCATCTCATCCCGCGCACTCGGGTAGCCAACGGACACCTGGGTCATGAAGCGGTCCCGCTGCGCCTCGGGGAGGGGATACGTGCCCTCCATCTCGATGGGGTTCTGCGTGGCGACCACCACGAACGGAGCAGGCAATGTGCGTGTCACGCCGTCAACAGTGACGGCACGTTCCTGCATCGCCTCGAGGAGGGCGGCTTGGGTCTTTGGCGATGCGCGGTTGATCTCGTCGGCAATCACAACGTTGGCAAAGACCGGCCCCGGCCGGAACTCAAACCGGTGATCGTCACTGCGGAAGATCGAGACGCCGGTGACGTCGCTCGGCAACAGGTCCGGCGTGAACTGAATGCGACCAACGGACCCGCCAACGCTCGCTGCGAATGCCCGCGCAAGGGTGGTCTTACCCACGCCTGGAACGTCTTCAAGCAGCACGTGTCCTTCAGCGAGCACGGTGGCGAGAGTGGCGGTGATTGCCCCGTCGAGGCCGCTCAGCACAGTGGATATCGACTCACGGATCCGCGTGGTCGTCTCCGCTACGTGAGCGAGGTCCTCGGGGGTAGGAACCGTGTTGGTCATGGTGCTCCTTTGCTGTCCGAACCGAGCCTATGCGACGGCACCCCTGCCTACCCAACCGATGTGCGGAACCCAGCAACCAGCGTTGGCCGCTAGAACGCACCCGAGGAGCGAATTCGTTGTGAAATGGGCACCAAAGTGGAGGGAAGTGGAGTAAAGTGGAGGGCAATGGCGAGTCGTGGCGCTGAAAGGGGGTCCGTGGTGGCTGAGCACGGGCTAGGACCAACAGGGGTCTTTCTCGGCACTTTCACGCCCAAACTCGATGAAAAGGGGCGGCTGATCCTGCCGGCGAAGTTCCGGGGGCGCCTGAGCTCCGGGCTCGTCATGACGCGCGGGCTGGACCGTTGCATCTTTGTTTTCCCCATTGACGAGTTCAATGCGATCCACGATCGGCTGCGCCGCGCGCCGTTGGAAAACAAGAACGCGCGGGATTACTTGCGCAACTTCCTGGGCTTCGCGAGCGACGAGTTGCCTGACAAGCAGGGCCGGGTGCTCCTGAGTGCGCCATTGCGGACGTACGCAGGCATCGACAGGGAAGTGGCGGTGGTGGGCCTCGGCTCACGAGTGGAGATATGGGATCAGGCCGCGTGGGAGGACTACCTCGCACGTGGAGAAGACGACTACGCCGCAACCGCGGCGGAGGTATTTCAAGACATGTGACCTACGCCGCGGCCTCCTCCCGCGCAGATCTGACGGACTTCCCCCCGCCAGATACGCCGGAGGGAGACCGGGGCGGATGACACACCAAGCGGATTGGGAGTACGGGTGAGCGCAGCGCAGCGGCACACGCCGGTGATGCTCGACCGCTGCGTCGAGCTGCTCGCTCCTGCCCTCGCTCACCCGGGCTCCGTAGCGATCGACGGCACGCTCGGCATGGGCGGCCACACCGAAGCGATCCTGACCCGCTGCCCCAACGCCATCGTGGTTGGCATTGACCGCGACCCCCAGGCGATCGCGATCGCGTCCGCGCGGCTCGCCCCCTTTGGTGATCGCTTTCGCGCTCACCACGCCGAGTACGACGACGTTGCCGGGGCGCTCGCCGTTGCAGGGGCCCACGCTGCGGACGGCATCCTCTTGGACCTTGGCGTGAGTTCGCTGCAGATTGACGAGGCGGAGCGCGGCTTCTCCTACGCGCAAGACGCGCCACTCGACATGCGCATGAACCCGGAAGATCCCATGACCGCGGCGGATCTGCTGCGTGAGGCTGACGAGGAAGAACTGGTTCGCATCCTGCGCGTCTATGGCGAGGAGCGGTTTGCGCCGCGCATCGCCCGCGCGATTGTGCGCCGCCGTGACACGGACCCCGTCACGCGCAGTGGCCAGCTTGTCGATTTGGTGCGCGCGTGCATCCCCGCGGCCACCAGGACCCCGGGCTCCAACCCGGCCAAGCGCACCTTTCAGGCACTGCGCATCGCCGTCAACCGCGAACTCGAGGTGCTGGAGCGTGCGCTCCCGCGCGCGATCGAGGCAACGGCGGTGGGCGGCCGAGTGGTGGTGATGTCGTATCACTCGCTGGAGGACAGGCTCGTGAAGCGTGCCTTCGCTGCGGGCGCAGACAACGTGGCCCCAGTGGGACTGCCAGTGGTGCCGGCAGACGACGAGCCGTACTTGCGCCTCGTCACGCGTGGCGCCGAGAAGGCGAGTGCCGCCGAGGCGGAGGCCAACCCCAGGTCAAAGCCTGTTCGCTTGCGCGCCGTGGAGCGCACGCGCGTCACACCCGCCGCGAGGAGGGCCGCATGAGCGCCGCACCTGCGCGTCATCCGCGTCCCATTGCGCCGGCACCGAGTCCGAGCAAGCCCCGCCCCAACCAGCCCCGCGCCAACCAGCCACGCCCCAACCAGCCCCGCCCTGGCCAACTGCGCACGGCACCCTCCGCGAGGGCGGTGCCATCAAGGGGCAGCCAGCCAAAGCGTCGGACCCAAGGAAACTCCCAACCGGGCCGCCGCGACCATCTGCGCGCTGTCGCCGCACCGGAGCAAGCCCGTTCGCTCGTGCCGTTCGCGTGGACGTGTGCGCTCATCGTGATTGGCGCGCTTGGCGCGGTGCTGCTGGTCAACACGTCGATGGCGAGTGGCGCGTACGAGCGCAGGGACCTCAAGATCGAGATCGCAAATCTCCACGAACAGCGGTCAGCACTCGTCACCCAACTGGAGCAGAAGTCGTCTCCGGATCAGCTGGGGGCCGACGCGCAGGCGCTCGGAATGCAGCCCGCACAGCAGTTTGGGTTCATATCCTTAGGCGACACGATCGTGATCGAATCCGGGAGCAAGTAATGGCACCTGCACCAAAAATGCGGATAGGTGACCCGGTGGTCCGTCAGCGCGTCGTTTCGGTGCTCGTCATGCTCATCCTCGCGGTCTTCGCCGCGCGGCTCGTGGTGATTCAGGGCGTGCGTTCCGGCGAGCTTTCGCAAGCGGCGCTCGCGCAGCGACTCGTGACCAAGGATGTCAAAACACCCCGCGCGGACATCGTGGATCGCAACGGCGTGATTCTTGCTCAGACGGTTGATCGCTTTAACATCGGCGTCAATCAGAAGTTGCTCGCCACGTGGAAGCGCACGGCGAACGGCGCGGTGCCCGCGGCCGCCGGCGCCCTGGACGCCGCAACCATCCTGGCCCCCATTCTTGGGCTGGACCAGGCGGAACTCGCCGCCAAGATGGTTGGCGACTCCACCTGGGTCTACATCGCCAAGGGTGTCACCCCTGAGACGTGGGATCTCGTCAGCGCGGAGGGCATCAGCGGCGTGGAACCTGAGCCTGTGAGCGAGCGCATCTATCCCAACGGCGCCATTGGGGGCAACATCACGGGCTTCATGGGCGGCACCAACAAGGGGCCGGGCACCACGGGGCTCGCGGGGCTGGAACTGGAGTTCCAGGAGGAGCTGATGGGCACGCCAGGCTCAATCACCTACGAAAGCGGCGGCAACGGCACCCTTATCCCTACCGGCGTGCATGAAGAAACTGCGGCGGTACCAGGCAAGACGGTGGTGTCCACGATCGATCGCGACATTCAGTGGTTTGCGCAGCAGCGGCTTGCGAAGGCGCTAAGGGACACCGGCGCATCGCGCGCCACGGTGGTGGTTTCCGACGCCATTACGGACGAGATCTACGCGCTTGTCGATTCGGGAAGCGTTGACCCCAACGATCCGGGCGCCACGGACCCCAAGGACCGCGGCTCGCGCGCCGTGTCCACCGTTTTTGAGCCCGGCTCCACGGGCAAGGTCATCACGATGGCCGCGGTCATCGAGGAGGGCCTTGCCACCCCGTTGACCCACATCAAGGCGCCCTACGCCTTCACCACGGATAACAACCAGACGTTCCATGACGCTGAGCGGCACGGGCTGGAGAAGCTCACGGTGGCCGGTGTGCTCGCTAAGTCATCCAACACGGGCACAGTGCAGATCGGTTCGCTGCTCACTCCCAAACAGCGCTACCACTACCTCACCGAGTTTGGGCTGGGGGAGAAGACTGGCATTGGCCTGCCGGGCGAGTCCAACGGCATTCTGGACCCGTACAAGAAGTGGGACGGCCGCCAAAAGTACGCGGTGCTGTTTGGTCAGGCGCTCGCCGTGACGGCGTTGCAGACTACGCAGGTTTACCAGACCATCGCTAACGGAGGCGTGTTGGTGCAGCCGAGCATCGTCAAGGGCTTCCAGGATGCGGATGGCAACTTCACGCCTCGCAAGGTCCACGACCCCAAGCGCGTGGTCTCCAAAAAGACCGCCAAGCAGGTCATGACGATGCTCGAGTCCGTGACCGCCGACGGCACCGGAACCCTCGCAGCGATCGACGGTTACCGCGTTGCAGGCAAGACGGGTACCGCGCAGGCCACGTGCCCCAACGGCGCCTTCAAGTGCATCGTCGCCTCATTCGTTGGCATCGCTCCTGCGGATGACCCGCGTATCGTCGTGACGGTGATCATCTATGACCCCAAGAGCTCCATCTACGGCGGCGAGGTTGCTGCGCCGGTGTTCAAGGACGTGGCGACGTTTGCCCTCCAGGAGCTGCGGGTTGCTCCCTCGGAGACCAAGGCCAAGCTTTACCCCATGACCTGGAAGTGACCATGCCGCACATGGCACACCGCGAAGGATCGTCACTGCCCACTATGGCCCTGCGGCCAGCGCACGTGACCCCGCACTCACTTGCCCACGTTGCCGCACGCTCTGGTTGCGTGTTGTCTGTGTCCGACGCCGGGGAGACTCTCGTTGTGGGCGTCACCGTGGATTCCCGCGCGGTGGTCGCTGGTGATCTGTTTGGTGCGCTTCCTGGCCTGCAGGTGCACGGCGCCACCTTTGGTGCCGCCGCGGTGGCGGCAGGAGCATCGGCCATTCTTACCGACAAGGCCGGTGCCGAGCTGCTCGCGGCCGCAGGTGTCACGGTGCCCCTGTTGCTCACCGAGGAGCCGCGCAACGCGATAGGCGAGGCGGCGGCGCTCGTCTATGGCGATCCATCGCACGAGCTCACTGTGGTTGGCGTCACGGGCACCAATGGCAAGACCACCACCAGCTACTTCATCGACAATGCACTTGCTCAGGTGCACCCCAATCGCGGCATCCTCGGCACCGTGGAGTTGCGGGTGCGCGGCGAGGCAATCGAGTCGCCACGAACCACCGTTGAGGCGCCCGTGCTCCACGGGCTGCTTGCACGCATGCGCGAGGAGGGCGTGACGGCTGCCGTAGCCGAGGTCTCGTCCCACGCCGCCGCGCTGGATCGCATCAGCGGCATGGAGTTTGCCGTAGCAGTCTTCACCAACCTGCAGTGGGATCACCTGGACTTTCACCTCACGATGGAGGGCTACCTCAACGCGAAAGCGCGGCTATTTGAGCCAGGCAGGTCTCGCTTCGGTGTCATCAACATCGACGACGAGTGGGGCCGGTTGCTGGCCTCGCGCGTGGCGATTCCCGTGCAGACGGTCTCCACCTTGCCTTCCGCGCAACTCGATGCGGATTGGGTGGTGACGTCCGCCGATGTTGGGCTCGACGGTGTTGGCTCCCAATTCAGGTTCCGTTCGCCGGATGGCGCTGAGCACACGGCGGCGAGCCCGCTGCCGGGGCTCGTCAACGTGTCCAATGCGATGGTCGCGATAGTCGCGGCCCACGCGGCCGGGGTGCCCCTTGAGCTCGCTATCGCGGGTGTGGCCACCGCGCATGAGGTGCCGGGGCGCATGGAGAGGGTCATCGAGCGTTCGGACGCGGATCCGCTCGCGATCGTGGACTACGCGCACACGCCCGACGCACTTGAGCTCGCCCTCAGTGGGGTGCGACCCATTACCCCGGGCAGGCTCATCCTCATCTTCGGCTCGGACGGTGACCGGGACCGCGGGAAGCGCCCTGTGATGGGCGAGATCGCCGCGCGTCTTGCGGACATCATCGTGCTCACCGACGAGAACCCGCGTTCCGAGGAGCCCGCCGCCATTCGTGCCGCCATTCGCGAAGGAATTGAGCGCGTGCGGCCGGACCTCGCGGCCGTGCATGAAGTGGAGCCGCGCGTTGCCGCAGTGGAGTACGGCCTGCGCCTTGGGCAACCTGGAGACACCGTGATCGTCACCGGCAAAGGCCACGAGCCCACGCAAGAGGTGGCGGGGGTGTTCCATCGCTACAACGATCGCGACGCGTATCTAGCGGCCCATGCGCGCATCGTGGCGGAGCGCGCCGCGGGCGATGTGCGTGTCGAGGATCACCAGGGCGGCCGCGCATGAGGCCCATCACCGCGCAATGGGTGGCGAATGCGGTTGGCGGAACGCTCGCCGCGGACGTCGAGTCGCTCGTCACCTCGGTGGTCAAGGACTCGCGCGAGGTGGCGCCGGGCGCCCTGTATGTGGCATTCGTTGGCGAGCGAGTTGACGGTCACGACTACGTGGAGGCAGCCGTGGCCAAGGGCGCCACGTTATGCCTGGTATCTCAGCACGTTGATGCGCCCCACGTGCTCGTGGATGACGTGGAGTTGGCGCTCGGAGCTCTCGCTCGCGCCTACCTCGCGCTGCTGCGCACCGAGGGCGAGATCACCGTCATAGGCATCACGGGCTCCAACGGCAAGACCACCACCAAGGACCTGCTTGCGCAGACTCTGCCCCACGTGGTGGCGCCCGTGGGCAGCTACAACAACGAGATTGGCATGCCGCTCACGGTGCTTGCCGCAGACTCCACTACGCGCAACCTCGTGCTGGAGATGGGCGCGAGCGGGCCGGGCCACATCGCGTACTTGACGTCCATCGCGCCTCCGGACATCGCGGTGGTGCTCACGGTTGGCACGGCACACGCCGGTGGCTATGACGGGCCGGAGGGCATCGCGCTTGCCAAGTCCGAGCTGGTGCAGGGCCTAGTACCGGGCGGGGTGGCGGTGCTCAATGCGGACGACGCTGCGGTTGCCGGCATGGCGTCGCTCGCCGAACGCGTGGTCACCTTTGGGCAAAGTGCCAGCGCCGACGTTCAGGCGAGCGATCTGTCCCTCACCAAGGGAAGGGCGAGCTTTGTGCCAGTGGTGAGGGGAGCGTCGGGCCCACGCATGACGCTAACCCTCATTGGCGAGCATCACGTCACCAACGCGCTCGCCGCGCTCGCGGCCGCGCTCGAGTGCGGCATGGAGCTGGACACCGCGGCGCCGCTCGTGGCCGCAGCCAGGCCCGTGAGCCCGCACCGCATGGCCGTCACCGAGCGCGCTGACGGCATCACGATCATCGACGACAGTTACAACGCGAGTCCGGAATCGATGCGTGCTGCGTTCCTTGCGCTCCTCGACGTAGCCAACGGCGGACGCACCATCGCGGTCATTGGCGAGATGCTCGAGATGGGTGAGGCCTCGCGAGAGGCGCATTGGGAGTTGGGCCACCACGCGGTGCGGCTTGGCATCGATTACCTCTTGGTGGTTGGCGAAGGCGCTAAGCCCGCGTTCGACGCTGCCGTGCGCGAAGGTTCATGGGGCGATGAGGCGGCGTTCGTAGGTAGCATTGGCGACGCCAGCGCGTACCTCGGGGAGAGGCTGCAAGCTGGCGATACCGTCTTAGTGAAGGCGTCACACGGCACGGGGCTCTACGAGCTCGCGGACGATTTGGTGAGGGAGCGCGCATGAAAGCGGTGGTCGAGGCCGGGGCATTCGCTCTCGTGATTTCGCTGTTCGTCACACCGCTGTTCATTCGTTTTCAACGCAAGCGCGGTATGGGTCAGTTCATTCGTCAGGATGGGCCGGAATCGCACCACGTGAAGCGTGGGACGCCGCAAATGGGCGGCCTCGTGATCATCGGGGCAACCGTCATCGCGTGGCTTGCGGCAAACTTCCTCACCGCGGATCACAAGCCCAACATCTCGTCGGTGCTGGTGGTGTTCCTGATGTGCGGACTTGGGGTGGTTGGCTTCCTCGACGACTACCTCAAGAATTCGCGAGAGCGTTCGCTTGGCCTCCGGGCGCGGTACAAGATCCTGGGCCAGGCCATAGTGGGCATCACGTTTGGTGTGCTCGCACTCAACTTTCCTGATTCGGCAGGCATCACCCCGGCCTCGAGCGCGGTGTCATTCCTGCGGGACACGGTCATCGACTTTGGCGCGCTAGGCGGGGCGGTTGGCCTCATCCTGTTCATCCTGTGGGCCAATTTCCTCATCACTGCGTGGTCCAACGCCGTGAACCTCACCGACGGGCTTGACGGCCTTGCCACGGGAGCCTCCGTCATCTTCTTTGGCGCCTACGTGCTCGTGTGCCTGTGGCAGCTGCAGCAAAAATGCGGCTACACGGACAACGTCAAGCAGTGCTACGAGGTGCGGGACCCGCGTGACCTCGCGATCTTCTGCGCCGCCGTGGCTGGCGCGTGCGTTGGCTTCCTGTGGTGGAACACGAGTCCCGCCAAGATCTTCATGGGGGACACCGGCTCCCTGGCGC
>Ga0164241_10000158_pt1 | contig 160151 bp, 146 predicted proteins | sample OricomyardsoilBY_FD_108780 | JGI IMG/M metagenome (GOLD analysis project Ga0164241, IMG submission 108780) | Backyard soil microbial communities from Emeryville, California, USA - Original compost - Back yard soil (BY) | ecosystem: Environmental > Terrestrial > Soil > Unclassified | place... | reverse complement strand
CGTCGCGGTTCGCGGTGGGCTTAGGCCGCACGGCCGATCGAGGGCACGCTCATGGCGCCTGCACCTTCCGATCCCAGGGCCTGCACGGAGAACCAGTAGGCCTTGTAAGGGGTAAGGCCGTTCCCATTCCGGCGCTCGCGTAGCGTGTCGAGTGCCTTAGTGCTCATTCCGCCCCTGGCGGTCAACCCACTCTCGCAAGGCCCCATCTCGGCGTTCGCGTGTTTCGCGAGGGCCACCCGACTCTTCGTTTTAAGCCGACCCTCCGATCACCCCCGCACCAGCTTCCGGTACTTCAAGCGCTTCGGCACCACGTCCCCTACCCGCTTCTTGTAGTTCTCCTCGTAGTCGCTGAAGCCGCCTTCGAACCAGTATACGTTGCTGTCACCCTCAAAGGCGAGGATGTGCGTGCAGACGCGGTCCAGGAACCAACGGTCGTGGCTGATGATCACCGCGCAGCCACTGTAATCCTGAATGCCTTCCTCCAGCGCGCGAAGCGTGTTCACGTCGAGGTCGTTGGTCGGCTCATCGAGCAGCAGCACGTTGCTGCCATTCTTGAGCGTCATCGCCAGGTGCAGACGGTTGCGTTCACCACCGGAAAGCACACCGACCTTCTTGTTCTGGTCCGGCCCGGTGAAGTTGAAGCGCGCGAGGTAGGCGCGGCTGTTCACCAGCGTGCCACCAATGGTCATCATTTCCTGACTGTTGCTCAACACTTCCCACACGGTCTTCTCCGGTGAAAGGTCCTTGTGGCTCTGGTCCACGTAGGCGAGCTGCACGGTATCGCCCAGCGTGACGGTGCCTGCGTCGGCCTTCTCCTCGCCCATCACCATGCGGAACATGGTGGTCTTACCAGCGCCGTTGGGTCCGATGATGCCGACGATGCCCGCTGGCGGAAGTGTGAAGCTCACATCCTCAAAGAGCACGCGCTCACCGAAGGCCTTGGAGACCTTCTTGAACTCGATCACCTTGTCGCCGAGGCGCTGGCCGTTGGGGATGAAGATCTCCAGCTTGGCTTCCTTCTCCTTCACCGTCTCGCCCTGCATCTTCTCGTAGTTCTCCAAGCGGGCCTTGCTCTTGGTGCGGCGCGCCTTGGCATTGCTGCGCACCCATTCCAACTCCTGCTTCAGCACGCGCTGGCGCTTGCTCTCGCTCTTCTCCTCTTGTGCCAAACGGGCGGTCTTCTGCTCCAGCCAGTTGGTGTAGTTGCCCTTGTAGGGAATGCCTTCGCCGCGGTCCAGTTCGAGGATCCAGCCCGCAACGTTGTCGAGGAAGTAACGATCGTGGGTGATGGCGATGACGGTGCCTTTGTATTCGGAGAGGTGATGCTCCAGCCACGCCACGCTTTCGGCGTCCAAGTGGTTCGTGGGTTCGTCAAGCAGGAGGATGTCCGGGGCTTGCAACAGCAGACGGCACAAGGCCACGCGACGCTTTTCACCACCGGAGAGCACGCTGATCTTGGCGTCCGGTTCCGGGCAGCGCAGCGCATCCATGGCGATGTCCAACTTCTGATCGATCTCCCATGCACCTTGCGCTTCGATCTGGTCTTGGAGTACACCTTGCCGGTTGATGAGCTTCTCCATCTTGTCCGGATCTTCCAGCACATCGGGGTCCGCGAACTTGTTGTTCACGTCCTCGTATTCCTTCAGCAGGTCCATGATGGGCTGCACGCCTTCGCGCACGATCTCGATCACGGTCTTGTTCTCGTCCAACAAGGGTTCCTGCTCCAAGTGGCCGATGCTGTACCCGGGGGTCACATGCACATCGCCTTGGAAGTCCTTCTCCTTGCCGGCGATGATGCGCATCAGCGTGGACTTACCGGATCCGTTGAGACCGAGGATGCCGATCTTGGCGCCATAGTAGAAGCCGAGGTGGATGTCCTTGAGGATGGTCTTTCCGGAGGGCAGCGTCTTGCCGACCTGCACCATGTTGTAGATGATCTGACGTCCTTCTTCTGCCATGTTCGCTGGGTATTTCGGGCGGAACTGATCCGCTGGATGCGGAGTGGGGAAAATGTCCCTTCCGCGTTTGGGGCCGCGAAGATCGCCGATCCCGGCGAGACTTCCGCATGGATCAACTTCCTCGGGAAAACCCCGGACACGACCGGTTAGTGGACAAGCTTGAAGACCTGCACGTCCCGCAGGTCCAGCACGTGCTGGAATCCCACATGGTCCGCTTGGCGCGTATCTCCCGTGCGCCAAATGCCGAGTGCCGTCTGCCGGTCCACTATGCCGACCACGTAGTACTGCTGGGCCGTGCTAACGCCACCCTTGGTCATGGCGCCTTGGTCCGCGTGGGCGCAGGCCAATGCGAAAGCCATCGGTGCATCCCACGGGTATTCGGCGTGCAGATGATCACCGGGTTCGGTGGATCTCACAAACCATTCAGCGACCAAAGGCGCTTCGGGAAAACGCTCCATGCCCGCACGTGTCCCGGTGAGGGTCCACCAGCCGAAACAAACGAGAATGACCAACGAGGCCAGCAGCGTCGGCCGGTCCATCTCCAGCGCGGGCCCCACTTTCCCACGCAGGAAGCGCAACAGGTGGAATAGCCCGATGGCCGATCCGATATGCAACACCAGCAGCGCATAGATCCACGATGGCGGGGACGCCACCTGTTGTTCCAGCAGCACCAGCGGCACGGACCCGAGGATCAGGGCGACCAGCAACAAGCGGTATTTCGCACTGATGTATGCGGCATAGGCCAATGCCAGCAGGCCGAGCACGCAGACCGGGGCCGGTGCAGTGCCCGTCACATAGTCCCACACGTCGTAGGCGCGGTCCATGTATGTGGCCGTGAACATTTTCCAGGTCGGGTCCAAGGTGGATGGATCGTCGATCAACGCAGCGAAGGAATGCTCCGCCAACACCGGCGCGTAGCAGAGCAGCGTGAGCAGGACAAAGAGGACCGCGGAAAAAAGCAGCTTCAAGGAGCGGCGACGGACCGTGCTCTTGTACCTGTCCGCCACCATGGACCAGGTCCACAGGTAGACCATCACCACGGCATGCACCACCGTGGGCACCGCCCACATGGCCAGCGCACAGCACAACGCCATCAACCCGAGGCTGATCGCGTTGCCGCTCTTCACGAAGTGCCTCCCGGCGATCAACGCGGACATGATCAGCGGCCACGTGAGCGCATAGCCGCGCGCCATGGAACCATATTCCACGAAGGGACCGCTGACGGCCAACAAGCAGAGGGCGATCAAAGCGATGTGCCGGTTGAAGGTGTTGCGGATGAATGCATAGAAGATCGGCATCAGCAGGATCCCGGCAAGAAGCGCAGGAAATCGGATGGACCAAGGGTGGATGCCGAACAGGGCCGTTGAGTAGCGCAGAAGCAGGTCGTGCAGGATGTGATGGTAAGGCAGCGGCAGATCGCTGATCAACAGGCCCAAAGAGCGATGCGCATGATCCGACCAGGCAGCGGCCTCATTGTAGCTCACGGCATCGCCAAGGCGGGAAATGCGCAACCCTGTGCCCAACAGCACCACGGCCATGAAGAACCAACGATGCCGAATGCTGCTGCGGCCGTAGATGCCGGAAACGGATCCCCGAAGGTCCTCCCACAGGCCGGCCCAACCGCGCCCATGTGCTTTCCGCCGAGATCGCTTGCTGCTTTCTTCCATATAGATCGCAGCGTTCCGGGCTATTCCTTTTGATCGCACCGGAGGTGGACGCTGCCGACCAAATGTAGAGGAACAGACTTGGGATCGACAACCCTTCGCAACTTCGGCCACTCCTCCTGCGCTTCCCTTACCTCCCAACCTTCTTCACCTTCTTCTGCTCCACATGGCCCGCATCACCGAAAGCCCTTCCCGCTACGACCATCTCGAACGCATGTCCACCGGTGAACTGCTGCGCAATATCAACGCGGAGGACCGCACGGTGGCGGATGCCGTTGCAAAGTGCATCCCTGCGATGGAGCCGTTGATCGACGCGATCGCGGAGCGCATGGCACGCGGCGGTAGGCTCTTCTACATCGGCGCGGGCACCAGCGGCAGGCTCGGCATCGTTGACGCCAGCGAATGCCCGCCAACTTTCGGTGTGCCGCATGGCATGGTGGTGGGCCTCATCGCGGGCGGTGATAGCGCCATCCGCAAGGCCGTGGAATTTGCGGAGGACGATACCGAGCAAGGCTGGAAGGACCTGCAGGAACATGCCATTGGTGCGGACGATACAGTGGTCGGCATCGCGGCGAGCGGCGGCACACCATACGTGGTCGGCGCGTTGAAGAGCGCACGGGCCGAAGGCATCCTCACCGCCTGCATCACCTGCAACCCGGACAGCCCGGTGACGCAGGTCTGCGATCATCCCATCGTAGCGGTCGTCGGGCCGGAGTTCGTCACGGGCAGCACGCGCATGAAGAGCGGCACTGCGCAGAAGCTGATCCTGAACATGATCAGCACCAGCGTGATGATCAAGCTCGGACGCGTGCAAGGCAACCGCATGGTGGACATGCAATTGAGCAACAACAAGCTCGTGGACCGCGGCACGCGCATGGTGATGGACGGCCTCGGCGTGGACTACGACACGGCGAATGCATTGCTGAAAAAGCACGGCAGCGTGAGAAAGGCCGTGGAGAACGGGAGACGCTAAGTCTGTGGAACTGCCGCGGAGGCGCAGAGGCGCAGAGGAATGCAAACTTCAATTTGTGGTCCTTGATCAAAGCCTATCGAGCTTGACCGCATACCGGTACGCAACGCCATGTGGTACTTCTTCTTTGCGCCTTCGCTCCTCCGCGGCCAAAGTGCGCTGCTCCCTTCTTCTCCGCGCCTCAGCGCCTCCGCGGCCAAAAAACCGAATGCCTCCGTGGCTCAGAACGGATAGCCGATCGCGATATTGAAGACCATATTGTTGAAGACCCCCGGCTTCAGGTGATTGAATGTCCAGCGGTCACCTGCCGGCAGAGAAGGATCGCGCAAGGGTGTGGCAAGGTCGAGGCGCACCACGATCACGTCCGGGTCGAAACGCAGGCCGAAGCCCGCGCCCATGGCCAATTCGCTGAGGGCCTTGTTCCATTCGAACAATCCACCGGGACGTTGCGGATCGTCATGCGTCAACCAGATGTTGCCGGCATCGGCGAAGAATGCGCCCTTGAAGTAGCCGGCCAGCGTGAAGCGGTACTCGGTGTTCACCTCGAACTTCACGTCGCCGGTCTGGTCCACCAGGACATCCTCGCCCTCGGGAGAAACGAAACTGCCGGGCCCCACACTGCGGGCGCGGAAGCCGCGAAGTCCGTTCGTTCCACCGGAATAGAACTGCTTCACGTAAGGGATCACCGCCGAATTTCCGTAGGGCAGCCCGGCATCCACGAGCACGCGCGACACCATCATCTCGCCCTTTCCGCCCAACGGCTGGAAGTAGCGGAGCTCCGGGCGTATCCGCACATACTGCGAGAACGGCTGGCCGAACATGGTGTAGCCGCCTTCCGGCCGAGGACCGGTGATGCCATATAAGGTGGAGAGCAGATTGCCCGCCTCGTCCACGCCGATGCTCGCCATCACCCAGCCCTGCAAGGGCTTCGGATGCCTGCTGGTGATGGTGAATGTGTAGCCCGTACCGATGATGAACTGCTCATCGAAGCTGCGCTGGATCGAGGGATTCTCATTGAGGAATTGCGTGAATTCATCCGAGGAATAGTAGAGGTGGTTGTAGCTCACATCGATGACGTCCCACTCGTGCCAGATCCTCGCGTTGGGCTTCCAGGTATAATTCAGCCCGGTATTGAATGATTCGAGTCCGTACAGATTGATCCGGTGGAAGAGTCCGTAGCCGAGCTCGATCTTCGTGGTGGGCACATAGGCGCGTGTGGTGTGGAGGAAGTTGAACGGCACGATGCGCGGGATCCTCAGGGAAACGGTGCCGCCCCATTCATAGGCGTTGGTACCCTTCTCCGCCCCCGCCACCTGCGTCTCGAAACTACCGTTCAGGTCCGCGCTGAAGGTCTCCGCGCCACGGAACAGGTCGCGGTCCTTGAAGCCCACGCGCACGCCGGGGCCCACGAAGTTGTTGCTCTTCGCCACGCCATTCACCTCGCTAAAAAGCGACCAGCGCTTCTGCGGATAAAGCATCACGTCGGTCTTGAGGATGGTGGGATGCAGGCTGTCCTCGGTGAAGATGACGTCCACATTCCGGAAGACGCCATAGCTCTGCAGATAGCGCGTTGTGTTCTCCTCCGAACGTTCCGAATAGTGCCGCCCCTCACTCAGGAAGACACCGCGTGTGATGGTGGAAGGCCGGTAGTTGTTGAGGTAGTTGATGTAATACACGCTGTCCACGCGCACCGTGTCGTTCGGTGGCAACAGCGGGTCCTGATCGCCGTGCACGTAGATCACGCCCAAGGTGTACTTCCGCAGCGCCGCACTGTCCGTGGTCGCTTTCACGCGCAGCATCAGGTCCAATTGATGCCCGCCCACCGTGGTGTCCGCGGCGAAGACGAGATCATCCGCCTTCAATTTGTACCAGCCGTGGTTCCGCACTTGGCTGGCCACCCTGCCGCGCTCCGTGGTCAATTCCGCCAGGTCATAGAGGTGACCGCTCTTCACCTCCGCCCTTGTCTGGGACAGGGCGATCTGGCGGTCAAGATCGTTGGCACTGTCGGCGTATGCGATGTTGCGTATGCGATAAGGCGCGCCTGCGGAAACCGTAAAGGTGACGGTCGCTTTCCGCCCTTTGCGGACCACCGTGAAATCGCTGGTCGCATTGAAGTAGCCGTGGTTCTTCAAGCGGTTCACCATGGCACGGGTGATATCCGCCAATGGGGCATCGGCGAGGTAGGCCGGCGCCGATCCGATCTTGTTGCGCAGGGTGTTGGCGAGGCCCGTCGGCTCCGGTGGCTCCTTCACCATGTTGTGCAGGGCTACCGTGGGCCGCATGCCGAGGATGCTCCGGTTCGGCACGGGCTGCACCAGTCCTTCCAACTCGATCGTCAGCGCCTTCTTGTCCTGCACCGGCGGATCCTCCCACTTCACCGTGAAGCCCGTGAACATCGGCTTCTCCTCCGTCGCGTACTTCATGCCCGTGCACGAAGCGAACAGGCCGATGGCCAGCAGAAGCAAAGGGATATGTGCCGATCCCTTCCTCATTGATCTTCTCCGGGTGGAACTGCTGGAGTTGGCGCATTCTCGCGGGCATCGCGTTGTTTTTCCTGCTCCTGCCGTTCCTGTTCCCGCCGCTTGCGCTCAGCCTCACGTGCAGCATTGCGCGCGCGTTCGTTCTCCTCGAATTCCTTGGTGTACTGGATCGCCACGCCGCTGTCGGTGATCTCTCCATCATAGAGGTCGAAGGAATTCTCGTAGAAACCGCGCAGGCGGTATTTCCCGTCGGGCGTCAGGTTGTAGTAGACCACGTATTGCGCGGTGCGGGTGTTGGAGATGGCGCTCAATGCCTCGTCCTTATTGTCCACGCCCACCGAGCCTCCCACTTCAAAGGATAGCCTGTCGTTCAGGAAGCTCTTGCTCACCTTGTAGTCCACGGAAGTGCGCTGGTAGGTGGTGCCCCCCGATGCCTGATCCACGGTGTTCACCCCGAAGGAGACGTCGACGCCCTTGACGAATTGGCCCGTCAGCTTGTTCAACTGGTCGGTGAGGATGCCGTTCACCGAACTGCGAGCAGCGGTGGTTGCGATGCTGCTGGTAGGTGCAGTGCTCGCGCTCTCGTCGGGAATGAAGGTATTCAGTACGAGCAGCGCGAAGACCTGCCGGTCGCGTTCATCCGCATTGGCGGGCAGCGCCAGCTCATCCAGTTTGGTGGACACCGACGGATAGCTGTTCCTGTACTCGCGTTCCAGATCAATACCGAAACCGATGCCGGGCTTGTCGATGCGGCCGTCCACGCTGATGATCACATCGAAGGGCAGGCGCTCCTGCAGGCTGTTGATCGCTTCATCGGAAAGCACCTCCGAGCCAGCGACCAGCGCATAGGGCGCGGTCACGGAGCGATAGCTCGCCTTGATCGCCAAGCGCGCCTGCAAGGGATCGCCATTCCACATCACGCTGCTGCCCTTCACCAAGGAGAAATGCTTCTTCACCAGCCCGTAGAATTCCAGCGTGTAATCCCCCTTGCTGAAGGTGAACGGGCCACTGAGCGTCATGTCGCCACGGGCGTTATAGGTGAAGTGCAGATCACCATCGCCTTGGAAAGTGGCCTCATCACCGGTGGTGGGATCGAGCACCACACTGAAGAGCGCGTTCTTGTCCACACGCAGCCGCAGGTCCAGTTCATAGCCCTTCAAGTGTGCATTCAACGAATCGCGCAGCATGACCCCGTTCTCTTCCTGCTTGATCACCGCGGCATTGCTGAGGCTGTCGGTGAAGACTACGATGCCTTCCGAGCTTACCAGCTTCACCTCGCTGCCGGGCATCACAACGGAAAGGTTGGTGCCCTTAAGGATCCGCACGTCACCCTTCAGCTTCGGCAATTGGGTGGTACCGGTGATGGTGAGGTCCAGGCCAGCGAGCACATCGCCATAGAACAGCGAATTGTCGCCGCGCTTGCTGCCCACCAGTTGGAAAGAATCCGTGCGCAGGCTCATGTCGAAGCGCGGGCCTCCGGGTTCGCTGGTCCAGATGTCGCCATCCAGCGCGAACACATGGTCCAGGCTGTCCTTCATGGTGAAGCGCTTCAGGTGGATGCCCTTGTCATCGAAGTGGAGACTCTCCTTGTTCAACTTGAAAAGGCTGCGCGTGGCAAGGATGCCCAAGCGCGTGTCCGCGAAGGTGAGGTCACCGTTCAGCGCACGCTCCTTCCCGACCTTGTCGTAGCGCAGCTTTCCATTGAGGCCGCCCGCCAACTCATACAGGTAGGCCAAGGTGAAGGGCTTGAAGACCGAAAGGTCCGTGAAGGCCACATCGGCCTGGCCATGTATCGCCGGTGAATCGCCCGAGGCATCCACACTGGCCTGTCCGTTCAACGTGTTCTTGCCGTTCTTCAGAACGACCTGCGCCGTGTAATTCGAGCGCGTCGCTTCGTTCGCGGTGATCGCAAGATCGCCCATCGGATTGCCCAGCAAAGCGAGGTCATGCACCTTGAGGTCGGCCTTCAGACCGGGCGCACGGTCCTTGGGCAGGTCCACGCTACCGTTAAGCACGCCAGCCACAAATGCCGTTGAATCCGCGGAGCTCACGAAATCCAAGAGGGTCCCGATGCGGAAACCAGAAACTGTGATGCGTGTGCTGCTTTCACCGGTGACCACCTGCACACGCTGCTCCTTGCTGTGCAGGTCGAAGTGCTCGGCCTGCACACCGCCCGCAACGGCCATGCGCAGCAGATTCTTGGGATCTGCGGTCCACTCCTCTTTGTCGAGCACCATGCCTTCCGGCACCACATGCAACGTGGTCGCCGTCCCTTCCCGTTTCGCCTGCACCGTCAATTGATAGCTCGGTGCGGCTTCGCCCTGTTGCACGCGCAAGGTGCTTTCCAACACCCCAGGCTTGGAGACGCTCGTGAGGGAAAGCCCGTCAATGCTCAGCGAATCGTATGTAACGCGCTCCACTGCGGCCTTCGCGGAAAGCGCGTGCCCATTGGCGTTCACGTTCATCGCGAGGTCCGTCACCGCGATGCTGTCGTAGTCCAATTCCGGAATGTCGATGTTCAACTTCAACTCATCCGCATCGCTGTCGTAGTGCCCGGTGAAATTCTTCAAGGTGATCGCGTGCAGGTCGGGAACAACCAGGCCGGTGAGCCAATCGCTGTTGGGCAGCGTGATCGCGAGGTCCATGTATTTCCCTGGCGCGGGATGGAAGGTCGTGTCGGTCTTGAAGTAGCTGGCGATCTTCTCCTCCGTTCGCGGCAGTATGCTGTCCACCGCGACATTGGTGCGATAGGCCAAGGTCAGCGCGTCGCTGTTGAGTATGATGGCGCTGCTGTCCGCTCCCAAGCGCCCGGCCACACTGAATGTTTTGAATCTGAACGACTGCTTTTCGTTGGACAGCCGCAGCCCATCGGCGTTCAGCGCGAAGTATCCCAGACCGGTGGTATCGAATGCAGCGCTGCCCACCATGTCACCGCGCACATCCAACGTATGGGCCATCAGACCCAGTTCTTGAAGATGCACGGTATCCAGCCTCATCCGCAGGGCAAGCGCCAAGCTGTCGCCGGGTCGCGGCCATTTTCCGCGCGCATCCAACGAAAGCTTCAATGCCTTCGCAGCGGTGCTGGCCTGGACGAAGAGTGAATCACCATTCACCCTCCCATCCAACTTCAAACTCGAAAGATCTTGTCCGTTGAATTTCAATTCGCTCGGTCGCAGTTCCATTGTACCGATTCGCGATGCGCTGTTGAGGTCCTTGCCTTCCGCGGTCAACGTCAAGCTCACCGGGCCTATCGCGGTATCACCCGTGAAGCGTTGGAGTTGGAATCCATCGATGGCAAGATCCGTGGCGATGTTGTCCGGGATGCGCGCGTTCAATCCGGTCGCGCTGGCTGTCCCCTTCACACGGCCTACGTCGCTGTCAATATCAATTTTCGCTTGCAGATCACCCGCCTTCAGATGCACATGGGCAGTGGCATTCAGACGCCCCGGACTGATCGTGCCCGTAGGCAACTGCGCTTCCAACACTTGCCTGAGACCCCGGCCCAAAGTGAACGCATCGAGGTCCGCATCCAATTCCTTCGATGGCCAGTGCATCAGGTCTTGGCCTTTGGCGCGGAGATGCACCACCGAACCTTGGTCGCCGTCCATGTTGAGACGCGCGCTATCCAATTGCGCGATGGATCCAGCGATCGCGAGCGATGTGTTGAACTTCTCTGTGACTCCCGTTGGCAGCAAACTATCCAACCCGAACTGGGCCAACAACGGCCGCAGCGTGTCTGGATCAAGGGTTGTCAACACGGCAGCGCGCAATGGCACGTGGTCCGGTGATCGGTAGGCGGTGCTGAGATCACCGGGCATGGCCTGCACGGAAAAGTCCATCGCTGTTCCACCGATGCTCACGGTGCCGTCCTTCATGGAAACCACTGCAGGCGTGGCGGAAAGAGCGGTCTTCAACGCCAGTCGCTGCTGCTTGGGCCCCGTCGTCAGTGCGAGGTTGCGCACGTCCGCCGCGATGCTGTCGTTAGAAAGGGTGAGTCCGCGCAGGTCGAGATCAGCATCGCTGAAAACCATACGGTCCGGATCGAACAACGAGCGCGACTTCGCAATGCTATCACTGTACATCGCGATTCTTCCATTCGTGACCTCCACCTGATCCGCGCTGATCTTCATGTCGCGCAGGAAATAGCGGAAGCCGTCGTTTTGATCGAGCCACGGCGGATCGGTCTTCACTGTATCGCTCGGCAAGGCTGCGCGGGAGGTGATCATGCCGAAGACCGGACCATCCAGCTTCACTTCCTCCAAGGCAAGGAGTTGTTGCGAAAGATCCATGTGATCCGCAGTAAGACTTGCATCGGGAAGATCCAACCACAGGCTATCACCCTTCACCACATCCTTCATGGTGAACTGCACATTCTCCAACGCCAGCTTCGAAAAACGGATATCCAGCCCGGCGAAGGGATTCACGAGATCGGGATACGTATCCGGTGTCGACGGTCCTGATGCCATACGCATATCGGCACGCGTGTTTTCCAGTGAAAGCTCGTCCACATGGAATTTCAACGCGGCGGGATCGAAGTCATCAAAGCCCACGTCCAGCGCGCCAACTCGCAGGGCCATATCCATCCGGGAAGGCTTCAGATGGAGATCGGCCGTGATGTGTTCCAAGGAAACCTCCCCAATCGAAAAGTCCCAACCGCCCGTGGTATCGGCAGGTTCGGCGGAAGAGGCGGTGTCTCCCTTGAACGCCGCGATGATGTAATCGAAGTTGAAGACGCTATCGCGGTCCTGTGCCACCGTTACGCGCACATCGGAAAGCTCCACGGAGCTCAGGAAGATCTCCTTGTGCAGCAAAGATGTGAAGCTGGCGCGGGTCTTCAATGATCCGGCATAGAGCAGCGTGTCGCCATTCTGCTGGTGAACCAACAGGCCATCCAAGCTGACGCCGATGGGGAAGCGCAAGGACAGATGATCCAGTTGCACAGGCGTGCCGATCTTCTTCTCCAGAAAGCCGATGGCCTTGCCCCGCAGCATGTTCTGCACCGCTGGGACATAGATCAGCAACGCGACCAACGCCAAGATCACGAAGGGCAACAGCAGCAGGATGGCGAGCACTTTCGCCACGCGCCGCAGCCCCCTCTTTTTCCGGGGCGCAGGACGTTCGGGGCCGGTATGTTCTTCGGCGGTCTTCAGGGCGGGTGAAAGTAGAGCCGGGCGCGGTGTCGTTCACGAACAAACATCCTGCCCCAACGTTCGTTGTTCCGCGGATCCAACAGTTTGCCAGATCCAGCAGGCAACGGAACTTTGCGCCCCTAATGCACGAGATCGAACCCTATTTCAATTGGCGCCAACTCTACACGGCCGAGGAGGACGAGCGTTCGCCCTTCCACGGCTCGGAGCACAGCGAATTCGAGTTCACCCACGCGGTGTACGACCACGCGATCCATCCGCAGTGGGACGCCTTCGGCAGCAGCACGCTGTATTTGAAGGTGCTGTATGCGGATTACGAAGACGGCTTCGCCATCATCGAGTTGATCGGCGAGTGGAACGACCTCCTCCACAACGACATCATGTACCTCAAGCGGGACGTGATCGAACCCATGCTGGCCGAGGGCATCAGCAAGTTCATCCTCATCGGCGAGAACGTCCTGAACTTCCATCCCGGCGAGGACGATTATTACGCGGAATGGTTCGATGAGGCCACGGACGCGAATGGCTGGATCGCCTTGGTGAACTTCCTGCCGCATGTGCGCGAGGACATGCATGCCGCGGATCTCGACCAGTATCTATTGTTCGGTGGCCAGCTGGATGAAATGCCTTGGCGGACGCTGGAGCCGGGTGAGCTGTTCGCGCGGATCGACAAGCAGGTGCAGAAACGGCTGGCGTGATGCGGGGCGCTAAAGGCCCTCGATGTCACAGAGCCAGCGCTTCACATAGTTGTTCCACGTCATTTCACTTGCGGCCTCATGCGCGGCGATGGCCTTTGCGCGCCAGAGGTCTTCATCGCGCAGAAGCGAGGCGATCCCTTCCGCCATGGCGCATGGTTCCTCCGACCGCAGGGCGTGGCCCACTCCATCCACATCACCGAAAGTGCGCTCGAATTCGCTGTAGGGAAAGATCACCACGGGTGTATGGAGAAAGAGCGCCTCGGACGATGCGGAAAAGGCCGCCCATTTCGGATTGGGATTCACAAAGAGGCGTGAGCGGCGAAGAATGTCCACATAGATGCGGTACTGCTTGGGATCGCCCTTGTCGAGGTAACCGTGGAAGACCATGTTCCGCGGCGCCCCGGGCATGTCGCTCCTCCGCATGCCGATCACATTGATGGTGACACCGGGCATCGCGCCTTCGTTGAGGATGCGTACCGCTTCGGTCAATCGCGTCAGCCCTTCCTTGTATTTCCGCTTTCCGATGAAGGCGATCTCCATCCCCGCGAGCTTCCCGTCCATCAATGCCGTTGCGTCCAGCAGGGGCGTGTCAATGTTCACCGCATTCCCGTAATATTTCACTTTTGCCCCGTGCACCCGCGCCAGTTCAGCGGCCACGTCGGGGAAGAGCGCGATGATCAGCGAAGCGTTCTTCATGATCTTGCGCTCGGCCTTGATCGTCGGGCGTTCCAGCAGGTCCGGGGCGCGCTCATCGAAGTAGGTGATGTGCTGCGCGAATGTCTGATCACAGAAGAGTGTATACGGCCATTGTGGATCGTTCGCCCCGAAGGAATAGGTCATGAAGACGGAATGCGTGCCGGGATGGCGTTGAAGTGCTTCCGCGATGCGCGCGTCAGTGGCTTTCCGGTTCCGCGCGGTGCGCAGGTAGCTGAAACGGGTCTGCCTGCCGAGCAAACGGCATACGACCTTCCAGACCTGGTCGTAGGCCAATTGCACATATCGTGGCGGCCCGATATCCACGCGGTGTACCGTATGGCCCAGGTCCTCCAAGGTCCGGGTGAAGAAGTAGGGCACATTGGACCATGTGCTCGGCTCTCGCGAATCGCCCAGGGAAAAGATCAAGAAGGGCCGCTTGGCAAGAGACTGTTCTGGCGTAGTGATCATTAGCGTCGAACGGTTACTTGAACGCCTATGCTGAAAACCGGTATGTCTCCTAAGGAAAACAGAGGTCATCTGTTTCTCCTTGGTCCATGTTGAGCGAATCTAAATGCGCTGAACGCTGGTCGTCGGAACCCAATGGCCCGCCCCGTCAACACTCCGATGTCAACAAGGCGAGCACCGCGCGGTCGACCGGCAAACTCATCATCGTCTCAACGGCCGTGTCCAGTTCCAGCCATCGGAACCATTCCGCTCCCGTTCCGTTGTCCCCGAAAGGAGCCGTTCCGTAGGACAGTGCGTGCACTTCCGCAAGGGAGAACAGATAGTAGATGCTGATGAGTTGCTCGCTGGGGTCGTAAGCGCTTTGCTGGAAGAAATCGGTGGTGTAGAAATGCCGCAGGTCCGTGGCCTCCACTCCCATCTCCTCGCGCACTTCCCGTATCAGACAATCCTTGGTCCCCTCGCCGAGTTCTAGGCCACCGCCGGGAAACTTCGTGACGCGCTGCCCCCGGATGATCTCATCGGATACCAGCACGTGCCCTTGATGAAGCAGCAGTCCATAGACGCGGATGTTGAATCGCTTCAGCGTCATTCCGGCCGTGTTGCCCGCAGCATCTCCAACTTGCCCGGCGCTCCCTTGAGACGCTCCACGGAAAAGCCCGCCTCCTGCATGGTCCTTCGCACTACGCCTTTCGCGCAGTAGGTCACCAAGATCGCCTCGGGTCGCATGGCCTGATAGATCCGTTGGAACACTTCCAGCGTCCACATCCCGGGCTGCACGGTCGGGGCGAATGCATCGAAGTAGACCAGGTCAAATGCATCACTGGAATTCAACTCTTCAACTGATAACGGTGTCCTTCGGAATGCGAACTCATCTGTCACTTGCATTTCATCCGAGTCCATCATCCGTTCGAATACCGATCGCAGGTCGGACCGGCCCAATGCCGCTGGATGATCAAGTGCGGCCACCGTTTCCGCAGCCACCGGCCATGGCTCCAATGCGTGATAGCGGACCACCCGGCCGGTCTGCTGCGAATCGATCAAGGTCAACAGTGCATTAAGCCCGGTGCCCAAGCCCACTTCGAGCAGGTCCAACGTTCTCAAGCCTCTGGCGCGAAGGCCCATGTCGATATAGACGTGGTTGCTTTCCGCAGCTGCTCCATGCATGGAATGGTAGTGCTCGCCGAGCGTGCGGCTCTCCAAGGTGAAGGAGCCGTCGCCGGTGCGAAGAGGAACAAGGTCCGTTGGCGGGATGAACATCCAGGCCCGAAAGTAGACGGGCCGGTCGAATGGTCAGAGCACTTTGATCTCCGTCCTCCGGTTCAGCGCCATGTGCGCACCGGAATCATTCGGCACAAAAGGGAGGCTGGCTCCGAATCCCTTGGCGAGCAATCGATCGGGCGAAATGCCGTGGTTCACCAGCCAATCCTTTACAGCATTCGCGCGCTCCTCGCTCAGTTGCTGATTCGACATGGGCCCAACGTCGCTGTCCGTGTGTCCGTCGATCTCGATGCGGAGGGTTGGGTCCGACCTCAGAAATTCCAACAGTTGGTCCAGATCGCCTAGGGAGGAAGCCTCCAATGTGCAGCCGTTGCTCGCAAAGAGAATATTGCGCATCACCTCCGAATTGCCGGCATCCTTCGTCATGAGGCCCATGTCCATCCGCACATCCCCGGAAGCGGACCCGCTGCTGATGTGGTCGCTATGAGGCAGGAAACCATCGGCCGTCACATGCATCGCATAGTTCCTCCCTGCGGGCACTTCAGCAATGAACTCACCGGTGACCGGATCACTCGTGAAGCTCGCGGTAAAGGTGGTGTCCGCGAGGTCCATCAACTGGATGCGGGCCTGCACCGGTTCCATCATGTGAAGTCCTTTGATGAAGCCGATCAAACGCAGTCGCTGCTCGTCATCGGTGGTTGGCACACCGGGGCCTGCACTGGCCAGCATCGCCGTGGCATCGGCATTCCCGCCTTGGGAAAAGTCAACGCGATAGATGTCCGAGCGGCCGCTCCCACCGGCACGGTCACTGCTGAAATAACCGCTGCCCGCATCAGGCATGGTCACCAGGTCGCGGTCGTCGCCAGGGGAATTCACCGGCCAGCCAAGGTTCTTGGGCGCGGTCCAACTTCCCTTATCATTCGTACTGGTAAACAGGTCGTAGCCGCCCATGCTGCTATGTCCTTCACTCGCGAAATACATCGTTTTGCCGTCAGCGGTAAGGAATGCGCCATCCTCATCATACTCCGAATTGATGGGCGCTCCCAGGTTTTCCGCCGAAGACCAGATACCCTTTGCACCGTTCCATTGACAACGGTAGATATCCGATCCGCCGAGGCCTCCTTGACGCGCGCTGGAGAAGTAGAACCACTTTCCATCGGTGGTAAAGTATGGCCGGCCCGCCGTAGGGTCGTTGGCGAAGTCCTGGGGAACCGCAACGGGACGCTCGCGACCGCTGCCCGTCATGGACAATTCCTTCAATTGCGTTCCTTTCGTTTCCTCGCGGCATATCATGGGCCGCATGCCCACGGCGTTCATGCATGCCGTGCCGACGTTGCCTACTTCGGCTGTCATCGGGTCGGCCATGGTCCAGCCTTCAGCGGACCATCTGCTCATGAACACGGCGTCATGCACATGGTCCGTGTCCAGGCCGCCATTGGCGCATGTCCGTGTGAAGAGCAAGGCTCCCCCGGAGATCGGCAAAGGCCCGAATTCATCCGCTGCCGTGTTCACGTTCGCAGCGGCGGTGATGAAGGAATGTCCGGCGTGTGCCATGAATTCCTTGCCATAGGTGCATTCCAGGATGTGCTTCTCCGCGCGGTCCCAGGTCGGGTCCGCATCGGGACTTTCGCGAAGCACGGCGATGTGCTGCCTGAACTCGGCGATCGCTGCATCCCACTGCGCATTCAGCTGGTACGCACAACCCAACAGGTAGTGGCCATTTTTCAGTTTGGGATCCAGCGCCACCGCTTGCTTGAACCAATTCAACGAACTGGCGGGCGATGGTCCATCCAACGCAGACATGCCCAGCTTGAGGTCCACTTCGGCATTCGCCGGATCCAGCGCATGGGCCGCTTCGTAGTTCTTTAAGGCCTCAGCGGTATCCTGTCCTCCGCGCTGGACCGCACGATCACCTTCCGCGATCGCTGCCGACGCAAGCTTCATGGCAGCGAGGTCGGGCCCTTGAGCATTCGTGCACAGAGCAAGTGGCAGCAGGGCAAGAAGGAGGAAATGACGATGCATTGCAAAGGGGCCAAATGGTTATCCACGGGCGCTGTGTATACGTAACAGCACCATCGGGGTTTCGCGACGCGCGCCCGGATACTTTTGCCCACCGGACACGATCGAGACATACATCCCACCATGGCTAAAAAGACCAGCCGCAACGCCTCCAAGAAGGGCGGCGCCGCGAAGACCAAGAGCATCCTCAATCCCGCTTCCATGGAATTCATGGAGCGCTATGTCAACAACGCCAGCCCCACCGGTTTCGAGAGCAGCGGCCAACGCATCTGGCTGGACTATCTCAAGCCTTATGTGGATGAATATTTCACGGACAACTACGGCACCGCCGTCGCTGTGGTGAACCCTTCGGCGAAGTACAAAGTGGTGATCGAGGCGCACGCCGATGAGATCAGCTGGTTCGTTCACTACATCACCAGCGACGGCTTCATCTATGTGCGCCGCAACGGCGGAAGCGACCACATGATCGCGCCCAGCAAACGCGTGGACATCCACACCGACAAGGGCATCGTGAAGGCCGTCTTCGGCTGGCCCGCCATCCACGTACGCTCCGGCAAGAACGATCCCACACCCGCACTGGACAACATCTTTCTGGATTGCGGTTGCGCGAACAAGGAGGAAGTGGAGAAGCTCGGCGTACACGTGGGCTGCGTGATCACCTACGAGGATGAGTTCATGGTGCTCAACGGCAACACCTTCGTGGGCCGCGCCTTGGACAACCGCATGGGCGGCTTCATGATCGCCGAAGTGGCGCGGCTGCTGAAGGAACAGAAGGTGAAGCTCCCCTTCGGACTCTACATCACCAACAGCGTGCAGGAGGAAGTGGGCCTACGCGGCGCGGAGATGATCGTGGAGCGCATCAAGCCGAACCTCGCACTGGTGACCGATGTGACGCACGACACGCAGACGCCGATGATGAACAAGGTGCAAAGTGGTGACGTGGCCTGTGGCAAGGGACCCGTGCTTTCATACGGTCCTGCGGTCCACAACACGTTGCTGAAGATGGTAGTGAACGCTGCGGAAAAGGAAAAACTTCCTTTCCAACGCGCCGCCGTGAGCCGTGCCACCGGGACCGATACCGATGCATTCGCATACGGCGCCGCCGGCGTGCCCAGCGCATTGATCAGCCTGCCCCTGCGCTATATGCACACCACGGTGGAAAGCGTGAACCGACAGGATGTGGAGAATGTGATCAAGCTCATCATCGCCACCCTGCGCTCGCTGAAAGGCAACGAGGACATGCGTTACATCAAGTAATGAAGCCATGCGCCTGAAGCTCGACGACAACGAGCGCGGAGCATTCAACTACCTCATCGGCGGGGCTGTGGTGGTGCTGTTGGTGCGCGGTGCGGCTTGGCTTTTCGATGCCTTCGGGCCGAAGCTTTCCCCGGATGGCATGGCGCTTCGCCTCTTTCAGCATGGCTACGTCGGCCTGCGCGGTGAGCTGGCCGTCAGCGATGCTTCCTCCGGACTTTCCGAACGGATGGTGCTGGCCGTGGTGCTGGCCGTCGGCGTCGCGTTCATTCTGGCCTTCATCTTCGCCACGATCGCACGTGCTCGCCATCAGCGTGCCGGTCGCCTTGGCCTGTGGATCACGCGCTCGGCCTTGCTGATCACCTTGGCTTGGTCCCTCTATGCCGCAATGGAGCTGCCTTTGAAGGAGACGCGGATCCGGAATGGCAGCATGCAGGTCCTTGATCGCAAGCGGATCGTCAGTGACATCCCGTGGCCCTTCACCACCTCGGAACGACTGCTCCAACGCGACAGTGTTCAACGCGTGGAAGTGATTGAGCACGCACCGGTGAAGGGTTGCGATGGCACGGTGGAATTGGACATTGTATCCTCCATGGGACGCGAGCGCATTTCCCGCATCAATGGGATCTGTCCTGAAGGGCGCATGGAAGCCCTGCGCGCCGGCAGCGATGCCTCCGCCCTGCTGGACCGTGAGTTGCGCTGAGGAAGCCGCCCCCAGCTACCTTGCACCTTCACGTCCGAACCGGATGCACATCCGAACGATCCCTTCCGCAGACACCCATCTTCTCCGGCGGCTCGTGTTGCGCAACAATGATGCGGACGCAGTGGTGATATGGTCCGGTGACGATCATCCCGAAGGCTTTCATCTGGGGGCATTCATCGGCGACCAGTGCATTGGCATCGCTTCTTTTCGGCCGGAAGCCAACTCCTTGTTCCCAGGCCAAAATCACTATCGCTTGCGCGGTATGGCCACCCATCCGGACCATCAGGGCAGCGGCATCGGTTCGGAGTTGTTGCGCTCCGCGATCACCATCCTTCGCGAGCGCCAGGCCGACCAGCTCTGGTGCAATGCCCGCAAGGTGGCGCTCCCGTTCTATGAAAGAAATGGATTCCGAACGGAAGGGGAGCCCTTCCTGATGGAAGTCATCGGTGCGCACTACCTCATGTATCAGCCTCTCTGATGCGGAAGCCTGAACATCACGACCGTTGGCTGATCGCCTTGCTGCTGTTGGCGAACATCGCGCTGAAGTTCAGTTGGACCGGTGTGAACGAACTGGCCGGCGACGAACCCTTTACCGTCTTCTGGGCGCAGCGCCCATTGACCGCGCTCTTCGCCCTGTTGCGCACGGGAAACAATCCACCGCTCTACTTCGTGCTGATGCATTATTGGAGCGCGTTCACACCCTTGGACACCACATGGCTGCGCATCCCATCCGCCCTCTTCAGCGCGTTCACGGTTTGGCCCCTCTTCCTGCTCGGTCGGCGCTTGGGCGGGCGCACCGTGGCGATCACGGCTTCCCTGCTCTTCACCTTCAGCCAACATCACTACAGCTTCGCGCATGAGGTGCGGGCCTATTCCCTGCTCGTACTGGCCTGTACGTGGGCCGTGTGGCAACTGGTGCGGCTCTCTGATGGCCGCGAACGCCATCCTTCGCTGCGGCCCTACTCCATCCTGTGGCTGGTGGTCGCGAATGTGGTCGCGGTGTGGGCACATTATTTCGGATGGATCATGATCGGCCTTGAATTGACCATGGTCTTCACGACGCCCGTATTGAAGCCCGCCAGAGTGAAGATGCTTGCCGCGGCAGGACTGACACTGCTGATGATGCTGCCACTGGCCGGCACTCTTCTATCGCGCGCCGGCAGCAGCTTGGCACGCGGAACGTGGGTGGCCGCCCCGGCCTGGGATGAGCCCTACAGCATGCTCGTGCGCTGGAGCAATGCACCAGTTGTGGCCGTGATCTTCCTGCTGATCATATTGATCGCGCTGATACGAAGACACGCTTCCACCATGTCCATCGGCCTGATCTGGTGCGGGCTGCCCTTGGTCGGCATGTTCCTCGTCTCCTTCTTCTTCCCCATGTATATCGACCGCTATCTGCTCTTCGCATCCATCGGCTTTTATCTCGTGGTCGCACAAGCGGCATCGGTCGATATCTGGAAGAAACTGCCGCAGTGGCTTATTCCGGCTGGATGCGCAACGGCAATGGCTCTCACCTTCATCCCGTGGAAGGACAGCGGCGCCCACCCCTCCATGGTGGTAGCACAGGTGCGGGCATGGCGCACCGAGCATAGCGCCGTGGTGATCCAGCCTGCATGGTACGACCTCACCTATGCTTGGGCCTTGGATCCGCAACTCTTCCGGGGTGCCGCACCGTTGGACCTCGCCCTGACCGAGAAGAGCATATTCCCCGTTCTTGGCGATCAGGCTCCGGTACTGGATACCGGCATCACCACCGTGGTGCACATCGATGCATGGGCAGCCCTCACCGATCCCCGGTTGTCCGTCTTGAACAGCCTGCGTGGGCGTTACACGCTTATCGATTCAATGGAGGCCGATCGGAAAGTGTGGGTGCGATGTTTCCAGAGAAAATAAGGCACATGCGGACCTGACACAACCATCAGGCACCCGTGCCGCTGCTTTCGGCGTCATGGACGTGACCGTCCATCGGCTGGAACCCCGAATGGTCGTTCCGAGGACAGTACAAGCGGACCTCGACCTGCTGGAGTACATTCGAACCGGAACCTGCACCATGAAACACATCCTCCTCTTGGCCTTGGCCGTTGCCTCCGTGCCCGCCTCTGCCCAAGTGCTGATCAACGAGGTGAGCGCATCCAATATGAATACCATCACCGACAGCTTCGGTGATAATGAGGACTGGGTGGAGCTGTACAACACCACTTCCGCGGCAGTTGACCTCAGCGGCTGGTACCTCAGCAACAAGGTGAGCAATCCCACCAAATGGCCCTTCCCCTCCGGCGCCTCCATTCCCCCGAACGGCATGCTGCTGGTCTATTGCAGCAAACGCAACACCGTGGCCGGCAGCGAATACCACACCAACTTCAAGCTCGACCAGACCGACCAGGACCATGTGGTGCTTTCCGATCCCGCAGCCACCATCATCGATGATGTGGCACTGACGCCACCTACCAAGACCGACAATAGCCGTGGCCGCACCACCGACGGCGCCGCCACTTGGTCGCTTTTCCTGAACCCGACCCCGGGAGCAAGCAACGCCGCACCATCACCGGAATACGCTTCACGACCGGCGGTCACGCCGACTGCCGGCTTCTTTTCGGGAACCACCGCTGTCACCATCACGACGACAGACCTCAACTCCACGATCCGCTTTACATCGAACGGCAGCGAGCCGGTGGCAAGTTCGCCTGCCTATACCGGCCCGATCGCGGTCAGCGCTACCACAGTGATCCGCGCAGCCTGCTTCAGCTCCACGCCAGGCGTGCCGCCCAGCTTTGTGGAGACCAACACCTACTTCATAAACGACGTACACACAACGGCCGTGCTCAGTATTGCCGGAGACCAGGTACTCGACCTGCTCAACGGCACCCAGAGCGAACCTTACGGTTCCTTGGAATATTTCGGGCCGGACCAACAGTTGCGCGACAAGGCCGTGGGCCAATTCAACAAACACGGCAATGATTCCTGGGCGTATGGCCAACGAGGCATCGACTTCGTCACCCGCGACCAAAGCGGCTACAACGATGCTATCCACTATCCCATCTTCCATTCCACACCCCGGGACAATTTCCAGCGGCTCATCATCAAGGCGGCCGCGAATGACAACTACCCCTTCGAGCCCGGCAGCGCGCACATCCGCGATGCCTACGTGCATAGCTTGGCGCAACAGGGCCATCTGAAGTTGGACACCCGCACGTATGAGCCGTGCATACTCTATGTGGACGGGCAATACTGGGGCGTGTATGAGATCCGCGAGAAGGTGGATGATCACGACTATACGAAGGAGTATTACGACCAGGATGAGTATGACCTGGAATACCTGAAGACCTGGGGAAGCACGTGGAGCGAATATGGAGGCCCACAGGCCCAGACCGACTGGGATGCCCTACGCAGCTATATCATGAGCAACAACATGGGCGACCCCACGGCCTTCGCCTATGTGGAAAGCCAATTCAGTTGGAAAAGCCTGGTGGATTATGCGGTGCTGAGCAGCTATACCGTCTGCACCGATTGGCTCAACTGGAACACCGAATGGTGGCGCGGCTCCAACCCCAACGGTGATCACAAGAAATGGGGATATGGGCTTTGGGACAACGACGCCGTCTTCGGCCACTATATCAACTACACCGGAGTGCCATCACAAGATCCGGATGCCGACCCTTGCAACGCGGAGGCACTCCCCGATCCCGGCGGACAAGGACACATTCCCATCCTCCTGAAACTGATGACGGAGAATCAGGAGGTACACGACTACTATGTGAACCGCTACATCGACCTGGGCAACACCACCTTCAGTTGCCAGAACATGATCCCCTTTCTTGACAGCTTGATCAATCTGATCACCCCCGAAATGCCGGGCCAGGTCGCACGCTGGGGCGGATCCATGGCGGAGTGGCAAGCGAACGTGCAGACCATGCGCGACTTCATCAATACGCGTTGCACCGACATCCAGCAGGGCCTCATCGATTGCTACCAATTGGACGGACCGTACAACGTGGTCTACAAGGTGGAACCGGACATGAGCGGCACCATCAAGATCAACTCCATCACGCCCGATGCCTATCCATTTGAAGGCATTTACTACGGCGGCATCACAACCACCTTGGAGGCGCAAGGCAACACCGGCTGGGTCTTCGACCATTGGGAAGCGCTGCATCACAGCATGGCCCCATCGATGTCCGATTCGTTGGCCACCCTCACCTTCACCACCACGGATACCATCATCGCGCACTTCAGGCCACCCACGCAATATCCTGTAGTGCTGCTCGTGGATCCGCCGGGTACCGCCAGCATCACATACAACGCGGACCTCTACAGCAGCTTTCCCACCACTTTGGACCGACCAGCCGAATCAGTGGACACGTTGACCGTGCATCCGGAGATGTATTATGACTTCCTCTACTGGGAGTTCAAATACAATACACCGAACCAGAACGACACCACGATGAAGACGATCCCGGTGACGATCTTCCAACCTGACACCATCATCGCGCACCTTCAGGCCCAGGACTATGTCTACTACGTGGCGAATGCGTTCTCCCCCAATGGCGATGGCGTGAATGACACGTGGCGCCCGTGGAACAATGTGGTGGACCTCGACAAATACCAGCTCCGCGTGTTCGACCGCTGGGGTCACGAGGTCTTCAGCACCACCGACCCCTATAAGGAATGGGACGGCACCTGCGATGGAAAGCGGTTGCCCTTGGGCGTATATGCCTTCAAGGCCAATATGCTGGAGGCACTCACCCATGATGAGCACGAGGCCGTGGGCCATGTGACGATCGTCCCCTGATCCAAGGTCGACAACTATCTTCCGGTCCTGATCGGCCGTAGATGCGCAATTATCCTGTGCTCGTGTTCCTGTTAGCGGCCTGCGGCATCATCCGGTCCATCTCCAAGGTGACCAAGTGGAGCGATCGTCACACCGGCCCGCAGGTTGGGACCTTGGCCTTTCGCAACCCGTTCCGCAGCACATGAGATCCGCAGCACTGTTGCTTGCACCGCTGCTTGCAGCCTGCGGCAGCGCTCCGCAACAAGTGGCCGTAATGGACAAAGACGGTCTGCTGCGAGCGGAAGTCTCCCGCGTGGATGGCCTGAAGGACGGGCCCGTGCGCTTCCTGGATGCGGATGGCTCCCTGCGTACCTCGGGCAGCTACAGGAATGATCGTCGGCATGGCGTATGGACCACCATGGACCCCAAAGGCGATACGCTTTCCATCCTTCAGTTCGCTGATGGCCGCAAGGATGGCGTACAGGTCTACTGGGCCAGCAACGGCAATCTTTTGCGCGTGGAGCGCTTTTCCGCCGGCCTGCCCAACGGCCCCCTCTACCGCTTCTTCCCTGACGGTACTCCACGCCAACTCACCTGGTATGAACGTGGCGAGATGCAAGGCCCATACATGGAATGGTACAAGAGCGACCGTGACCGCGTGGCGCTCATCCGCGGAACTCTTCTTCACGGCGTCCGCGACGGCCTTTGGTATTGGTCCTATCCCAATGGCCACCTACAGGCGGAGGGCGGGTATGCGAACGGCATCAAGGTGGGCACCTGGACCACCTGGGACACGGGTGGCAAGATGCTGAGCCGCGTGGAGAAGAACCGATAGACCGGTCCGGATCACGGCAAGACCTTCCCCGGATTCATGATGCCCTGCGGATCGAAGACCGTTTTGATGCCACGCATCAGTGCCAGTTGTGTGGCGTCGAAGGCGATGTCCATGTAAGGCCGCTGCACCAGCCCGATGCCATGCTCGCCGCTGAGCGTGCCGCCCAATGAAACCGTGAATTCGAAGATCTCGCGGATGGCCTTGGGCAGTTCATCCCGCCACGCATCATCCGCCATGTCGCCCTTGATGATGTTCACGTGCAGGTTGCCATCCCCTGCATGGCCGTAACACACGCTCTTGAATCCATAGCGGGCGCCTGTTTCCTTCACCTTGGCGAGCAGTTTCGCCAGATCGTGGCGAGGCACCACCGTATCCTCTTCCTTGTAGACGCTGTTGCTCTTCACGGCCTCTCCCACCCGGCGGCGCATCATCCACAACGCATCCTTCTCCGCCGAGGTCTCCGCGAAGAGCACGTCCTGACAATCGAACTGTTCCATCACGCCAAGGATGGTCTCACAGTCGCGCATTAGCACATCACCGTGGTTGCCGTCCACCTCGATCAGCAGGTGGGCGCGGGTATCGTCCGCGATAGTGAGCGACACGCCCTCCACGAAACGCAATGTCCAATCGATGGCGTCGCGCTCCATGAATTCCATGGCACTGGGCACGATACCCGCGCGGAACACCGCAGCCACGGCCTCGCAGGCCTTCTGCTCGTCGCGGAAGGGCACCAGCATCAGGCGCGTCTCCTTTGGTAGGGGGATCAATTTCAGCACCGCCTTGGTGATGATGCCTAGCGTGCCTTCGCTGCCCACCACCAACCGTGTGAGGTCGTAGCCCGTGGCGTTCTTCAATGTGTTGGCTCCGGTCCAGATCACATCACCGTTCGCCAGCACAACCTCCAGATTCAGCACATGGTCACGCGTTACCCCGTACTTCACTGCGCGCGGCCCGCCCGCATTCTCGGCGAGGTTGCCACCGATGCTGCAACTGCCGCGGCTGCTGGGGTCCGGCGGATAGTAGAGGCCCTTGGCCGCCACAGCTTCCTGCAACACCTGTGTGATGAGACCCGGCTCCACCGTGACCTGCAGGTTCTTCTCATCGATGCCCACGATGGCGTTCATCCGGTCCATGGCCAGACCTACGCCGCCACGCACGCTCAAGGCGCCACCGCTGAGACCAGTGCGCGAGCCGATGGGCGTGATGGGGATGCCATGCACCGAGCAGAGCCGCATCACTTGCGACACCTGTGCTGTGTTCCGCGGGCGCACCACCACCTGCGGCGGATAGCTAAGGTCCTCCGTCTCATCATGCCCGTAGTGCCTGCGCTGCTCCTCGCCCGCCAGCACATCGCCAGCCTGCAGGAGGCCCTCCAACGCGGTGATGAAGCCTTCCGGCAAGGGCGGTGGGAGGTGCGGATCGTGGTCGTGCATGGGGCGAAGTTCGCTAGACCCGATGGATCTTTCATCGTCCGGAACCGAAGCTCTCGATCGACCATAGTTCCGAACACACCCAACCTCCGGCACCGATCCACCGTGTTTCCTTGGAATGCGCACGAGGTACATTGTGCCCGCGCACTGTCTTTACCACATTACTGCCGCATGCCCTTCACCACCGCCCTGCACAAGTTTTCATTGGCCCTTCCCATCGGTGCTTCCGGCGTGCCGGAGCAGGACCGTCGGGAGCTGCGCCTCGCCCTCGCGCTGATATTCGCCTATCTGGTGGCCAGCATCACCTATGGTCTTATCGCCAAGGCCCCGTGGGACGATGACTGCGTGGTGCGCTACTTCAACACCATCCGCGCATGGCACGATCCCAGCCAGTTCTTCAGTCTCTGGAACCGCCCGCTCTTCGTTCTCCTATTCGCGCCCGCGGCCCAATTGGGCCAAACGGCGATGATGCTGCAGATGACCGTTATCAGTGCGGCCAGCGGCTGGGCGCTCTTTCTGGCGCTGCGCCACGTAGGCACGCCTCGCGCATGGATGGTGCTGCCCCTCTTCTTCTTCCAGAACTACTATTTCTCCATCTCACGGGACAACCTCACCGAGCCCCTCGCCGTGGCCATCATCTGCTTCGGGCTCTATGCGCTCGTCACCCGCCGCTGGCTGCTCTTCGCCTTCCTGGGCGGTCTGTTGCCCTTGGCCCGTCTGGAGATCTCCGTGGTGCTTCCATTGTGGGCGCTGGTCCTGCTGTGGGAGAAGCAATGGAAGGCCATCATCCTGTTGGGCGTGCCCACGCTGGTGCTGATGGTGGGCGGCTGGCTGATACGTGACCACGGCGGCCTGCTTTGGCTGGTGAATGAGACCGTAGGTGCCGGCAACGATACCAACCGCTATGGGCACCGCGACCTGTGGCACTATTTCCTGCGCTTCGGATTCGTCACCGGCCCTGTGGTCTTCCTCTTCTTCTTCACCGGCCTCGCTGAGCGCCTTGCACGCTGGCGAGTGGACCTCTTCATCATCGCTCAGTTGCTCTTGATATTCACGCTCTATGTGCTTTTCTCGTGGAAGCTGAACATGGGCAATGCCGCGGGCTTCCTGCGCAACCTCATCCCGCTCACCCCCTTCATCGCCGTGCTGGCACTGGATGGTTTCAACGCATGGATGCGTGCACTGGCGCCCGTGGAGAATAACGCCGCGATCATACCGGTATCCGTGGAAGCCCCCCCCGGCAAGCACCGCAAAGGCCGCGCGGCGCAGCATGCTCCCTCCCGGTCCAAACAGGAGAAGGCACATGAAAAAGAGAAGGTGCGCCACCGCTGGCTCACGTTGCGCGTCGTGCTCTTCTCGCTCCTTGCCCTATGGATCTCACATCACTTCTACTCCTGGATGTTGCGGTCCCACCAGACCATCGAAACGCGTCCGGACCATGAGCCGGAGATCGTGACCGCAGCGGTGGTGGCGGCCCTGCTCGGTCTACTGCTCCTTTCGCGCCGGCTCACGTTGCCACGCTGGTGCTTCGGCTGCTTCCAGGTTGCAATCATAGCCACGGCCATTGCAAGCACGTTGCTTTCTGAAACGCCGGACTCGCACCTGAACCCTGAGCGGGAAACACTCAACGAGATCTCCACCCTGTTCCGTGACGGCAAGATGCAGGACGCACCGCTCTATGTGAACCACATCTGGTTCTTCTGGCCGCATGATCTTGGCTATCCTGCGGATCGTTACCGCACCCTCACCAAGGCAGCGGTCGCAGCGGCACCGGCACACTCCCGGTTCATTTGGGAGAACCACTACTCCAACCGCTTGGCAGGCGATGTGCAACTGCTCGACATGAAGCAACGCAAGGACCTGGTGGAGCTTTGTACCGCGAAGAGCCGCGACAACCGCTTCGAGTTGGTGCTCTTCCAGAAGATGGACACCGCACTGCATGACGGTCCAGCGCTCGCCGATGCCTTCATCATCAGCCATCCGGACCTGCCATATGCCTATATCACCCGGGCCACACGCGAGAGTGACACGAAGGAGCATGAAAAGGCCATCGCCGATGTCCAGCACCTTCTTGCATTGGACAGCAGCTACAACTACGCCCGCCTGGTAGCGGGCATGGTCTACTTCAAGGCCGCTCGCTACGCCGAGGCCGAACGGAATTTCAAGGGCGCGATGGCCATGGACACCGTGTATACAAGCGTTGCGAACCAGAGTATCGGGCTTTGCAGGATGAAGCAGGGTGATGAGAAGGGGGCAATCCCATGGTTCAACGCCGCGCTCGCGAAGGATCCCAAGTCCTTGCCCGCACAGGGCAACATAGCGCTTTGCTACTATAACTTGAAGGACTATAAGAGCGCGATGACCGCCTATGCCGCAGTGCAGAAATTAAATGCCAGGGAGAAGAGCGCCTACGTGGGCCAAGGCAACTGCTACTATAACCTGAAGAACTACAATGAGGCGCTGACGGAATATGACAACGGGCTGAAGCTGGCACCCAGTGATGCCACGCTGATCAGGAACAAGGCGCTGGCACTGGTGCAACTGGGCCGGAAGCAGGAAGCCTGCGCGCAGTTCCAGTTGGCAGCGTCGCATGGCGATGCCGCTTCGTCGCAGATGCTCACAAACTATTGCAGGTGACCCCCTTTCACGGTTAGTGCGGGTCTTCAAGGCAAATCGACCAACACGCTTCGTTGGAATTCACCTAGTGAGCTATAAAAACGGCGGAATTTCGCCGGAACAGCAACGCGCCATCGCATTGTTTCTCCAACTGCCAAAAATGCGAGTGGCGCAGGGTGTCGCAAGCCGCATTGAAGTCAATTCGAGAAAGCGGATATGGATCCTCCTTCGTAGCGATCAGAATAAGATCCGCTTGCCTTGTGATGGGATAGGCATAGAGGCCAGCGCAACGCACGAGATGAGGCAGATAGGGTGTTGAGACCGATACGGCTGCATTGGACGGAATGTCCGCTATAAGTGCGCGAACCGCACGTGTATCATAGTCGCGTTCGTAATGCTCGACTTGGTAAAAGCGCTGCTTGGCGCGGTTCTCTATGAAAACGCTGGCATCCAGCACCCGCATTGTAACAACCACGGAGAGCAGCATGGCCACCATGGTAGCGGTCTTGGACCATCGCTGTTGGCGCACCAAGGGAGGCCAAGTGAAAATGGCGAGCGTGCAGAGCGGCGCGAATTCAACGGAGTACTGACCCAGTACGCCCCATTGCGCGGGACCCACATGCAGCAGCTTCTGCAGCAAGAGCGGCACGGCCATCAGGAGGATCCATGGACGCAGAAGTATGGCCCACCCTCCGGCGAGAAAGAGCAATACCAGCATCTCCACTTTCATCATTTGACCATTGGGCACTCCGCCACCATCAAGCATCAAGAGCAGGATCCCGAGAGGCTTCGCGGCGATCATTTTAAATGCATCCCAAGGTCCATTGCCCAACGAGGGATATTTCCAATTGCGATAGGTACCCGTGTCAGACAGTGCAGGCATTACAACACTGATCACCACCATACTCCAGACCAAGGCCACCGCGGCTTGCAGGAGCAGCACTTTGCGCAACTGCGGATCTTTTCGGTAATGCCAAGCGAAGCCCATGCTGACGGCACAAAGCCAGATCCCCATATTCTCCTTGGCCGCCAGCATGAAGAAAAGCAGCAGCCAGGTCACGCTCACCTTCCGCTTATGCAGCGCCAACCCGAACCATGGCAGTGCCATAGTGGCCACCACATTGCTATGGAAGTCCGAGGTGAGCGCACTGATGATGCCGAAGAAGGCGCAGAAGTGGACCAAGCCCAAAGTGGCCTTCAATGGGCTGGCACCAAGCACCAACAGCCATCGGTACATGCCCCAAGCTCCGAGCAATACCGCTACCCATTGCACCAGCAATAGGCTCCATTGGCCGAAGATCCAAGTGAGCGGTGCCCAGAGCATAAGGTGAAGGTCGAAATGGTCCGCGAGGAGCGACTGGTGGCTGCCGAGAAAAAGCATGCAATCTGCCATCCGCCCGTGGGCATAGGTGCATGCCGCATGAGTGTATAGTCCAAGATCCAGCGCGTAAGTGCGAAAGAGCAGGTGATTGGGCACGAAGATGAGGCTGTACAACACGGCGAATACCGCCAACACAAAAAGCGGTCGTTGGTAATTCTGCCGGAAGACCGAAGCGCGATGCATCCGAACAAGTATAGGTAATGCCGTATATGTGGATCACTGATGGCCATGCCCATATCATCCGGAAAATGCAGCGATCACATCGATGCCCGTACTTTGTGTTCGTCCTCTTCGTCTACATGATGCTCCAGCGGCCGACCCTTCAATTTCTCCTCCACGCTTGGTGCCCAGCGGTGGTGGTCCTGTGCCTGTTCAACACGGGCTGCACCTATCACGCGCTGACGCCCACAGATGGCCCCACCCTGCCCTGCGATACGTCGGGTACTCCCACATGGTCCGGCACCATCGTGCCGATCATGCAACAGCACTGCGCCTTGTCCGGCTGCCATGTGCCCGGCGGGCAAGGCACCGGTGACTACACCACGTGGGCAGGGCTGCACGCCAAGGTGGTGGATGGCACGCTGATCCCCTCCATTGAATGGGCACCCAACGCCATCGCGATGCCGCCCGATGCGCCGAAGCTCTCGGATTGCGATATCGCCATCATCACGCGCTGGGTGAATGCCGGCGCACCGAACAATTGAAACAATGCGGAAACGGACCATCCTTCTGATCCTATTGCTGCTGGCGGTCGTGGTCGGTGGACTCATCTATCGGTCCTCACAAGCACCACCGGCTTCCGCAGCGGGCCGGACCGCGGACCTGAGTGTGGCAGCGACCGACCTCTTCGCGGAATTCCGGAAGGACGAAATGGAAGCTGGCAAACGGTACAACGACAAATTGGTGGAAGTGAGTGGCATCGTGCGCTCGGTCAGCACAGGCAGGAATGGCAAGGAAGTGCTGCTTGAGACCGGGGATCCCATGGGCGCCGTGGTCTGCGACTTCGCCGTCAATGAAAAGCCCGGCCTTTCAGCAGGAGATGCAGCCAGCATCCAAGGCTACTGTGCCGGATACAACATGGACGTGCTGCTTCAGCGCTGCAGCATCGCACATTGACACAGCGTTGATCAAGGAACTTCACACATGAGAAGCAACCGCCACGCCCTGAACACGGCGTTATTCCTCCTCCCCCTCGTGCTGGCCGCACAGGACAAGTGGGGTTCGCGCGATGGGGAGATCACCTTCTTCTCCAGCACACCCATGGAGGACATCACCGCGGTGAACCCGAAGGTCGCCAGCGTCTTCGTCCCTTCCACCGGGGCGATCGAGTTCTCCGCGCTGGTAAAGGCGTTTGAATTCCGGAAGGCCATGATGCAGGAGCATTTCAACGAGGACTACATGGAGAGCGACCAATTCCCGAAGGCGACATTTAAGGGGAAGGTGATCGCGAAGTCTGGCGACGACCTCACCCGTCCCGGAGCACATGCTGTGTCCGTGGAGGGGGACCTCACGATGCATGGGGTAACGCAGCACATCACGGTTCCGGCCACAATGACCACCGCCGCGGATGGCGGTATCCAAGCGGTATGCGACTTCAAAGTGAAGCCCGCGGACCATGGCATCAAGGTGCCCAGCGTGGTACGGGAGAAGATCGCGGAGAGCTTGGACGTGAAAGTGAAGATCGGCTACACCAAATTGTGACCGGTCCTGCTTCACACATGAAACTGACCACGCACGGACTTTTTCGATCGAGCCTTGCCTTTGCGCTGGCCGCTTCAACACTGATCTCCCATGCACAGGACGACCTGCTGCAAGTGCTCGGGCCGGACACCCCGACCGTGCAGTACACCAGCGCTAGTTTCAAGTCCACGCGCGTGATCAACGGCCAGAGCTTGGAGAACTTGCCGCAGGGTGTGCTCGACTTCCGCATCAGCCATCGCTTTGGCTACCTGAATTCGGGCATTAACGAGTTCTATGGCCTCGACCAGGCCTCCTTCCGGCTGGGCTTCGATTACGGCCTCACGGACCGGCTGATGATCGGTATCGGTCGCAGCACCTACCAGAAAACCGTGGATGGATTGATCAAATACAAGTTGCTCCGGCAATGCGACCAAGGCTGCGGCATGCCGGTAACGATGAACATTGTGGCAGCTACATCAGTGACCACATTGACCCAGGAGCAGGTCCCGTGGTTCGCAGACAGCGCGGCGGACGACTTCTCAAACAGGTTGGCCTATTCCTTCCAAGTGGTGGTGGGGCGAAAGTTCAGCGAGGGACTGACCGTCGAGCTCACACCCGGTGTGGTACACCGGAACCTAGTAGCCACACCGGAGGCGCAGAATGACCTGTATAACCTAGGGCTTGCGGGCCGCGTGAAAGTGAGCAAACGGATCGCCCTGACCGGAGAGTACTTCTATGTCCTGCCCGACCAAGGATACCGTGAGCCCTTCCACAATTCGCTGGCCTTGGGGGTTGACATCCAGACCGGAGGTCACGTGTTCCAACTGCAAGTGACCAACAGCACCGGCATGTTCGAGCGGGCGTATATCACGGAGACGACAGGAGACTTCTTCAACGGTGACATCCACTTCGGATTCAACATCTCCCGCGTCTTCACGATCTATGACCCCAAGGCCAAAGCCCGGAAGAAAGAACAGGAGAACGCGAAGTGAGACCCGACCGGACCACGGACGTGACGATCCGGCCCGGTCAGCACTGAAAATCCCAGTATGACCTAGTGGCCGTGGGCCTTCGCCTTATCGGCGGCATTCGCGCCGTCAACCAGGATGTAGCCCGTGAAGATCAGGATGAGCAACGCGACAAAGCTGATGAGTCCCTTCACATTGCTCACCTCCTCGGTGCTCAGCAACGATGCTTGGAAAGGGATCAGGAAAGCAGCCAACCAGCAGATGTAACCGAGGACCTTGTTCTTGTTCATGGTGCGTGCTTATAGCTTCGGCAAAGTAAGCGGGATGTTCGGAACTGAAGATCGCGGTCACTTGCGCTGCCCCATGGGCACATAATCGCGCACCGTTGCACCGGTGTAGATCTGGCGCGGACGGCTGATGGGCTCCTTGTTCTCCACCATCTCTTTCCACTGGGCGATCCAGCCGGGCAGTCGGCCCATGGCGAACATCACCGTGAACATGCGCGTGGGGATGCCGATGGCGCGGTAAATAATGCCGCTGTAGAAGTCCACGTTCGGATAAAGCTTGCGCTCGATGAAATAATCGTCCTTCAAGGCGATCTCCTCCAGTTGGCGGGCAATGTCCAGCACGGGATCCTTCACGCCCATCTTGTTCAAGAGCTCGTCGCAGCTCTTTTTGATGATCTGGGCGCGGGGATCGAAGTTCTTGTATACGCGGTGCCCGAAGCCGAAGAGACGGAAGGCGTCGTCCTTGTCCTTGGCCTTGTCCACCCATTTCTGGATGTCGCCACCGTCGTTGCGGATGGTCTCGAGCATTTCGATCACCTCTTGGTTGGCGCCGCCATGCAACGGTCCCCAGAGAGCGGCGATGCCCGCTGAGACAGCGCTGTAGAGATTCGCTTGCGAACTGCCCACCATGCGCACGGTGCTGGCGCTGCAGTTCTGTTCGTGGTCCGCATGCAGGATCAGCAGCTTGTTCAGCGCATCCACCACCACCGGATCGGCTTCGTAGTCCTCGGTGGGCAGGCCGTACATCATGTGGAGGAAGTTCTCCACGTAGCCCAGCTTGTTGTCCGGGTACATGTAGGGATGCCCCAGGTTGTTCTTGTAACTGATGGCGGCGAGCGTGGGCATCTTCGCGATGAGGCGGTAGATGGTGCGCTCCACGTCCTTGCTGGGGCGGTTGGGCGATTGACTCTTCGGGTAGAAGGTGCTCAGCGAATTGATCATCGCCGAGAGGATGCCCATGGGGTGCGCATTGCTGGGGAAGAACTGGAAGCCTTGCTTCATGTCCTCATGCACCAGCGAGTGATAGCGGATGTTGCCTTCAAAGTCCGCCAGCTGCTTGGCGTTGGGCAGCTCTCCATTGAGGATCAAATAGGAGACCTCCAGGAAGGAGGCCTTCTCTGCCAGCTGTTCAATGGGATAGCCGCGGTAACGCAGGATGCCCTTCTCTCCGTCGAGGAAGGTGATCGCACTGGTGGTGGCACCTGTGTTCTTATAGCCGAAGTCCAAGGTGATATGGCCGGTCTCCGCACGCAGCTTACTGATGTCGATCGCCTTCTCCCCCTCGCTGCCGGTAACCACCGGGAATTCATAGGTCTTGCCCTCCAAAATGATCTTAGCGGTCTCGCTCATCTGTCGCTTGTGAAGATTTTTCGCCTGAAAATCGGAACGTCGCGAAATTAACGCTCGCCGCCGCTCCCTGTTCGTTGTCAGCGAGATTTAGCGACAACGGGCGGACAACGGCATGATCGACGCTGGTCCTGCGGCGTGAAATGCGAAAGGGCCGCCTCCTGAGAGACGGCCCTTTGCAAGGAAAAGGATCGGCTTACTTGGCGGTCGGCGCCATCGGGCTGGTCTGCTTCACCGGGGACGTGGGAGCAGCATTGGCCGAGGCCTTCACTTCACCCTTGATGCGCACCACTTTCGAGGGGGCGTTCACGGCGTTGCTGGTGATGGTGACGGACTTGTTGATCGGGCCTGGGCGGTTGCTGTCGTACTTCACGGTGATGACGGAGGTCTTACCGGGTGCGATGGGCGCCGTCGAGCAGGTCGGCACGGTGCAGCCGCAGCTACCCTTGCAGTTGCTGATGATCAACGGCTGGTCGCCGGTGTTGGTCACCTTGAATTCGCAGGTACCGTTAGCACCTTGGTCGATGGTGCCGTAGTCATGCACTTCCTGGTCCATGGTGATCATGGGGCCGCTGCCACCTACGGGCTTGGCATTGTCCTGGGCAAAGGCGCCGAGTACGAGGGCGCTCAGGCCGAGGGTAGCGATGAACTTCTTCATGTTCTTTTGTTTGGGGTTTGTTCCTGTGTAACGATGCAAAAGTCGAACGTGGTTGCAGGACCCGGAGGACATTAACCAAAGATTAACAGCATCACGCGCACTGCTTTCCACGCGGATATACACGCAACTTTGGTGCCATGCCAGCGAGACAGGGAGTGTGGGGTACGGTGCTGGAATCCTTGCGCGGAGGTGACCGCGACTTCACCGCGATGGACCTGCGGCGCGCCATCATCCTGCTCAGTATTCCCATGGTACTGGAGATGGCCATGGAGTCGCTCTTCGCCTTGGTGGACGTGTTCTTCGTGGGCCGTATCGGCGTGGATGCCGTGGCCACCGTGGGCCTCACCGAAGGGGTGATGACGCTGATCTACAGTATCGCTTGGGGCTTGGGGGCGGGAATAACAGCCGTGGTGGCGCGCCGGATCGGTGAGAAGGACCGCGATGGTGCGGACATCTCCGCGGTGCAAGGGATCCTGATCGCGCTCGTGGCCGGCCTGTGCATCGCCGTGCCGGGCATCCTGTTCGCACCGCGGATCCTCGCGCTGATGGGCGCATCGCCACGTGTGTTGGCATCGGGCGCATCATTCACTCGGATCATGCTGGGCAGCAACGTGGTGATCCTCCTCCTCTTCAGCATCAACGCCATCTTTCGCGGAGCGGGCAATGCAGCGCTCGCCATGCGTTCGTTGTGGCTGGCCAACATCATCAACATCGTGTTGGACCCGCTGTTGATCTTCGGCTGGGGACCTGTGCCGGCCATGGGAGTAACGGGTGCTGCGGTGGCCACCACCATCGGTCGCAGTTGCGGCGTGCTCTATCAATGCTATCACCTCTTCGACGGCCGCGGCCGCGTGATGATCGCCCGTCGGCACCTACAAGTGGCATGGCCCATCCTGAAGAATATCGTGCGTGTGTCGGCCGGAGCATCGGCGCAATTCCTGATCGCCTCGGCCAGTTGGGTCTTCCTCGTGCGCATCGTAGCCTCCTTCGGCAGTGACGCCGTGGCGGGCTACACCTTCGCCGTGCGCGTGGTGATCTTCGCGATGCTGCCCGCGTGGGGCATTGCGAACGCGGCGTCCACGCTGGTTGGCCAGAACCTCGGGGCCGCGGAGCCTGAGCGCGCAGCGGCCAGTGCGTGGCTCTGCGGACATTGGAACGCCGCCTATATGGGCACAATGGCCGTGATCTTTCTCATCGGTGCGCCGTGGGTGATGCAGGTCTTCACGACCAATGCGGACGTTGCCTTGATCGGCGTGCACGCCTTGCGCATCGTGTGCTTGGGCTACTGCTTCTATGCATATGGTATGGTGCTGGCCCAGGCGTTCAACGGCGCGGGCGATTCGCTGACGCCGGTATGGCTGAATATCGTGTGCTTTTGGATGGTGGAGATCCCATCCGCATGGTGGCTGGCGCACGCACTGAATGGGCCTGAAGGCGTCTTTATCGCGATCGCCTTCAGCGAAAGCCTGCTGGCATTGCTCTGCGCGATCTTCTTCCAGCGTGGGAAGTGGAAGCTCGCGCAAGTGTGAACAACGAAGGGCATGCTACCGACCGAAACTACCGACCCGTGATAGGGAATAAGCGATAGGTGACGCTCGGACTCAGGACTCAGGCTCCCGACCAATGGACTCGCGACTGCTCACTATTGCCACTTCCTTCTGTTACTGCACACTGCCTCCTGACAATTTCGGCCTCCCCTGCGCGTACCACTGAAGCAGCGTATCGATGACCTGTTCGACCTTATCGCTGTCCGCCCAGGTCTCGCGGAACACGAGCTTCCCGTCCGCATCAACTACATAGGCACCATTGGGCACACGGCCGTATAGCGTGAATACCGCGTCGTCCACGCCATCCAGAACAACAGGTAACGTGGTGAGCGCAGCGAATTCGACGGCATAGGCGGTCTTCACCTCCACGGTCTTCGGTGCGGGATAGCTATGGAACTCCCTCTTGTCACCAGGATGCAACTCACGGCCATAGATCACGAAGATGTCCACCTGTGAGGTATCATACTTCGCACGGAGCTTCTCCCAAAAAGGCAACTGCGCCCGGGCCAGCGGATTGCTGATGCTGCCGAACATGAACACGCGCACCTTTCCCTTACCGGCGGTCAACACGTGGCTCGCACTGTCACCAACAACTGGCAAGGTAAAGGGATGTGTGACCGGCTGCATGTTGCCACCTTCGCTATAAGTGCGGATGTCCGCGATGGTGGCCTTCATCATCTTGTTGAAATTCATGCGCCAGACGTTCACCTGCTTGCGCATGGCCTTGAGTTCCTGTTTGGAATAGCCATCGAGGTAGAAATCCAGGTCGTCGTGGAAGCGGATGCCTCCATCCACGCGATATGGCGCAGGGTCCCAGTTCCGCACTTGCGCGGTCGCAGGAGTTGCGAGAAGCAACAGGAGGTACAGCAGCTTCCTCATGGGGCAGCCAAATGTAGCCGTGCCTTCCGCCATACACACGATCGCTCAACAAGAAGGAACGGTGCGACTACTTGGCCGTACGACTACTCTTGAAGCTCTTCTGGAAGTCCGGGAATTCCTGCTTCAGGTAGCTGCCGTCACCGATGAAGACCAGGATGGGCTCGATCTGCTCCGGCGTCATATAGCCCTGCACCGGCGCGAGCACCTTGCCGTCCTTATCCATGTACACCAATGTCGGATAGGCGATGCGGCCGTTCACCGGTGCGATCTGCATGGTGAGTTGATGGGTGCCGTTACGCTGGCCCTTCAGGTCGGGCTTGTAAGAGGGGTTGGTGTAGGTCTGGCCGTTGTAGACGACGGTATCGGAACCTTCCGCATCGAAGTCCACCGGATGGAAATGCGAGTTGATGTAATCCGCGGTCTGCTGGTCCATGAAGGTAATCGAGCCAAGCATCCGGCAGGGGCCGCACCACGAGGTATGCACGTCGATCAGCAGCGGCTTGCCATCCTTCTTCGCCGCCTTCTGCGCGGTCTCCAGATCGGTCCACTTGATCTTCTGGGCAGCGGGTTCTTGTGCGAACAGGGTCAACGGGACCAGACAGAGGGCGAGGATGAAGTTGCGCATGAGCGTTTGTGTCGGAGCGGTCCTACGAAGTTCGTGCCGTGAAAGGTGAGCGCAACTCAATGCACGCCCTTCATCAGCTTGCGCACGCCAGGAGAGATCACGATCAGCACGATCCCGAGGATCAGCGCGATGATCGCCAATTGGTGGTATCCGTTCGTGTAGGAGACAAGCTTGGTCAGGTTCGATGCATTCGGATCCGCGGTGCTCATGCCTGCACCCAAGAGACCCGCTACGTACTGGCCGTATGCGCTTGCCAAGAACCACATGCCCATCATCAAGCCTTGGATAGGCTGTGGCGAGAGCTTGGTCATCAGCGAAAGACCGATAGGCGACAGACTCAATTCACCGAACGTGATGATGAAGTAGCCCAAGGTGAAGACATCCAAGGAGGTCATGCCGTCAGCATCGGCGAAGAAGATGGTGGCATAGAACCCATAGAAAGCACCGGCCAAAAGGAGGAAGCCAAGGCCGAACTTGACGACTGAATTGGGCTCCAATTTCCGCTTGCTCAGCCACAGCCAAAGCAGGCCCATCAGCGGTGCGAAAATGATGACGAAGACCGAGTTCGCGCTGTTGTTAACGATGTTCGGGTCCATGGGAATGAAACCGAACAGCGTGTGATGGACGTTGTTCAACGCGAAGATGCTGAGCGAGCCGCCGGCCTGCTCGAAGAAGGCCCAGAACAGGATGGAGAAGATGACGAAGACCAAGGCGGCGAGCAACCGCTTGTTCTCCTTCGTGTTGAATTTGCGCATCTCCCATCCGAGGTAGACCAAGGTGGCCGGGCCGATGATGTACATGAACAGGTCCGTGTAGTGCGTGTTGGTGACCAGTTTCAAGATGAAGGGTATCGCGATGAGCGAGCCGATATACACCGCGATCTCATAGAACCGGCGCTTCTTCTTCGGCATATCCGGATGCAACGGTGAAAGGCCGATGGTGCCGAGGCTCTTCCGGGTGAATGCGAAGTTGATGAGGCTGATCGCCATCACGATACTCACCAGCCCGAAGGCGAGCGGCCAGCTGTGATACTTGCCAACCCAGATCATCAGGATGCCGCCCAGCAGCGCGCCGAGGTTGATCGCGGAGTAAAAAAGGCTGAACCCGGCGTCCCGGCGCACGTCGCCCTCATGGTACAACTGGCCCACCATGGTGCTGATGTTCGGCTTGAAGAAGCCGGTGCCGATGATGAAGAAACAGGTACCGATGTAGAAGAGGCTATGGGGCGAAAGGGCGATCACCAGGCCACCAGCGATCATCAGGATGGCCCCCCAGAACAGGGACTTCTGGAAGCCGAGGATCTTGTCCGCGAACACTCCACCGATGAACGTGAAGGCATAGACGAAGGCCTGGATCGCGCCATACTGCAGGTTGGCGGTCTTATCCCCCAGACCCAACTGCGTGACCATGAACACGGTGAGCATCCCGCGCATGCCGTAGAAACAGAACCGTTCCCACATTTCGCTGCCCGCAAGGTGCAAGAGCTGTTTCGGGTATTTCCCTTTGAAATCGCGGATCTCCTGAACGGTGTACATGTGGGGGGTCGGTTGCGGATTAGGCGGGAATGGAGAAACCGTTAGGGGTTGACGTGTAGCGAGTTGGCGTGTTGCGCGTTTCCATGGTCCGTATTGCGGCCAAGCCCGACCAGTGGTAGCGGACAGATGTGAACCATCAGGTCAATTTACCCCGTGCATTCGCTTCTGCAACCAGCGATGGATCCCCAATAGGAGTATCGCAGCGCTACCGCTCAACACGATGAACACGATGAAGAAGTGGAAGAGGTTGTCGATGGTGAAGCCGAGGAACTTCGGGAAGACCGTTTCGGTCGTGGCCGGTGCTTCACCCGCACCGGGCGGGATCAGCGCGCTGAGCGTACCGGCCAGTTTATTGGCAGCCGCGTTCGCCAGGAACCAGGTGCCCATGAGAAGAGAAGAAAGGCGCAAAGGGGCCAACTTGCTCACCATGCTTAGGCCGATCGGAGAGAGGCAGAGTTCGCCCATCGTATGCAAGCCGTAGAGTGTGATCAACCACCACATGCTGATCTTGGCGGAGGGCGCAACACCATGCACGCCGAAAGCGATCACCACATAGCCCAAGGCCAGCAGCCCCAGTCCCATGGCCATTTTCAATGGGGAGGAAGGTTCAATTCCGCGCTTGCCAAGCCACGCCCACAACATGCTGAACAAGGGCGCGAGCATAATGATGAAGATAGGGTTCACGCTTTGGAAGTAGCTCGCCGGCATTTCCCATCCGCCAATGTGCCGCTCGGTCTGCTGGTCCGCGAAGAGTGTCAATGAGGCACCGGCCTGTTCGAAGCAGGACCAAAAGAAAATGACGAAGAAGGCCAGGATGAAGATCACGCTGATGCGTTGCTTCTCATGGTGGGTCAGGCTCTTGTCGCTGAAGATCACCAGCGGCATCGCTATCATGGCGCCATAGATCAAGTAGCCGATAACGTCCCAGTCCAACTGGAACCACGTCTTGAAATTCAACAGCACGAACATCAAAGCAACGGAACCGAGGACAGTGAGAATGGTCTTCAGGTCCATCTTCTGCTTGGGCATGCCGATCGGGCCGCCTTCGGAATCCACCAAATATTTTTTCTTCAGCAACTCGAAGGTCAGCGTGCCCATCACCATGCCGATGCTGGCGGCGAGGAAGCCCCACTTGAAATCGAATATGTCGCCGGTGTCACCGAGGCCTCCGCAGATCAAGGGAGAGAACAGCGCACCGAGGTTGATGCCCATATAGAAGATGGTGAAGGCACCGTCGATGCGGCGATCGTTCGCGGGATAGAGCTGGCCCACCATGGTGCTGATGTTCGGCTTGAAGAAACCATTGCCGATGATCAACAGCGTGAGGCCTGCCCACATGGCACTGATGGAAGCCGGGCTTTGCACTGCCGCAGTCACCAGGCTTCCGCTGAAGAAAAGCAGGAATTGCCCGATCGCCATAAGGATCCCACCGATAAGGATGCTGCGCCTGTTGCCCCAAAAACGGTCACTGATATAGCCGCCGAGCAACGGTGTCAGATAGACCAGGCCCGTGAAGCTTCCGTATACGTTGGAAGCATCCGCATTGCCCATGAAGAGGGCCTTGGTCATGAAGAGGATGAAGATGGCACGCATGCCGTAGTAGCTGAACCGCTCCCACATCTCGGTGAAGAAGAGCAGGTACAGCCCCTTGGGGTGCGAGGCGTTCGCGGTGGCCTCAAGGTGTTCCGGGGGTGGAGGTCTCATGGGGTCGTTTTGGCGTTGAAGGCGGGCAAGGTAGCGGAATGATGGATCCGCTGAAATGTGGAAAAAATGGCCGACGCAACATATTGGAGAGGACAGCAGCTCTTCCGTGTTGAAGCGGCAAATAGATCCATTCATCACGGACCGTTTTCAACTGTATATCCCAAGTTCCCTACTATTGCCAAAATCAATCACCCTCAATGAAGAAGCTGCTCGTTGTTTCCGTCTTTGCCTTTGCCACCCTTTCCAGCCATGCCCAAGTGAACGACAAGATCGGTGCGGAACCGGACGAGATCAAGGCAATGGCCAGAAAGACGTTGGTGGTGGAACTGCCGGAGGAAAATGCCAAGGTGATCGACTCCTTCTCCAAGAAGACCGCAGCGGCCGACGCTGCCGCATACCGCGCCTCGTTGGCCTCCTATCGCGAGCAGATCGAGCCCGCTATCCGCAAATACTGGCAGTACAATAAGAACATCGAATTCAAGACGACATCCGAGGTGGTAGCGCTCTTTGAAAAGAAAAGCACCAAGTATGTGGCCTTATTGAAGGTGGTGCTCGCCGATGGTGGGGGCGCCTATGGTTATACGTTCGGCCTTGGGGTACCTGCGATCGTACTCACACGCACGGATGGCGATTCCAAGGTGACGAAGAAGGGACAATTGGAATTGCGCAAATACGACTACCAGATGTACTTGGTGACCACTCCTGCAGAGGATGGTACGGAAAGCTATTCCGAAGCAGGCATGAAGTTCACGCTGACACAGGCCCAGAAACACATGGAGTGGATCGGAAAGAGCAGCAAGTCCAAGACCTACCATGACTATTGCAAGGAGATGGCCAAGAGCAACTGCTCGAAGCTGGCCAGCAAAGACCTCATGGTGGCTGATAATGGTCTTTACAAGAGCGTCGATAAAAGCGAAGCTGTGGAGAGCTACGGCAAGCCCATCGATTTCGCCCCTGCGGCCGATCTTGAAAAGGCCTATCTGGACGCGACTCCGGGCAAGGCCGTGCTGATCTCCTTGCCCATCGGAACCGTAGGGGGCAGCTTGCTCGTGGTGACGATCGTAAAATTGGCCTATATGAAGGTCGTGGTGGATACGGAGACCAATACGGTCCTGAACGCCATCGTGCCAGGAGTGGGCAAGAGTTACGTGGAGGGCGTGGCGAAGATGGACCTAAGGCAATTGGCGGATTGCAAGTAAGCCACGGGAGCGCTGATCAGAACGGGTTTCCAAGTCGGCTATATTTGCCGCCCGAAATGCGGGCAAGCTTCGCATTTTTCATGACCGAACGTACCGGAGAGGTGCCAGAGTGGTCGATCGGGTCTGTCTCGAAAACAGAAGTGCCCGCAAGGGTACCGGGGGTTCGAATCCCTCCCTCTCCGCCAACGCCGCCCGCGAAACGGGCGATGACGCAACCCCGGGGGATGCGGAGCTTGCTCTAAGCATCTTCCGGGGTTGTGGCATCAAAGGCCGCGAAGCGGACGTGGCATTGAAGCCTCCCACTCAGGAAGGCGCGCCTCGCGCAATCCCTCCCACCTTTCCTCCTTACCGCCTTCACTTCCATCCACCCCATTTCCACCAAAACCTCGTTCGGCCAAAACATACCTTGGCCCCATCATGCGTCACATCCAACTCCTCCCCCTCGCATTCATCGCCTGCATGGGCTGCGGCACTGCCACCGACCATAGTGCCGGTCAACGGTCGGCAACACCTTCCACCGACTCCAGCGACCAGGTCTTCATGCGCCTCGCGGACGAGTTCTTCGACAGCTACTACTTCCCCACCAACCCCACCACCGCCACTTACCAAGGCATCCACGACTATGACAGCAAGTTGGAGGACTACTCCCAAGCGGGCATTGATGCCAATGTGAAGGCCTTACAGGAATGGGAAGCCAAGGTGGCCGCCGTGGATTCCATCACACTCAGCGAACAAGTGCAAGGTGACCGCATGCTGGTGCTGAACAACATCCGCACGACGCTGCTGACCTTGCAGAGCATCAAGCCGTGGCAGAAGAATCCGGACAGCTATTCCAGCGGCATCACCAACAGCGCCTTTACGCTGATGGAGCGGAAGTTCGCCGCGCCGGATGTGCGCCTGAAGGACCTTATCGCCCGCGAACGCGCTATGCCCGGCGCGTTGGCTGATGCCCGCAAGAACCTGCAGAACCCGCCGAAGATCTTCACGCAGATCGCCATTGAACAACTGCCTGGGCTGATCCATTTCTTCCAGAACGACGTGCCCTCGGCCTTTACCGATGTGACAGATGCCGACATCAACAAGCAGTTCACCGCCAGCAACGACAGCGTGATCACCGCGCTACAGGATTACATGGCCTGGCTGAAGAAGGATGTGCTACCGAAGGCTGATGGCGATTTCAAGATCGGTGCTGACACTTACCGCAAGAAGCTCGAGTACGACGAGATGGTGACCACGCCGCTGGACCAGTTGATCGCGCTGGACACCGCCAACATGCACCACAACCAGCAATGGTTCGCGGAGGTGGCAAAGCAACTCGACCCGAAAAAGACACCGCGCGAGGTGCTGGCCGAACTATCCACCGACTGCCCCAAGCCGGACAGCCTGCTTTCCGTCTTCCGCGGCACCTTCGACCATCTGACCTCCTTCATCAAGGAGAAGAAGATCATCACCCTTCCCTCCGATGTACAGCCCATCCTGGAAGAGACGCCGCCCTTCATGCGCGCCGTCACTTTCGCTTCCATGGACACGCCCGGACCCTATGAGAAGAACGCCACCGAGGCCTACTTCAATGTAACACTGCCGGAGCACAGCTGGACCCCGCAGCACACGCGCGAATTCATGGCGCAGTTCAGTTATCCGGTGATCAGCAGCGTAGCGACACACGAGGCCTATCCCGGCCACTACGTCCAGTTCCTGTGGATGCACAAGCTGGACGACCGTGTACGCAAGCTGCTCGGATGCAGCACCAACGCCGAGGGCTGGGCGCATTACTGCGAGCAGATGATGTTGGACAAGGGGCTGCCCGAATACCTCTACCCCAACGACAAGCGCCAACAACTGCTGCTGCGTCTCGGACAACTTCAGGACGCCCTGCTGCGCAATGCGCGTTTCGTCGTCGGCATCAAGCTGCACACCGGTGAGATGACGATGGACCAGGCCATCTAGTACTTCGTGGACGAAGGCTATCAGAGCCGCGCCGTGGGCGAGGTGGAGACCAAGCGCGCCACTTCTGACCCCACCTACCTCTACTACACCTTGGGCAAGCTGGAGATCCTGCAACTGCGCAAGGACGTGGAAGCCAAGGAGGGCAAGGATTTCGACCTGATGACCTTCCACGACAACTTCATGCGGCAAGGCTTTGCGCCCATAGCCATCGTGCGCAAGGCGATGCTGAAGGATGATTCGCCGACGTTGTGAGGAATGCAGGCTCCTGAGCACACCTTCCGCCCACGAACTCATCCACACACGGACAAGGCTTAACCAAGACGGTTTGAAATCATGCGGAAAGGGATGATCAAGTACCCGACCTTCGCCGCATGAAAAAGCCCCTCTTCCCCGCCGGTGCCGCGAAGCCGCTGGCGCCCTACTCTCCCGCCATCGAAGCGAATGGCATGATCTTCCTCAGCGGCCAGATCGCCTTGGTGGGTGATAGCGGCGAACTCCGTATGGGCAGCATTGCCGAGGAGACCAAGCAGGTGATGGAGAACATCGGGCTGCTGCTCCGCGCCGCGGGACTGGACTTCAGCCATCTTGTGAAATGCACGATCTTCCTCAGCAGCATGGACCACTACGCAGCAGTGAACGAGGTCTATGGAGGCTACTTCACCGATGCGCCGCCCGCCCGTGAGGCCGTTGCCGTGAAAGGCCTGCCGCGCGGCGTGAATGTGGAGATCAGTGGGATCGCTTGCCGGTAGGTGGGTAGATAGAAGGGAAAAACCCCGGCTGCGACCCCTTTAGGGTCGGATCAACCCTTCTCAGATCAACATGCTTTGACCCCTTCGGGGTCGATCATGCACGAGACTTGCGGACTGACCCCGGAGGGGTCACAGCAGGTAGGAGGAAGTCATTGTGCGTTCGACCCTGAAGGGGTCGCAGCCGGAGTAGAATCGCCAATTTCCGGAACCCTGTCAACGCTGATCAGGCGGGTCAAACTGACAACGGAGAACTAACAATTGACAACTACCGCAGCACCTTCCGTTGCGCGAAGTAGAGGTAGCACCAGTTCAGCGCGATGACGAAGCCGAAGAGGTCCAAGGTCTTCGGCCCCGCGACCATGATGGGCAGCAGCATGCCGAGCAACTGTGCGGAGATGTAGATATGCAGGCCGTCCTGGTGACCGTTCCACATGCGCAATGTTCCGATGAAGCGCACAACCGTGCGCAAGGCGAAGATGCTCATGAGCGCAACCCCATGCAGGCGCATGATCTCCAGAAAGGGTAGCATGGCCTGCCGTTGCGCATGGCTCAAAAGGAAGGCAGGTATGCCATCCAGCACATGCGGCACCGCTTCCGCAGACATTGTGCGCATGATGAAGGCGGTGGGCAAGCCAATGAGGTAGAGCGGGAAGACCACGCCTTGGTTCACGAAGCTGAGCTGGCACAGGCCCATCAGCGATCTCGGCCGCTGCCAAGGTCCTTCGGTGATCGTCTCCATGCGTGGTTCCAAGCCGCGAAAGAACGACAAAGCCCCCGATCATCGCGGAGGCTTTGCGTGAATGATGGCAGACAACTCAATGCATGTACTTCAAATTCACTGCGTAGAGGATGATGAAGATGAGCGAGAAGAAGCCCACAACGCCCACGCTGGCCAACGCGAGCAGCCCGCCGCCCAGATAAATGATGGGTACCACAAGACCTGCGATCGTGGCCAGCAAGTAGAGCCAGAAGCCGCTTTTTTTCAAGTTCCACATCTGCCACACCGCGAACAGGCTGATGAGCGAAAGGATGATGTCCGCAATTCCTATGGGCTTGTGGTTATCGATCCCCTTCACCCCGATATCGTGAGCTGATTCCATCATGCGTGTAGTGACCTCGTTCGCATTGTCACCCAACTTGGTCATTTGTTCGGATATGGATTGCTCCAACTTCGCTCTTTCAGCGACAGGATCCATGGTCAAATTCTTGATCCCACTATATAAGCCCCAAGCCCCAACGATGAAGCTGATGATGCAGATCACGGTGAGCAGTGTGGGTCGGGCGGGGGGGGCGCCCAGGGTGGCAGTAGTCGTGTCGTTCATCGTTTGGTTTTTGTGCAACGAAACTATCGTTTGACCGCACTTGAATAGATCCCGGGGCAAATGATCTTCGACATCGGCCTGTTAGGACCGGCGGACGATCCAGCGAGACGGCCCTTCCATATTGGCGGACGATGGCACTGCCATTTCGCCTTCGGGCCACAAATGTGCTAACCTTGTCATGTTGGTGCGCTGCACCATCCGTGGAGCCGGCACCACGCATCAAACGGGGCGGAACCGAAAAGCCAAATGAGTAGGACACCACCTAAATACGATATCAATGGATTGGTACATGAAGGTGATCAGGAACTACACGGGTTTCGCAGGGCGCGCCCGCCGGAAGGAATTCTGGATGTTCTCGCTGTTCAATTTGATCTTCGCCATCGTCGCAATGATCCTTGACCGAATGCTGGGGTTGACGATCCATCCCATGCCTTACGGAGCGATATATATCATCTATGGACTCGCGGTCTTAGTTCCCGCCTTGGCCGTTGCGGTGCGGCGGCTGCACGATGTGGGCAAGAGCGGCTGGTTCCTACTCATTGCCCTCATCCCCCTCGTCGGTGCGATCTGGTTGTTAGTGCTCGACATCACCGACGGAAACCGTGGCCCGAACGAATACGGCCCCGACCCGAAAGAAGTGGTCCCTGTTGTTTGAACGCTACCCGCTTTTTCCGGAAGGCCGTTTGCCCGTTGGCAGGCGGCCTTCTTCATTTTTCACCGGTGTTCCGCACATCGGCCACCACCGAAGGAAGAGGATGGGTAGTTTTGCGGCCCTTACTTCCGTCCAAACCTCCATCAGCATACTCCCATCCGAATGAGCTACGACGTCATTGTTCTCGGCAGCGGCCCCGGCGGCTATGTGGCCGCTATCCGCGCCAGCCAATTGGGCCTCAAGACGGCCATTGTCGAAAAAGAATCCCTTGGTGGCATCTGCCTCAACTGGGGCTGCATTCCCACCAAGGCGCTGCTCAAGAGCGCCAACGTTTTCGAATACATCAACCACGCGAAGGACTACGGCATCACCGTGGGCGCGCCTACCGCGGATTTCAAGGGCATCGTGCAGCGCAGCCGCGACGTGGCCCAGGGCATGAGCAACGGCGTGCAGTTCCTCATGAAGAAGAACAAGATCGATGTGATCATGGGCACCGGCGTGCTCCAGCCCGGCAAGAAGATCGAGGTCACCGGCGCGGACGGCAAGAAGCAGGTGGTGGAAGCGAAGCACATCATCATCGCCAGCGGCGCCCGCAGCCGGGTGCTGCCGAACCTGCCGCAGGACGGCAAGAAGATCATCGGCTACCGCGAGGCCATGAGCCTGCCCGAGCAACCGAAGAGCATGGTCGTTGTCGGCAGCGGCGCCATCGGTAGCGAATTCGCCTATTTCTACAACGCCATCGGCACCAAGGTCACGCTGATCGAGTTCCTGCCGAACGTGGTGCCTGTGGAAGATGAGGAAGTGAGCAAGCAGCTGGAGCGCAGCTTCAAGAAGCAAGGCATCGACGTGATGGTCTCTTCGGAAGTGACCAGCGTGGACACCAAGGGCAAGGGCTGCGTGGTCTCCGTGAAGACGCCAAAGGGCGAGCAGAAGATCGAATGCGATATCGTGCTGAGCGCGGTGGGTATCGCCACGAACCTCGAAGGCATTGGTCTTGAAGCCGTTGGCATCGTCACCGATAAGGGCAAGGTGAAGGTGGATCAATTCTACAAGACCAACATCCCGGGCTACTACGCCATCGGCGACATCACCGCCGGGCCTGCATTGGCACACGTGGCCAGCGCGGAAGGCATCACCTGCGTGGAAGCGATCGCAGGTAAGAACCCGCAGCCGATCGACTACAGCAACATTCCCGGCTGCACCTATTGCTCACCGGAAGTGGCCAGCGTGGGCATGACCGAGAAAGCCGCGAAAGAGAAAGGACTCGAAGTGAAGATCGGCAAGTTCCCCTTCAGCGCGAGTGGCAAGGCTTCCGCAGCTGGAGCGAAGGAAGGCTTTGTGAAGTTGATCTTCGATGCGAAGTACGGCGAGCTGCTCGGCGCGCACATGATCGGCTACAACGTCACCGAAATGATCGCGGAATGCGTCAGCGTGCGCAAGCTCGAGACCACGGGCCACGAGATCATCAAGACGATCCACCCGCACCCCACGATGAGCGAGGCCATCATGGAGGCGGCCGCAGCGGCCTACGGCGAGGTGATCCACCTGTGATCTTGTTTTTTCCGCAGATGACGCAGATGGCGCAGATGAATGCACCTGCGTTCGATCTGCGTGTGAATGACGGCTTGTGTGTTGATCCTGTCATGAAGGTATCATGTGCGGCATAGCAGGTTCCTACCAGATCGATACTACGCGGCCCGCAACGGGCGCGCGGATCACGGAGGCATTGCACTGCATCGCGCATCGTGGTCCGGACGACCAAGGGATCGCGGAGATCGGTCGTGCGGTACTCGGGCATCGGCGGCTTAGCGTGATCGACACATCCTCCGGAGGGCACCAGCCGTTCGCGGATGATGGCGGCCGCTACACGATGGCGTTCAATGGCGAGGTCTTCAACTACCAGGAACTGCGCGCGCAGTTGGAGACTGAGGGCCATACGTTCCGCAGCCAGAGCGACACCGAAGTGGTGCTGCGCCTCTTCACTGTGAAAGGCCCGGCATTCCTGCATGATCTGAATGGCTTCTTCGCACTCGCGATCCATGACAAGCAACAGGACACGCTCTTTGTGGCCCGCGACCGCTACGGCGTGAAGCCGCTCTGGTGGGCCGAAGCCGACGGGCGTTTCCTCTTCGCCAGCGAACTACGCGCGTTGATCGCCCTTGGTGCGGAACGTGATCAGGACCTCACCTCCCTTCGGCAATTGCTCAGCTATCACTACATCCCCGCGCCAGAGAGCATCTTCACCAGCACGCACAAATTGTTGCCCGGCCATTCGCTCTTCGTGGATGCGTCCGGCGTGAAGGAAGAACGCTGGTACGATATCGTTGAAGCGAGCAAGAACGTGCAACGCGCGAGCGATCCGCAGAAGACACTCTTCGACCTGATGGACGATGCGGTGCGCCTGCGTTTGATCGCGGACGTGCCGGTGGGCGCCTTCCTCAGCGGCGGCGTGGACAGCAGCATCGTGAGCGCATTGGCCATGCGGCATCACACGGGCCTGCACACGTTCAGCATCGGCTACGCGGACGATCCCTTCTTCGATGAGACGCGCTATGCCGAAGAAGTGGCGCAGCACATTGGCAGCGAGCACAGCACTTTCAAGCTGACGCGCGAGGAACTCGCCGAGAACTACGGCCGCCTGCTCGACGCGATGGACGAGCCTTTCGCGGACAGTTCGGCCCTCCCCTCCTTCATTCTTTGCGAACGCACGCGCAAGCAGGTCACCGTGGCCATAAGCGGCGATGGTGCGGACGAGGTCTTCGGCGGCTACAGCAAGCACCAGGCGGAGTTGCGTTGGCGTTCACCCGGTGCGGCGGAACGCGCGGTGATCGCGTTGGCCCCATTGTGGAAAGCATTGCCACGTTCGCGCAACGGTGCTTGGCAGAACCGTTTTCGGCAGTACGATCGTTTCGCGCAACTGGCCCGCACTTCAGAAGACCGTCGCTTTCTCGAACTGGCTGCATTCACCCCGACGCAGGAAGCCGATGCACTGGTTTCCGCCACGAAGGACAGCGCGGAACTTCAGCGCCGTGAAAACGCATTCACCGATGCGACACGGCGCATGCCCGGCATGAACGGCGCATTGCTGGCCGACGTCCTTTCCACGTTACCGAACGACATGCTGCACAAGGTGGACCTCACGAGCATGGCCCATGCGCTGGAGGTACGTCCACCCTTCCTGGACAGGCGCGTGGTGGAATTCGCCTTCAGCCTGCCCGCCGAGGCGAAGCTGCACAAAGGCTCGGGCAAGCACATCCTGCGGGAAACATTCGGCCATCTGCTTCCGCCCACGGTGATGACGCGGAGCAAGAAGGGCTTCGAGGTACCGCTGCTGCCGCTCTTTCTTGGTCCGCTGTCCGGCTTATTGGACGAGCTCTTCCGGAAGGATCTGATCGAAGCTACAGGGCTGGTGCCGCAGGAGGTGGAGCGTGTCCGTGCACAATTGCGGTCGGCCTCACCCGGAACCACTCCAGCCACGGTCCACGCGCTGGCGAGCTATCTCCACTGGTGGCGCCGCCACGGTGTTTGACGCGACCATGGCCCATCGCCTACATTCGCTTCCCCTTCGCCCATGCCCCGCGTTCTCCGCATCATCAACCGCTTCAATCTCGGCGGACCTACGCACAACGCGGCCTACCTCACGCGTTACCTCCCTTCGGATTTCGAGACGCTATTGGTAGGCGGGGCGCAGGAGGATTCCGAAGCGGACAGCGGCCACATCCTCTCCTCGCTTGGTGTGGAGGCGAAGATCCTGCCGGAGATGTGCCGCGAGGTCTCGCCATGGCGCGATCGCAGCGCATACCGGCGCATCAAGAAATTGATCAAGGAATTCAAGCCGGACATCGTGCACACGCATGCCGCGAAGGCCGGTGCCGTAGGCCGATTGGCAGCAAGCGAACTCGGCGTGAAGGCCGTGGTACACACTTTCCACGGCCACGTCTTCCACAGCTATTTCGGCCCGGTGCGCACCTCGGTCTTCAAGAGTGTGGAGCGCTATCTTTCAGACCGCACGTCGCGGATCATCGCCATCAGCGAGAAGCAGAAGAGCGAGTTGGTGGACGAGCACCGCATCTGCCCCGCGGAAAAAGTGAGCGTGATCCCGCTCGGCTTCGACCTGAGCAAGTTCCGCGAGGACCAGTCCGCCAAGCGCGCCTTGTTCCGCAAGGTCTACGGCGTGGCGGATGATGAGATCGCCATCGGCATCATCGGCCGCCTGGTGCCGGTGAAGAACCACGCGCTTTTCCTGCAAGGCCTCAAACATGTGCAGGAGCGCACGGGCAAGCGGGTCCGAGCTTTCGTGATAGGCGATGGCGAGGAACGCGAGCGCATCGAGCAGCGCACCCGCGACCTCGGGCTGAGCCTCGCCGCCGGGCCGATCTTCAATGGCCATGGTTTCGGCCACGGGCTGAACGGCTCGCCCATGACCGATCGCGCCGACGTCACCTTCACGAGCTGGGTAAAGGAGATCGACATCGTACATGCCGGACTGGACGCGGTGGCGCTGACGAGTTTCAACGAAGGCACGCCGGTGAGCTTGATCGAGGCCCAGGCCGCTGACCGGCCCGTGGTGAGCACCCGCGTAGGCGGCATTGAGAACGTGGTGGACGCCGGTGTCACAGGGCTGCTCAGCGGGAACAACGACGCTCAAGGCTTCGGGGAGAACCTGCTGATGCTGGTGGAGGATGATGCGCTGCGCGCGGGACTGGGCGGCCACGGATGGGGCCACGTCAGCGAACGCTATCATTACACCCGCCTGGTGGCCGACACGGCGGAACTCTATTACGGGCTGATCGCCTGAGCGCGCTTGCGTCAATGGTTACTTTTGGCCGAAATCCGTTTGGAATGGGGAGAATATCGACCGTCGTGATCATTGTGGCACTCTTCGCCACCGGTTGCTCCATCAACCGGGACATCATGTTCAAGACCCCGAAGAAGTACAATTTCGACCAGATCGCAGATACTCTGGACCGGCAGTTCAAGATCCAGGCGAACGACATTCTCACCTTCCGCCTGTTCTCCAACGACGGTTTCAAGATGATCGATCTTATCAGCGATGACAATACGACCACACGCCTGAACAACCGGACGCAGTTCGAGTACACGGTGGATCCCGATGGGCTGACCAAGCTTCCGGTGATCGGTATTGTGAGCGTGGGTGGGCTTACCGTTCGCGAAGCGGAGTTGATGCTGGAAGCAAAATATGCCACCTACTACCAGAAACCGTTCGTGCTGCTCAGCGTGAGCAATCGCCGTGTGGTGGTCTTCCCCGGCGGTGGCGGCGACGCCAAGGTGGTACCCTTGGAGAACAATAATACCACACTGTTGGAGGCGTTGGCCTTGGCGGGCGGCGTGGCCAAGCGTGGCGATGCGCACCGCGTGAAGCTCTTCCGCCGTGACCCCGATGGCGGGCGCCACGTCTACCAATTCGACCTCTCAGACATAGAGAACCTCAAGTATGCGGATGTAGTGATGCAGGCAGATGACGTCCTCTACGTGCAACCAAACCCCGATATCGCGCGTGGATTGGTACAGGACCTCACCCCGATCATCACCCTGCTCACCATGGTGGTCCTTGTAATTGGCATCACCAAGGAGTTCAAATAGAAGGGGCATGCTGAACGACGAGGTGAGCAACCGCGCGGCGAGCTTGGACAGTTACCGCGACCGCATCACGAACTTCAGCAACGAATTCGATCTCGGCTTATTCGTATATATCGTCAAGCGGTCGGTGATCTGGATCGCCCTCAGCCTGCTGCTGGCCGCGGCGGGCGCATTCATCTATCTGCGGTACACGCCTCCCACCTACGCCAGCACGGTGCTGCTCCAATTGGGACAAAGCAACCAGGCGCAGACGGTGTTGAAGATGAGCGACATGAGCGACGACCACAGCCTACAAGCGGATGTGCAGCTGCTCCGGTCGAAATTCTTCGTTGCCAAAGCGGTGGCGTTACTGCCGTTGAAAGTGAGCTATTTCTTCAGCGGTCAGATCCTCACGGAGGAACACTACAAACAATCCTTCTACCGGCTGGAGGACCTGGAGGTGCTGGACGCAGGCGTGCGCGGCAGGCCGATCACCCTGGAACTGGATGATGCGGGGAAACTCCTGCTTTCCTACACCCTGAATGGACAGCAGTACGCGCGCGCGGTGGTGCCCGGGCAGCACTTCGCAACCCCGCACTTCAGCGCCGTGCTGCGCACCGCGGGCGACAAGCCTTGGCCGAAGGACCAAAGCAGCGGCACCAATTTTTTCGTGATCAACGACCCCGCATCCCTTACCGGCCAATACGCCTCGCAATTGTCCGTGGCCATCTCGGACCCCGACGCCAAGACCCTCACCATCGGCTACAAGGACAACAATGCACTGCTGGCCCGCGACCTCTGCCAGGCCATGGCGGACGCCTACATCCAGTACGATGTGGAACGCAAATCGGAGAGCGCGGAGAACATCCTGCGCTTCATTGAAAGCCAGAAGGACACGGTGTTCGCCCAGCTGCGTGACAGCGAGTTGCGGCTCCAGGAGTTCAAGCGGGACAACCGGGTGGCGAACATGGCCGACCTCACCCCTTTGCTGCTACAGCGCTCCGACGAGTACGAGGATGAAATGCTGAAGCTGCGCATGGAGGACAACCTGCTGGACGAGGTGCAGCACGCGGCCAAGCAGGAAGAGGGCCACATGGATGTCTACCAGCTCCTGCCGCTGCTCGCCGGATCGGAGTTCGCCTCCGGGCTGGAGGACCCGATCAAGAACTTGCGCGACCTGCTGCAACAGCGCGAAGGCATGATCTTCGAGGCCACCACGATGAATGAGAACGTGCGTATGCTGGACCACCAGATCGAGCTCCAGCAGAACCTGATCCTGGAAAGCATCGCCACCATGCGGACGCGCATCGCCTCCCGCATGAATGACTACAACGCCAAGATCCAGGAGTACGACCAGCGCTTCTCCGCCATGCCCGCGCAGGAACTGGCCTATGCCCGCCTGCAGCGCCTGTTCAACATTGACGAGAAGTACTACACGCAACTCTTGGAGAAGGACATCGAATACCGGATCAACAAGGCCGGTTTCGTGCCCGAGAACCGCGTGCTGGAATCCGCCTCACTTCCCACAATGCCCATCTCACCCGACCGCGGGATGGTCATTCTCTCCTACCTCCTCACCGGTCTCATCATCGGCATGCTCATCGTGCTGGTCCGCTACATCCTGCACGACAACATCACCTCGCTGCACGACATTGCCAAGATGAGCAACTCCTCCGTGGGCATACTGGGGATGGTGCCCAAGTATAAGAAGGAGGTCCCCATCAGCCAGTTGATCGTGGACCGCAATCCGAAGTCGCTCATCGCCGAGAGCTTCCGCAGCGTGCGCACCAACATGCAGTTCGTGGAACGCGGACCGGGGCCGAAAGTGGTCGCCATCACCAGCACCATCTCGGGCGAGGGCAAGACCTTCGTCGCCATCAACCTCGCGGGGATCATCAATTTCAATGACAAACGCGTGGTGATCCTCGATCTCGACATGCGCAAGCCGAAGATCCATCTGGGCTTCGGCGTGTCGAATACCAAGGGCATGAGCACCCTCCTGATCGACAAGGATGACCTCGAAAGCTGCATCCAGCACAGCAGCCTGCCCGGATTGGACTTCATCACCGCCGGACCCATCCCGCCCAACCCCAGCGAGCTCATTTTGGGTGAACGTATGGCCCGCATCATCTCCTCCCTCAAGGAACGATATGATGTCATCATGATCGACACACCTCCGGTGGGCCTCGTCACCGACGGTATCTCCATCATCCAGTCCGCGGACATCCCCATCTACATCTTCCGCGCCGATTATTCCAAGAAGGTCTTCGTGCAGAACGTGGACCGCCTGATGAACGAGAACCACATCAGCCGCCTCAGCGCCGTGCTGAACGGTGTGGACGTGGACCGCAACAAGTACGGTTATTCCTACGGCTATGGGTACGGCTATGGATACGGCTACGGGAACAGCTATTACGAGGAACGGAAGGACAGGAAGCGCAAGAAGGGAGGCTTCAAACTTTTCAGATGGGCATGATGGATGTGGAACGCACAACGATCGAAGGCGTGCTGGTGTTGCGCCCCAAGATCTTCCAAGACCCACGCGGATATTTCTTGGAGTCTTTCAACCAGGAGGACTTCAACCGTATTACCGGGAATGCCACGGTTTTCATACAGGACAATGAGAGTGGATCGGCCAAAGGAGTCCTGCGTGGCCTGCACCTGCAGGTGGGTGAGCAGGCTCAGGCAAAGTTGGTGCGCGTGGTTACCGGGGCCGTACTGGATGTCTGCGTTGACCTACGGCCCGGCAGTACCACATTCGGGAAGCATGTCTCCATCCGGCTCGATGCCCGCGAGAAAACGATGTTCTTCATTCCTGCAGGATTTGCACATGGATTTCTGGCGTTGGAGGAAGGCACCGTCTTCCTCTACAAATGTTCCGTGCCATATGCGCCGCAAGCGGAGCGCACCATCATGTGGAATGATCCCGAGTTGGCCATCGATTGGGGGATCGAAGACCCGCTGGTCAGCGCAAAGGACCTGAACGGCGAGCCCTTTGCCGCACGCCACTGGACCCGCTGACCATGTTCTCCGGCGATCGACTTTTCTTCATCCTCACCGGCATCTTCATCGCCGCGCTGGTCTTCTCCTTGCTGGTGAACTCGGTCTTCATGCGCTTCTTCCGCACCTTCGGGATCCGCGAGAACGCACCCAAGGTGGTCCGCTGGAATGCCTCAAGCAAACCGGCCTTCGGCGGCATCAGCTTCCTGCTCGTCTTCCTCTTCGCCTTTGCATTGGACAGTGCACTTTTCGAGCAGGGGCCTACCGCATTCCGGTCCGAGCTGCTTGGACTGCTCCTCTCGGCAGGTCTCGGTTTTCTAATGGGCCTCGCCGATGATGCCTATGATACCAGGCCCCTGCTGAAAGTGGCCACCCAATTGGCTTGCGGCTTCATCCTCGTCCTTTCCGGCACCGGCATCCATCTCTTCGGCATACCGGTGCTGGACGGCGCACTGACGATCCTCTGGGTAGTAGGCCTGATGAACGCCATCAACATGCTGGACAACATGGACGCCATCGCCGCGCTGGTCTGTCTCTGCATCCTGATCACCGCGCTGGCGCAATTCATGGTCGCACGCACAACGCCGGATGTCAATACCATCCTCATGCTCGCCGTCTGCGGCGCGCTCTGCGGATTCCTCTTTTTCAACTGGCATCCCTCCCGCATGTACATGGGCGATACCGGCAGCCAGTTCCTCGGCGTCTTCATCGCCTACATCGGCATCCGTTATTTCTGGAACAACACCGGGTACAACGGCGCCTTCCAGCCCTGGCGCCAAGTGTCCATCACCTTCGTGGTCTTCCTGCTGCCCCTCGTGGACACCACCACCGTCACCATCAACCGCATCATGCGCGGCACCTCGCCCTTCGTGGGCGGAAAGGACCACACCACGCACCATCTCGGATACGCCGGCCTCACCGATCCGCAGGTGGCGATGGCCTTTGGTGGCCTCGGCCTCTTCTCAGGTTTCCTCGGCCTCGTCGCCCTGCGCTTCATTCCCGAGTGGAGTCCGCTATACACGTGGCTCTACCTCGGCTATGCCGTTGTGGTCTTCCTGCTGCTCTTCGGCATCACCCGGAAAAGCGGGAACGAGCGAGCTGATGGATTGTCCCATCCAGAGGCTCCACCTAACGAGTGATATCAGAGACCTGTCGAGTGCCCGGCACCTTATCTTCCTACTGCGGCAGAAGCAAATGAAGGCACACAGGTGAGGCGCAATTCTGTAGAGCTTTCAGAACAGGGAACATAAAGCCGTCTCGCGTGTTCGTTCGCTTGGTGGCTTTCCCGCGCCGCGCACCATCTTCGTGACGGCAACCCGACTGCCCCTTTCCCCACACACCTTAAGCGCCCATGGCCCTCGCCCATCCCAAACGATGGACCGCACTCGCTGTGGTCCTGCTCCTTGTGGGCATCGTCGTGCTCTTCGGCCCGAGCCTGCTGGCGCGTGTTATCCGCGAGCGCAGCGTGAAGATCATGGAGCAGGCGGCCGGGCCGCGCAGCCACATCACCATCGGCAGCGTGCAGTTGGACCTCATCGCGGGGAACCTGAGTTGGAAAGACCTGCACATCGAGCAGCGTATCGATAGCGCCGATACCTCGTGGACCTACGGCCGTTCAGTGCTGATCGCGGGGCACATCGGCAGTATCAGCGTGAAGGGTATTTCCATCTGGCGGTTACTGGTGTGGAAGACCATCGAGGCGCACTCCCTCGCAGTGAAGGTCCCCCATCTGGAATTGATCACCAGCGACCGCAAGAGCCACGACACGGGCGATGGTAAGAAGTCCAAGAACCTGATCAACACCATCCTCCTCGACAGCCTTTCCTTGGACAGCGGTTCGCTGGTGTGGCGCAACGTGCGCCCAGACCGGCCCAGCGCGGTCACCAGGCAATTCTCCGCCATGGCCGCGGGCATCCGCGTGGTCCTCCCACATCGGCGCGTGCCATTCACCTTCAAGTTCGTCGGCGCGAATGTGGAATTGGACAGCACCGTGGCCGCGCTTCCACCGCTCTACGACCTGCACATCGCGCAACTGCGCATCGCCCATCCGGACAGCCTTCTTCTGTTGAAAGGCGTCGCGCTCACTTCGCGTCTCGGCCCCCAGGACTACGGCACGGTGATCCCCTACGAGACGGACCTCATCACCTTCCGCTCCGATTCGATCGGCCTGCGCGGATTGGACTTTGCGGCGCTGCTGAATGAGAAGTCGTTGCGGGCTGGCGAGGCGCGCATCAGCGGCACGGACCTCAACGACTATCGCGACAAGACCTTGCGTAATGCTCCCTTCAAGGACAAACCGTTGCCCGCGCGACTGCTGCGTTCGCTGCCCTTCACGCTTTGCTTGGACAGCCTCGTGGTGGACCGCTTGAATGTGGAATACAACGAGAAGGATGTGGTCACCACGGATTTTGGAGAGGTCGACTTCAGCGACATCAACGCCGTGGCGCATGGCATCTGCACGCTTCATCCGGAGCAGAAGCCGGAGATGCATCTTGTGGCCACAGCGAGCGTGTATGACAAAGCGCCGATCCACTTCGATTTCCGCACCGCGCTCTTCGACAGCACGGACCACTTCAGCGTGAAGGCGCGCATCGGCGCGTTGCCCTTCCGCGTCTTCAATGCGATGACGAACGACCTGCTGCTGGTGCGCACCACGGCAGGCACCATCGGCGGTGTGGATTACACATTGGAGGCGAACAACGAGAATGGCAGTGGCCGGGTGGACGTGGAGTATGCCGGACTCAAGATCCGCATCGCCAAGCACGATGGAACTCGTGAGAAGAACGTACTGAAGACCTTCCTCGCCAACCAGGCGATCCGCAGCAAGAATATCCGGGCCGACGGCAACTTCCGGCATGGGGACTTCACCATCCCGCGTCTCAAGGACCGGCAGATCTTCAATTACATGTGGCGCGGGCTGCGCGAAGGCATGATGGAAACGGTGCTGCCACAGTCGCTGAAGGATGCACAGGTAGCTGTAAAGGCCGTGTCGGATGCGACCAAGGCAAAGTGAGGGAACGTGGTGAACGGTCCTTGCCCACCCGTGTGGCTGCAATACTTTCGCGCCATGCGCACCCTTCTTCTGGTCTCCTCTTTTTGCCTTTCGCTGCTGGCTGCGGCACAATCCTCCGCCCCATGGCAATTCGCGGGCAGCCTTTCCAGTACCTCGTATGGACAATTGTTCAGCCTCTTTCTGGTGAAGGTGCAGGATGGCAAGGTGGTGGATACACGGCCTTTGACGCGCCTCGATTTCATCCATCAGGCGCAGGGCCGCGCGAAAAGCATGGCCAACCCGGACTCGGTGGACTTTTTCCTGAAGTACCAAGTGCCCTCCTGCTTCCTTCCTGCCGACAGCACCGCGATGGGCTATCACCACAGCGATTGCATGATGCTCGACGAGCTGTGGAAGTTGCGTTTCCAGGAATTTCCGCTCCAGACGCAGGATGGACAGCACATGCCATTGGGCTGGAGCGGAAAGCCGCTTGCGCCCAATGCGACACAGATGACGATTTTGAACGGCTACGGCATGAGCTACCCCAAGGACCTCATTATCGGCGAGCAGTTCTTCCGCCTGCTGCATGACATCGGCGACCGGCAGTGGATCGTCAATTACCGCAACGGCTAGGGATGAGCGGTGGTGGACACACGGATGAACTGCTGCGCGGCCTGCGCGCCGGCGACCGGGTGGCCTTGGGCCGTGCCATCACCCTGATCGAAAGCACGCGTCCGGAAGATCGCTCCAACGCGCGGATCCTGCTGCGTAATGCGGCATCCGGGATCTCCGCAGCACGCATCGGGATCACCGGCATTCCCGGCGTGGGCAAGAGCACGTTGATCGATGCGCTGGGCATACGCCTCATCGAGCAGGGTCACAGGGTCGCGGTACTCGCCATCGATCCGAGCAGCACCCGCAGCGGCGGCAGCATCCTCGGTGATAAGACCCGCATGGACCGCTTGTCCGCGGATGACAACGCCTTCATCCGTCCCACGCCGACCAGTGGAACCTTGGGCGGTGTGGCGCGCAGGACACGCGAAACCATCATGCTCTGCGAGGCCGCTGGCTACGACCGCATCCTCATCGAAACGGTCGGCGTTGGCCAAAGTGAATCCGCAGTGGACCGCATGACGGACCTCAACCTGCTGCTGATGATCGGTGGCGCCGGTGACAGTCTGCAAGGCATCAAGCGCGGCATCATGGAATCCGCAGACCTCATCGCCATCACCAAGACGGACGGCGACAACGACCAACGCAATCACCGCACTGCCATGGACCTGCGCCATGCCATCGCGTTATTGCCCGCACGGGAGAATGGCCTGCGACCGCCGGTGCTCCTCTGCTCCGCCATCACCGGCAAGGGCATTCCGGAGTTGGCCGATGCCGTGGAAGAGGCCGTGCAACGCGATGCCGCCAGCGGCTATCTGGCCCGGCGGCGCCGCGACCAGGACCTATGGTGGATGCGCAGCACGATCGAAGAGGCCCTGCTTGACAGCTTCAATGAACATCCCGCAGTCCGAGCGGAACTCCCGAACATCGAGCGCCAAGTGCAGGAAGGAACGATCAGTCCATTCGATGCAGCGGAGGCTTTGCTCAAATTATCCAAGGGAAGTCGTGAGTCGTCGAGTCGGGAGTCGTGAGTCGTGGAGCTTATGGCTTCTGGCTAAGGTCAGAGACCGTCCATCTCCTATCACCAGCCACCTATCACCCTCTTCAGAACAACTTCCGCACCTCTTCCTTCAACGAGATCATCGCTTCCTGCGTGGGCAGATGTGAAAGCCGCGAGGCCGTCTCGAAGATGCGCTGGCTCAGCGCCGTGCCATTGGGGTTATCTCCTGAATTCTCGTAGGCGATATTGATGATGCGCAAGGTCTCCTCCTTGGCCATCTTCACCTGCTGCCACGCGCGGTCGCTGACATAGATCTGCTGCGTCACGTTATGCTCGAACTCCTCGCGGATGGTGGCAAGCAGTTCGGCGTGCAGCATCCGTGCGCTCATGCTGTTCTTGTGGACGCGGAACACCAGCGTGCCCGGCGCGATCCGCTCGAGGAATAGGGACAGGCGCTCATAGGCCTGCAGGCGCAAGGGCAGCGTGTGCTTGCGGTCCTCGCGCTTCATGTCGGCCATCAGCTGGTTGTTCTGCGCACTGCTCCGCGAACCGAGGAATTGCCTCAGCAGATAGAACGCCGTGAGGAAGACCACGATGGAAGGCAGCAGGGCCAAAAGCACTTGGAACCATTGTTCGCTGGACATGCGGAAGGATTTGCGGGCGAAGATCGCACCTCCGGAACGAGCGGCCTCGTCCAACTATTGCGACTGCGGACAAAGCGGTCCACGTTCGGCCAAAAAAGCGAAGGCCGCCCTATCCGGACGGCCTTCACAATTCAGCTTCGTTCAGCTCACTCCTCCACCACCTCGAAAGGGATGGCCTTCACCACATCGCGGTGGAAGGTCACCTCGGCCTCGTAGGTACCGATGGACTTGATGGCCTCGCCTTTCAGCTTGATGTGCTTGCGATCGATCTCCACACCCATCGCCTTGAAGGCGTCGCTGAGCATGATGGTGTTCACGCTGCCGAAGATGCGGCCGTTCTCGCCCACCTTCGCCCCGATCTTGATGGGCTTTGCGGCGAGTTTCTCAGCGTTCGTATCGGCCTCGCTGCGCAGCTTCACTTCTTTGTGGGCGCGCTGCTTGAGGGTTTCGGCAAGTTGCTTGCGCTCGCTGGAGGTGGCGCTTACGGCCAGTCCGCGGGGAAGCAGGAAATTGCGTGCGAAGCCGTCCTTCACTTTCACCAGGTCATTGGCGAAACCGAGATGCTCCACGTCTTGTTTGAGGATCACTTCCATGGTCGTGCGTTCTTACTTGAGCATGTCGGCCACGTACGGCATCAGGGCGAGGTGGCGGCTGCGCTTCACAGCCTGTGCCACGCGCTTCTGATACTTCTGACTGGTGCCGGTGAGGCGGCGGGGCAGGATCTTGCCCTGTTCATTCACCAGGCGCAGCAGGAAGTCCGCGTCCTTGTAATCGATGTAGGTGATACCGAGCTTCTTGAAGCGGCAATACTTGTCCTTCTTCGTCTCGATGGAGATCGGCGTGAGGTAGCGGATCTCGTTGTTGGCGCCGCCACCCGTCTTTGCGGGGGCCGGTGCTGCGGAAGTGGTCGTTTCTTCGCTCATTTCCGTTGGGATCAGGCGTTCTCTTTCTTTTTGCGTGGAGCGCGGCCGTTCTCGCCTGCTGCGTTACCGGACCTTCCGGCGCGGCTTTCAGCAAAAGCGATATGGTGCTTGTCCATGGCCACCGTGAGGAAACGGATCACCCGTTCGTCGCGGCGGTATTCGGTCTCGAGCTTGGCAATGAGCGAAGGCTCACTTTCGAACTCGATCAGGTGGTAGAAGCCCGAGGACTTCTTCTGGATGGGATAGGCGAGCTTGCGCATCCCCCAGCTTTCTTCATGACGGACCTTGCCATGGCCTTCCTTCAGAAGGTCTTTGAATTTGCTAACCGCCTCCTTTGTCTGGTCCTCAGACAAAACGGGAGTAAGGATGAAGACGGTCTCGTACCTGTTGGTCATGTTACCTCTTGGTAATTTGGGCCGCAAATGTAGTTGTTTTGGTGGAACGTGAACTATGGCGCAGCCACAAGCTTGAAGCTTGAGGCTGAAGGCTTATGGCTTGGCATTGTCGAAAAGTGGACTTCCCGGAGGCTCCTATCTTAGCCGCGCCATGGATCGCTTTATCGTCAGTGCCCGCAAATACCGCCCCGTCACCTTTGATTCCGTCGTGGGCCAGGAGCACGTCACCGGCACGCTGAAGAATGCGATCCGGAACCACATGGTCGCCTCGGCGTTCCTCTTTACCGGACCACGCGGTGTGGGCAAGACCACCTGCGCACGCATCCTTGCTCGCACGCTCAATTGCGAGAATCTCAACGCGGACCTTACCACCTGCGGCGAATGCCCCAGCTGCAAGTCGTTCGATGAAGGCCATTCGCTGAACATCTTCGAGTTGGATGCAGCCAGCAACAACAGCGTCGAGGACATCCGCAACCTGATCCAGCAGGTGCAGATCGCTCCGCAGATCGGCAACAAGAAGGTGTATATCATCGATGAGGTACACATGCTCAGCTCGGCGGCCTTCAACGCCTTTCTGAAGACCTTGGAGGAGCCTCCCTCCTACGCCATCTTCATCCTCGCCACCACCGAGAAGCATAAGATCCTGCCTACGATCCTTTCACGTTGCCAGGTCTTCGATTTCCGCCGGATCACCGTATCGGATATCGCGACGCACCTCGCAAGCATCGCTAAGCAGGAAGGTATCGAGGCCGAACCGCAGGCCCTGCATACCATCGCCCAAAAGGCGGATGGCGGGCTACGCGACGCACTCAGCATTTTCGACCAGCTCGTCAGCTTCGGAGGATCGAAGCTCACCTATGCCGATGTGCTGAAGAACCTCAATGTGCTGGACCACGAGCACTACTTCGCCGTTACCGATAAACTACTGCAAGGCGATGCCTCCGGAGCATTGGTGGAATTCAACGACATCCTCTTCCAAGGCTTTGATGGACACCTCTTCGTCTCCGGATTGGCGCGGCACTTCCGCGACCTGCTGGTGAGCCAAGACCCGCGCACCATTCCGCTGTTGGAAGTGAGCGAAGATCTCGGTGCACGCTATGCCACACAAGCGCAGGCCGTTCCGCGTGACCTGCTGGTGCGCGGTCTGGACCGCTTGGCACAGGCCGACGTGCAGTACAAGAGCAGCAAGGAGCCACGTCTATTGGTAGAGTTGGCGTTGATCCAACTTGCGTATCCGGTGAAGCCTACGAATGGCGCACCCGCTCCTGCCCAAGTGTCAACGGGGGCTGAAAAAAAAAATCCTGACCTGACCTCGGCCCCGGTAAAGGCAGCCGCACCAATACCTCCCGCGCCTTCCGTGGTGGCCGAACCGGCACCGAAAGCGAACGAGCCGGTGACGACAGCCGCCCGGCCCGCGCGGCGTTTGGCCGGTGGTGTCTCGATCCAAAAGCATCTTGCCATTTCTGTTGTTGAGGAAGCCACGCCCCTCGCGGATCAGCCCGGCGCCGAGCCTGAAGGTCCAGTGGGAAAGCCGCGCGAGATCAACCTGGCGCTGTTGCAGAAAACCTGGTCGGACTACGCCAAGGCGCGCAAGCAGGAAGGCAAGAGCAGTCTGCACGCCACGCTGATGGCCAACAAGCCGATGATCACGGGGCCGGGATCCGTCGCCTTCACCATCGTGAATGCTGTGCAGGAAAATTACCTCCGTGAAGAGAAGCCCACGCTGCTCGGCCATCTGCGCCGCGAGTTGGGCGATCCGCTCCTCCAACTGGAAGTGGTCAAACAGGAAGTGACCGACCTGCGCCCGCGCTACACCGCCAAAGACCGCTTTCAGATCATGGCGGAGAAGAACCCGGCGCTGCTGAAGCTGCGCGATGCGCTGGATCTTGATCTAGGGTAGTTCCATTCTCTGCCGCTATCAGAAGTAGCCATTGCACAGACCAGGGATGAACTACCTAACATACTAGTCCTTCTGACTCTGTTCAGTTGCCAAAGCCAGACGCCAAACAACAAGAAAGCAAAGCAAGAAATTGCTCCAACGGCTGATACATCCTTTGTCACACCGTCGACATCTACCAACCATGATAGCATTGATTTTCTTACCGCTGTAAAGGGCCTTGAAGAGATCCAGTTCTATATAGCGGGGCATGATAGTGTCGTCGTAACAGATGACTTGGACGATTTGTTTGAACTTACTACGACCAGGGATGCTTTTTATGGTCCATTCAGCAAGTCGAACGCCGGACCGGAAAGATTCGAGACCGTCACACAAGCGAGGAAGTATATCGTTCAAAGGAAAGATGGTAAAGATGGCGCGCGACCATCTGCGAGTATTGTACAACTAACTTTCAAGAACGACCAAGAAGCGACCGACTGGTTCGATGTTTATGACGAGAGCCCAATGAAAATAGTAGTTCAATCAAAGCCAAAAACAGAACTGTGGCAATACCGAATCCATGTCTATTTCATTCAAACATATCACACCCCAACAAGGCATTATCTTGATCTACTTAAAGAAACATTGACTAGCAAGATTGAATCATAACGCCATGGGGAATAACGCCGCCTTAATCCCCAGTCCGAGTCTATCGTCAGCCTTGGTGCGCCGGTCCTAATCACCTATCACCAGCCACCAATCACCAACACCGGGGCCGGGCATCATTCGCTTCGCGTCGCCTTCGTTGACCGGAAGTACTTTCGCCGTCCGAATAAACCTGACAATCCGATAGCATGCAGAAGATCAAGGTGGCGAACCCCGTAGTGGAGATCGATGGTGACGAGATGACCCGCATCATCTGGCAGTGGATCAAGGAACAATTGATCTTGCCTTACGTGGACGTGCCTCTTGACTACTATGACCTCGGTATTGAGCACCGCGATGGCACCAGCGACCAAGTGACGGTCGACGCGGCCCATGCGATCCAAAAGCACCACGTCGGCATCAAGTGCGCCACCATCACGCCGGATGAAGAGCGTGTGAAAGAGTTTGGCCTGAAGCAGATGTGGAAGAGCCCCAACGGCACCATCCGCAATATCCTCGGCGGCACTGTCTTCCGCGAGCCGATCGTGATCAGCAACATCCCGCGCCTAGTGCCCGGTTGGACCAAGCCCATCGTCATCGGGCGCCATGCTTTCGGCGATCAGTACAAGGCCACGGACGCCGTGATCAAAGGGAAAGGCAAGCTCACCATGACCTTCACCCCGGACGAAGGCGACCCCACCACCTGGGAGGTCTACCAGTTCAAGGGTGATGGCGTTGCGATGAGCATGTACAACACCGACGAGAGCATCGAAGGCTTTGCACACAGCTGCTTCAACCTCGCATTGGAGAAGAAGTGGCCGCTCTTCCTCAGCACCAAGAACACCATCCTGAAGAAGTACGACGGTCGCTTCAAGGACATCTTTGAGGACATCTTTCAACAGCACTACAAGACCGGCTTCGATGCTGCAGGCATCACCTACGAGCATCGCCTGATCGACGACATGGTTGCTTCTGCGATGAAGTGGAGCGGCGGCTTCGTTTGGGCCTGCAAGAACTACGACGGCGACGTGCAGAGCGACATCGTGGCGCAAGGTTTCGGTTCGCTGGGCCTGATGACGAGCGTGCTGATGACACCGGACGGCAAGACCATGGAGGCAGAGGCCGCCCACGGCACCGTAACACGCCACTTCCGCCAGCACCAGCTAGGCAAGCCCACGAGCACCAACCCGATTGCAAGCATCTTCGCATGGACGCGCGGCCTCGCCTTCCGTGGCAAACTCGACGGCAATCAAGCGCTCGTTGACTTTGCACACAAGCTGGAAGCCGTTTGCATCAAGACCGTGGAAGCGGGCAAGATGACCAAGGACCTCGCGGTGTGCATCTATGGCAACAAGGTCACGCCGGACCAGTACCTCACGAGTGAGGCCTTCATGGCCGCGCTACGCGAAGGGCTGGAGAAGGGAATGAAGTGAGGTATTCTTGCCGACAACCACTTATGACCAAGCTCGCCGATTTTCGCAGAACTCCTCTATCGGGAGATGAAGAACGGGAGAAGATTCCGGTGGAAGACCGTCTTGACAAACCTGTCCGCTTCATTGCTAACCCCTGGTACGACAAGGTTTTTCTAGTACATCTGGATAAACCACTTCCACCCAAGCAGACAAAGGCAAAGACCCAGAATCGCTTTTTTGAGAAGTCGATGTTCGACGAATTGGAGAGACTTGAAATGACGCCGGAGATGCCATTCACTGAATCTCTTCTCGTCGTGCTCTCCATTGCAGGCCCAAAAGAGTACATCAAGCATGCTGACATCGACAACATGTGCAAGGCTCTTCTCGATTGCATGAAAGGAAGAGTATTCGTCGACGACCGACAGGTACATCAACTCGTTGCGCACAAGTATGTTCGTGATGTCTCCTCTTGGTCGGCAGGAGTGCGGAGGATTTCGGACAATGCGGAGGATGGGCTTGATATTCCTCCGTTTTTCGGACGGCATCCGGAAGACCGTGATTCGGCGGAGGGTGAAGAATCTTGATTGAGCCCAGCAATCGCCGCACCTTCGCGGCATGTCCGCATTGCGACCACGTTGGATCGTTCCTGCTGCGTTGATCCTTTATCTGGTCACCGCTTGGTTCAGCACGGGCTTCCAGAACGCGGACGAGCACTATCAGATCATCGCATTCGCCGAGGCCAAGCTGGGCCATCAAGTTGTGAGCACCCTGCCGTGGGAATATGCGGCGCAGATCCGTTCAGCCTTTCTGCCAGCGATCTGTTGGGCCGTGTTCCGCGCCGCGCATGCGGTCGGTGTTGACAACCCGTTCGCTCTCGCCTTCCTTCTGCGCTTGCTCACCGCGATGCTTGCGTTTTATGCGATCCTGAAATTCGTTCAATCCACGCTGCACCTCATCGGCCCGAAACTGCACAAGGCTTACGTGCTCCTTTCCTTCTTCCTCTGGTTCCTGCCTTTTTTGAATGTGCGCTTCACCGGCGAGACCTGGTCCGGTCTGTTCTTTCTTCTCGGCCTGGCTGCGCTCCTTTCGCCCAAGGAGAAAACCTCGCGTCATTGGCGCACCGGGATCTTACTCGGCTTGGCCTTCCTGTGCCGCCCGCCCGTGCTGATGATGAGTGCAGGTCTGATCCTTTGGCTTGCGATCGTTCACAAGGAAAGACCCCGGAACATCTTTCATCTCGTGATCGGCATGTTCGCCATCATACTGATAGGGATCGCGGTGGACAGTTGGTTCTATGGCGGCTTCACCCTCACCGCGTGGAACTATGTGCGCATGGGGATCAGTGGCCACGCTGGCGGAGTCTTCCTCAACTATCCGTGGTGGTACTACTTCGCATGGGTCGTCAAGTATGCGATCCCCGTGTTCGGCATACCGATCCTGCTGGCCTTCGGAACCCTATTGCTCCTTCGACCGAAAAGCATCATCGTCTGGGTGGCCCTGCCCTTCCTGCTGTTGCATGTTTTTCTTCCCCACAAGGAACTGCGCTTCCTCTGGCCGCTTGCCGAACTGGTGCCGTTGATGCTCGTGTTGGCGGTCGAGGCCTGCATGGTGAAGTGGCCCGACAGAATGGACGCGCTTCTGCAGCGGAGCGTCATGGTCCCTATCGGCATATTGATCATGGCGATCAATGTCGTTGCACTTTCCGTGGTCGCATTCACTCCCGCTGGCAGTGGCCGCACACGCTTGGCCGCACAGATCCGCGACCGCTGGCATGGTGAAGCGGTGCATCTCAAATACCTCGCCGATGAACGCACCGTTTGGGACATCCGACTGCCATCATTCTATCTGCCTCATGGATCCACGGACACTTTGGTCTCAACGTCCTGCGTCCCATTCCCTCCCGATGCGCGACCCTTCGAATTGCTGGTGGCCCGTGATCCTCTCCCATCATGTGACTATAATGGAAATGGGACTTGGGAGGAAGTAACCTCGGCGGTACCGCTTTGGAGTGAACTGCTGATGCGCATGTACTACTGGGCGGATCCAAAACCAGTATGGAGGCTTTATGAAGCGGAACCCTTTGCCGCTGGGCGGGCCGATTGACGCGCCATAGGCCGAATACCTTTGTCCCCATGCTTCGCAAGTTCCTCGTCCTCTCGATCGGCCTTTTCTCCTTCGGCCTGGTCCACGCGCAGGACGACAGCACGGCATACGTGCAGCAAGAGCCTGCGCAAAAGCCGATCCCTTTCAAGGACCGCCTCTGGTTTGGCGGCGGCTTGGGCCTAAGCTTCGGCACGGTCACCGCCGTGCAGATCGATCCCTTGTTGGGTGTCTACTTGGACCGTCCCCGGAAGCTTAGCAGCGGCGTCGGATTGACCTACTCCTATTATCAGGACAACAACTATATCCCTGCATACACGCAGAATATCTACGGCTATCGTCTCTTCACCCGCTATCGTGTGATCGAGCAGGCCTATCTGGACGCGGAGTTCATGCAGGTCAACACGGAACCTTATTTCAGCAACACTCTTTTCGACGGGCCTGACCGCATCTGGGTACCCGAGCTGCTGCTTGGCGGCGGCGTCGTGCAATCCTTGGGTGCCCGCACCTCCGCCTATCTTCAAGTACTATTCGAAGTGTTGCAGGACCCGAACAGCATCTATCTCGGCCAAGGGCCGTTGTTCAGCTTCGGGATCGGTGTCGGATTCTGATCACGGTTCCACGACCCGGTTTGAGCCCGGCCTACTTCCCTCCTTCCTTCGTTGACTTCTCCTTCTTGGGGTCTTTCTCCTCCGGTTTGAAGAGCTTCTGAATGAAGTTCCGGTCATCCTTCTTTTCGACCTGGCCCACACTATTTATGGACACATCCTGATCGATCGCCGGAACGAGTGCATGGATGAAGGCATTCCGCAATAATTCGATCACTGCATAGAGCGAACTGGCCTTCACGTCGCTCAGCTTTCCATTCAGTTCCACCTTGGTGGCCACTTGGTCCTTCTTCGGATTGGTGACGATGGAACCCGCCGTGCCGACAAGGCCTTCATAGATCTTGTGGAAGAACGAATCCTTGCGGTCCTCCGGGCCTAAAACATCCAGGTCCTTGATCACCGGCTTGACGTAGCCGGTGAATTCGCCCTTACGCGTTGCCATCTCGGTATACAGGCTCATGGTCCCCTTGTTCACATCCACATTCGCATAAGCCTTGAGCATATCATTCAACGCGGTGAGTTTTGTTTCCGTAAGCGACATGTTCATGTCGAAGGTGGGCTGTGGGGCCAGCGGATCGATGCCCATGTTGAAACTGAGTTCGCCTCCGTACAATCCCGCGCTGGCCACCACCTTGGAGGGCAGGACGATACTGCTATCGGTAGCATTGGTCAGATTCGTGGCCAGCACATCAACATGGCTGAGCTGCGCGTCCACCTTCGGGCTGGAGGTGGGGTCCTGATACCTGATGGCGCTGCGATGCAATGCAAGCCTGTTGATCTTCAGCGGCATGAAATCATGCAGCAGATCGGCGAAGCTGGCGGTGTCCTTCTGCAGGTCCGCAGGCTCGGCGGCCTCTTTGGTGAAGCGCACTTCGGCGGAATCGATCTCCAGTTCACCAACGATCTTTCCGTGGAACAGCGCCTTCCATTCCACCGAAAGGTCGATCACGCCAGCCTTTAGAAACGGCGTGCGTTTCTCCGTCACCGTGTCCTTCTTGTCCAGATAGAATCCTTGCAATTGGTAGGCGCCGCGGATGATCGCCAGATCTAGGTCCGCGATGTGGCCGTAGTACCCCTTGGTCTCCTGCAGTCGCTCGTTGGCCAAATGCAGGAGGACATAAGGAAGAATGATCCGGATCAGCACCAGCACCCCGACGATGATCAGGAGGATGCGCAACTTCCTGCGTCGCGGTGCGGGCTTGGAATGTTGAGGATCGGTGGGAGCTTCCTGCATGATGGTCCTGTTTTGACCGACGCGTAATACCGGTCGCGGATACATAGCCATCATCGGGCCGCACCTCTTTAAGGGCAGGCCAGCCGCTGCGGGAGGTTTCCGGCGCCGCGCACGTTGCCCGATATGAGGAAGATCCTCCTCGGTATGACCGCCATTGCCGGTTTGGAGATCCCGGTATGGATCATGCCTCTCTTACCACAAACCAAAAAACCACACAACCATGTTACGCTGGATAGTTACCTTCCTCGTTATCGCCCTTATCGCAGGGCTTTTGGGATTCACCGGACTTGCGGCGGGAGCCGCGGCCATCGCCAAGATCGTGTTCTTCATCTTCATTGTGCTGTTGGTGCTTTCGCTCCTCTTCGGATCGCGGATCTGGAAGAACACTCCTTGAGAGGCAGAGCTATACGAGCGGAACGGCCTGAGGCGGAGAGTTCCCCTGACGGGCCATTCCTGTTTTTTTTGATGCCGCCGGGCCGAAGATCAGTAGACCTAGTTCTTGCGGGAACGAACGCATCCTGTGATGATCACCTCAAATGAGTGCGTAAACGTGTGAATGAGATCGCCACCACAGATGGATCACTCCAGATCAGCGATGACGATGACAACGGCGCTATTTACGCTTGCCCTTGGCGGCTTTCTCCTTCGCCTTCTTCGCATCCTCTTCAATATCCTCCACATTCTCATTTTGTGATGTGGCAGTACGTGGGTTGCGCTTGGGCGCGGTGACATCCTCACGCGGAGTTCCCGTTCCCGGCGTAGTGCTCAATCCTCGCTCGGTATCGCGGGAGGTCGTTGCCAAATGCAGTTTGCGGCTCATGGTATGGTGTTTTGAGGTTTGCTTATGACCGTTGCTTTCATCGCATCACGAAGGCGATCCATACGATGAGCACGAGAAAGAGGAAGATCGCCACGATGCGGTAGACCCATGGCATGGGAGGTGATTTCCGGGACATTGTGCAGGTGGTCTTTGGGTATCCGATCGCTGTTCGTTCGTCTTTGAAACACCGGCCTCATGGTGGATCAATTCTCCACCACTTTCTTCAGTCCCTCCATCATCATCTTCCAGTTCTTCTCAGATTCCGATCTGGCTTCCTCCGATGGGTTGTTGTCCTGCGTCAGCGTGAGATGCGTGCCCTTTTCCACGGGCGCCAACCGGATACTCACCTGATGATAGTATTCCGGACGGTCCTTCTCTCCCGCACTTGGGCTGATGTGGGAATAGGCCAAGTGCTCGGGCTTCACCGCGTGCAGGACCTTTCCCTTGTCCTCGAAGGCCTTGCCCTTGAATTCACCCTTCCATGAAATGGGACTGCCTTCCTTCCAATCGGTCTCCAGCTTCGCTCCCATCATGTACTGCTTCACGGCCTCGGGCCTGGTCAATCCATCCCATACCTCTTCCGGCGTTGCGTTGATGTCGAGTTCAACCTTTGCTGTGCTTTGTGCGGTTTTCATTTTCGTTGCTGTTGGTTCAAGTTGGTTGTCGTTGGTTCAGGCCAGGACCACAGCGTGTGCTCCGGCGGTCAGACCCTGATAGTTCGCGCGGATGCGCGCATGGTCGAACGCCATCTCGAGCTTTTCATCCGACGCTGCCCATTTCCAGTCCGTGGCCTCTTCGGTCACCTGCGGCGTGCCTTTCACCGGATGGGCGAGCAGCACGATGCTGATGAAATGCCCGCGCGGATCACGCCCGAATTCCGAATAGATGCCGAGCACTTTATCGATCTCCACTTCCAAACCGGTCTCCTCCTGCACTTCACGGATACCGGTGGTGCGGACCGTCTCCCCAGGATCGACCATTCCGCCAGGCCAGCACCACATGCCCTGATAAGGCGCGTGCCCCCTGCGGATCACCAGCAGTTCGCCTTTCTCATTCGGGATCAAAACATCCACCGTGAGCGTGGGCTTGGCCTCTTCTCGTGCTGCACTGTTCGACATGCGCGACTGCTGCGTTGATCAAGCAGACCTTTCTCACCGATCCATTTTCATACCATCGGAAAATACCGGGATCCCCAAGCCCCCACATGTTGCGCCCCGTGGAATGATCACCCCGATCTGGGGCGTTGCGGTGTTGCAACGGTGGGTGAAAGGCGCGGCGGTGGGCACGCTTCGGCCGGGCATGTACTTTGGCATCCCTGCATTCCACATCCCACCCACATGGAGCAAACGCGCACGCCTGTCGCCCCCCCGCTTTACCAGCGGCTCAGCTTGGTCATCATCGGTCTCTCCGCGCTGGTCTTCGCACTCTGGGTCACACAGTCGCTGCTGATCCCGCTGCTTTTCGCGCTGTTGCTGGCCATACTGTTGGACCGACTGGTGAAGGTCTTCTCGCGCTGGGGCATCAACCGGGCCGTGGGCATCTCCGTTGCCGTGACCTTTGCCATGCTGCTGCTCGCGGGCCTCGGCTATTTCATTGTGACACAGGCGGCCCATTTCAGCGAGGCCATTCCACAGTTGAAGCAGAAGGTGGTGAGCACCGGCAATGACCTCGAGCATTGGGCGCGCCATGCGGCGAACGTGCAGCCGAAGCAATTGCACGACGCTGTGGACAAGGTGAAGGAGAACGGCATGGAGAAGGGCGGTGTGCTCGTAGGCAAGACCCTCACCACCGTGGGCACCCTCTTCGGCTTCTTCTTCCTGCTTCCGGTGTTCACCTTCCTGATCATCTACTACAAGGACCTCTTCCATAACTTCCTCGTCAAGCTCTTTTCCAATGGTGGAAAGGAGCGCTTGGAGGATGTGCTGGGGCAGACCAAGAGCGTGGTACAGAGCTTCCTTATCGGCCGGATGTTCGAGACCATCATCCTGGCAGCGATGAATTGGGTGGGCCTGATGGTCATCGGTGTGCAATACGCCTTGCTGCTCGCCGTGCTGGGCGCCTTGATGAACCTGGTGCCCTATGTCGGCATGATCGTGGCCACCTTCATCACCGTGCTGGTCGCATTCGCATTGCAGGACGTGAACGCAGCGCTCTGGGTCTTCGCTCTCTATTGCGTCGTCCAGTTCATTGACAATCACTTTCTGGTTCCCCTGGTGGTCGGCTCCCGCGTGGAGTTGAATGCCTTCTGGTCCATCGTTGTGGTAATCGCTGGCGGCATGCTTTGGGGGATCCCGGGCATGTTCCTCTCCATCCCCATCATCGCGATCCTCAAGGTCATCTTCGACCGTGTGCCGGCATTGGAACCATGGGGTTATGTGCTGGGCATGGGAGACAAGCAGGCTGATAAGCCGGGAAAAGAAGATCCACACGTTGTATCCTCCGTCAGGTCATGAGGTCTTCCAACGAATGTCCAGTATCATAAGGGATCCGCATAACAGACCTCTTTGAGGAACGTCCGATGATGATCAACGCCATCCCCCTCACATCATACGCCCTGCTGGCGCTGCGCCTCATCACCGCGATCGTTTTCTTCTCCAGTGGACGAAGCCACGTGGAAAAGCCTGAGGAGCGCGGCAAGCAGATCGGTATGTCGCCGGGGATCACGCGTTTCCTCGGCATCATGGAGATCATTGCGGCCATCTCCATTGCGTTCGGCATGCTCACTCAGGTGGGCGCGCTGATCATCATGGTCGTCATGCTGGGCGCGATGCAGCGGAAGATCTTCGAATGGAAGACCGGCTTCTATGCCGACAAGGGTTATGGTTGGCACTACGACCTCACCTACTTCATCGCCGCGGCGGTGATCTTCTCCACGGGCGGAGGACGCTTCGTGCTCTTTTGAGCGGTCGGCCTGCGTTCCTTCCGGAATGTGCGTTGCGCGCGACGTTCCCTTGGCCCGCTCCTTGGACCGGTGAGCCGAAAAGCACACGCCATGTCCGACACAAAACCCCTCCATGACCAGGATGCGGTCAAGAAGTTCAAGGAACTTGTAAAGCATTCACCGATCTGCCATTTCCTTACTTCCCTTGATCAACGCCCCATTCCCAGCAGACCCATGAGCGCGCAGCAGGTGGATGATGACGGATGCTTCTGGTTCCTCAGTTCACTCAACAGCTTGAAGGATGAGCAGGTGACGGAAGACCCCTACGTGCAGCTCCTCTTCGCCAATACGGGAGATGCCGAATTCCTCTCGGTCTTCGGCACCGCCACCATTGTGATGGACATGGCGAAGAAGCGTGAACTCTGGTCGGACCTCGCCAAGGCCTGGTTCCCCAAGGGCGTTGATGATCCGGACCTGACCGTATTGAAAGTAAAGCCCATGCAGAGCTATTATTGGGATACGCGGAACGGGAAGATGATCACCCTGCTGAAGCTCGCTGCCGCCGCGATGATCGGCAGGAAGAACAACAGCGGCGTGGAGGGAAAGATCTCGGTCTAGTGCAGCTTCCTCGCCATCGGTGCAGATCATTCCCCTATCGCTGGGACTTGGGGAAGTTGTTCGCCAATGTCACGGAGGATCATGCGCCGCTTCCAGAAGTTGGAGCGGCACCATGCAGTCTCATGATCCGGCATGGTACTCGTTCCTCATCGTGCAGAGTGAACTTCAACACCCACAACAGATGAACAGCCAACATCCCATCAGAAAAAAACAGGAACCCGTTCCGCACGACCCGCGCAACGAGCCATTGCCGGAGAGCGACAAAGAGGGACGTTCGCAGGAAAGGACGGAAAAGAAGGTCCGAAATGATCTTGATCTCAAGGGTTCCGCCACTGCGCTTCCCACGGGAAGAGCCAACAACAAAGTGCCGAAGGAGAATGTGGAAACAGAGGACGAGTACGGCCTGCCCACCGGCATACCGATCGGCCAAACGGCGCATGGCCTCACCGGACCGAACTCGCGAGATCAACGAGCGGCCTATCCGGAATTGTAGCCGCATCCCTGCATCGGCATGTCCGTCTGGAAGGATTTCAAGGGCTTCGCCGTAAAGGGCAACATGGTGGACCTCGCCGTAGGCGTCATCATTGGAGCCGCCTTCGGCAGTATCATCAATTCCATCGTTCAGGATGTGACGATGCCTTTGTTGAATCCGCTCATGCCCAAAGGCCACTGGCGTGACTGGGTGATCGAGCCGGGCATCAAAATGGGCAACTTCCTCAGCACGGTCCTCAATTTCACGATCGTCGCCATCGTCATGTTCGGCGTGGTGCGCTTGCTGCACGGGCGACGTAAAAAGCAGGAAGCCAAGAAAGCTGCAGGCGAGGAACTGGACCATACTGACCGATTGCTCACGGACATACGCGAGGAGATGCGCGGCCTCCGACGCGAGATGAGCAAGCAACAGGAGCGCAACGGGCCGCCCTCCCCCTGACGCGATCCGCCGACCGGATAGACGGTCGCTTCATGAACAAGGACGGCTAACGTTTCGCTTTCGCGTCATCATCCGGCTTCTCCGGCTCCCCGCGCTTCTTCCGCGCAAGGCATTCGTACTCGTCCCGGAGTCTTTTCATGTCCTCTTCCTCCAGTTCCTCCAGGTCCAATAGGGAATTGTCCGCCTTCGCGTGTGACTTGATCAATTCATCCAGCTTCACCTGCACCGCCTGTGAATCGCGGTTCTGCGTGTTCTGTATCAGGAAGACCATGAGGAAGGTGATGATGGTGGTGCCCGTGTTGATCACAAGCTGCCAAGTATCGCTGTATTGGAAGATCGGACCGGTCACGGCCCAGAGCACGACGATGCCCAAAGCACTGCCGAAGACCGCCGGTGTTCCTGCATAATGTGAAGTGGCTTTCGCGAAGCGCGTAAAGACCGAGGGGCTCTTTGCCATGGTGGAATTTTGAATGTCCCTATCCAGCCTTGGGCCAAGTTCGTTGCACGCTCCACGACCAAACGCCGACGCCCTGAAGACATGGACAAAAATCCGCGATCGAGGAAATTGCTTCCCACGGAAATACCGACCGGTCAAGGCATCCGTCGCTCCATGAAGAGCGGTCATTTTTACCGATCGCCCCCTTTACCGGGGATGGCGCGCTTCAGCAGCACGGACATCATCATGCCCAGCACCACATAACCTGTGAAGAGGTAGAAGCCGAACTCCAATTCCGTGTTGTTGGTGGTCATGATGTGCACGCCCTGCATGTAATCACGGAGGTCGGACAGCTCGCCCGAGACCACCCCATTGAAACCGAGGTAGGCCATGAACATCGCGACCACCAGCACATCCGCCATGGACCATTTGGCGCTCTTCAGGACGAAAAAGCCCGACAGCCGCGAGGTGGGGAGCCTCGAACGCAAGGACGCGATGAAAGAGAGGACGAGCTTGATGAATGGGAAGGCCACGCTGAAGCAGAATACCAGCACGGCCACCAGCACCAGCCCGATATCGTGCTCCTGCAGTAACTCCCATATCACCTGCAGGATGCTACGGCTTTGATAGAAGAGCACCTGATCCCTGAAAGTGATCGGCTCGCCAAGGACAGTGAGGCTGAACTCGGTGATGCGCGCTTCAATGTCCAGCATCGGCATCGCCAACGCCGTGACCAGGAGCAGGATGGCCGTGGCCACAAGGATGGCAAGCTCCGCCCGCTTCGCCGTCGGACCCATGATGAGGAGCAGCACCATCAGCACCACGGCCGCGCAGATCATCCAGCCAAGCCGCGTGAGCTTTCCCTTCTGCACATCGCGCGCCGTATGCAGTTGCTTGATCCCTGCGCGCGGATCGTTGAATCCGCGGCGTTGCATGATCTCGTTATAGAGGTGCATGTCGATGGTCCCCGAGGTCTGGGCGGACAGTGAATCCAATTGGGCCAGAATGAAACTCTTCAGCTTATCGCGGTTCTCCGGTTGGTCCATCTCATTGAGGATGCGGTCCGCATAATGCGGGATATCCGCTCGGATGGCATCCTCGGGGATCATCGCCTTTACCACGGCCTTGCGCACCGCGCCTTTCACGCCATGATCATTCCGCTCCATGGTCTGATGAAGCCCGGCCAGCACCTCGTGGAGGATCTTCTCCAATTGCTTCTTCAGCAGGGCGCGGTTGCTCCCTTGGATCTTGTAGTTGATGATCTTGTCGGAGATGATGCCCGTGAGGTCATCCTTCCACCGGTCCGGATTGAAGAGGCCGTAATTGATGGAACTCAACTCCATCTCGTCCGCCTTCAAGGCATGTGACCGCATCTCCACCCTGTACGACAGGAAGCAGAGAACAACGAGGACAGCAGCAAGTACCGCAACAAGAAAGGGTCGTACCCGTCCGAACATGAATGGTGGATGAAGCTATTTATAATGGAGCACTGCCGGTCGCGGTCGGGTCAATGCTCCACCGATTCCAATGTGGAGTGCAGGGCGACCACAAGAGCAAGGTCCTTCGCGACCTCACCGTGCAACGCCGTGATCAACGCCCGGGACTCCGGCGCGACAGCCTCATCCTTGGCCACCGTTTCCATCCTTTCCATCAGGTAGCGCTCTCCCCGTTCGCATTCGGCCAGCACACTGGCATCATCAGACTTACTGATGGATTCGCGGATATCGATCCAGGCGCGATGCAGCACGCCTTTCAAGGTGCCCTCCTGCGTGTGGTCGTCATGCTTGAAGCGCCGTATCTCATGACCCAAGCGCTCCTCAAAACCTTCCCGCCGCGCACTCAATTGCACGAGCAGGTCCGTGATCCTGGGATCTTTCGCCCGCTTGGCCGCTTCCCTATATCCCTTCCGCCCATCGGCCATCAACTGGTAGAGGTCGTTCAATTCCCGTATGTGCGCTTGCCTGTCCATGATCAAATTGTTTATCCGCCACAACGCCAATTCCGGGCCGTAACATCCATCCGCGCAAAGCCGCCACGGTCCGCTTATTCCCTGATGCCACCGACTATTGCGACTGGGGAATCATCGCCACACTGTCGCGAAAGGAGATGCAATGTCCCATGAACCGGATGGGCGTGAGAACCGTTGATTCGTTGGCCCCTCGTTTGCGCCAAACCCAAACAGATCATGCAGGAAAAACAGATGGCACGTACGGTCGTGGTGACCGGTGGAGCTTCGGGTATTGGAGCGGCTTGCGCGAAAGCGTTCGGCGAAGAAGGCGACAACGTAGTGGTCTGCTATCATTCAGACCAGGACGCGGCCCATGCGGTATGCGCGGCTGTGGAATGTGCTGGAGGACGCGCCTTGGCACTGAAGCTTGATGTGCGCCATGAGGCCGAAGTGGAGAACATGTTCGACAGTGTGTTGCGGAAATTCTCCGTTCCCCAGGTCCTCGTGAATTCCGCCGGCCTTAACATGTCGGGCAAAAAAGTAGTGGACATGGACAAGGCCACATGGGATGCGTTGATCGGCACCGACCTGACGGGTGCCTTCCTCACATGCAGGCGCATGTTGCGCGAAGTGGAGAAGGCCAAGTTGCCGGGACGCATCATCAACATCAGTTCGATCCACGCGATGGCCATGCGCAGCGGAGGTGCGGGATATGATTCCGCAAAAGCCGGGTTGGGCGCGCTCACGGCCACGCTCGCCTTGGAGACCGCAGCCATGGACATCACCGTGAACGCGATCGCACCGGGCATGATCCTCACGCCGATGAACGAACGTGCAATGGAGGATGCCATCTTCCGGAAGAAAAGCGAATCACACATCCCTGCCCGCCGCGCGGGCAAGGCCGAGGAAGTGGCGCGCTTGGCCGTCTACTTGGCCTCCGCCGATGCGGCATACATCACCGGAACAACCATCACCATCGATGGCGGACTATCACTAATGCAAGCACTTGGAGCATGACAACGACCGTGAAGGCCATGATCGACTTCAACGTGGAACAGATCGAGGCGGTAAAGATCCACGCCAAAGGCAGCCTGAAAGGACGGGACCTGATGAGTCCTTTCGTCTGGGACATGCCGGACGGGACGGTCCACCTGCTGCTGCGCGGCGTGCCTTGCAGGGAAGACCATAAAGCGGAAGGGACAGGGAGCATCTTTTTCGGCACGAGCACGGATGGGATCAATTTCACCATGGACGAGGAACCCGCCATCACCCCCGATAGCGATCCCGACGCGCCGGATAACGGAGGGTGCGAAGACCCCACGGTGGTGTATTTCAACGGAGACTACATCGTGTATTACACCGGTGTGGAACGGACGCACACCCATGGCGTGATGCTCTATGCGACCGGCCCCGACATGCACCACTTGACCAAGCGCGGAATAGCCCACGATTCCACCAAGAGGGAAGGGAATGTGAAAGAGGCGACGATCACGAACACTCCGGACAACAAATGGCGGTTGTTCTATGAGTTTGCATACAACAATGCCAGCCGTATAGGATTGGCACTGGGCGAAAGCATCACGGGGCCTTGGCATGAACGGGAAACACCCATTGGTCCGCGCAAGGACAAATGGGACAACTGGCATCTGTCGACCGGTCCCATGTTGCGCAGCGACCCGCATCGGCCGGTGATGTTCTACAACGGCGCGACAAAGGATGCGCGTTGGCGGATAGGCTGGGCCGAGTTCGACAGTGATTGCCAAACGGTGTTGAACAGATGCATCGAACCGTTGATCACTCCGCCCCCGCCCATGGACCGCAGCGACACGGACATTGCATTCGCAGCATCGGTCCTGGACCGCGGAGACCTGGCGCATCTCTACTATTCCATCAACGACAAGGTGGTGTTCAGAGCATTGATCCGGAGAAGCTGAGCAGCTACAAGCCATAAGCCACAAGCTTGCTAAGCAGAGCTTGCGTCTTGAGGCTTATGGCTAAAGACCATGGACTCACGAAGTAGACTCCGGCCTCACGGCTTCAGGACTCACGACTTCATCCTTTCCGCCTCCTTCCACAACCTCTCGAATGCTTCCCTGTTCTCTGCCATCAATTCTTCGGAAGACCATTTCCACAGGCTGTCCGGAAGGCTTTTGTCTGATAGGAGTTCGATGCACCACGGACCCTTGTAGCCTCCTTCATCAAGGGCTTTGAAGATCGCGGGGAAGTCTGCTGCTCCGGTGCCCAGCACCAGCCGGTCGAGGAATTGGCGCGGACCTTCCTTGGGATGATCGCTGAGGTGGACCACGCGCACACGCGTTGCGATGGAGCGAAGTGTTTTGGCGAGCTCCGGTTCCCAGTACACATGCCAGGTGTCGACAACGAAGCCCAGCTCTTCACGTCCCACGGCATCAACGAGTGCGATCGCATCATCGAGTTTCCAGGTGAAGGTGTCGTTGTTCACCAACACCGGATGGATGGTCTCGTAGGCCAAGGTGAATCCCAGTTTCGCGGCATGGTCGCATAGGCCCGGCAGCAGTTCCTTGAATGTGCGTTCGCCGCCGCGCACATCGCCTTTCGGCACCACGCCACTGATCACGACACATGGCATCCGCGGCTCGCGGAACACCTCTGCGAAGCGGTCCATGCCATTGCACATTTCCTGCACACGCTCCTTCGGCTCCTTCGGCGAGGCCGCCATGGAATCGGGAAAGAGCGAGTGGACTCGCGGTTGAAAGCTCACCGGGCGAACGCCGATGTCGCGCATCGTTTCCAACTGTCTGCGCGCTTCACCGGCATCGCGGCTCAACTTGGCCTCGCAGAATTCCAATTGGCGCAGCGGCGTGTTCCGGCAGAGTTCCACATCGTTTTCAAAAGAGAACGGCAACGTGGTGAATTGGCTCATGCCGAGATCGGGGACGGAATTCATGGTGGTGGTTGGTGGTTGGTGGTTGGTGATTGGTGATTGGTGATTGGTGATTGGTGATTGGTGATTAGTGATTAGTGCGCGTGGTCTTCCGCATACAGGATCGCCTTGTGCAGCAGTTCCGCTGAATGCAGTGCGTGCCGCCGCGTTCCCTGTGCGATCTGTGTGCGGCAGCTGAATCCGTCGGCCACGATCACAGTGCTCTGTTCCGCTTTCCGCACCTTCGGAAGCAACGCCAGGTCTCCGATCTGCATGGAGATCTCATGATGCTTTGCCTCGAATCCGAATGAACCCGCCATGCCGCAGCATCCAGGTTGCGGTTCATCGAAGGACAGGCCAATGCCCTTCAGCATGTCGCGCATCGCTTCCACTTTCAGCACCGCCTTCTGGTGGCAATGCCCATGGAACACGGCTTTCCCTCCCATTTTCGGCAACGTCAGCTTGCGGGTCATGACGAACTCGCTGAGCAGCCAGCTCTGCTTCTTTAACTTTTGCGCGGTGCGATCACCTGGCAGCAGCAGGCCCATCTCATCGCGGAAAACGGAAACAGTGGAGGGTTCGGCGACGATCACGGGCAACCCTTTCTCCAGCCATGGCCGCAGCTCTTGCAGCGTTTGTTGCATGCGCTTTCTTCCCTTCTCGATCCACCCGTAGTGCAACAACGGCCGCACCGCTCCCATCCATTCCTCCGGCACGATCACGCGGAAGCCCCAATGCTCCAGCACATGCACGCAGGCGATGAGCGTTTCCGGCATGAAGCAATCGTTGAACACGTCCGGGAACAGCACCACTTTTTCACCGTCGGGATGCAAGGGCACATGGCCGCGGAACAAATTGCGAAACGTCCGCCCGGCGAAACGCGGCACCTCGCGGCTCTGCGACATCCCGGCCACGGCGCGCGCGACATTGCGCAGTATCGGTGCATGCGTGAAGAAGTTCGCGATGCCCGGAACTGCGCTGCCGAGATGCGCCAAACTCCCGATACGGCCCATGCTCCATGCCTCACGTGGCCGCGTCCACCAGGGCTGATGCGAAAGGAATTCGCTCTTGTAACTGGCCATGTCCACACCCACAGGACATTCCTTCTTGCAGCCTTTACAACCTAGGCATAGGTCCAATCCTTCGGCCACTTCCTTACTGCGCCATCCGTCGGTGATCAGTTCGCCGCGCAGCATCTCGTGCAGCAGATGCGCACGTCCACGCGTGCTGTCGCGCTCCTCCTTCGTCACCAGATAGCTCGGGCACATGAAGGCGTCCTCCTTGCGGCGGCACTTCCCGACACCCACGCAACGCAGCGCCGCATGCGGGAAGCTGTCCTTGTCCTCCGTGAAGTGCAACTTCGTTTTCGGTGTGTGCGGTGCGTAGTGCGGACCAAGCCGGAGGTGCTCATCGGGGCGCCATGGGTCCACCACTTTGCCGGGGTTCATCTTCCAAGCGGGATCCCATGCCGACTTCAATTTCCGGAACTGCTCCAGCAATTCCTCGCCGTACATCTTGGGCAGGAAGAGTGCCTTGCTCTGTCCATCCCCATGCTCTCCGGAAAGTGAACCGCCGTGCTTCAACACCAGGTCGGAGGCTTCGTCCAGGAAGCGCATCCATTTGGCGACACCCTCCTCCGTAAAGAGGTCGAAGCTGATGCGGCAGTGGATGCAGCCATCACCGAAATGGCCATAGAGCGACGCGATGTAATCATACTTGTCCAGCAATTTCTTGAATTCGCGCAGATAGTCGCCCACCTGTTTAGGATCCACGGCGGCATCCTCCCAACCGGTCCATGCGGGCGGCATCCCCGGCACATTCGCGGTAGCGCCGAGGCCACTCTCACGCATGGCCCATACATCATGCTCCGCCTCTTTATTGTCATAGAGCTTCATCGTCGGCGCGTTCTCCTTGCCGCGCAATGCCTCCATGCACTTCTTCGCCTTGGCGTCGGATCCCTCCTTGGTATCGTCACCGAATTCCACCAGCAGCCATCCGCCGCCTTCCGGCAGAAAATGCAGGTAATCCGTGTGAAGGCCCTTCTTCTTCATGAAGTCCACCAGCTGATCATCGATGCCTTCAAGGCCGATGGGACCTGTCGCCAAGATCTCCGGAACATGATCGCCTGCGCTGTAGACATCGGGATAACCCATTACCAGAAGTGAACGCTTCGGAGGGCTGTGCACCAAGCGCACCTTGGCCTCGAGAACGGTGATCAACGTGCCTTCGCTTCCCACCAGTGCGCGCGCCACATTGAACTTGTTCTCCGGAAGCAATTGATCAAGGTTGTAGCCCGAGACCCGCCGCGGAATGTCCGGATAGCGCGCCTGGATCTGCGCAGCACTGCTGTCGCGGATGTCGCGCATCGTCCGGTAGATCTCGCCGACACGGTCGTTCCGCGCGCAGTGCTTTTCCAGTTCGGTATCACTCGTCTCTCCCACGGTGAGTCGGATGCCATCGAAGGTGATCACATCCAGTTCGATGATGTTGTTCACCGTCTTGCCTGCCATGATCGAATGGACGCCGCAGGAGTTGTTGCCGATCATGCCGCCGAGCGTGCAATGTGTGTGCGTCGCTGGATCAGGCCCGTAGGTCAGGTGATGTTCCTCCGCGCGGTCGCGCAGTTCGTCCAGCACCACGCCCGGCTGCACGCGCGCCCAGCGTTCCTTCGCATTCACTTCCAGGATGTGGTTGAAGTACTTGCTGTGGTCCATCACCACGGCCACGTTGCACGTCTGTCCGGCCAGTCCAGTGCCGCCACCGCGCGATACGATGGGCGCGCTGAACGCATGACACGCCGCCACCGTCGCGATCACATCCTCCGCGTCGCGCGGCACCACCACACCGATCGGCACGTGGCGATAGTTGCTGGCATCCGTGGCATACAGCGCACGTGAACCGGTGTCGAAGCGCACTTCACCCTTCACTGTTTTGCGCAATCGCGCTTCAAGCCCGGCCACATCCACATCCAGTTCGTAAGGGTCCTTTTCCTTCGGAAGATGCCAGTTCATGCGATGGTGTATTTGTCCGCCTCCCGTGTGTTCAATGCCAAGCCGTGCCCGGGCCTTTCGCCGTCCGCGGAAAGCTTTCCATGCCGGTCCTTCACTACTCCTTCCAAGAGCATCTGTTCAAGCCGCACATGATCATGGAACCATTCCATGTGCACCACCGGCGCGGCGGCAAGGCAGGGATGCAGATGCACGGACGGTGCGCAATGGCTGCTCATCCGCACGCGAAAGGCCTGGCACAACGCGGCCACTCGCATGAAACCGGTGATGCCGCAACGTGTGGCATCCGCTTGCAGGACGTCCACCGACTCGGAGGTCAAATGCATGCGCGCATCGTCCAGCGTGAATCCATATTCGCCAGCGGCCACGGCCATTTCAGGCGGTACATGTTCGCGCACGAAGCGAAGACCGTCGTAGTCGCGGTGATGCACGGGCTCCTCGAACCAGCGCACACCGAATTCCCGCATACGCTCCGCCATGGCCACCGCCTCGCGCGCTGTGTATGCGGCATTGGCGTCGGTGAAGAGTTGTGTGTGCGACCCGATGGCACGCCGCGCGGAAGCGATCCGGTCCGGGTCCGCGTGCGCATCACGGCCGATCTTCATCTTCACCGCGTGGAACCCTTTGTCCGCCCATGCGCCCAACTGTTCGCGCAGCTCGGCATCGGTGTAGGAGGTGAAACCTCCGCTGCCGTAGAGTTCCACGGCATCACGTACGCGGCCGCCGAGCAGATCGTATAAGGGAACACCGAGTGCCTTCGCCTTCAGGTCCCATAGCGCCATGTCCACTGCGGCGATCGCGAAGGCGTTGAGCCCACCTTCACCCGTGTTGCGCACCGCCGCGCGCATGGCATCATAGAGCGCCGTCACTTCATGGGCATCGCGGTCTTGCACCACGTTGCGAAGAGCACCTTCCACAATAGCCCGCGCCGCACCATCTGCGTATGTGTATCCAAAACCGATATGCTTGCCCGAACTCACATGCACCGCGACCATCGTGGTGCTGGTCCACGCGAGTGTGCCATCGCTTTCCGGGCTGTCCGTGGGCACCGTGTAGGTGGAAGCGGAGATCGTATCGACCGGTAAAGAGAGCAACGGCATTGCGACCGGCCAGCAAATGCAGCACCGCAGCGCCCTGCAATGGCGGAAGCAGCCCTTTCGCAAGGTCAGGCCAGCCGTTGGCGCATGATGATATCTCGATCATTGCACATGATGATCGTGCAATTACCGCCCCATCCACTTGGTGCTTCTTCCACGGCCGCCCGCCAGCAATGCCGCTTCCACCGGTCCTTCCCGGATCGGCACAGCGATGGCTCGGACAGCCGCACGCCGATCGTCCGTATGTCATGACCACTGCGGATGTCGGAACCGAGCGGGAGGGGACTTCGGTCCCTTTCCGTGGTTCCGGAGGAGAACGAAAAACACTTCAACAGCACTTGACCATGGCCCGCACACTCGCCGACGCATTGATCGAAACACTGATCGACTGGAACGTTAATGTGGTCTTCGGACTTCCCGGCGATGGGATCAATGGCATTATGGAAGCGTTGCGCACGCATCAGGACAAGATCGAATTCCTGCAGGTGCGCCATGAGGAAAGCGCAGCCTTCATGGCCTGTGCGTATGCTAAGTACACCGGGCGATTGGGCGTATGCCTCGCCACTTCCGGCCCGGGCGGGATCCACTTGTTGAATGGCCTTTACGACGCCAAGTTGGATGGCGTGCCCGTCCTCGCGATCACCGGCCACCACCAGCACGACCTGATCGATACGCATGCGCAACAGGACGTCGACCTGGACAAGGTCTTCATGGATGTGTCCGTCTACAATTGCCGCGTGATGGGTCCTGCGCATATCGAACGCGTCGCGAACCTCGCGTGCCGCACGGCGCTCACGCGTCGCGGCGTCGCGCACCTCAACATCCCCACGGACTTTCAAGGCATGGCAATGAAGGAAGGCCATCCTTCCGCCCGCAACATCCCGATGTTCAAGCCTGCACCGTTCTTCCGCCCTTCGCCCCTGCCCCATCCGGAAGGATTGAAGGCCGCAGCGGAAGTGCTCAACAGCGGCAAGCGCGTGGCGATTCTTGTTGGACAAGGTGCTTTGGGCGCACGCGATGAAGTGATCCAAGTGGCGGAGCTGTTGGGCGCGCCCATCATCAAGGCATTGCTGGGCAAGGCCGTTGTGCCGGACGAACATCCATTGACGACCGGTTCCATCGGACTGTTGGGCACATCCGCTTCCGTGGAAGCGATGAAGGATTGCGATACACTGTTGACGGTGGGATCCTCCTTCCCTTACATCGAGTTCATGCCGGACAAGGGCCAGGCCCAGTGCGTGCAGATCGATATCGACCCGGTGCGATTGAGCCTACGCTATCCGGCGGAAGTGGGCATCGTCGCGGACAGCAAGGAAGCCCTGAAAGCCTTGATACCATTGCTCCAACGCAAGACCGATCGCAAATACTTGGAGGGTGTGCAGAAGACAATGGGCCAATGGCGCGATCTCATGGAAGAGCGCGGCACCCGCGATGACACTCCGATCAAGCCGCAACGCGTGGCATGGGAACTGGGCAAACGTCTCGCCGACGATGCGATCGTCACCTCCGACAGTGGCACCATCGCTACGTGGTTCGCACGGCAGATCATGGCGCATGGCGAACAGAAATTCTCACTCTCGGGAACACTCGCCACCATGGCACCCGGGCTGCCGTATACGTTGGCTGCGCAGTACGCGTATCCCGGCAGGCAGTGCGTGGCGCTGGTCGGGGATGGAGGCATCTCCATGCTGATGGCGGACATCTCCACGGCTGTGCGCTACAAGCTTCCAGTGAAGATCGTTGTGGTGAGCAACGGCACATTAGGCCAGATCAAATGGGAGCAGATGGTGTTCGATGGCACCCCCGAATTCGGATGCGACCTCCAACCCATCGATTATGCGAAGGTCGCTGAGGCCTGCGGTGCGCGCGGCTTCCACGTGGAGGACCCGAAGAAGCTTGGTGCGGCCTTCGATGCCGCCTTGGCGTGGGACGGTCCCGCGGTGGTGGATTGCGTGGTAGATCCATTCGAGCCGCCGTTGCCTGGGAAGATCAGCTTGGAACAGGCGCGCAAATTCGCCGGTGCCCTGTTGAAGGGCGAGAAGGACCGTGGCAAGATCATCGGCACGTTGCTGGAGGACCTTGTGAAAAACTGAGACCCGCAGCGGCTTTCCAGCTGGAGGACCCCGTGATCTGAATGTGGGTCCGATGTGCGATCGTTGCCCTTTCAACTTCGCCTTTTCACACGTTGTGCGATCTATGGATCGTGGATTTCCCTCACATCAAGGGTCCCATCCATTCCCCACTTCCCGCGCACCGATTTCCTGCCGATGCAACAAAATGCCCGCCCCGCTTGGCTTTCAACGGCTACCCCTACCTACGGCATGCACTTCGTGTTACGGGGTCGGCCCACTAAGATCGCAACACATGCCAACCGCTGCTGCTTCCACCGATACCATCCCCATCACCCGTCATGGCGTAGTGCTCGAGAAGACCGATCACGGTTTCGAGAATGAAGGCGTCTTCAATCCGGCCTGCATCCGCGTGGACGACAAGGTCCACATGTTCTATCGCGCAGTGCGCCACGGCAACTACTCCACCATCGGGCATTGCATCTTCAATGGGCCGCTGGAACTGGAGACTCGCTTGGAGCGCCCGATCCTGATCCCTGAATCGCCATACGAGGCGCAAGGCATCGAAGATCCACGGATCACCAAGATCGACGACACCTACTACATGACCTATTCGGTGTATGACAAGACGAATGTGATGGGCACGTATGCCACATCGAAGGACCTTGTCACTTGGAAAAGACAGGAGCCCTTCACGCCGAAGTTCACCTATCGTGAATACAAGAAGCTGGTGGAATGCTGCCCTGACCTCAACGAGAAATACCTCTTCCACTACAAGGTCCTCAAGGAGCACGGGCTGGGCGACGAACTGGCGAACAAACTGATGGTGTGGGACAAGAACCTGATGTTCTTCCCGCGCAAGATCAACGGCAAGTTCGCCCTGATGCACCGCCTGCACCCCGGCATCCAGCTGGTGCAATTCAACGACCCCGCCGAGTTGACGCGCGCCTTCTGGGAGGAATACATCATGGACCTCGACCAGCATATCGTCATGGATCCGCGGCTTCCGCATGAGAGCAGCCACATCGGCGGCGGCGCGCCACCGATCGAGACCGACGATGGATGGCTCTTCATCTACCACGCCGCACAGGACACGCCGAAGGGATTCGTCTACCACGCGACAGCGGCGCTCCTTGACCGCGACGATCCACGCAAGGTGCTGGCCCGCCTGGACCGCCCGTTGATCTCACCGAAGAACGACGCGGAGCGCATCGGCATCGTGAAGAACATCGTCTTCCCCAGCGGTGCCGTGGTCTTCGACGACCTGCTCTACATCTACTACGGTGGCGCGGACGAACGCATCGCCGTGGCCTCCGTGAAAATGACCGACCTACTTCAACGCCTGAGAACCCTTGCCCGTCAATGAGCCTGAATGAACCTCGCCAGACCTTGGTGATCACCTCCTATCCACCGCGCGTGTGCGGCATCGCCACCTATGCGCAGGACCTCTTGGCCGCGTTGCGCCGCAACTACGGGCACTCCATGGAATTCAAGGTATGCGCGTTGACGCACGGACCCGTTGAACACGAATGGCCCAAGGAGGTGGCGTACACGTTGAACACCTTGGATGAGGCCGACCATCAACTCATCGCGCGGCGCATCAATGGCGATCCGCGCATCAAGCGCGTGTGGATCCAGCATGAGTTCGGACTCTACCCCGGCGCCGACGGGCGTTGGTTGACGGACCTGCTCCGCGCAGTGGAAAAACCGGTGGCCATCACCTTCCACACGGTGCTGCCCGAGCCTACGCCGCATCAGGAGGAAACGCTGAAGACCTTGGCATCATTGGCCTCGGACATCATCGTTCTCACACAACGTACCGGCACATTGCTGCATGAACGCTACGGAGTGGACGCGAAGAAGATCAATGTGCTTCCGCACGGTGCGCATCCTGTTCCTGTCGGTGATCCCGAAGCCATCAAGCGCCAATTCGGGCTGGAAGGACGAATGGTGCTTTCCACATTCGGCCTGCTCAGTTCCAACAAATCCATCGAGACCGCCATCGATGCGCTGCCCGCCATCATTGAGCGCGTGCCTGAAACGATGTACCTCGTGCTGGGGCGCACGCATCCGGAAGTGGTGCGGCATGAAGGCGAATCCTACCGCCGGTCCCTGGAGGAACGCGTCGCGGAATTGGGATTGCAGGAGCACGTGCGCTTCGTGGACCAATACATCGAACTCCATGAACTGCTCGAGTACTTGCAGGCCACGGACGTGTATCTCTTCACCAGCAAAGATCCCGGCCAGGCCGTGAGCGGAACCTTCACCTATGCCTTGGGCTGTGGCTGCCCGGTGATCTCCACGCGGATCCCCCATGCCGAGGAGATGATCGACGGCGCTGGGCTGCTCGTGGATTTCAACGCTCCCGCACAGATGGCGGAGGCCGCGATCACCCTGCTGGAGGACGACGACTTGCGCAAGCACATGTCCCTCATCGCGCTTCAACGCATGCAGGCCTGGAGCTGGGACAACGTGGCGATCGCACACATGCAGGTCTTCACACGCCTGCTCACCGGGCCACGCGTGCCGCGCCTGAGCCATCCTCCAATGAACCTGGCACACCTGATCCGCATGACCACTCCGATCGGACTTCTGCAGTTCGCGCAGCTCTCGGTGCCCGACCCGGCATCCGGCCATACCGTGGATGACAACGCCCGCGCCTTGACAGCGATCTGCACGTGCATCGCGCAGACCGGGAACACGGAACTTTTCGAACTCGCCGACATTTATCTCTCCCTGCTTGAGCGGGCGATCCAAACGGATGGGTCGTTCCTGAACTACTTCGACTCCACCGGCCAGCCTACCGCGCAGAACAATTGCGAGAATCTGGATGACGCGAACGGGCGCGCCATCTGGGCATTGGGCGAGGTGACCGCCACACGGATGCTTCCGGTCTCCTTGCGGGAACGGGCGCGCGTCGTGTTGCTGAACGCGATGCCGCACTTGCGTGAGATCCGCTCGCCGCGCGCCGCTGCATTCATCATCAAAGGTCTTTATGCCTTCTGCGGTACCTGCGAGGATGACGGGCCGATCACCGAGATCACCATCATGGCCGATCACCTTCTCCGTGGTGGCGACGCACATTTCTCCTCGCGGTGGAAATGGATCGAACCCAGCGTCACGTATGGCAGTGCGGTGATCCCCGAGGCGTTGCTCCTCGCTTGGGCGACCACGGGAAACAGCGCCTATCGCGACGCAGCCAGTGCCACCATGCACTTTCTGCTGGGCCATCTTTTCAAGGACGGCCATTTCCGGGGCATCAGCAACAACGGATGGTTGCTGCCCGATATCGAGGCGCATCCCTTCGGCGAGCAGCCGATCGAAGCGGCCTACACGGTCCTCGCGTTGGACCGCTTCCACCGGCTCCTGGATGACGACTTCTATCGCCAGCGCCGCGATACGGCATTCGCGTGGTTCCTCGGCGACAACCACCTGCATCAGGTCGTTTACGACCGCAGCACCGGCGGATGCCACGATGGACTGGAACAGCACAACGTGAATCTGAACGAAGGTGCCGAAAGCACGGTGTGCTACCTGCTTGCGCGCTGCGCCGTGGCAGCGCGTCCGTTGCCATCACATCAAGAACGCAAGCTCCTTATCGGTCCACGCAGGAACGTCAACAGCTATCGGACGAGTGTGGCCGCGCGTGCGTGAGCGGTCGCACTTCACATTGAACTTCTGCCCGATCCGTCACCGCAAGGTTGATGGATCGGGCAGTATTCATTTGCACCCGGTGATCGGCAAGCGATGCGGAAGGAATGCCTCATTTCCCGGATCGACCTGTTCAAGGACAGCCCCGTTGCGCCCGGGGCCCCGTCTCGGCGGAACACATTCGCATAAGGTCTGAATAGACCGTCCATTGCGCGTTTCCGCGCATCGGCCTCGCCGCGCGTCCGATCGTCGGCACCAGCGGAATTCTTTTTGTCACGACCGGAATGTTCCACTGTAAAGTCCCAACGGATCATACAGCGGACAACACCGGCGACCATGAGCCAACATGAATATCACAACCAAGCTCACCGCATGACGGACCCTGAAGTGTATCGGATGTGGGAACGGCATGACCGCATCGAAAGGCCCGCCCCACAGCCGGAAAGCCCAAGAAGGAGGAACCCAAGAAGAAAAAGGAAAAGCAACTGGGCCGACCAACGAAGCCCGACATAAAGGCCTAGGCCATGGACCGCTGCTAGAGTGCAACGAAGCAACAACGAACCAACCAACAACACCAACGAAGATGAAAACGCACACCGGACTAAGGAAACTATTGGAAGACCAAGTGGCCGACATGTACTACGCCGAAAAGCAATTGGTAAAAGTGCTCGTCACCTTGGCGACAAAGGCGGAGAACGGACAACTGAAGGATGCCTTCGCCGGGCACCTCGAAGAAACCAAGGGCCATGTGGAACGGCTCGAGCGCGTCTTCAAGTTCTTGGGCAAGGTCCCGAAGGCGAAGAAATGCCCCGCCATCGACGGCATCATCGAGGAAGGCTCGGAGATCATGAAGGACTTCAGCGATGATCCCGCGTTGGACGCAGGCTTGGTGGCGGCCGGTCAGAAGGCGGAGCATTACGAGATAGCGACCTACGGCTTCATGTGCGAATGGGCCAAGGAACTCGGACTGACCGCAGTGGAAGACCTGCTGCACGAGACGTTGGAAGAAGAGAAGGCCGCCGATGAAAAGCTCACGGCCATCGCGGAATCCGTAGTGAACATGGAAGGTGAAACGGCATAGGGACCGGTCATTCCGGCTGCTTCATTGCGGAGGAAAGTCCGATTCACGGGCCATATCGCGGAAAACATTCCCCACGATCGCTGAAAGCTCCGCCTCGCTGCATCCCGCAAACCCCACGGCCCGGCGTTTGCCTCCCTCGGCGCAACCAAAACCACAACCCACATGAAGAATTCATACACCATCACACGCAGCATGCTCGCGGTCCTCGGCCTGACCGCTTTCCTCTCCGCATCCGCACAAGGCCCACAGGTCGGCGTGAAGCTGGGAGCGAACCTGAGCAACTTCCACGACAACGAAGTGACGGACGACAATGCACGCTTCGGTTTCAACGTCGGCATCATGGGCCGCAGCTCGCCCGACCAGCCCATCGGCCTGCAAGCAGAACTGCTCTACACCACCTTGGGCAACAGTACCGACTACCACGGCTTCTTCGATATGGGCGACCAATCCGTGGACTTCAACCTCAACTATCTCCAGCTTCCAGTAATGGTGAGCTTCCGCCTTGCCGATGGCGTCTTTGAGATCCAAGCTGGAGGATACGCCGCCGTACTCTTGAACGCGAACGTGAGTACCGATGGCGATCTTGGCAGTGGCGAGGATGATGTCGATGTCGACAACTTCAATAAAATGGATTTCGGTCTTGTCGGTGGCCTCGCCTTCAATGCCGGTCCCGTGCAGGTGGGCGTGCGCTACAACTACGGCTTGACAGACGTGGCCGACAGTGATGCCGCCAAAACCCTTTTGGGGGACGCCAAGAATTCCTGTGCGCAGCTCTATCTAGCCGTTGGCATGCCGTGATCATCATACCCTTTTCGACATGGATGGACATAGCGGCTCTCGGGCCGCTATGTGTTTTTCAGTGCACGGGCAACGGTGCTGATCCTTGAGGATAATTCCTTCAAGGAGTTTCCAAGATCCGCATCAAGGACCTGATGTCAGCAGGCTTTACCAAATGAGCATCGAAGCCGACCTCGGTGGAGCGTTTCCGATCGGCCTCTTGCCCCCACCCGCTCAGCGCGATGATGCGCAGGTCCTTTCCATGCGGCGTCCCTCGTAGATGTGTGCATGTGGCATAGCCATCCATCCCCGGCATGCCGAGGTCCATGAAGACAAGGTCCGGCAGGAAAGAGGCCGCCTCTTCCAACGCTTCAACGCCGTCATAGACCGCACGCACTTCGTGTCCCTTCATCTTCACCAACATGGCGAGGCTGTTCGCAGCATCGCGGTTATCGTCCACTACCAGCACCTTGCGGACGCGCTTGGACGAAGCTTCATGGACGGGCGGACCTTTCGGTTTCTCCGGAGAGGTTGCGATCGGGATCCGTACCGTGAAGGTGCAGCCTTGGTCCTTCCCCGGACTGTGTACTTCCACCGTTCCATGGTGCATGCCCACCAACCGTTTCACAATGTTGAGACCGATGCCGAGACCGCCCTTGCTACGCTCCAAGGTGCGATCCACCTGGGTGAACATGTCGAACACCTGGGGCAGCATGTTGGCGGGAATGCCCATGCCATTATCAACGATGCACAGCACGGCCATCCCGTTCTGCACTTCCAGTTGCACTTGGATCCTTCCGCCATCGGGGGTGTACTTCACTGCGTTGTGCAACAGGTTCGCCACCACTTGGGTCAAGCGGACCAGATCTCCATTGAGCGGAACAGAGACATCGGGAAGATCCGTTCCGATGCGATGTGCATGGCGCTCCGCTTCAGGAAGCACGGCCTCCAAGGCCAAGCGCACCGCCTCCCGCAGGTCCATGCGTTCCAGCCGTAGCTCGATGTTGCCGTGGCTGATGCGGCTCATGTCCATCAGGTCGTCGATCAGGCGCACCATGTGCTCCAACTGGCGGTCCATCAATTCCAGCGTTCCCCGTGTGGTCGCACCGTCCGTGCCTTCCTCCTGCAGCAGCATCATTGCATTGCGCAGGGGTGCCAAGGGATTCCGGAGCTCATGCGCAAGCGTTGCAAGGAATTCATCCTTCCTGCGGTCCACTTCCTTCAGTTTTTCCTGCACATCCCTTTCGTCCGTGATGTCGGTATTGGTGCCGAACCAGCGCGTGATCGTTCCGCGTTCATTGCGCACGGGAATGGCGCGCATGAGGAACCAGCGGTAGCTGCCGTCCCTGCCGCGCAGCGAGAAGGTCTGCTCCCACGGCTCGCCGCGCTCGTGCGCCGTGTTGCGCGCGGCGGTCACGCGTTGCACATCCTGGGGATGCAGCATGCCGAGCCCGCCATCCGCGCGCGCTTCTTCCTCCGTGAGGCCCGTGTAGTCATAGAAACGCTGGTTGAACCAATCCACCGCCCCCTCGGCATCGCTGATCCAGATGAGCTGCGGCATGGTGTCCGACAGCAGCCTGAAACGCCCTTCGCTTTCCTGAACCTGTTCCTGCGCCTGCCGTTGCTCGGTGATGTCGATGGCGATGCCGGCCAGGTCCGCGACACCGCCTGCGGCATCCGGCAGCAGGAACTTGCTCACCAACGCATGATGCATTCCATCCTCGCGCTCCAGGCTGTCCACCGTCTCCACGGTACTGCCGGTGGCACGCACCTGTGCATCGCCCTGCAAGTGGCGCGCGGCCATTTCCGCCGGAAAGATCTCCGGGTCGGTGTGGCCGATGATGCGCTGGAGCGGCATGCCGTATTCCTCGGACACGCCGCCCGTGGCAAAGACGTATCGGCCATTCGCATCCTTGATCCAGGCATGGCCCGGGAGGTGCTCCATGAAACGGCTGAAGCGTTCATCACGTGCGTGCAGTTCCCGTTGCTGCTCCTCGCGGAACAGCACCTCGGCCGCGTGGCGCGCGCAGAGGTCGACCAGTTGCACTTCCAACTCCGTCGGCATGCGGCCCGGGGCGTTGAACATCAACGAGATCACACCGATGATGCCGCCCGCATGGTCCATGATCGGTGTGCCATGGACCGACCGGAAGCCGAAGGTCCGCGCGGCCTCCGCGCAATCGCCATCCCGGTCCGCATCCGCGACAACGACACGCTTGCCCGTTGACACGACCTTTCCGCACACGCCGCCGCGCAAGGGTTGCCGCATGGCCGCACCATCCGGTCCATTGGAAAAACCGAAGGAGCTTATCGGTGTGAAGACGTCCGAAGCCTTTTCCTTCCGCGTGATCAAGCCATGGTCCGCGTGATGCAGTTCCATCAGCGTGTGCAGGATGGTGTTCAATGCCTGGGCCATGTCCGGCATCGCGGCCAGTTGCAACGCGAGATCATGCAGCCGTGCAAGGCCCTGCACCTGCAGCTTCAGTTCATCCTTCGCCTGGAGCAGTTCCGTCTCGATGGTCTTGCGCCGGGTGATGTCCATGGTGCTGCCCAGCATGCGCACCGGACGGCCCTCCTCGCGCACCACCAGTGCATTGGTGAAGATCCATCGGGTGCGACCTTCCTGGTCCTTCACGCGGAATTCGAGTTCATAGGGCGCGTCCTTCTGTACGGAGTCCCCGATGGCCGCGCTCACCCGTTCACGGTCCTCGGGGTGGATCATCTGCGCATAGTTCTCCAGCGTCAGATCGACCCGGGTCTTGGCCATGCCATGCACGGCATATACGGCATCGGTCCAGCTGATGCGGTTGTTCACGATGTCCCAGTTCCAGCCGCCGAGCTTGCCGGCCTGGGTGATCAGCCGCAGATGGTCCACGCCTTCCTTGCCTTCATGGATGTCCACGCAGGAACCCATGAAGCCTTGGAAGATGCCCGCTTCCATGATCGGTGCAGCGCTTTCCAAGATCCACCGGAACAGGCCGTCCTTGTGGCGCAGCCGATGGTCCAGCGTAAAGGGCGCACGGTCCCTCCATGCCGCGCGGCGCATATTTTCCCAGCGTTCACGGTCGTCCGGGTGGACGAGTTGCGCCCATTCCTTCTCCGTGATGAGCGACGCGGACACAGCGGTGAAATCCTGCCACAGCTTGTTGGAGCGGACAAGCGATCCCTGCGCATCGCTCATCCACATCATCACCGGGGCATGGTCCGCCGCGTGATGAAAAGACTGCTGCAAGGACGATGGACCGATGTGGGGTGATTCCTGCATGAAGCTTCCGGGAATGGACAAAGATGGAAAACGGCGTGGGATGCCTTCCCGCTGTTCGACCAATGCGGCCGGGGCTTCGGCGATCTGCGGAAGTGGCTCTCCTCATGCACGCAAAGTGCGGAAACGATTGCCCGATCCCAATTGCGTTCCGCCGTGGCCCAGTGGGCATTGCATTCCGGTTCGCCTCTTGCAGCGCGATCAGCTCACACTCCAAAAAACGAAGAAGATGGCAACCAAGAAAAACCTGCATTCCCAAGAGCGTCCTTCCGGCGTTGACCGCCCATTATCGGATGAACCGTCCCATCAACCAGTGTCGAAAGATCCCTACAAGAATGACCCGGGAGCCGGTAAGGAAGAAGAGGAGCGCGTGGACGAAGGCGAAGAAACGGATGTCCGCAAGGAAGAAGGCGTGGGGATGAAGCCCAAGGACATCCGCAGTCGCGACGTGCGCCGCACCAATGAACTGGCGGAGGAGGACGTGGTGCTTGGCGACGAGGACATCATGCCCATCGGCATACAGACCGGCCAGACCACGCGTGGCTCCTACTCCACTGATACATCAACGGGGGCGGGCCGTTACGCGGACCACCGCGCTGGGACCTTCGGCATGGATGACGTGGCACAGCCCGGCAATGATGAGGATGTGGAGCCCGATCCCATCGACCCGAAGATCGATCGGTGAAACCGGGAAAGACCATGGCTCGGCACGGGATCGAACGGAAGGACAGACGCCAAGAGATCCCCTTGGAGAAAGCGGTGATGCACCTCCTGGAGGAATGCCGCATGGTGCTCCCCGGCATCCAAGTGACATTCGGCTTTCAACTGATCGTGGTCTTCAATGCCACCTTCCGCCAATTGCTGGACCCGGCGCAGCAACACCTGCATCTCGCGGCGATCACCGCAGTGGCCTTGGCGGCGGCATTGGTGATGGCACCCGCTGCCATTCATCGCCAGACCGATCCCATGGAAGTGTCGGACAGGCTGGTGCGCGTAAGCTCCCGCTTGCTCGGTGCCAGCATGTTCCCCTTGGCCATCGGCCTCTGCATCGATCTGTATCTCTTGGCGACGGTGATCCTTCACAATGCGTTCGGCGTTGTCTTCGCGTGCGCGCTTTTCCTCGTGTTCATCGGGCTGTGGTACGTGCTACCACTGGCCTTGCGAGGCGCTTGGCATCACGCAGGACCGCTGGACAACACCGAGGAAGAGGACCACGCCCGATCGTGAACTCCGTTGCGGGGAAGTGCACGAAATGCTTTTGCGTCATCGCACTCAACGCGCCGTCTTCTTTTGGCAACGCGGACAGTAGTGCGCCATGCGCTGCTTCTCCCCCAACTTCTCATGCACCAGCTTCCCGCCGCAGTGGGGGCATTCACCCTTCTGATGGACGCGCAGGTTCTTGCGCAATTGGAATTCGCGCCGCCAGCGCAGGAATTGTTGCGAGAAGGCACGCGTCTCACTGATGATCTCTCGTCGCTTTGCCACGGATAGTTTTCCCACAAGCGCATCCGGCCGGATCCACGCCAAGGAAAGCACTTCGTTCTTGATGATGTTGCCCACGCCGGCGAAAACATCCTGCTCCAAAAGCACATCGCCGATCTGCTCCTTGCCGCGCAGTGAAAGCGCCTTCAGTGCGTTGGCCGCATTCCATTCCGGGGAAAGGATGTCGATGCTGAAGTCGAATTCCTTGCGCACGTTGCCGCCTTCGATGTAGCGCACGGAGCAATTGAAGAGACGGAGTTCGCCATTGCTGAAACGCAGTGCCATGCGCGGTTCTCGCGCACGCACGTAATCGCCGGTCACGTGCGATCCTTCCACATCCGCCTCGTAGGTGCCGAAGAGCATGAAGTGTGTGCGCAGCGCGAACGTGCCGAACTGCAGAAGGAGTTGCTTGCCATGGCTGAAGACCTCCTGCACCACCTGCCCCTCGCAACGCGCGATGTCGATCTTGCTGTTGCCCCACACCTCAAGGACGCGCTTGCCCGTAAAAGGCTGCAACTGCTCACTCGCCAAAAAGAGGGACGGGCCTTCCATGCGCTTTCGGCGCAGCGCATTTCAAGATCCATGCCTTCGCGGATCGGACAGCGATCAGGACTCTTGGACGCCGCAGGCATCCGCCAATCGGCGAACGGCGGCGCTGGCGATCGGTTTCACGAGGTGCTCGTCGAAGCCCGACTGTTTCGAGCGCTCCAGATCTTGCTGTTGCCCCCAACCGGACAAGGCAATGATGCGGATGTGCTCCCCCCAACCCTCCATGCGCATGAGCTGGCAGGTCTCATGGCCGCTCATGTCAGGCATGCCGATGTCCATGAATACGAGGTCGGGGTGAAAGGTGCTCCCTATTTCCAATGCCTGTCCTCCGGAAAAGGCGATCTCCACACGGTGGCCTGATTTGCGGAGGATGGCGGCGAGACTGGTCGCACCGTCGCGATTGTCATCGACCACGAGGATCCGGCGCGTGGTACCACTGTCCACTTCCGCACCGGGTTCGGGCTGATCCGTGACCGGCTCCATCTGGCGCACCAAGGGGACGCGCAGATCGAACTCGCTTCCCTTACCGAGGCCTTCGCTTTTCACTTCCAAGGTACCATTGTGCATATGGGCCAGGCGTTGGGCGATGTTCAGTCCGATACCGAGGCCGCGCCCCACGGCCTGCCCGCCCTTCACTTGGGCGAACATCTCGAAGATGCGCTGGTGGTCCTCCGGCGAAAGACCGATGCCATTGTCCTTCACGCGCACCACTGCATGCTTGCCGTCCGATTCCGCATAGAGATCGATCCTTCCGCCGGGGTCGGTGTATTTGGCGGCGTTGGTGAGCAGGTTGGAGATCACCTGCATCAGGCGGTTGGTGTCCGCATCCACCCAAAGGGGATGATCGGCAATGTGCTGGACAAGGGTATGGTCGTTCTCCTCGATCAGGGGCAATGCGGCCTCCACGGCCATGGTGAGCGTGTGGTTCAGGTCCACGGTGCGCTTGCGCAATTCCAGCTTGCCGCGATTGATGCGGCTCACATCCATCAGGTCGTCCACCAGGCGCACCATGTGATCGAGCTGGCGCTGCATCATGGCGCGCGTGGTCGCCATCATCTGCGGATCGTCCTGCGTGAATTCCAGCAACTGCAGCCCGTTCATGATGGGTGAGAGCGGATTGCGGAGTTCATGCGCCAAGGTGGCCAGGAAGCGGTCCTTCTGGCGGCCGGCTTCCTCCAGCGCCCGTTGTGAACGTATGCGTTCACCGATGTCGCGCATAACGCCCAGCCGACCGATGGCCTTCCCGTCCGCATCATGCAGAACGCTGATGGTGGCCTCCAAATGGATGCGCGTGCCATCGCGCTTCAAGTGTATCTTCTCTCCTCTCCAGGACTCATTCCGCGCCCACGCCTTACGCGCTTGTGCCTCTTCCTCGGGAGGCACCCAGAAATGGGAGTACAGTTCACGCAGGGGCAGGCCGAGCACCTCGGAGGCCTTGCGGCCATATTTATTTTCCGCGGCCGGGTTGATGTAAGTGATGCGTTCTTCCAGATCGATCGCCACCACAACGTCCTCGATCTGCTCCAACACTTGCCCTCGGAAGCGGTTCGATGCCGTCTCCGCACTGTCGAGGACGAACACGTTGTGGCCGTCCACCAAGGCATCCACCTCGCCATTGCGGATCGCCTCCAAGGTCTGTGCGAACTCACTCAGCCGCTCGCGCAACTCTTCGTTTTCGGCCTTTAGAGCGTCACGTTCCATCATGCACGCTCAGTTGGAATATCAATGTCAAGGCCGTGGAGCAGACGGATGGTGTTGGAGAGGTCACCTACAAAATGCCGCTTTGGAATGGGCGCCCGCTTCACCAGTGTCGGCAAGGCGATGATCTCTTCCTGTGAGGCCCGTTCGGGCGAACGGACAAGGTCCACCACCTCCAATGTGTAGCGCCCTTTAAGATGCTGCTCGCACACTGCACGGATATTGACGATGGCGCGGCTGGAACGCGCCGTATTACCGGATACAAAGAGCTGCAGGACGTATTTATCCGCATATGTAGAACTGCTTTGTTCCTTCAGTATCATTTCTAGGTGGTCCGAACAGGTTGCACATCCAAGCCCACCAGCACCCGATCCTCCTTGGACAGGTCACCGATGATCTTGCGCATCGGTTCGGGCAATTTCCGCACCAACGTGGGCACCGCCAAGATCTGGTCACCCTCGGCGAGTTGCGGGTTCACAAGCAGGTCCACCACCTCGATGGAGTAGCGGCCCTCCAAGTGCGTTTCGCAGATGCGGCGCAGATTCCGCAGGGCCGTGGTTGAACGCGGCGTTCCCCCGGCCACATACAGGCGCAATTGCCACTCGGCCACAGGGCCCTTCTGGTCCTTCTTCTCCGTCGTCATCACCCTTTTGCCTTGCGGCCGTTTTTCGCTTTCGATGCACGTTCCCTGTTTCCCTTCTTCGGGGAGGGCGGGGTGTTCACTCCCCATTCCCGCTTGGCGCCGGCCGCAGTGGGCACAGCGCCGTCACCGGCCAGGGTCGGCCCTACCGGATGGATCTCCACTCCTTTTTTGGAGAACCCGAAGCCCATCACACGCTGCGAATGGGAAATGCCACGTGCCTTCAGCACTACCAAGGCCCGGCTGCGGGCGGCATCGATCTCCACATTGCGCAGGGCGATCCACGTGTCCATCAGCGAGGAGACGCCCACTTCGGAGTCCTCTTGGAATGCCGCGGAGTTGGACGTGAGGCTGGTGAACAAGGCCGTGATGCCCTCCACCTTCAAGTGGTCGATGAGGCGCATCAGCGTGGGTTTTACCGCCCGGTCATACTCCATGGTGAGGTTGCTGATGGGATCGATCACCACCACCGTCGGCCGGAATTCCTTCACGTTGTCGTGCATCTGCACCAGATGCTGCTCCAGGCCGTTGAGCGAGGGTCGTGAGGCATGGATCTGCAGAAGTCCCTTCTTCACCCAGCGCCCCAGGTCGATGCCCACCGCCGCCATGTTCCGGATGATCTGCGAGGCGCTTTCCTCGTAGGCGAAAAGCAGTGCGCGCTCGCCGCGCGCGCAGGCCGCAGCGATGAAGGACGCTGCAAGCGTGCTCTTCCCCGTGCCCGCCGAGCCGCTCACCAGAATGCTGCTCCCCCGATAGTAGCCAGAGCCTTCGATCATATCATCCAGCGTGGGAACTCCGGTGGAGATGCGCTCCGTGCCCGCTTTATGTTCCAGCAGCAACGAGGTGATGGGCAGTACCGACAGACCCTTGGTGGTAATGATGAAGGGGTATTCATTCGTGCCGTGCGAGGAACCCCGGTACTTGACGATACGCATGTGCCGCGTGGCGATCTTGTCCTGTATGCGGTGGTCCATCAGGATCACGCAATCCGCCACATACTCTTCCAGACCGTAGCGCGTCAGGCTGTTCTCCCCGCGTTCGCCGGTGATGATCGCCGTGAGGCCGCGCTTCTTCAGCCATTCAAAGAGGCGCCGCAGCTCGGCGCGCAGTACCGCTTCATTGGGCAGTGCGGCAAAGAGCGCCTCCAAGGTGTCCAGCACCACACGCTTTGCGCCGATGCGGTCCACGGCATGGCCCAAGCGGATGAAGAGTCCTTCCAGGTCATACTCGCCCGTCTCCTCGATCTCGCTGCGTTCCACACGCACTTGGTCGAGCACCAGCTTCCTGCGCGCTATCAGATCATCCAGGTCGAAGCCGAGTGAACGCACGTTGGCCGTGAGTTCCTCCGCGCTTTCCTCGAACATCATGAAGACGCCCGGCTCATCGAATTCCACTGCGCCCCGTACCAGGAATTCAATGGCGAGCATCGTCTTGCCGGACCCCGCCGCACCGCTTACCAATGTCGGCCTTCCCGCGGGCAGCCCTCCGTTCGTGATCTCGTCCAGGCCATTGATGCCCGTGCGCGCCTTCACCAATCCGCCATCGTTCCGCTTTTTCCTCATCTGTAGTGTGTGCCCGAAATATAGCCTCATGCAGGGGCGTGAACGCCCAAGTTGAATTTGAAATGGTGCATCTACTTCCCCACTGCACACCTATAGCCTCGCCTTGGGCCACATGGTAGCCAGTGGCCCTACGCCAACAACGGCGGCACTTTCCCAAAGAGCGCAGCCCCCCTTCGTTGACATGGTACCACCCTTGCCGCAAGGGAGATGTGCCAGTGGAAGATCCGTTAGGCGGGCCTGCCGACACGATGACCAAAACCCCTTTTACAATGTCTGACCAAAGAAATCAGCCCGGCAAGACCACCACGAACAACCCTCAGGACCGCAAGCCCAATGAGCAGCCGGAAGCCCGCAAACAAAGTGCGCAACCACAGGACAAAGAGGCCCGCACCGAGCCTTCGGACAGGAACCGCGTAGGCGGTGATGCGTCCCGTACGCAGGCCACTCGCCCGCAGGAGCCCGGCAAGACGCCTACACAAGAGCCCCATACAAAGACGGGCCGCCACTGAGCGATACGCAACCGGTGCCAGCCATGGCATCGGCCAGGTACGGACGATCGGCCACTCCATGTGGCAGCTGATCCCCGGACCGAATGGGAACGCCCCGGACCGGGGGCGTTCTTATTTTATGCCCATACGCAGCATTCCTCATTTCCTTTATCCCGTTAAGTGCACCTCTCCATGCCCCTTACCCTTGCCGTGGTCCAGTTCGAAATTGCGCCGGCCGATCCCGAACGCAACCTGCGGCGCATGGAGGAATTCATCGCCAAGGCGGTGAAGAAAGGTGCGCAACTGGTGGTCTTTCCCGAAGATGCCATCTGTGGACCGCTGGCCGGGCAGACCGCGTTTATCAAACAGGCTCCCTCCTATCTCGCACATTTCCAAGGCTTGGCCAAAAAGTATGGTGTGGACCTGGTGCCCGGCTCGTGGGCGGTGCTGGATGGTCCCTCGCTTTTCAATACAGCATACTACATCAATGCCGATGGCACCGTTGCCGGGAGCTACCGCAAGATCCACTTGTGGGAAACGGAGAAGGCCGCCATCACACCGGGAAATGCAGTATCCGTCTTCCCTACACAATTCGGCCGTGTAGGCCTCATCATCTGTTGGGACCTTTCCTTCCCGCCGCTCTTCACGGCGATGAACGCGCAAGGAGTGGAATTGGTGATCTCGCCCACCTATTGGTCCTTCACGGTGCCCTCCAAGGAAGTGAAGAGCGTGAAGGAGGATGAGATCCTGCTTATCGATTCCCTGTGTACGGCACGCGCGTTCGAGAACAACATCGTGCTCGTGTATTGCAATGCCGCCGGTGCCTTGAAGGCTCCCGGCGTGGATGCGGTGCTGAGCGGCCGCAGCCAGATCACCCATCCCTCCGACAAGGTGGTCGCCCAAGTAGATGGCAATGCGGAGAACATGTTGATCACCACCGTGGACCTGGTCCAAAAGAACCCTGCTTTTTGACAGGGCGCCTGCACGCGCGCTTCAGTCGCTCAGGGGACGCAGGCTCAGCGTGATGCAGTAAGTGGGGAACTCCTGCTCCACATCCGCGATGTCACAGGCCCGCAGTTCGGTGAAGCGGTCCGTACGGCGGTCATAGTAGGCAGTGACCTCCATGCAGCGGTGGAAGAATTTCACCGGCACGCGGACGGCATCCGTGACCTTGCACGCACTGATGGCCTGCTTGTGAAGGATCGTGCTGCGCGCATCGAAGAGCGTGCGCAAGCTGTGCAAAAGGCCCGGGGCAGTGCTCGGCAAGGCCTCCAATTCCATCGGTTCGATCATGTTCTGTTACTAGGGTGTTTGTCGGTCTTCGGGTTCATTGCGCTCCTTCCTCGCCAAGCGCTCGTACGCCTCTTTCCGCTTGGTGATCTCCTCTTCCTCCAACTCTTCCATGTCCAGCAGGGAATTGTCAGCCTTGTCCAAGGTCTTGATCAATTCATCCAGCTTCACCTGCAGCGCTGACGTGTCGCGGTTCTGTGTGTTCTGGATCAGGAAGACCATGAGGAAGGTGACGATGGTGGTGCCCGTATTGATCACCAGTTGCCATGTATCGCTGTATTTGAAGATGGGGCCGGTTAGCGCCCAAATGACAATGACCACCCCGGCAGCGACGAAGGTTGCTGGTGTACCGGCGTAGTGCGAAGTTGCTTTTGCGAACCTGGTGAACCAGGAGGAACCCTTGGCCATAACGGGTGGTGGTTTGAAGTGACGGCCCTGCCCCTTCAATTCGTGGGCCGCCGCGTGCCATGCACGACGTCCCGATCGGCTTCCCCATGTTCCGGGCAAATAATTGCACCCGTCGCCGCATTGTTTCCCCGATACCGCCAAGCCCGGCGCTGCGAACGGCACTGCGCCATGGAGGGCCCGCCCACAACTTTTTCCGATCGCATTTGCATCAGCCGACGTTGCCGCGCATCTTGCCGCGCATTTTCACATGTGCCGCGAATGTCCCGGGGGAGTACCGGTCCCTCCCCGGAAACGAGCGCGGTCACATCGATCCAATGAAACGCATTGATGCAGATCTACAACATCCTGCCGCAACCGGACGGCAGCTGGAAGGCCGTGCTTGTGGGCGACGATCAACTGGTAATAAGCAATGAGTGCAAGGAGAGCCTGATCGAAACCATGGTCAGGTGGGCGGAGAAGACCGGGGACCCGATCACCATCCGGCTCTTTACCGCAGAGGGCGATCTCGAACGGGAAGAGGTCTTTCCCGCAGGCGGCTAGCGGAAGCCGCAGCGAATGGACGGCCGGCAGGAGCGCGCTTGCGCGGTGCCCGTGCTCCCACGCGTTGGCCGTTTCCTTCCTTCTTCCCATGTGCCCGGACTTCCCCACATGCGCACGTAAGCTGGATGCCGGTGGGGGCGATCGCGGACCTTCCGCAACAGGGATCGGGGAAGAATAGCACACGCGGAAACGTGTGACCAGGCCCATTCCTGTGTACGCGTGGGCAATCCGTGGTCGCAGTGAAGAGGCATTGAAATTGGAATGTGCGGCGGAAACCCGTTCCAATGAAATACGCCCTACCCCTTTTCGGTTCCCTCTGCCTCAGCGTCTTGCTGTGGGCATCCTGCACACCGACCAACTCCAACCTCGACGACGGCAAGAGCGGCTACGAAGCACCTGCCCCGCAGACCAACGGGGACATCAGCGACACCACCGACTACAACCAGCGCAACCGCGGAGCGGATACACTCCACCCTACGGATCATCCGATGCCTGCACGCCCGGATTCCACCAACCGCATGCCTCCGCACCAATAGACAGAGGTCAACTTGACCTGTTATCACGTCCTCATCACACGCATCAACACCTCACACAAATGCCCCAAGGAGACAAGGACAAGTACACCGACAAGCAGAAGCGCCAAGCCGAGCATATCGAGAAAAGCGAGAAGAAGGAAGGCAAGAGCACCAAGACCGCCGAGCGCATCGCTTGGGCCACGGTGAACAAGCAGGACGGCGGCGGAAAAAAGGGCGGCAGCGGCAAGAGCACGAAGAAGTAAGGCCTCAAGCAGCACCACCATGTTGAAGCTCCTCTCCCATCCTGATCTGCACGTCGCCGCCGCGCGCGCCAGCGGCACGTTGACGGCGGATGATTACGAAAAGAAACTGCTCCCCGACCTGCGGGGCAGGTTGGCGCTCTATCCCGAGATCAGCTGGTATTTCGAGATGGAGGACTTGAAGGGATGGACGCCTGGCGCTTTCTGGGATGACCTCACCTTCGCGCTCCGCTACGCGCGGAAATTCAAGAAGATCGCCTTGGTGGGCGATTCCAACTGGGAGAAACTGGTCGTCCCATTGATGCGTCCCTTCACCTCCGCCACCGTGAAGTTCTTCCCGCTCGCCGAAAAGGAAAAGGGCTGGGATTGGGTCGGGAGGGAATAGTCACCTTACTGTTCCGGACGGACAGAACCATTTGACGGTCTGCCATGTTCCTCATCTGCCACTTCGTAAAACCTTAGATCCATTACCATGCTTCGTTGGGTACTCACCTTTCTCGTCATTGCACTGATCGCCGGGCTGCTCGGCTTCACTGGCATCGCTGCAGGCGCGGCCGCTATCGCGAAAGTGATCTTCTACATCTTCCTGGTCCTGCTGGTGCTCGCACTGGTCTTCGGCTCGGTGATCTGGAAAAAGGTTTCCTGAGAAAGACCCTGCTTTAACGAGGAATCCGGCTGTCTGCAACAGAGTGTTGTCACCGTGCCGCTCCCCGCGAACACGCGCCGCGATGATGAACCTCCGCTCCGGCCTCCCCTATCATTGGATCCGCAACGGGCTGCCCTATACCTATGCCCAACTGGAGCATGACGCGCAGTGTACCGCGCTGGTCGTGGGCGGTGGCATCACCGGCGCCTTATGCGCACACGCCTTGGCCGAGGCCGGCGTGGATGTGCTGGTGCTGGAGGCCGGGTCCATCGGCACCGAAAGCACCAGTGCCAGCACCGCCTTGCTCCAGTATGAGCTGGATACGCCGCTGCATGTGCTGGTGGAACAAGTGGGTGAGCATGCTGCCGTGCGCAGCTATCAACTCTGCGCGGATGCCGTGGATGCCTTGCTGGCCTTGGGCGAACGCATCGGACCGTGCGATGTGAAGGCCCGCCAAAGCCTGCAATACGCCAGCCGTCGCCGCGATGTGGCCGCGTTGGAAAAGGAGCATGCGATCCGCCACGCGCACGGTTTTGAAACGGAGTTGCTTTCCGCCAAGCAAGTAAAGGCCCGTTTCGGCTTCAGCAAGCCTGCAGGCCTGATCAGCCACAAGGCCGCTGAGGTGGATCCCTATCGCATGGCGCACCTGCTCTTCCAGGATGTGATGAAGCAAGGCGGCCGCGTCATGGACCGCAGCAAAGTGGAGGACTTCCGGAAGGTGGGAAAACACTTCGAAGCGAAGACCACAGGTGGGCATCGCATCACTGCGGAACACCTGGTGATGGCCACCGGCTATGAAAGCGCGCGCTACCTCCACGAGCCCGGTATCGAACTGCATTCCACATACGCCGTGGCCGGCCAACGGATGAACATCGCCGAGCCGTGGTACCGCAACGCGTTGATCTGGGAAACCGCCACGCCTTACCTCTACCTCCGCACCACGCCGGACGGGCGCGCGCTCATCGGCGGCCTCGATGAACCCTTCCGCGATCCCGGCCTGCGCGACAAACTGCTGGAGCGCAAAACGGACAAGCTCGTCAAGGCCTTCCATAAGCTTTTTCCACAGCTCCCCTTTGTGCCGGAATACCGCTGGTGCGGCACCTTCGGCGGCACGGCGGACGGCCTTCCCTATATCGACCGCGACCCCAGGACCGGTGCGTACTTCGTGCTCGGCATGGGCGGCAACGGCATCACCTTCAGCCATGTCGGCGCCGCCATCGTGCGCGACCATGTGCTGGGACTGCACAACCCGGATGGGGAACTCTTCAGGTTCGGGCGAGGTCTTGCACAAGTTCACTGAGCGCTTGATGGACCTGCTGGGGGAAAAGATCGGAGAGTCGGTCACACTACTACTGCACTGAAGCAGCCTTTGGACGATCGCGGTGTGAAAAACGCTATTGTCAACTGTCAGAAAGCATCATGCCCGCTGAGTACATTGGCCCGATCCCAAGGGGATAGAAATACATGGCGGATATTGTTGATGACACACAGACCGACCTCTTCTTAGAGGCGATCTATGACCGCTATGGCCATGATTTTCGGCAGTACGCGCGGACCCATGTGAAGCGTCGGCTCCTCGCCCATATGCGGCAGGCCGGTTACTCGACCATTCCTGATATGCAGCGTGCCCTGCTCCATGATCGGGAGCGCATGGAAGCGTGGGTACGCGACCTGTCGATCCCCGTGACGGAAATGTTCCGGGACCCGGAATTTTTCCAAGCAGTGCGAGAGCGCGTGCTGCCACTGCTGCGGACATGGGCCCATGTCCGGATCTGGCATGCCGGGTGTTCCACGGGAGAGGAGGTCTATTCCATGGCCATGCTTCTGAAGGAAGCTGGACTTTACGACCGTACATTGATCTATGCGACGGACATGAACCAGCGGTCCTTGGAGAAGGCAACTGAGGGCATCTATCCACTTGAAGCGGTACAAGGCCATGCCATCAATTATCAACGGAGTGGTGCCACCGGTTCATTCGCTGACCATTGCTTGGCGCGTTATGGTTCCGCCATAATGGACCGCTCGTTGAAGAAGAACATCGTGTGGGCCCAGCACAACTTGGCGACGGACAGCGATTTTGCCGAAGTGCACATGGTGGTCTGCCGGAATGTGCTCATCTATTTCGACCGGCACCTTCAGGAACGCGTGCATGGCCTTTTCTTTCGGAGTCTGGTGAAGGGAGGGCTGCTCTGCCTCGGCGCGAAAGAGTCCATCACTTATTCGGGCTATGGCGACCGATATGAGATGTTGGACAAGAGGCAACGGATCTATAGGAAGAAATACGGAACAGCATGATGAGCGGGTTTGAGGCACTGGTTGTGGGCGCCTCCGCCGGTGGCCTCCGGCCCATCCGTGAACTTCTTCTCGCGCTGCCTCCCCATTTCCCGCTAGCAGTGATCGTGGTGCAGCATATGGCGGAGCGCTCAGACGACGGATGGGTACTTCATCTGGACCACCTCGCCGGCTTCCGTGTGAAGGAAGCGGAGGAGAAAGAGCCCATTCTTCCAGGTACGGCCTATTTGGCCCCCGGCAACTACCACTTGCTGATCGAAGCGGACCGCACGTTCAGCCTCAGCATGGATGAGCGCGTCAATTTCGCACGGCCTTCGATCGATGTCCTGTTCGAGTCTGCGGCGGATGTCTATGGAAAGACGCTGATCGGTGTGGTCCTTTCCGGCGGGAATGCGGACGGCGCGCAAGGACTCAAAAGGATCAAGGAACTTGGTGGTCTCACCATCGTGCAGGACCCCGCCACCGCCGATGTGCCTTCCATGCCCGTCGCCGCCATGGCAGCCTCCCAACCCGACCATGTTATCCCGCCATCAGGCATTCTTACACTGCTCATGAACCTCTCCAAGCAAGACAACCCACACACATGAGGAACGACACCTTGGTCCGACGCATCGGTAGCGGCTATGCCCTATTGATCATTCTGTTGGCCTGCGCCGTCGGCCTCACCATCATCCAGGTCGCACGGATCCGCGTGGCCAGCGACAGGCTCGATGCCCTGCGGCTTCCGGCTGTGCAAGCGGGTATCGAGATCCTGAATGGGGCGAACCATTCAGCAGCCGCACTGCGGGGATGGGTCCTGCTTCAGGACACCTCATTTGAAAGTGGGTACAAGGAAGCTTGGGAGGAACAGATCAATGCCCCCTTGCTGCGATTGGACACGGTATTAAGGCAGGATACGCTGGGCCGGAACCGGCTATTGCACATCCATAAGGCAGTGGACCACCTGCGGCAGGAAGATGAGACCATACTGCGATCGGCTTCCGCCGAAGCCCAACAAACGATAGCAGGACACTCGACCTCCGCCTTGGCCACATTGCGGGACGTGATGGGCAGTTTCACCGATGAGCAGAAAGCGTTGATGCGGTCCGATCTGGACGGCATACACGACCAGATCACTTTGCTGAATGAACTGGAATGGGTCCTGTTGCTGCTTGGCCTGATCGCTGGGATCATCCTCGCCTTTGTCGTGACACGTTCCATCTCGGGGCCGGTCAACAAGGCGGTGGCCGTGGCGGACAACATCGCAGGCGGGAACTTGGACACGGAGGTCGAAGTAGGCGGCTCCCGGGAGCTCTCCATCTTGGGCGCCGCGCTACGCAGCATGCGCGACTCGCTCCGGAAACGCGAGGCCGAAGGCCGCCGACATGCATGGCTTACCGACGGGCAGCGCAAATTGGATGAGGTGATGCGCGGCGAAAAAGGTACCGCCCAACTGGCGGACGACATGATCGCATCCTTGGCGGAGCATGTCCAAGCACATGTCGGTGCCTTCTATTCCATGGATGACAACGGGCAGCAATTGCGCCTTATGGGACGCTACGCCGTGGACCCGGACACGCCGACGACCTTCAAGGTAGGAAGTGGACTGGTAGGCCAGGCCGTGCTGGACCGGGAGATACGGCTGATCAACAATGTCGGCCCCGGCCATGTCCGCGTGCTGTCTTCTTTTATGAGCGGACCACCGAGCACTTTTCTGATCGCCCCTGTTCTGTTCGAAGGACAGGTGACGGGTGTGATCGAACTGGGTTCCCTGACGGCCTTCGATGAAAGCCATCTGGAGTATCTGCATTCCACACTGCCCAGCGTCGGCGTGGCCATGAATGTGGCCCACAATCGGGAACGCATCGGCGAACTGCTTGAAGAGACCCAGCGCCAAGGCGAGGAATTGCAGGTGCAACAGGAGGAGCTGCAACAGAGCAATGAGGAACTGGAGGAACAGTCCGAACGCTTGAAGGTGCAACAGGAGGAACTACAGGTCACCAATGAGGAACTGGAGGAACGGGCGCAGGCCATGGAAGAGCAGAACCAGGCATTGGCCTCCGCGCGGCGCGACGTGGAACTAAAGGCGGACCAATTGGAGATCACCAGCAAATACAAGAGCGAGTTCCTGGCGAACATGAGCCATGAACTGCGCACCCCGCTCAACAGCTTGCTGATCCTTTCCAACCACCTCGCACAGAATAAGAAGGGCAATTTGGACAGTGGTCAGGTGGAAAGCGCCCAAGTGATCGCGAAGAGCGGCAACGACCTGCTGCGACTGATCAATGACATCCTGGACCTCTCCAAGGTGGAGGCCGGCAAGATGGACATCGAAATAGCGCGGATCTCCGTGGCCGCACTGGCCGAGGAGTTGCGCTCGTCCTTCGCGCACATGGCCACGGAAAAAAAATTGGCGTTCCAGGTGCGGGTATTGGACGGTGCACCGGAATTCGTTTGGTCCGATGTGCAGCGCATCGGCCAGATCATCAAGAACCTCATCTCCAACGCGCTCAAATTCACCGAACTCGGCAGCGTCAATGTATCTATCTCCAACGAGGGTGCAGCAGAGTGGTCCATCGCTGTGGCGGACTCGGGCATCGGCATACCTATGGACAAGCAACGACTCATCTTCGAGGCCTTCCAGCAGGCGGACGGCGGCACCTCGAGGCAATACGGAGGCACCGGGCTCGGCCTCTCCATCGCTCGCGAGATGTCGAAACTTCTCGGTGGCCGGATCTCCCTCCACAGCGTGGAAGGCCAAGGAGCCACCTTCACATTGACGCTACCCTTGCGTGCCAGTGCCCCGGCAACGCAACCCTCCATTCCACCGTCCGCGTCCATCCCGCCACCGGCAGAGAAATACCTAGGGTACCCCACCATAGCGGACCAACGCAATGACCTCGCGCCGGGGGACCATGTGGTACTGATCATCGAGGACGACTCCTCCTTTGCGCGCGTGCTGGGCCGACAAGCCAATACTCGAGGGTTCAAATTTCTCGCAGCAGCAACCGGAGAGGATGGGCTTGCGCTCGTCCGCCAGTATGGCCCGCATGCGGTGATCTTGGACCTGGACCTGCCGGGCATGAACGGACTTTCAGTGCTGAAGGAACTGAAGAATGACCCACAGCTTCGCCATATCCCCGTCCATATCATGTCGGTGAATGAGCGCTCGCTGGACCCCATCCGCTCCGGTGCCGTGGAATTCCTGACGAAGCCCGTGGACCAGCAGCAACTGGATGAGGCCTTCGCCCGCATCGAGGACATGGTAAGCCGGAAGATGAAGAACCTGCTGATCGTGGAGGATGACCCCGCCCAGCGCATGGCCATCATGAAACTCATCGGCAACGGCGATGTGCACTGTCTGGAGGCCGGAAGCATTGCTGAGGCCTTGGCCGTGTGCGACGCCAATGTGGTGGATTGCATAGTTCTGGACATGGGCTTGCCCGATGGGGATGGTTCGGTCCTGCTCGAAAAGCTCAAGGAGCGCATGGGGGCCGCCCTTCCCCCAGTTATCGTCTATACTGGTAAGGACCTGACCCGCCAGGAGAACGACGCACTGCGCCAGTATGCCGAGACCATCATCGTAAAGGACATCCGTTCCGAGGAAAGATTGCTGGATGAAACAGCGCTCTTCCTTCACCGTACCGTGAAGGACCTTCCGCCCTCGAAGCAGGCGATGATCATGGACCAGTACGACCCGGAGACTCTCTTCAAGGGCCGGACGGTACTGGTCGTGGACGATGACATGCGGAATGTCTTCGCCCTCTCCAAGGTGCTGGTGGGAAAAGGGATGAGCGTACTGCGTGCGGAGAATGGGCGCGTGGCCCTCGACGTGCTCGACCGTGAGCCCTCGGTGGACCTGGTGCTTATGGACATCATGATGCCTGAGATGGACGGGTACGCGTGCATGAAGGAGATCCGTGGACAGGACCGCTTCACGCACTTGCCGATCATCGCCCTTACCGCGAAGGCCATGAAAGAGGACCGGCAGAAATGCATCGAAGCCGGCGCGAACGATTATGCGACCAAGCCCGTAGATGTTGATCGGTTGTTCTCCCTGATGCGTATCTGGATCAAGCGGAACCGGAGCTGAGATGAACGCTTCCATGGATACGACCTACGCCATATTGGGAAAACCGAAGATCCTCCTTGTGGATGACAAGGAGGAGAACCTCATCGCTTTGGAACGCTTGCTGGCCGACCTCCCGGTGGAACTCCATAAGGCCACAAGTGGTAACGATGCTTTGAAGCTCATCCTGTATCATGATTTTGCCTTGGCCCTGCTGGATATCCAGATGCCGGGCATGGACGGGTATGAACTGGCCCGGATCCTGCGCGACGAGGAGCGCACCTCACGCATGCCCTTCATCTTCATCTCCGCGATCTACAAGGACAACTTCAACATCTTCAAAGGCTATGAGGAGGGTGCATTCAGCTATATCACCAAGCCCTTCGAGCCGCGCGTCCTGATCAATAAGGTGAAGTTCTTCATTGAAAAGCATCAGCAGGAGCAGGCGTTGAAGAACACGCAATACATCCTGGAGCAACGCGTCAAGGAGCGCACCGCCGATCTCGAGCGCTCCAATGCGGACCTGGAGCAGTTCGCCTATGTCGCCTCACATGACCTGCAGGAACCTCTTCGCATGGTGACCAGCTATGTGCAGTTACTGCAACGCAGGTACAGCGACCGCTTGGACAAGGACGCGAACGAGTTCATCGGCTTTGCCGTGGACGGCACTACCCGCATGAAGCGCCTCATCACGGACCTGTTGAACTATTCCAGGGCCACCAGGCCTGCCGAACAGGTGGCCGTGGACCTGAATCAAGTGCTTTCGAATGTGAAGGAGAACCTGCGGAACGCCATCAAGGAAACCGATGCGCTTATTACGGTCGATCCCCTTCCCATAGTGAAGGCGGAACACACGGGGATGACCCAACTGTTCCAGAACCTGGTGGGCAATGCGATCAAGTTCCGCAAAGAAGGTCAGCGACCCGAAGTGCATATTGAGGCCATGGAGGAACCGGGCCAGTGGACCTTCTCCGTGCAGGATAATGGCATCGGTATCGACGAGCAGTTCGCGGAGAAGATCTTCGTCCTCTTTCAGCAGTTGAATGACCGCTCCCTCTACACAGGCACCGGCATCGGTCTGGCGATAGCGCGCAAGGTGGTGCAACGTGCCGGGGGCCGCATCTGGTTCCGTTCCAAACCCGGTGCAGGCACCCTTTTCCAATTCACACTTCCGCGGCCAACGGCCTGATAACGCTTTAGGTATCAGCGGACGAAAAAAGATCCCCCCTTCACTGTGGAAAATGCTATTTGCTGCCTTGTCGCAAGCCTCCATCGTCTAGCGTCATTTGCATGCATTGCTTAACTTGTATTGGGCTTACTTACAATTTCACCATGCCAAACACGGACCCTGGTACTTTCAATGGGCGGCCTATCGAGATCCTGCTCGTTGAGGACAATCCCGGTGATGTACGTCTCACCCGGGAGGCCATGCGCGAGAGCAGTATCGCCAACAACCTGAGCGTGGTGACCGATGGTGCCGCAGCCATAGAATTTCTTGACAAGCGGGGTGCCTTCGTCAATGCACCTGTACCGGACCTGGTGCTGTTGGACCTGAACCTGCCGAAGATATCCGGCCATGATGTGCTGCGGCATGTGAAAGGAAGCAACGACCTGAAGATGATCCCCGTGATCGCGCTTTCCACCTCCGGCGCTGAACGCGACATTCAAGCTTGCTATGCCGACCATGTGAACTGCTACATCACTAAACCGATGTCCTATGGTCCCTTCATGGACCTTATGCAGGACGTCTCCAATTTCTGGTTCCGCCATGTTGAACTCCCAATACGACGCCCGCACTGATACGACGCTCAGGCACAACGTGAATATCCTCTTGGTGGAGGATAATCCCGGCGATGCCCGCCTGATCGCGGAAATGCTCAAGGATACGGAGTTCGCCAACTCCAATCTCGTCACCACCAGCACCTTGCAGGAAACGCTGGATGCGCCCATGGACCCCAGTACCGTGGCGATGGTACTGTTGGACCTGAACCTACCGGACAGCAATGGCATCTTGACGTTGGAGCGGGTCATGCTGCCCTATACGGCGAGCGCCATCATCGTGCTTACCGGCCTGGATGATCAGAAACTCGCCCTCGACGCCCTTCGCCATGGCGCACAGAACTATCTCACCAAAGGGCACATCGGCGCGGAAGAACTACAGCGGGAACTACGTTACGCCACCGAACGCCACGGCTTTGTGATGCGCTTGCGCGAGGCCGACCGCGAACTCGTGGACCGCGAGCGGCGCTTCCGCTCACTGGTGGAGCATAGCTCAGACCTTACTGTGATGGTGGACCCTAAGGGAAGGGTCATGTATGCCAGTCCCGCCGTCCACCGCATTTTTGGTCATTCACCCATTGGCATTGGCCTGGTGGAACTGCTGCGGCCTGAGGCCCCTGAACAACTCAAGACCATCTTCAAGGAGGCGCTGGAGTATCCCGAGCGGGCCGTACCCTTGACGGTGAGAAGTATCATTGAAGAAGACGTCCCGCGCATCCTGGAAGGCACGGTCACCAATCTGCTCCATTACAATGGCATGTCCGCCATCGTGGTCAATCTTCATGATGTGACGAACCGGGACAACGCGATGAAGGAAGTGGTCTCGGAGCGCAACGACAAGAAAGCGCTGATCGACAGCACGCAGGACATGATCTGGAGCGTGGGCCGCGACTTCAAGCTCATCACGGCCAACCGGTGGTTCACCCAGCGCGTGAAGGAGATCTTGGACCAGGACGTTGCATTGGACGGCACGTCCATCCCTCCCGTTCCATTTGGTGATCTCGACGGCGAGATCTGGATGGGCTACTATGAACGCGCGCTCCAAGGGGAGTCCTTCGTGACCGAGGCCTTCTCCGAAGCCGAACAGATCTGGGGCGAGTTTGCCTTCAATCCGATCACGGACAGTTCAACGATAACGGGCGTGGCCTGCGCGGCGCGCAACATCACCGAACGCAAACAGGCAGAGGAACGCATCCTCCAATGGAACGCGGAACTGGAGCAGCGGGTATCCGACCGCACGCGCCAACTGATGACCACGAACGAGGAACTGGAAACGGAGATCGTGAAGAACCATGAATTGGCCAACACGCTGGCGGAGCGGAACCAGGACCTCATGGGCAGCATCAACTATGCGCGCCATATCCAGAATGCCCTTTTCCCTGTCGCCGGCGATATTCCCTTCTTCAGTGCCAGTGCCTGCTTGGCATTGCCCCGGGATGTGGTCAGCGGCGATTTTGTCTGGCACTACGAGACCCCCACGCACCTACTGCTCGCCGTGGCGGACTGCACGGGGCATGGGGTGCCGGGCGCGTTGATGTCGATGTTGGGCCATAGCCTCCTCAACCAGATGGTGGTGGAACGGCAATTGACGGACCCCGCCCAAGTGCTCTCCGCAATGGATGAGGCCATGAACCAGATCTTTACGAAATACACGGTGGCCGAGCATATCAACGATGGCATGGACATGGCCTTGGTGGTCATGGAAAAGCAGACCAACCAGCTTCACTTTGCCGGAGCCTTGATCCCCTGCTGCATCGTTCGCGATGGTCATCTGCATCGCCTTCCCGGTTCCCGGTCTCCCATAGGTGGGCGGGAATGGATCGTCAGCAAGCAATTCATCACGAAACAGGAGACGCTGCGGCCCGGGGACCGGCTGGTCATATATACCGATGGCTTTCAGTCGCAATTCGGTGGGCCGCAGGACAGGAAGCTCAATGGTCCTGCCTTGCGCAAGCTCCTGGAGCGGAGCGCTGCATTGCCACCGACAGAGGCCGCACAATTCCTCTCCGAGGAATTCCATGCGTGGAAAGGGCAGTCCGACCAAGTGGATGATGTGCTGGTGATGATCTTGGACGTATAAATTGGCCTATCCGAGCCCACGTCACGACGTCGTAAACAGTACTGCACGCTTCATGGCCGAACAACCTTCGCAATTCACCGCTGTAAAACATCAGTATTGCACGTTTCATGGCCGGATCACCTTCGCACTCCGGAATTCACCAGTAGTGGAAGTGGCCCGAAATAGATACGTACCTGGTGCTTGGGTGCTAAGGTTTACGATCAGCGAGGGGCCGGAGGAATGCCATGTACCCACGGGTCGCCCCAAGGCGTCGAAAGCACAGAGGGTCCAGCTGCCGATAATAGGGAAATGTACTAGCCACTGATCTTCCGTGGGCAAGGGATCCACTTCCATGTTCCGGGCAACGGGCGCTAAAGTCTCGGCAATGCCCTCCGGGCCACAGCCGGTGAGCGCGAGGTTGCCGGAGGTCCACAGGTTGTTGCGTTGTGCGACGCCGCTGTTCAAGGCTGCATATGCGCGTTCCACTTGCCCTTGTGTGAACATGGTATTGCAATAGGAATAGGTCATATAGTTCTCCGTGTTCGGACCTATACCCTCTTGGCAACTCAGGTCGCCGCCCAAGCAGTCGGTTATCGGCTCGCACGGCGGGGTGTCGGCAACGTCGTCATCTCCGCAATCACCTGTTCCGGTGGGATCCGCCCAGAGCAACTTCAAATTCAAGTAGAGTCCGGCAAGCGAGACGATGACTTTCGCATCTAACTGCGAGCCTGTTCCCATAGACCCTACAAAACCATTATCGATCATAATTCCGTCCTTGCTTGGGTCTCCGTTCACCGCCTCCGGTGGAAAGGAGCCTGCTCCATAGACCCCGAATTCCGTGCTCCCGACCACCCAGATGTTCAAGTACCGGTCCCTTGGCCATTGGTTCATGTAGGATTCCGGCACACCACCGTGATGCGCCCATGGTGTCTCTATGCGGTCGATACCCTCCGTGGCCGATCCATCAGGTGCAGTGGTGGCCAAGCAGAATTCGATCCCCATGTTGGCCGCGATCGTATCGAAGGGTGGGGTAACGGGGCCGGAACTGGTCTCATTGAAGCATGTGTTGAGGATGTTGAGCCCATCCATGAGTTGCGCGTCCGAGATGTTCTCGATGCTATTCGTATAGAGCACATGAAATACAACGGGTATGGTATAGTTCTGCGCTGAGGCTGGATAAGCGAGCAGGCCTAGCGGCGCTAGTACCAAAGCCCGGCCAAAATTGGTGTAGCGTGCGATCTCCATGGGCGTGTGTTTCATCGAAGAAAAGGAAGGGAATGGTCCTTTCAAGTGGCCTAATTCAGAAGTGGTGTGATAGGAACAGGCAATGGTCTCAATTCGACCGGAGGTGACATTCAAGGTCGGATCACCTTCGCACTTCGTAGTTCACCGGTGGTGGAAGATGCGCGCAGCAAATACATGCCTGGCACTTGTGCGTTGAGGTCCAAGATCAGCGATGGACCGGAGGAATGCCACGTGCCCACCGGGCGGCCCAAGGCATCGAACGCGCAAAGGGTCCAACGGCCAGCCTTGGGGAACTGCACATTCCAGCTGCCGGGCTCATCCAAGGGATAAACACCCAAGGCGCTGCTGTGCGCAACGGGCTCATTCATCCCCACCGTGCTGCACTCACCAACAGCATCCCCGCCGATCCATTGCGCCACCTGCCGGATTGTATCGCCATCAATGGTGTTGATACCCCCGCAGATATAGAGGCTGTCACGCCAGATGGCCATGTCTTCAAGCATCGGATAAGCGTTGTTCTGCCAGCGGATATCGCCGGGCAATGCGCACCAACGGTTACCATTCCATTGAGCTATGCTGGTGCAGGGCACATTGCCTGCGCGGCTAAAGAGCCCACAAGCCAATAGTTCACCATGAAACCATTTAAGGTCCCATACCACGCTGCTCATCGGTACCGGTGTATACAGGAGGCCATCGCCCATGCCGTTCCAATTCACCCCGTCGAAACTGGCAATAAGGTCTCCTGGACCACCGGTGGCCAAGCGAAAGGCACCGGCCACATAGAGTGTATTGCTTTGGATGAGAATCGCCTTGATCGGGCTCAGTGTATTCCAGCCCGGTACATGTTCCCAGGCCGTGCCGTTGTAGCGCAGGAAGGTGACATAGCCTGGCCCCAAGGGGTCGCGGAAGCTTCCTGTCATATAGGTCATGCCTTGGTAGTTGAAGACATAGCCCACGTAGTTGTCGTTATCGGCCGGTATTTGGTTAAAGGGTTCCCAGATGTGGAAGGCTGAGCCGTCATAACGGAACACGCAACTCAGCGGATATCCGCATATTGAACCGGTGTATCCGGTTGCATAGAGCGTGGTGTCCGGCACCTTGGGAACGAGGGTAAGCATACCGCCAAAATCGGCATTGATGCATTCCAAAGCCTCCCAATACTGGGTCTCTTCATTCAGTCGTGCGAAACTTGCATTAGCCTCGCCGTCAGGGGTCAGAAAAATATAGCCGCCACAGGAATAGAGTTTCCCCTGAAATCGTAGGAACAAGAAGGTCTGACCCTCAGCCGGAGCAATACGATGGGCAATGCTGTCCCATTCATGTCCATCCCATGCCGCTTGGCCATAAGCGAGTATGGTATCGACATCATTCATGATCTTGAGAAAAGGCCCCCCTGCCAATAGGCGGTCGGAGACGCTGTCTCCATATAGCGTCTGGATCTCCGTGGGTCCAATAGTCCCCCGTCCCATCGCTTTCCAGTACTGAGCGTTCGCGGCCCCGAGAAAGGTCGCGAACGCTGTAAACATCAGTACTGCACGTTTCATGGCCTGATCACTTTCGCACCCCGCTGTTCACCTGTCGAGGTGGTTGCACGCAATAGATACATGCCCGGTGCCTTGGCAGAAAGATCGATCATCGTTGGCAGGCCGTTGGAACGCCAACTTCCCACAACTTGGCCTGCGGCGTCAAAGGCCATCAGGGTCCAATCACCCGCGCTTGGGAAGTGCACCTCCCATTGGCCCAGCATAGGCATGGGGATCGCGGATATGGCTGAGGTCCGGGCCGGCACCTCATCGATACCCACGTGATATAGGGTACTGAAGGAGGCGATAAAGCCGTCATAATATTGGTCCTCCGGTTCCGCCTCGACTTCGCCGAAGTTATGGTGCTCAAAATCGAGCCCGTACACGAAGTCATAGAACTCCAGGAATCCATAGCTGTCGCCACCGAAGTTGTAGTCCTGGTAGAAATCAAGGGGGCTTACCGGGTCATATTCCTTCAGAGGAAATCCATCCGTCATGGCGGAGGCGGTGGTGCCAGTGATATAAACCTCCGTGGGAGAGGCGGCGATACCCCAACCCCGCTCACTTTCCGCACCCCCGTATGCCGTCCGCCACAATAGAGTGGGTGATGTGATCACCTTGTTGAGCGCAAGGATCACAGCGTCGCGACGGTCCTGGTTTGCGTTCAGCGGCTGGAAGTATCGGTTCGGGTCCATGTCCGTGGCGAAGGTGGTGGTGCTGCTGCGTGTCTCCCCGGTAATGTACACGTTGGAGGCATCATGGTTCACGTCCAGCAGCATATCATAATAGGAGCCACCCATGAGGGTACCGTACTTCAGCACATAGCTCTCCGGGTCGAAGGCGAGGATGAAGCCATCGCATTTCCGCCATGCATCTGCGTTGCCCGCATTCACGTGCGTGTGGTACACGCCGGTGCCTCCGGGGTTGGGGCAGTCGAGGTCGGTGAGGGTCTGCGAGTTGGTGCCGCCCACCATCCAGAGGGACTTGCCGTCGAAATCCAGGCCGTAGCCCAAGCTCACCACTCCGTCCTGACCCCAACCGGTGCAATAATCCAAGTGGATGCTGGGTACATCAAAGGAGGCGAGGAAGGCCATGCCGTAGGTGTGATAGAAGCCACCTGAGGGTGGTTGAGCGTATTGCATGCCGCTCCCTTGGGTCGCGCCGGTAAGCCACAACTTGATGCTGCTGTTGCTGCGGGTGATGCGCATGTCAGTGACCTGAGCATAGGGGAGCGAATTGAAATAGCCGCCAAACGTGCTGCTCCAGCGGATGGTAAAATTCGAGTTGAAGAGCATGACGAAACCTCCGCCCACCGCTTGGCTGAAAGTGCCGGACACAGGGGTGAGCTGGAAATTAGGCGTCACAGCATTGTATCCGAAAAGCCTTCCGCCCACGGCGAGTTCGTTGTTGGGTCCCAAGGCGATCGCTAAACCTTCTTCCAGCCATGTATGCGTGGTAGATTCTCCATGTGTGGTAGTCCAATCACGTCTTCCATCTGATTTTCGGAATGCGCCGACCCACATGCGTTCCTGTCCGCCCAAGTAACTTTCCTCAACAGCATTCTCGAATGCTGTTACAGGGCGTGCAAAAGGCGCGAAATCCGAACAATTAGTTGTTCCAACCGCATAGACATATTGTAAGCTTAGGGTCGGATCAAAACCAGCATATACGGCCAGCTTTTGTGCCTCGGTCTTGCCTTGGGTATTGGCACCGCCGCCGCCGTAATAGGTGGCCCATGCCAATTGCTTATTGTTGGCCTGGAACTTCATCACAACAGCATTGTCCCAGCCGAAAGCTGTGCCAATAAAAGGTTGAAAGACCGAATTGCCTGGCGCTACCGGAAAATCCGATGACCACGTACGTCCACACAGATAGGGGTTCCCGGCTTCATCCGTCTCCACGCAGGTCAGTTCATCGCCGCCATTGCCGCCCATGTAGGTGCTCCAGCCGAGGTTGCGGGTGTCGGGCTCGCCGCCACCGAGTGCCAGCGGCCCATAGCCGATCTGTAGGACCAAGGGTAAAGCGGAGTTGTAGGTGCCAAAGGAGAAACCGACATCGACCGAGCCATTGCTATGGGTATAGGAGGCGGTCCAGTTCACGTTGACCAAGGAACCGTTCGCCGCCACTTGGTAAGCTGCAGCTTGTTCCAGCTTCACCCATCTGCCGCTGAGATAGACTTTCAAAGCGCCCTGCCAATCGATGCCAATACTATCCTGGCCGTTAAAGTGGAGCATAAGCGCAGAAGGAGTACTACCGGGCCGCATCACGAAGGCCATGCGCGGCCCGCTGGAGGAGCCATACACGTGTAAGTCCGTGTTTGTGATGATATTCTGATAGACTCCTCGGTAAAAGGCGGGCACCAATTCGGTGCTGTGGCTGCCCCTGTAGTAATTGGCAACACCAGCCGCGCTATGAAGTGCCGTAGGTGAGACAGCCTTAGCACCACGAATGGACATATCGACCCGATAGGCGGTATCCGGCGTCACACTATCGTGGTGCGTCGTGGCGAAGGAGAAGGAGATCCTGGATGAATCCCGCAGTGCGATGCCCACCGGTGAACCCTCAAAGGAATACTTCACGTCGGGGCGCAGGTTGTGGCCGGTATCGAAGACCTGTCCATTATTCCGGCGCAGCACACTTGATCCTTTATTGGCATCGCCGTAAAGATCGGGCGGTTCGTATTGGCCCAAGGCAACGCCACAGGCCAAAAACAGGGAGAGAAGAAAGACGGTGGGACGATATGCCTTGCGACCAGACTTGTCCTGAGTATTGGTCTTCATGGTGGTGAGGGTTTGTGATGTGAAAGTACGATTGCTCCGGGTCCATTCCCATGAGTGGGACGAACGTAGACGCACCCTTGGGTATAACCGCGACCGTTTCTGAATAAGATCCGCCGTTCCTGCATAATTTCGGCACATGATGCATGATTCAAGCGCAGAAGCCGAAAACGGGGTGCTCCTAGGTTCCAAGCTGCGCATTCTGCGGGCTGCGCACAACTATACCCAGCAGTTCGTGGCCGAAGCACTTGGAGTGGGCCAGCCCACCGTGAGCCGCTGGGAGAAGGACGAGGACAAGATCAATATCGGCGATCTCCGCAAGGTGGGCGAGCTTTACAAGGTGAGTATGGAATGGCTGCTTAGCCCGGACCCCTTGGTGCTGAACATTCATGATAACAAAGCGGAGAATGGTGCTAACGGCGCCTACAATACGGTGAACGTGATGCCGCAGGAAATGATGACGCAGTACAACGCACACATCGAGGCCCTGCACAAGCTCACCGAGCGCTTGATGGACCTACTGGGGGAGAAGAGCCGGAAGGGCGATTAGCTGGAAAGGTCAGCGGTGCACGAGCTCCGCATTGTGACCTATGCGTCAATTCCTGTAGGGCTGGCCAAAAGGTGGTCCAAGAAACGGGATGATGGTGGGCACTGCTTTTTATATGGCCTGCATGCAATAGCGAATGCCCGAGAGTTGAACCAGCTTGACGACCGCTTTCGCGCACGCGCCGGAAACAATTTCGGGCATTCAGTGCGAAGGTAAGCGGAAACGGACCGGGTTGGCCAGAGGCCCACGAGCGTCCTGCGGCATCATCATACCTTCCCCGCATGTTGAGCAAACGCACGAAGTATGCACTGAACGCCTTGGTGGAGTTGGCGCGTGTGCGCGACGCAGACCCAGTAAGCGCTGCGGAGCTCGCGGAACGTGCAGGGGTCCCTGCGAAGTTCCTGGAGGGGATCCTCTCCGAGCTGAACCGCGCGGGCATTGTGGGCAGCACGCGGGGCAGGCATGGCGGCCACCGGCTTCGGCGACCGCCGGAGGAAGTGAACATGGCCGAGGTGCTCCGACTATTCGATGGGGCCATTGGCCTGGTGCCATGCGTGACCTACAATTATTACGAGACCTGCGAGGAATGTCCGGATGAGACCGTCTGCGGCCTGCGCAATGTGTTCCAGGAGATCCGCGACGTCAGCGTGGGCCTGCTCAAGCAGGCCACCTTGGCGGATGTGCTTGCCCGGGAAACGCGCCTGCGCAGGCGCGTTTCCCGGGCAAGGCGCAAATAGCATACTGATGCAATAGGATTTATGTGTTATTTCGGCCCGTATGCGGACCGGACCATTTGTCCCCCCTTCCGGAAAGCCGACCGGCCTGCGCGTCGCCATTGTGGGTGGAGGACTCAGTGGCACGTTGGCCTGCCTGCAATTGCTGCGCGAAGTGCCCGGAGTGCGCATATCGCTCCATGAGCGCCGCCCCCATCAGCTCAATCGCGGCGTGGCTTATTCCAGCCGCCTCAGCAGGCAACTGCTCAATGTCCCCGCCGATCGGATGGGGCTTTTCCCCAACGACCGGGAAGGCTTCCTGCGCTGGGCGCGGAATGGTCCGTTGCCCCATGCCCACCCGGGTGATTTTCTCTCCCGGTCACTTTTCGGCGACCATGTGCATGATATGTTCCACACCGAGCTCGACCGGTATCCCGGACAAGTGCGCATCATTGCGGGAGAGGCGGTCTCTCTCGACCATCGACCGGTGCACGGCTATCGGTTGCGCCTGTCGGACGGAGCTTGGTCGGACCATGATGCCGTGGTCCTTGCCTTGGGAAACGCGCCTCCGGCGCATGTGCCGCATATGGCCCCCGCCGCGCGGCGTGACCCGCATTATGTGGAGTGGCCTTGGCGGCCCGGGGCCATGGCGGCGATCGGCATCCACGATGAGGTACTCTTCGTAGGTGCAGGCCTTACCATGGTGGACCTGCTTCTTACGCTTGATCAGCATGGTCACCAAGGAGCGGTAACGGTCCTTTCACGCCATGGCCTCCTTCCCCGGGAACATGCAGTGTCGCCTCCTTGGCCCCTGCCTCCGATCGGCACTTCGCAGGGGCCGAGGGAACTCAACGCACTGCTCCGGCAGGTCCGTCGCGAAGTGGAACTGGCCCGGCAGGCCGGTGTGCCCTGGCAGGGCGTGATGGATGCTGTCAAGCTTCAGGCCCGGTCCATCTGGCAAGCCCTGCCCATAGCGGAACGTGAACGCTTCATGCGCCATCTCCGTCCCTATTGGGAAGCCCATCGGCATCGCATGCCGGGTTCCGCCCGGGAGCGGATCGAGGAACTACGGGCACAAGGCCGACTTCGGCCGATCGCCGCGCGCATCATGGGTGTGGTCGAGGCGCAAAATGGATTCACGGTGGACTATCAGCCGAGGGGCATGACCAGCACTGAGAGATCGCACACGAGATGGATCATCAATTGCAGCGGTCCCCAAGCTGATACACGCCGTTTGGAGCAGCCCTTGTTGCTGGACCTATTGAGCAAGGGCTTGGCCTCTTGGGATGAATTGCACTTGGGCCTTCGGACCACTGTCGAAGGTGCCTTGTTGGATGCTCAGGCTCAAGTTGTGCAAGGTCTCTATGCGATAGGCCCTCCTTGTAAAGCGGCCCTATGGGAATGCACAGCCGTACCAGAGATCCGCGACCAGGCTGTGGTACTGGCGAAGCTGATGCACAACAAATGGGAAAGGAGACCCAAGGGAGTCCGCCGCACCTTGTTCGATCTGTTGGACCATTTGGCATGGCCTTCGGCATAGTGCGGTCTTTGCCTCTGCGCACACATATCCTTCCTTCGACAAGAGTGGACCCGCTGTTTTTGTCGGGAGCTTCGCCGATGGTCCCTTGAACCCGACAGGGTCGAGTGGCAATGATCCCGCCGCAGACCTGGTTAACATTCTGCCATAGGCAGAATGTTTGCACGTGGGAGATGCAAGGGAAGAACGCGAGGCTGTAACTGAACCGAATGGGGCATCCATCCCGACGGCCCCATATTCCCGACAGGGCCAAAAGGCACTCATCCTGTTGCAGACCTATGTAAGTTTCTGCAAGGAGGCAATAACTTTCTGAAAAAGGGGAACCGGTCTTGCCAAAAGGAGAATCACCTTAGCCAAGGCTTAAACCTCCTTAGCCTGACCTTAAACCAGATCAGCGCAAGTATGAACCACTTTTGCTTAAGGTACAATCATCCTTGCCGATCCTTCAATAACCTTAAGGGAAGGTGGAACCACCTTAAGCGAAGAGTGAACCACTTTTCCTTAGGGGACAATCATCCTTGGCGAAGTGTAAACCAGTTTTTGGGAAACTGCAATAGCTCTTGGCCAAGGTTGAACCACTCTTGACGAAAGGAGAACCAACTTGGGCGGGAATTGAATCATCTTAGCGCAAACTTGATCCATCCAAGAGCAGACTGGATCCATCCAAGAGCAATCCTAATTAACCCTAGCGCAATTTTGTTATTGCCAGCGCCAAGGTGGAATAGGTTGTCCGGAGGAGTGAACGGTGCTCTTCAAAACGTGATCGGTATCCTTCAGTTCAGAAACGGGAAACCGGTCCGGCCATTCTCCTTTTGCCCTGAATTGTTAAAGCCTTGAAAGGACATACTTGCGGGAAGTGATGTTGCATTTATAAAGCAGGCCGGGCAAAACATCCCCCGCGCCAAACAGCATCATGAAAACGATCAAAGTAGGATTGGACGGATTGAGCCCCTTGGACAAGGTGGCCAAGGCGATGTTCATAGAGACGAAGATGACCGGCAACGGGGCGTTCCTCACACCGATACCGGCATTGACGGTCTTGACGGCCGCCCGCGAAGCGCTGGAGGACGCCATTGCAGCCATGCTGAATGGCGGGAAGGCGGCCACCTTCGCGAGGAATGAGGCCGAAGCGGCACTGGACGAGGTGATCGCCCAATTGGCGGGCTATGTGGTGAGCACGGTCGGCTCCAACGAGTCGCTGATCCGCAGCTCGGGCTTCGATGTGAGGCAACATGGTGCACCGATAGGATCGCTACCCGCTCCGGCGAACTTGCGGGCGGACCTCACGGGGTTCCAAGGCCAGATCAAATTGGCTTGGGACCGGGAACGTGGGGCAGCGCTGAACGAGGTCTATCAGAACGATGGCGACCCCGAGGACGAAGCGGCATGGAAGCCGATCGCGATGACCACCAAGAGCCGCCTTACCGTGGAGCACCTCACCAGTGGCAAGACCTATTGGTTCCGGGTGAGGGCTCAAGGTACGGCCGGGGAAAGTCCCATGAGCGGCTTGGCACGCAGCGCTCCTCGGTGATCCCTATGATCGATCCAAAAGGAACGGCCCCGAGAGTGGGGCCGTTCCTTTTGGCGTTCGGCCTTGGCTTCGATGGCACTAATAAGACAGCCCCCATCCACCATTGCGTCAAAGGGCCCCGACCGTCATCAGTCCTTATCGTAAGCAGGCCTTGAGGTTCTGACTGACACAGGGAATATATCACAGCCCGCCGGAGGCGGGGATAGATGGCGGGCACTCGGCGAACAACTGAGAGCCGGTGTGGGGCTGGGCTCAGGCGCATTCGGTCTCTTGGCCTAATGGGATCCCGGGCGATCTTGGGGCATTGGCCCAACCGCCTAATAGGTATTTTTCCTTGCGGGACCGGGAATAACCGGATCGCTGCAACGGCCCCGCACCGGATCCCTGAGCAGATGCCCTGTTCATTCCGCGATCCCCATACCTTGGTCCCGTACAGACCCTATTATCCCCATGAACGACCAACTCTGGATAGAACCGGTGGGCGACCTGATCATAGCCCGGCTACGCGGCGAACCCACGGAAGCGTTGCTGCGCACCTGCCAGGAGCAGGTGCTTCACTTGGTGAAGGAGGCGCGGAGGGGAAAGGTGCTTTATGATGTGCTGGAAATGGTGCCGCCACCACCGGAACTCACCTTCGTGCAACTGGACCTGGACGGAAAGCTGGGCGATGTTCAGTTGCGCCGGGCCATCGTGGTCCCCAATGCGCGCTTGGCCTATCTCGCCCGTATCGCTTTCGGCGCAGGTGACTACCAGGTGTTCTACAACGATATCACGGCCGCCATCGTGTGGTTGAATGCCGACACTGCCGCCACGCAGATGCGCAAGGTGTAGGTACTCTCCGGTAGGTCTCCGCCTTGTGCCCCTGCGTCGCTACCTCACCTACTTTACTTGGCTGCGATAAGTGGACACGCTCCAGCGAGTCCGTTCAGTCAAAGTTGCTATTTGTGTAGATCGAAGAGTGGGTGCCCATCGGAAGCAGATGGAATTACCTTCGATGGAAAGAACCCTCACATGCTAACGGTGCTCTTGCCGCTGGTCATCGCTTACATTGGCGTGTGCTGGTACTTGCTCAGCAAGCGGACCCGTTCTTACTTCTACGCCTTTGAACGCCTGTTCTTTCTGTCTCTGGTAGCGTTGATCGGTGGCGGAAGCTGGTGCGCTGGGGTCATGCGAGGCGCCATCCTTGTAAGTGAACAGCCAATTGGGTCTATCGTGACCTTTTACCGAATGGCCATCTATTGGATAGCTGGTAGCGTCATTGTGGCCTGTGTCGCTGCATGGGCCATTCTTCGGGTGCATGACAAAGGAGAGGAACAGACCAAGAAGTAAGTAAGGGAAGGCGGTGGGCTCGGCCCAGTGGTCTAATAGGACAGGTTGCCCGCGACCTCGTCAAAGTAGAAGCTCTGTCGCTTCATCGCTTGGCGAAAGGCTTGCATGCCCGCATAACTGATCGCCCCTTGCGCGGCCCTGTAGACGGGCACGATATAGAGGTCCTGCGGGGCACTGGGCTTGCCGCCAACACCTACCACAATGAATACCGGTATGGCTTCATCCGAGGCATAGCGCTTATAGTTCTCTATCTGGTATTCACTGCCCAGGTCCATGATGCCGTGGGGAAAACTGTTGCGCCATTTGCACTCCACGGCAAAGGGATAGCTCTTACCTGCCACCTGCATGTTCCAAAGCATGTCCGGGTCCCGGTCGCTGGCTGCACTTACCCCATTGGGACTGCGCTTGTCGCCCCTCCACTGCTTCAGTTTGAAAATGTCCTTGCGGAACTGGTCCGCTATCCACTTCTCGAATTCGGTCCCTTTCACTTCATTCGCCGTTGGGCCATTGCTGGTGGCGGGGAGGCTGACAACGGCAGCGACCGGAGCAGCGGTGCCTGCCGGAGCAGCCATAGGGACTAGAGCATCTGCCGCTCCTATTGGATTTCGCATCTTCAGGTAGACGCCACCGGAGAGAAATACGATGCCGAGAACGAGGAGGATGTTGGCGAGCATGTGGGCAAGGTAGTAGAATGGATGCTGTCCTATTTAAGTAGTACCGCCAAACCTACATTCGTCCCAAGACCATGAACGGATATCTCCATTAGGATAGTTGCCCCAAGGAAGTGCCGAAAATGAACACCTACACCTACAACGATGTGAGTTGGCGTGTTTTCGGGGAGATCAACGGGGGTACCGTCGCGACGAAGTTCCTGAACGCCAAAGAGGCCTACCGAGGACCGCTCACTAACTTCCTGTGGCATGCCATGGGCATAATGAATTACACCTGCAAGCCGGGGCCGATCACCTACACCATTGCCGAGATCAAGGAGGGCTATTCCTTCCACATGGAATGGGAAACTTCCACGGTGAAGGCGCAGGCTATCCACGAATACAGCGAACTCCTTAAAGGACCGGGTCGGCCGGTGACGGGGAAAACACCATGGCGCGCGGCTGTGGCCAGACACCTTGAAAAGATGCTGGCATACAGCAGCGAACTCAAAGCCGTGTACACTCCCGAGGAAGGCGGCAGTTTGTCCAATGTCAGCTTGGAGGCAATGGTGAGGTTCACCAGTTTGGTGGATGCACCGCACATCCCGAGGCTCTACGAGGATGGACCGCAGCGGCAGGTCTGCATATTCGACCTGTTCGAGTACGAGTGGACCGAGCGTGGCGGCTTGGACATGGAGTTCCTTACCGATGACGAGCATGGAATGGCGGTGCGCATCAGCATTCCCGGATCAAGCATGGTGCTGTCCTTCGGCGACAAATCCTGTGCGCATAGCAACCTGGTGCGCTTCCTACAGGCCATCCGCAACATCATCCATTCCATACCGGAGAAGGTGCCCTTGGTGAATGTGGCCACCATGCGCACCAGCAGGTATTATGATGAGGACTATGCGGAGTTCGCTTGCAGGGTGGTGGATGACGACGACGACAACGAGATAAGCCCGGCCGAGGTGCTGCATACCCGCTATGTCCATTTCCGGGAGAACGGCACACACTGTTCCATGGATATCCGCAACATCCATGGCTGGGGTAAGCGGTTCAACCTATTGATCCGCGAGGATGCGGAACTGGCGTATGAAGATGATTGGTTCTACAGGAGCGGCGGTGACTTCCTTCAAAAGCCAGCGTACCGACCACAACCGGCACGGGCGCAGATGGAGGCCCCCATGCGAATGGCCTTCACGGCCGATGAACATGACCTTAGGAATGCCGTGCGGTTCGCTCTTCCTGCACTGCTGGACGCGATCGGACCGGAGCGATACAAGGAGATCTATAAGGCGGAACCACCTTTCGAATTGATCGCCCAGATCTAAGGGCTTAGCTACGCAACACCGGGGAATCGGACATGTGAGTTGCATGTATAGCTTCGACGCTATGAGACAGATATTATCTGCGATCCGTGAAGTGCGCCGTGAACTGAACATCCTCATGATGGTCAGTCTCATCCTTGTTGGTTGTATCGAATTTTGGTGGCGGCATTACCCACCCCTATTCGGCTGGAAAGACGCTTCAAGGCTTGCCGATATTGCGGTCGACTTGCTGTTGGCCTATGCGGCATCATGGATCTTCTTCTTTGTGGCAGACCATAGAGAGAGACGCGATGAGAAGGCCAAGCTCACCGCACGCATGGATAAGGGCTTCTTAGGTCTGTTTGATGCATTCGTTGAGTTTGCTGATCATGTTGCACATACAATGAAGAAGAAGCCAAGAAGCGAATGGAACTTCACGCTTACGGATGACCTTGTGCTCCTCGCAGATTGGGAAGAATGGGCGCGAGAGCAGGAAGAAGCGACACCTTGGTTGGTGACTGACCTGTTGATCGGCGAGGGTTTCTTCAAAATGAAGGAACACTACTCCTCCCTGAAGATCATTGGCGAAAACCTTCCAGATGGCATTCTATTGGAGTTAGAGCATATCAATAACTCCTATGCCGAGCTGTCGGAGGTACTATTCAGGAGAGGGCCGCGCAAGGATGGTCGGTTCAAGTACCATAGGTTAGGAGATCTTTTGATCGGTGTGCATCTCCATCACTTTCACCTGAAGAATCGGCTGGTCGGTCAAGCTTACGCATCGAATGACCCAAGGTTGAAGACACTATTAGAAGCGGGACAGGTGCATCCAGAACTCATCCAAGGCTAAGGCGATTATGCGCGCTGACCTATAGCAATGGGCCCAATTTCCACCTATTCACACGAGCGCCCACGCTTCGTGTGCTCTCTCGCCATGTGTCCGTGTGGTTGATAATGGAAAAAAGGCACGAGCGGAGGACGCTCGCGCCAGAGTTTGGCATGAACGCTTTGAAGGAGCGATGAGTGGATTATCAAACCATATTTGTCAGTCATGGCTAAGGAATGGACTTATCAGGAACTCCTGAGTATAACATCGTTACAAGGGGTACCAACCAATGAGCACGTACACATTGTCGGTAACCTGTTCGATGCGGCATATGACCATGAAGATATCCAAGCTATCAAGCAAGCCTTTCTCCTTGCGAAAGAGATAGACTTTTCAAGGCTGTCAGACCTAAACAAGGTGTTGTATCACTATGACCTCTCCAATGGCTGGTCCTACATTAGGAAGCTCGAGACCCGTGATGGCACCTATGATCCTTGGAGTTTTCAATCCGAGAACTTGACCAAGGAAGTCTTCCATCTCCGCATGGCACTTTCTCAACGCGGCTTCGATTCCATCTCAAAGGTTAGAAGATGTCAGGTGCTCACGAATCTGGGTTCGTTGATGAACAACATCGGGCGCTTTTCGGAAGCACATCGCTTGTGGCATAAAGCCCTTGAGATTGATCCTGATTTTGCAATGGCGCTCGCGAACAAGGGGAATGGAGCTTCCTATTATGCTCGCTACCTCTATGATCCGCAACTAAGGTCTCTGTTTGTCTGGATCGCTCAAACCGCACTGACCCGCGCATTGAAAAAGCCTCAGTACATCCATCCAGAAGATCGGGCTTCAATGGAGCAAGAGCTGTCCCGGTGGAGGACCATGCTCGAGGAATTTGGCATGGACGATGAACCGGCTCTCAACCAAGCGCCCCTTGGGCAGGGAACTGAGCAGAAGGTATATCGGAAGTGGTGCCTTGATCGATCATTGTTCCTTCACCCACTCAATGACATAGAGGTCTGCACGGAGGCCGGTTGGGATTATATCCATTTGCCACCCATTGTGAGCGCATCACATGGTGAGCCATTGCCAGCCTTTGCTCTTTTCAATACCATCAAACAGGAGTTTGTAACAGCGCGTTTCCACCTATTCAAAGCTGCTACGATGGATGGACCGCATTACTCAGATGAAGACGTTGCGATGTTCGATGCGCTTCCTGGATTGATGTACTCATATAGAGTGGAGCTTATGAAGACCGCCTTTCGTATGGCGTATTCGGTCTTTGATAAGATAGCGTATCTGACGAATCTCTATTTCAAACTGGGTATTGCAGCCAAGGATGTCTCATTCAGGCAGGTGTGGTACGAACGGACACCTAAAGGACAGAGCCTGCGGACGCGTTTCGCGAAATCCGACAACTGGCCGCTACGCGGGCTATTCTGGTTATCAAAGGACATCTATGAGAAGGAGGAGATCCATCTGAGCGTGATGGAACCTGATGCAAAAGAGATCAACGATCTCCGAAATTACTTGGAGCATAAATCATTGCAGGTCATTAGTCATCATTCCATATTTCCCGAGCTTCAGATTCCGTTTGCAGAATCAACGAAGATCATCGTGCATGATGATCTCCTCGCAAAAACGGAACGGGTCCTAAACCTGGCCAGAGAGGCCATCATCTATACCTCGTTGGCAATTCACCGGGAGGAACGTGGGAAGCCCGCTTCTTCGAGAAGCGCAATGAACGTTGTGCTATCAAGTGTTCGAAACCACAATAGGCAGTGACGTTCCACTGTGATACTCCTGCAGGGCCTCCTCCTCGGGACCCTGTGCATCGGTTCTTGCGCAGGGTCCTCTTCGAGCGACCTTGTCCGCATGAAAGATCATTTCGCTACTCTGAGAATCCCGATTTCGCTAAAGCTCATTTGGCAAAGCTTCCCCCAACTCGCGCGAGTGAAAGGAATCAGGTTTCGGCAGGTTCACCATACTTATTCTGAAAGGCAGAAAGAAACGCGTCATAATCCTTGAACGTGCTGCGCCATTGTATCTGTCGGAAAAGAACCGCGTTCAGCTCCTCCTGGATGCCCTTTGTCCGCAACCCATCATAGCGTTTCACTGCTTCACGCAGCACATTTTCATCTGGCGAACAGACGTATCGATCCGCTTGGTGCACGATTGTCACATTGATCAGATTTGAGAGGCTCGCATCGAGGAAGTTCGCAGAGTCCTTAGCGACCACGACGAGTCGCTTGGCTGAAAGTGGAAAGAGGTAGCATTCATATAGCAACGGTGAGCCAGTCTTCACCTGCTTGACGACCACCGGCCGGTCGCCAAGTAAAAAGTTCCAATCCGGAATATCGACAGGATATAGCTTCACCCATTCTCCTTGAATGCCTATTTCTTCAACGATTGCACGCGAAAAGGGAACAAGGAATTTCGCGAACTTCTGCCACTCCGGCTCCTTGAGGAACCTCCTCAATCCCGAGGTTGCCTCCTCTTCTGGAATTTGATCAAGGCTTGATATGTAACGCTCGATTCCGAAGTATTTCGAGCGAACACCAAGGCGATCAAACTCGGCCAGCAACTTGGAACCGGCCTTGGGATGCCTCCAAAGCATGGTTATCGCGAAGTGCAATAGATGAGCAGAGTTGTACGGGTCAAGGGCATCAACTGCCTCTTGAATCGGCTTTTCTCTCAACTCTTTGATGATTTTGCTCCACTTGTTGTCCAAGGCGCCAATTGTCTCTTCAAAGTGATGTTCCCCGTATCCATGTATGAACGCCGCGTTCAAGCCGAACTCGTAGAAGACGCTTCGGGGTACCCAACCCCGCTTGAATTCTCGGGTCTCCTTATCGTACCTCACAAACTGGCCAAGCGGATCCGTAAAGCCCCTTTGAAAGAGTATTGGTACGTAGTGGTGCCGATTCGACTTTGTCATTTTGTCTCATAATGGGCCTTCAATGCGCGCTTCCACGAGTCTTTCCTGTTGCTGAACGAACAGGGCGAGATCAGCGCGCAGGGCGTGGTTCGCCTCCGGTTGATGGTCAATGGTTCATTCATCGGCTGGTCAGTTCTTTTTGCCAAATCGATCGTTCACTGGTTTTCCACCACCCCAACCTCCTCTTTCGAAAGCCCATACAATCCAAACACCAACCCATCCACCTTCGCATCCACATGCGCGATGCGCCCCGCAAGCTGTGTGGCGCGCAGACCGGTGGCGGTGGCCAGTTCGCCGTTCAGGGCAAGGAGCGTTTTCACTTCGGCAGCGATGGCCGCGCTCTTTTGCTTATGGTAGAGGATCGGCAAGGTGAGCAAGTACTGCCGGAAAAAGCGGAAGTAGCCGCCTTGAATGCTGGTGCTCATCCGCGCGATCACGAACTGGATCAGCTCCGAGTTCAGTAGGCCAAGCAAGAACAGATCTTCACTGGGGAGGAAATAGATCGTGTTCACGCAGTACTGTCCTTCCGTATCGAACACGGCCTGCATGCGAGCTGCGATGTCCGGGAAGACGATCTTGTGTTTATCCAATTCGGGGTAGTAGTCCACAGCATCCTGAATCTCAAACCACTTGTAAGGTCCCGGCTTTCTTCCTGCCCATTTGCCAGTGTGCCCCTTCGGCTTCGGCATCAGCTGCTTCTTGAATTGCGTCAAGTGCACCTTGATTGCAGGATAGTTTTCGATGTCGATACCGCGTCGGGTGAAGATCAAGAACTTTTCGCTCTTCGGCTGCTTGTATCGCTTGATGTCCCTCCCGGCCAAGAAGGGCTTGATCAGCTCGGCGCTCTTCTTATCCGCCTTGATCAATGCCTTGCGCGTGGCGGCATCGATCACAAAGGCTTCGTTGTAGCCGGTCTTGATGCCGTAGTAGATCTGCTTGTCCACGTATTCCCCCAACGGCACGCCCATGCCCATCAGTTTCCTGAAGAGCTTTTGTTCCTCGGCCCCGGCCAAGCTCCAGCCGCTGGCTTCCAAACCGCTTTGCGGCAGGCTGCGCTTGTGGTCTTGCACGTAGGTGCCAAGATCCTCGAAGTCCAAGGTCTTCACCTCACACACCGTTACGTTCCGGCCGGGCTTGCCCTTGGCGTAAAGCACAATGCAGGGATAGGTGGTGGCACCCGCGAACACGGGCAGGTCACCGAAGTCGATGAGTTCACGCACGTCCTGTTGTTTCAACCAGGTCCGCAAAGCTTCGCCATAGTTGGCGCGCATCCATTTGTTGGCCACGATGATGCCGTAGAGCCCGCCCGGTTTCAGCAGCCCAGCAGCGCGTTCCATGAAGTAGGTGTAGAGGTCGGCCACGCCGTGGTATACCGCGTAGCGTTGCTGGAAGTAGGGCTTGTGTTCGCTGAAGAGTTCCTGCCGCACATACGGCGGGTTGCCGATCACAGCATCGAAACCGTCTTTCTTAAAGACATCGGCGAAGCTGCGTTCCCAATTGAAGGGCTTCACCGCTTTGGCGTCGCCATCGGGGTGCATGTCGTACCAATCAGTATCGATGAGGCTGTTGCCGCATTGCACGTTCTTATCCAGCGTGGGCAGCACGCGCTCATGGAAGAGGCCGAGCTGCTGGCTGATGCTGGCCTCAGTTTCGCCTTCCATGCACTTCAACAACAGGCTCAGCTTGGTCACCTCCACCGCGTTGGCATCGAGGTCCACGCCGTAGATGTTGTTCACGAGGATGCGCTTTTTCTCGGCCGTGGTCAGTTCGCCGTCCGGCCGCAGCTTGTCGCTTTTTTTGCCGGTGCGCATCTTCTTCAGCGCCCCGTACTGTTCCTTGTGCCAGTTGAGCAGGTATTGGTAAGCACCGAGGAGGAAACTTCCGCTGCCGCAGGCCGGGTCCACAATGCGCAGCTGGGTCACCTCGGCGGGCTTCTTGCCCTTCACCAGATCGCCCACCGTGCGCTCCACGATGTATTCCACGATATACTGCGGCGTGTAGTACACCCCGCCGGCATGGCGCACCTCGGGCTTCTCCTCGATGCGGGCGCGGTGGCCGCTGTCGATGCGGATCTGCTTGCCGAGGAACTGCTCGTAGGCGCTCCCGAGTATCTCCACGCTGATCACGCTGAACTCGTAGGGACTTTCGGGATAGTAGAGTTCCTCCACGATGGTCTTCACCACCTTGTTGTCCACGGTGATGCCCTCGCTCACCTCGTCCTTCTTGAAGTCGAACAGGCCGCTATTGTAGCGCCGGTCGGCATGCTGGAAGATGTCGAAGAGCTTGGGGTAGTGGTCGCCCTTCTCGTTCAGGATCGCTTTCAGTTGCCCGTAAGGCTCCACGCCCCGGTCCTCGGCGATGCGGAGGAAGATGAGCCGGTCGATGGTGTGCTGCACCACAAAGTTGATGGCCTCTTCGTCCAGGTGCTTGTTGCGGATGCTGATGCTGGTGGCGAGGTAGGTCCGCCAGTTGTCGAGGCTTTGCAGGAAGGCATCGTCCACGGTGCTGGTGCCGCGCTTGTGCGCGTCGCTCTTCAGGTAGCGGTCGAAGCTGCCCTTGAGCACCTGTTCCTTGCTGAAGGTCTCCCACAGGAAATCGAACTCCGGCAGGTATTGCTCAAACGTGAGGTACTTGATGCGGGCCTTGCTGGCGCTGTCCTTCACTTCGGGCCGCTTGGTGCAATCGTACACGCTGAACTCCTCGAAATCGGTGAGGATGCTCACGGGCAGCTTGGCGCTCCAAGCGTAGCGCCGCACTTGGTAGGCAGGCTCCACATCGGTCTTCACTTTTACAAAGGGCTTCTTCGCCTCCACGAAGAATAGGCGCTTGCCACCGGGCAACCGGAAGCTGTAGTCCGGAGCCTTCAGCGCCTTGCCCACCTTCACCCGGTCCTCATGGATCACTTCCCGGTAGGCCTCCGCATAGCCTTGGTTGTTGTCCATGTCCCAACCCAGCAGCTTGAAGAAGGGATCGATGAAGTCCTTCCGGACCAACGCCTCGCTGTAGCTGGCCTGCTTGTAACTGGCGTACTGTTCCCGAAAGCGGATCACAAGCTTTTCGAGTTCGGCCTTGGCGGTCTCCTTGGTGGTGGGCATCGTTGGTGAAAGTATCGGGGGATGGGCCATGGCCCGATCCGATCTGCCGATGGTGATGAACATGTTGAGGTGAATACACTCGAACACGATCGCACCTTGCCCTGTTTCTGGCGCGAGCGCCTTCACCCCCATCCCCGCGCTCGCGTGTTTCGCGAGTGCGCTTGTCATCATTCCGCCTCTGGCGGTTAACCCACTCTCGCAAAGTCTCTACCTTCGCAACGAATGGCGGTCAGGCGTCGGTTCTAGGAAGCCTCTTCACGCGGGCGTGCTCCGCCGAAACGATGGCCGCCATTGCCATTGCAAGGAGCGAACGCGCATCACATGCGTTCCTTCCACCCTTTTTGGAGCAGCCACCAATTGGCGGGATAGCTGGTGAGAAAGCCGAATACCATGGCCAATTGCATCATGCACCAAAATACAGGGCTGGTCTTGGGAAGCTCCCCGAAAAGAAGGAACACCACCACGGCCATCCAGCCGTACATACCGAGTTGCCAAGAGCAGAGCGAGAGCGTGTCGGCCTTCAACGCAGCCATCAGGCTTTTGCCGACAGTAAGGTTTTTCATCGGCGCTATGGTGAAGTATTGGAAAGCGATGCCGATGACGAAAGCCAAGGCGAGATCCAAGGCCCACGTGCCAAAGAGGTCACGGCCAAATAGGCTCAACGGAACAAGGACCACGAACCATTCGGCCATGAGGTCTCCCAAGGAACAGCCCGCGCCGCAATGTGTGGAACCGAGTGCCACGCTGATACCGAACGTATTCTTTTCCGCAGGTCTTTCACCCCGGTCCTTTATGGCCTTCACGGCATTGCGCGTGCTGCGCCGCCCGATGGTGTAGTAAGCCCACAACGCCCATGGCCCGGCCCATAACGCGGTGATCGGCCACACCAGGTCCATGATCCACATGTTCTGCCGATGCCCGGAAAGAAGGTCTATGGCAATGATGAGCGTACATACCCCTGCAACCACCAAGGAAACAATGGAAAGGGTATGGAGCCAAAGGGGAACTTCATTGAATGTCATCGGCTGTTGTTCGTATTGATCGTGTCGCGAATGTCCTCGCCTGTGCCACCTATGTATTCAGACAAACAAACGAGCGCGGACGTTCACGTGAAGTTGGGGACTATACCTTCGCGTTCAATGGCGGTCAGGCGTCGGCGTGAATCCTCCGCAAGGGGGAGTGCTCCACCGAAATGCAGGCCGCCATTGCTATTGCACGCTTTGGAAAGCCGATATTTTGATCCCATGGTAAAGACACTTGGTCTTACAGCATTGCTGGCCTGCTCCTGCGGCAGTTCTGGCCCGTCCGCGGCAAAGGATACCTGTTGCTCCACCACCACCCAGCGCACTAACCCTGAGTTGAGTTGCACCTTGACGACGGAGGAAATGCGGCACCGCAAAGAGACGGTGCTGGCTTCCTTGAAAGCCCAAGTGGTGGACCGCACGGAACTGGAGAACGGCTTTGCTTACCGCTTTGCCGGCAGTGATGCGGTAGTGGACGAACTCACCGAGTTCATCAAGACGGAACGCACCTGCTGCTCCTTCTTTTCCTTCGGTCTCACCATTGCCGGTGATAAGACCTATGCCTGCCTTCAACTGACCGGTCCTCCCGGTGCAAAGGAGATGATCGTGCAGGAATTGGGGTTGTAGCAGATGTATTCCGCGCGTATGCGCTCTCAAGAACTACGCACTTTCTACCTTATCATCCAATAGCGGTCAGGCGTCGGTTTTAGAAAGCCTCTTCACGGGGGCGTGGTCCGCCGCAACGATGGCCGCCTTTGCTGGATTCGTATCCAGCACTCGTGCCTTGTTGTTGGCTTGGTACGTGACCGGAAAAAGAAGAAGGGCCGCACCTCCAAGCGCGACCCTTCCCATCCTGAAGTGGCAGTAATGCGACAAACCGCCACGATGCGAATTTATTCTTCTATTTCGATATCCGCCACCCCATCCCCGCGCTCGCGTGTTTCGCGAGTGCGCTTGTCATCATTCCGCCTCTGGCGGTCAACCCTCTTTCGCAAGGCCTCTACCTTCGCCTCCAATGGCGGCCAGGCCTCGGTTCTAGGAAGCCTCTTCACGGGGGCGTGGTCCCCGAAAAAGGGCTGGGTGTTGCCTTGTGTTTGACAGCCGACGATTGAAGGCTTCCGCCCTTAAACCTCTTGATCTCCGCACCATGAAACGACTTTGGGCCACGATAGGGGTAGTCGATGTCGCACGCAGCTTCAACTGGTATCAAAGACTACTTGGCATTCCGATCACCCAGCCTGCCCACTCCTACTATGGGCAGGTGCTGGACAAGGATGGAACGGTCCTGCTTTGTTTGCATGCGTGGGGTGAGCACGAGCATCCGTCGCTATTGGACCCCGGGCATGCAGAACCCGGAAACGGTCTGCTGTTGTTCTTTCGTGTCGATGATTTTAACGATGCGCTGCAACGGGCCCGCGTGCTCGTCACCAAATTCGAGGCAGAGCCACAGTTAAACCCTAATTCCAGGACCATGGACTTCACGCTACGCGATCCTGACGGGTACTATGTGATGGTGAGTTCCACGGGGGACGAAGAATGACCAGAGATGGGGCGATGCTCCGCAGTAAGTGTGGCCGCTATCCAACTCCCCCCCCATTGGCTGTTCCTAGCACCGGTCGGCATCCGGAAAGGCGGCATGTGCAGGGTCGCAGAATTCCTGGATCACTGCGCGTGTGAAATGGTCGTCCCACGCATAGGACTTCGAACTCTTAAGTCGGGCGAACACGCGGTCGGCCACCGATCGGATCAATACGGGGGGTGCCCGATGAACATGCGCATAGGATAACGCCTTATCCTCCTTGGCCATGGTAACCAATCGGGACCAAAGCATTTTCTTATCCGGAATGAACTCGGGAAGGGAAGGACGTTTGGGCTGTTCCATTGCATGGTTGCCTTATCGGGTGAGTACTTTCCAGACCAACTTCGCCACTGATACCCGAAGTTACATTGAATATCAGGACATCGCAAATAGACCGGCATCGGACTTCTCCATGCCGCAAGGTCTTTCCCTCTCACACATCTGCTAACTTCCGTCAAACATGAAAGCCAATTCCAAAGCAGTAACGGTCGTCATCACATGTACGATCATGTCCGACATGTTGGAAATGGCCAAACGCGAGTTGGAGGCCAACATCAAGTTGGTGATGGCCAACGAACCGGCGTGTCATGGGATTCGTGTGCACAGTGATCCGCACGACACACGACGCTTGTTGATCATCGAGCAATGGGAAAGCGAAGAGGTCTTCAAAGGTCCTCACATGCAGACTCCTCACATGCAGGCATTCCTCAAGTTGGCCGAGACATTTCTTGACGGCAGCGCCGAGTTCAGTTTCTGGCGCGAGATCATTGCTGTGCCGTGAGCCTGTTGCTCCCGAACTACTTTCGTCTGGCAAGATCTGAATTCAAGAACAACCCAACCATGAAGAGCAAATTGCTACGGATGGACAATGTGGGCATCGTAGTGGAATCCCTTGATGCGGCCATTGACTTTTTCACGGAACTGGGGTTGACGCTTGAAGGACGGGGCATGATCGAAGGGGAATGGGCCGGTCGCGTTACAGGCCTTCCTTCCCAACAGGTGGAGATCGCGATGATGGTCACTCCCGATGGACACAGCCGGCTGGAACTCGGGGGTAGCCTGTTCAAAATGCTCGCAGGCGTCCCACGCTTGTTACCTGATCTCCCTAACATACCACTGAGAGCCTTTCTGCGGTAAACAGGAGGTCCGGAGGAAGCCTTTGCCCGGGCCATGATCTTACCTTGCGGCGCCTTATTGTCCGTATCACTGGATCATCCCCGGACCTTCCCAAGACCATGGCCAATGACCGCCTTGCCCAGTTGCGCAGCATGCTTGGAGAAGACCCCGGCGACAAGTTCCTGCGCTATGCGGTCGCGCTGGAACGCAAGCGGGAAGGCGATATGGAGGGCGCTGCCTCCGATCTGGAAGGACTGCTTCATGAAGACCCGGGCTACATTCCCTGCTATTACCAGCTGGCCTTGGTGCTCGCGGACCTGGGACGGACCGAAGATGCCGCCGACGTGTGCAAGGCAGGCGCGCTGAAGTGCCTCGTCACCGGGGATGGGAAAGCGCGCGCGGAACTGCTGGCATTGATGAACAGCTTGCTGGACGAGGAGGAGGACGAGACATGAGGCGCACGCGAAGGACGTTCTGGTGGCTCGTGGCCGGTCCGGTGGTGGTGCTCCTCGCTATCTGTGTGGAGGCCTATCCCTTTCTGGCCATCACCCGGCCGAGTGGTTCGAAGGTGCTGGTCGTTGAAGGCTGGTTGGACCCCGCCCCGATGGATGCCGCGGCACGCTTGGCCATTGATAGCTCATACACGCAGATCTACACCACGGGCACCATCCGCTCTTTCGCCTATTACCTTTCAGGTGATGAGGGGATCGCTACCGAATTAAGGGAATCTGCTTCCGGGAACCTGAGGATCGAGGTCGCCGGAAATACAGGGAGCCGATTCATTCTTGTTGCGGATGGCGACACCCTGCTCAACGCGGCGGTCTTAGCCGATGTGAGGCCCTACCACGTGCAACTCGCCGTGCCGGTGAAAAACATTCTGGTGAAAGCGCTTGATGCCGTTGGCCCGGCAGGATCGCCCGTGATCTTCATCCGGTCATTCCTCATTGGTGGGATGAACGTCCATGGGCTCCAGCAGGATATGCAATTCATTCGACCGGATGGCACCAGAACCCCCTGTTCGCCCACCTATGCACAATCCGCGCGAGCATCCCTCATCACACGGGGCGTGCCTTCCGATCGCATTACTGCCGTGCCCGCATATGGCTATCCGCGCAGCAGAAGCTGGGGCAATGCGCATGCGTTTGCCATAGAGGCGCGCACCGACGGCATCACCGCATTCGATATCGCCACTTCGGGCGTACACGCACGACGTTCGCGCGACCTGTTCCAGACCGCGTGCGGCCCCGATGTGCACGTAGGTGTCATCTCCCTGCCGGATCCCCATTGCACCAAGGCGAACTGGTGGAAGAGCATTCGGGGCTGGTTCACGATGATCAAGGAAGTGGTCGGCGCGCCCGAGGCACAGGCTGTCGAGGCCACGCGGTAAGTACCTTCAGGCCATGGAAAAGATCATGCGTCCCGTTCCGGGGGATTATCCGGCTTTCTATGCCGGCTATGTGGAAAGTGCCGAAGGCGATGATCTGCTCTCCGCACTTCACCGCACTTCCGCAGCCATGCGCAACACCGTTGGCGACCTGCCCGCAGAGAAACAGGAGTATCGCTACGCGCCGGGGAAATGGTCCGTGAAGGAAGTGGTGCAGCACGTGGTGGATTGCGAGCGCATCTTCGCCTATCGCGCGTTGTGCATCGCACGCGGGGAGACCAAGGACCTGCCGGGATTCGATGAGAACGCCTATGCCATCGCAGCCCGGGCGGACCTTCGTCCGCTTTTCGAAATACTCCGTGAACACGATGCCGTGCGGGCCGCGACGATGGAACTCTTTCAGGGACTGGACGCCGAAAGCGCGTCAGGAAAAGGCAGTGCCAATGGAAAGCCGGTGACCGTTGCTGCGTTAGGCTGGATCATCGCCGGCCATGCCATGCACCACCTGCGCATCATCAAGGAGCGCTACCTTTCGTGAAAGTATGGGCAGATGGCGGCACGCTCCATTCAACAGTGGTTCGATGAGTACGGTGAGAGCCACCGCAATGAGACCAACGTCACGGTACACTGGATCGCCGTCCCGTTGATCTTCTTTTCCGTGGTGGGCCTGCTCTCCTGCATCCCCCCGTTGCTTCAAACGCATGACTTTGGAAGGCTGACCGTCGCGGGTCTTGGTTTGGTCGCCATCTTCATTTTCTATATGCGCCTCTCCATCATCCTTGCATTCGGCATGCTCGTCTGCGCCTCGGCGTGCTTGGGTTTTGCTTATTGGTTGAACGTGCACGCGCCGTGGCCGCTCTGGGCGATCTGCATCGCTGTTTTCGTTCTGGCCTGGGTGGCCCAATTCCTCGGCCACAACATCGAAGGCAAGCGACCGAGCTTTCTCAAGGACATGCAATTCCTGTTGATCGGCCCCGCATGGCTGTTGGCCAAGCTGCTGAAGAAGATGGGGATCCGCTACTGAACGGGCTTGAAGTAGACCGGCGTCTGCCCTTGTGCCAACTCGGGGTGAAAGATCCCCAGCAGGTCGAGCAGCACCACATCCGGTTCCAGGCCCGCTTGGCCGAAGAGGTCGCTCTCCGCACTGTTGGCACTGAAGCAATGATGGTCCGTGAATGCCGGCAAGGCCATGATGCGCACATCCTCACCCGCCACGTCCATCGCGGTGACTGATCGGTCCTGCGCCATGATGCGGCCCCAGTAATCGGCCTTTGCGCCCACGGCCAGCGCGGTCTCCAGATCGATATCGCTATTGCCTTCGGACCGGCGGTCCGCGAAGAGGTAATGTGCTCCCGCATCCGCGATCAGCTTCGCCATGTAGCTCTTGCCGGAGGGCACGGACCATGTGCCCTTCCATGAACTGCCAAAGAAGACCGCTGGTCGCTGTGCATCCGGTGCCACCATGCCCCGCACCGAGTCGTAGCGCGCCGCGATCGCATCGAACAGGCTGTCCGCCATCCGCTCCTTCCCCAATAGCGTTCCGAACAACTTCACCCATTCCGCCCGGCCCAGTGGATCCGGCTCCAGGTATTCGCTCACCTCCATGGTGACAAGACCGGGAACAGCTCTGTCGCTCGCTGCTTTTCCAAAGGGATAACTGAAGAGCGCCTCGGGCCGCAGCACCGCCAATTGCTCGCGGTCCAGCCCATCCCCTGTGGCGATCTCGGTGATCCGCCCCTGATCCCGAAGCGCAACCAAAGCAGGGTCGCGCAAGGCGTCGGCATGGGCGCAGGCCACCACGCTGGCACCGGCACCCAATGCACTGAGATAGGACGCATGCGTGGTGCTTTGCAGCGCGACCCGCGTCAATGGAACGTTCAAACGGAGCGCACGGAGCGGCCCTGCAGAGAAGCTGCCATCCGTGGAAAGTTGAAAGATGCCCGTGGTATCCGCCACGCCGCCCGCGCCGAAGGTGATCAGCAACCGCTCATCGCCACGGGTCCATTCCTGGAAGTAAAGGGCATTGTGAGCAGGGCGTAACGTCCATCCCGAAAAGGGCGAGGAAGGTGACGGGCCAGCGCATGCCGTGAGGAGCAAAGCCCCGACGGTCCAGATCCACGAAGCCCTCCGAGGGTCCTCCCTCATTGAAGCTCTCCGATCAATTGGATCAGCGCATTGCGCACCACATCCGTTCCATCGGCCAATCCGCTGGGCAATTGCGGCACCACATGGTCCGGCATTTCACCGCGTGAAGTGGCCGTGCCGGGATCCCCGTCGGGAACGAAGCGCACAAGGGGCACCTTCAGGACGCAGTTGGTGCGTGGCAACGTGAGCTGCAACACCTGTCCTCCACAATAGCTCGTCGCGTTGGAACCTGTCTCTCCGCCCACGAGCTTGGCACGATGGCTGCGCTTCGCCAGCATCACCAATGCCGCCGCTGCATCGATGGTACCGCCGTCGCACAGCACGTACACCGTACCCTTGAAGGCATCCTTGTCCGGGGCGATCATCCGCAGCCGCGGGTCGTCCGTTTTCAGGCTCATGCGGCCATTCAGTTCCGGCATGAAATCCACGCCGAGCGAGGCATAGAATTCCGGCGCGGGCTGAGCATATTTGTATGAATCGGGGATGTTCCCGCTCCTCACCGACATGGTCTTGAACAGCCGGTAAGGGGAATTGGCGATCAGCGAAAACACCTGGTCGGCAAGGCCGGTATCCTCACCACCAGCTCCGCGCAGGTCGATGACCAAGGTGGAGAGGCCATCCTTGCGCAACGCGGTCCGCACGGAGTTCAGGAATTTTTCCGGGGCGATGCCCTCCTTCTCCAGCGCCTTCCTGTCCAAGCTTCCCAAAGTGAGCCAGCCCGTATGCACATCGCCAAGCTCCTCCATGCGCCAAGACCGGAGATTGAATCCGCGTTGGCCCATGGACTGCGTCATCTCATCCCGTGTCATGGAATGGATCGTCTTGGTCCCAAGAGTGCCGTCAGGTGCCTTGTATTCAATGTTGAAAACGTCCGCGCTTTCCACAAAACGCAGATAGAGTTCCGGGAACGCCGCTTCGATCTGCCGGTCCATCCGTGTGGTATCCTCTCCTTCGGGCACCTGCGATGCGCGCAGCTTGCCCAAGATCTTCGATGCCTGCCGGCCGTTGATCCGCAGCAGCTCGCTTCCGGGAGGCAGGCTGCGGAATCCCTTCAGCTCCTGGTCCACGTAGAGTTTGCCATCCAGCACGCCTACGGTGATCGGTATCATCGGGAGCGAATGCGCGTAGAGCGATGCGAACGCCTGCGGGATGGCCAGCGTCGTATTGCCGTCGCCGATCGCACGCAGCACCGGCATCACCTTGCTGATGAAGGCCTCCGCCGTCATGGGATCCCTCAACGTGGTGTCCACGGATTGGAAAAGCAGGTCCATCTCGGCCTTGGTGTGGTACCGGAATGGATCGGGATGGGACTGCTCGATGGTCTTGCGCAACACCTGCAGGTCCTCGTGCAATTCCTCGGGATAGTACCGGTGATCGAGCGTCGAGGTCTGCCCGACCCCGACCAAGGACACCACGGTCACGGCCGTCAATGTGGTGAGCAAACGATCGATCATTCCCTTCTGGCCAAAAGCGGCCGAAAGATAAGACGCCCCGGCCGGGGGCCGGGGCGTCCAAACCGGGGAACGGTCGTTTTATGCGTTGACACGCGCCTTGGGCTCGGCGGCGATGATCTCCGCTGTCGCGCTGCTGCGATACTTGTCGAAATTGGAACGGAAGGCCTTGGCGAGAACATCCGCCTGGTTGTCGTAAGCGGCCTTGTCCTTCCACATGTTGCGCGGATCGAGCACTTCCGTGGGCACACCTGGACAGCTGGCAGGGACAGTGACACCGAACACCGGATGCTCGGAATACTCCACCTTGTCCAATTCGCCGTTCAGCGCAGCGGTGATCATGGCGCGTGTGGAACGGAGCTTCATGCGCTCGCCCACGCCATAGGCGCCACCACTCCACCCGGTGTTCACCAGCCACACGTGCACGTTGTTCTTCTTCATCTTCCCGCCCAGCATCTCCGCATACTTCGTGGGATTCAGGGGCAGGAAGGGCGCTCCGAAACAGGCGCTGAAAACGGTCTTCGGCTCGGTGATGCCGGCCTCGGTGCCGGCCACCTTCGCGGTGTAGCCGCTAAGGAACCAGTACATCGCCTGGCCCGGGGTCAGCCGGCTGATGGGAGGCAACACACCGTAAGCATCGCAGGTGAGGAAGAAGATGTTCTTCGGTTGGCCCCCCACGCTGGGCTCCGCGTGGTTCGCGATGTGATCCATCGGATAGCTCACACGGGTGTTCTCCGTCTTGCTTCCATTACTGAAATCAACACGGCTCTGGCTGTCCTCGTGGAAACTGACGTTCTCGAGCAAGGCGCCGAATTTCACCGCGTCCCAGATCTCGGGTTCCTTCTCCTTGGAAAGGTCGATGCACTTGGCGTAGCAGCCGCCTTCGAAGTTGAATACGCCGGTGTCGCTCCAACCGTGCTCATCGTCGCCGATCAGCTTGCGGTGTGGATCTGCGCTGAGGGTGGTCTTGCCCGTGCCGCTAAGGCCGAAGAAGACAGCCGTGTCACCGGCCTCGCCGATGTTTGCCGAGCAGTGCATGCTCAGCACATTCCTGTCCTGCGGCAGGATGTAGTTCAGCACGCTGAAGATGCCCTTCTTGATCTCGCCGGTGTAGCGCGTGCCGCCGATCAGGATCATCTTGCGCGTGAAGTCCAATGCCGCGAAATTGTGCTGGCGGGTGCCATCAATGGCAGCATCGGCGCGGAAACCCGGCGCGCAGATGATGTGCCAATCAGGGCCGAATCCTTCGCGCTTGTCCTTGGGGATGCGCATGAACATGTTGTTCGCGAACATGGCGCTCCAAGGAAACTCCGCGACCAAACGCACATTCATGGAATAGGTGGGATCCGCGCAGACCGTGGAGTCCTGCACATACACATCGCGCCCCATGAGGTAGGCCGCCATCCGCTCACGCAGCCGCTCGAATTTCTCGGAGCTCATGGGAATGTTGACCTCGCCCCACCACACGGTGTTCTCGGTGGTGGCGTCCTTCACGCAGAACTTGTCCTTGGGGCTGCGCCCGGTGAACTCACCGGTATCCACGGCAAGCGCACCGCTATCGGCCAGCACGCCTTCGCCGCTGACGATGGTGTGCTCGACCAGTTCGGCCGGTTCCAGGTTCCAGAAAATGTCTCCAAGGTTGCCGAGACCGACCTTTGAGAGGTCCGCGTTCTTCGGCTTCGTTCCGAACTCGTTCATGGCAGTTTTGATGTTCTCCGTTTTGAGGCCGCGAAGTTACGGGAATGTCAAATGCGGCCGGTTGATGGATGTCAATTCCGGCGGATGGCGGCGATCAGCAGCACGGCCCAGCCCGCCATGAAAAGCAGCCCGCCCAAGGGTGTGATCGGGCCAAGGACGCGGGTGAGTCCTTGTATGCCAAGGATATCCCGCGTGGCCATCAGGTAAAGCGACCCGCAGAAGCAGAGGATGCCCAGCAGGAAGAGTGTGCGCACAAAGCCCACCGTGCGCGGGGCGAACCGGGCCTCGAACGCCGCAAGGCCGAGCAGTGCCAGCCCATGGTAGAACTGGAATTGGGAGGCGGTGGACCAAATATGGTAGGCCTGCGCGTCCACCCGGGTTTGGATAGTGTGCGCGCCGAAGGCTCCCAAAGCCACTGCCAGTAACAGTATTCCGGATGCCCAAGCCAAGGTGCGTTCGTTCATGGTGCTCTACTAAGAGGGTGCAAATGTGCGACAGCGGAGCCCTGCCTGCCAAGCCTATCCCCTCGCCCGGGCCTTGCGCAGTTTGGTATGGTCCGGGTCTGCCGACTGGCTCAGGCGCCCCGATATGTGTCGGGGCGGCTTCTTGGCGCATTCGGCCTCTTGTTGCATTTAGGCGGGCTCGGTATATTGTGCTCTCGGCTCTCTTGGCTTGTGGCGTATTCAGGCCATTGGCCTCGGCGTTAGAAGCGCAGGGCCTCCGAATCGGAAGGCCCAAAGAATATGGAAGGGCCGGGCAAAAAGCAGCGCCCATCGTCACCCGTCATCGGGCCGCCTTTCGGCCGGTCCTTCCGGAATTTAGGTGGACGCCGATGCAAAGATCGCTACAGTAGCAATGGCGGCCTGCATTTCGGTGGAGCACTCCCCCTTGCGGAGGATCCACGCCGACGCCTGACCGCCATTGGATGCGAAGGTAGAGACCTTGCTAAAGCGGAAAGGCACGAGCGTGGCCACCCGCGCCAGAATGGGTGAATGGGATCAAGACAGAGGGAGGGTCACAACCCCAATTCCTGCACGATCATCTCCTTTGCACCAGGTGGACCGGTCAATTGAAGGCAGGCATAGGTCTTATCACCGGCAATGGTGAGACCGAAGGAAAAGAAGGAGCAGCAGGCGCGTTCCGTCTTGATAAACTCGGTGAGTTCGTCCACTACCGCATCACTGCCGGCAAAGCGGTAAGCAAAGCCGTTCTCCAGTTCCGTGCGGTCCACCACTTGGGCCTTCAAGGAAGCCAGCACCGTCTCTTTGCGGTGCCGTATTTCCTCCGTCGTTAAGGTGCAAGTCAACTCAGGGTTAGTGCGCTGGGTGGTGGCAGGGCGACAGGTATCCTTTGCCACGGACGGGCCAGAGCTCCCGCAGGAGCAGGCCAGCAAAGCTGTAAGACCAAGTGTCTTTACCATGGCATCAAATATCGGCTTTCCAAAGCGCGCAATAGCAATGGCGGCCATCGTTTCGGCGGACCACGCCCCCGTGAAGAGGCTTCCTAGAACCGACGCCTGACCGCCATTGGATGCGAAGGTAGAAAGCGCGCCAAAAAAACTTAGGGGGGCACGAGCGTGGACGCACGCTCCAGAGTAGGGTACGCGCATTGGCGGATAGCATCATAGCGACCCAACAGAGGGAGATCACACAAATGGAAGCGATCTTGGCCCGGATGTCAATTGTGGAATAGGGAGAATTGTGAAAACATGCGCCAGCCCTTTTCCCGCCAAGCATAATGTAGAGCTACTTTTGGACCCTATGCGTCGTTGGATCGCCATTCTTCTATTAGGTAGTTATCTCTGCTTCGGGACTGAGTTGCATCAGTTCCTGAAGATCCCTACGCTCATTGACCATTACCAAGCGCACGAGAAGGCGGACCCTGCCGAAACCTTCCTTGGCTTTCTGATGGATCATTATGCCGGCAGTGGACATGCGAATGGCGAAGAAGGTGGTGATCACGGATTGCCGTTCACCTGCCATCATGATTGCACAGCGCATTCCTTTCAGGTCTTCTCGACGGAGCAGTCCACGGCTCTCGTCCTAAGCGCGGCCTTGCCCTGTTCCGAGCCTCAAGCGCTCGAAGATGCGTCTTACTCCTTTCAGTCGAGCAGGGACGTGTGGCAGCCCCCGAAGTTGTAAGCGGACGTAAGTCCTGATATGCTTGCGCCTTGGTGGCGCAGCTTCTTCGCATCCCAAGTTGACCCCGAAGAGCCAGCATTGCGGGCATGTGCCGGGCGTATAGCCCTTCTGTCCACTTCCCATTCCTCATTTTCTCAGTAAATCACATGATCGATCGCATCATTTCATTCAGCGTCCGCAACAAGCTCATCATGGGCCTGCTGCTCTTCGGCCTTGTGGGCTGGGGCGCTTGGTCCGTCACGCAATTGTCCATCGACGCGCTGCCGGACGTCACCAACAATCAAGTTCTGGTGAACACCATCGCGCCCAATCTCGCCACGCAGGAGGTGGAGCAATTCATCACTTTCCCGCTGGAACAGGCCTTCAAGAACCTACCCGACGTGGTGCAACTGCGGAGTATTTCACGCAGTGGCCTCTCGGTGATCACGGTCGTGTTCAAGGACAAGGTGCCGCTCTATCTCACACGCCAACTTGTTGCGGAGCGCATCACACAGGCGCAGGCGGATATCCCGGCCGGTTACGGAACACCGGAAATGGCCCCGCCGACCACGGGTACGGGCGAGATCTATCAATATACCCTTGCCGTGGACAGCGCGCACAAGGACCGTTACGACCTGTTGGAGCTACGGACCTTGCAGGACTGGGTGGTGCGCAAACACCTGCTGGGAGTACCGGGAGTGATCGACGTGAGCAGTTTCGGCGGTTACCTGAAACAGTACGAGGTAAGCGTTGACGCGCGCAAGCTTGCAGGGGCGGGCCTTTCGCTCTTGGAGGTGTTCAATGCCCTGGAGAATAACAATGCGAACACGGGTGGAAGCTATATCGAGAAGGGGCCGAACATCTATTTCATCCGGGGCGAGGGAGTGATATCCTCCCTGAAGGACATGGAGGATATCGTGATCAGCGCGCGGGGTGGTAGCCCGGTGCGTGTGCGCGATGTGGCCCAAGTGCGCTTCGGGCACGCGGTGCGCTACGGTGCCTTGACGCGCAACGGCGAGGGCGAGGCCGTGGGCGGCGTGGTGCTGATGCTGAAGGGCGCGAACGCCATGGCGACCGTCACTGCTGTGAAAGAACGAGTGGCGGAGATACAGCACAGCCTGCCGGAGGGTGTGCGGATCCAGTCCTTCGTGGACCGTTCCAAGCTGGTGGACAAGACCATCGGCACCGTGGAGCACAACCTGCTGATGGGTGCCTTGATCGTGATCGCCGTGCTGGTGCTGCTGCTGGGCAATTGGCGCGCGGGCTTTATCGTGGCCAGCGTGATCCCGCTCGCTTTGCTCTTCGCCATCGGCTGCATGGCACTGGCTGGGCAAAGCGCCAACCTGATGAGCATGGGCGCGCTCGACTTCGGACTGATCGTGGACGGTGCCGTGATCGTGGTGGAAGCCATGATGCTGGCGTTGCATCAACGCTACGCAGGCCAGCGACTTAGCAATGAAGGCATGGATGAGGAGACCATCCGCGGCGCGGGCGGCATCATGAAGAGCGCCGTGTTCGGCCAGGTCATCATCCTTATCGTCTACGTGCCCATCTTCGCGTTGGTCGGCATCGAGGGCAAAATGTTCCGCCCAATGGCTCTTACGGTGAGCTTCGCGATAATCGGTGCGTTGTTACTGAGCCTCACCTACGTGCCGTGGGCGGTGTCCCTCTTCCTGGGGAAGGACGTTCCACAAGGCGAAAGCTGGAGCGAACGCATGGTGGCGCGGCTACAAGGTTGGTACGCACCCAAATTGCGTGGATTGATCCGCCGCCGCTTTGCGACCCTTGCGAGTGCAGTGGGACTGATGGTTGTCGCGTTCCTGCTCTTCAACAAGTTGGGCGGTGAGTTCATACCCGAACTGGATGAGGGCGATTTCGCCATCAATGTCACCATACGGCAAGGCAGTAACCTCAGTCAAAGCATTGAAGTGGGCGATCAACTGGCCCGTATCCTGTTGAAGGACTTCCCGGAAGTGAAGGAGGTGGTCGGCAAGATCGGAAGCAGTGAAATTCCAACGGACCCCATGCCCATCGAAAGCCAGGACATGATCATCGTCATGAAGGACCGGAAGGAGTGGACCACTACACATGACCGGCAGCACATGGCCGAGCTGATGAACGAGAAGCTAAGTGTGATCCCCGGCATGAACCTCAGCTTCGAGCAGCCCATACAGATGCGCTTCAACGAGTTGATCGCCGGAGTGAAGAGCGACATCGCGGTGAAGATCTACGGGGACGATCTCGATGCACTGTTCAAGGCCGGCAATGCCGCCGCCGCGTTGATCGCCACGGTGCCCGGGGCCACGGACATCAAGGTGGAACAAGTAACGGGCATGCCACAGTTGGTGGTGAAGTATGATCGTGCCCGCATCGCGCAATACGGGCTGAACATCGCTGACCTGAACCGTGTGGTGAATACTGCGCTGGCCGGTGGAAAAGCGGGGATGGTATATGAGGGGGAACGCCGATTCGACCTTGTGGTGCGCATGGCCGACATGCGTGACGCGGACCCGGAGAAGGTGAAAAACCTCCTCATCCCGTTGCCGAGCGGCTCCCAAATACCGTTGGGCCAACTGGCGGACATCGGATTCCAAAGCGCCGCCGCGCAGGTAAGCCGGGAGGACGGCGCCCGGCGGATCGTTGTGGAAACGAACGTCCGCGGCCGCGATATCCAAGGCACGGCGGAAGACATCAAAGCACTGCTTGCCCAAAAGCTGGAACTGCCTACCGGCTATTTCGTGGATTACGGCGGTACCTTCAAGAATTTGCAAGAGGCCAGTGCGCGCCTACTGCTCACCGTGCCTTTGGCATTGGCACTGATCTTCATGCTGCTGTTCTTTGCCTTCGGCTCGTTCACAGAGGCCACCATCATTTTCAGTGCTGTGCCGATGGCGGCGGTTGGCGGCGTGTTCGCCCTGTGGATGCGGGGCTTGGACTTCAGCATAAGCGCGGGCGTGGGCTTCATTGCGCTCTTCGGCGTTGCGGTGCTTAACGGCATCGTGCTCATCAGTTATATCAATCAGCTGCAGCGGGAAGGTGTGACCGATGTGACGGACCGTGTGGTACGCGGCACCTTGGCGCGTTTGAGGCCCGTATTGGCCACTGCAGCCGTTGCATCGCTCGGTTTCCTGCCCATGGCGCTCAGCACCAGCCCTGGCAGCGAAGTGCAACGCCCTTTGGCCACGGTGGTCATCGGCGGCTTGATCACCTCCACGCTGCTCACACTTGCGGTGTTGCCCGTGCTTTACCACATGGTGTTCACCCGCCGGCGTAAAAAGCGCAAGGGCATTTCCGCGGCCGCGACAGCATCCGTGGCCGCCTTTCTGTTCCTCGGCAGCGGTATGAAAGCGCAAGGCCCAGTGCTCTCGTTGGACAGTGCGGTGGCCCGGGCCGTGCGCACATATCCTGCCATCACTGCGGCCGAGTTGGAAGTGAAGCAGCAGGAGGCCTTGCGGAAAACGGCTTTTCAGCTGGATCCGCTCGGCGCTCAGTTCCAAGGAGGACAGATCAACAGCTCCGTTCATGACATCAGCATCCAAGCGACCACAGGGATCCCTTTTCCCACCACCATGGTGCAACGGGCACGCTACCTGAAGGAAAGCGTGCTCCTCGCCGATGCCGAACGCACGGGCACCCGGGCCTTGGTGAAGGAGAATGCGGCCGGGGCCTACCTGCAATGGGCCATGGGCATGGAAAACCTGCGCCTGATGCAGCAAATGGACAGCTCCTACTCCACGCTTGCGGCATTCGCTGCGCGCAAATTCGAAGCAGGCCAAAGTGGTCGTCTTGAAAAGGCAAGTGCACAAAGCAGCGCGGACCAGGCCCGCGTACAATTGCAAAAGGCACAGGCGGACATCGCCATCTACGCCGCCGAATTGGAGCAATGGACCGGCCCCATTGGTGGATCTGTCCCGGACACCACGGCGCTGAGTGCCTTGCCACATGCACCGGACCCTGGCGGCGGCACTGATCCGGTGCTGGAACAGGAACGACAACGTGCGTCGCTCGCCGAAGCAGAATGGAAAATGGAGCGCAGCCAGTGGGCACCGAGCATACAAGGCGGCGGATTTTACCAAACGATCGATGGTGCTTCGCCCTTCACCGGCTACCTCATCGGTACCTCTATCCCGCTGCCAGGCGGAGGACAAGGCGCACGCACCAAGGCAGCACGCCTCCGCAGCGAGATCGCCGAGCAACGTGTGCAGGAACTGGGCCGCAGCAGAGCCACGGAGCTGGCACGCACGCAAACCCGCTTGGATCAGCTCCGCGAAAGCCTCGCCTATTATGAAAGCTCCGGTGCGGTGCTCGCCACCACCCTGCGCAATGATGCCCAACGCGCTTATCTCAACGGTGACGCGAGCTACCTCGAGTTCATACAAGGCATCGACCAGGCCCGACGCATCGACGCGGAGCACCTGCGCATCCGGTTTGAGCTCTCTCTCACTTTGATCCACCTCAACGCCCTGATGGGGCTTTAATGCACGCACAGATGAAGAACCAAGTTGCCGAACTATTGATCATGCTCCATCAAGGTCTCGTGAAGCGGACCCTGATACACATTGCTCCTGCACTGATGCTGTTCACCTTGCTTTCTTGCGCTGGCGAGGGTAGCACCCCTGCCCCCGATGAACACGCGACTGAAACTACCAGCTCGCATGGTGCCGAAGTGCAGCTCACTGCCGACCAGGTCAAGGCCATCGGACTGGTCACCGGAAAGATGGAGAAGCGCGGGCTGAGCACTTCCTTGAAAGCCAACGGCAGCTTGGTGCTGCCCCCGGACAAGAGCGCGAAGGTGAGCGTGCTGGCGGGCGGGCTGGTGCGCGAGATCCCTGTGCGCGAAGGTCAGGCGGTCACCAAAGGACAGGTGCTGGCCGTGGTGGAGAATATGGACTTCCTGCAACTCCAGCAGGATTACTTGGAGACCAGCGCCAACCTGAAGGCGTTGGATGCCGACCTCAAGCGGCAGCAGGACCTGCACGACGAGCGCATCAATGCCACCAAGATCTTGGAACGCGCAGAGGCCGATGCTACCGTGGCACGCGCCAAGCAAGCGGGCATGGCGGCGAAACTGCGGCTCTTCGGCATCAATCCTTCACGCCTTTCTCCGGCGGACATCAATTCCTTATACACCGTTCGTGCCCCGATCTCAGGAACATTACAGCACATTGCGATCACGCTGGGGCAATTCGCTGAACCGAACATCCCGCTTTTTACCGTGGTGGACAATAGCGGTCTACACATTGACCTGAACATTTTCGAGCAGGACGTGTCACGGGTGAAGGTCGGCCAGAAAGTGGTCTTCGGCCATGCCGGGGAACCGGTGGGCCGGCATACGGCCACGATCTATGCGGTGAACAAGGCGTTCGAGGGCGACCAGCAAGCCGTGCTGGCCCATGCCAAACTTGATGAAAATGGCGAGGAATTGCTGCCCGGCATGTACATCGAGGCATTGATCAGGACAGACAGTACCGAGGCGTGGAGCCTGCCGGGTGAAGCCGTGGTCAGCAACGGAGATGAGCATTTCATCTTCGTGGAAGACGAGGCGAACACCTTCATGCAGGTACCTGTACGCACCGGCGCCAGTGAACTGGGCTACACGGAAATAAAGCCATTGATAGCGGTTGACCCGAAAGCAAGGGTGGTGGTGAGGGGGGCCTACTACCTGCTCAGCGAACTGACGAAAGGGACAGGGGAGCACGACCATTGAGCGGTCCGGTTCAGCTAAAGATCCAGACCACCCCGGTTACATCCTGAAAGACCATGAACATGACCGTTGAGAAACCTCGTCCAAAGGCCGACCCTTCTGATATTCCAGGGAAAACCGATCAGGATCACCAAGGACCAAGCGCCTTCGTTCGCACTGTGATCTCAGCAGTGCTTTATGCAGCCGCCATGTATGTGGAATTGGCCACGGACCTGTTCACCGCAAACCCTTGGTGGCGCTTGACAGCCTTCATAGCGGCATACTTACCTGTTGCCATACCGGTCATGGTCGAGGCCGTGAAAGGTTTTCGCAAGCGCGACTTCTTCACCGAATTCACCCTGATGGTGGTAGCCACTTTGGGCGCGTTCGCGCTGAAGGAATATCCGGAAGGTGTGGCGGTAATGCTGTTCTACGCCGTGGGCGAACTCTTCCAACAGGCCGCCGTGGGCCGGGCGAAGGGGAGTATCAAAGCCTTGCTCGATGTGCGACCGCAAACCGCCATTGTGGTGCGCAACGGGCAGGCCACCGAAGTATCACCCGGTGCGGTGCAGGTGGGTGAAGTAATACGCATAAGTCCGGGTGAACGTGTACCGCTGGATGGCGAGTTGAAGGAGGGCAGTGCATCATTCAACACATCGGCGCTCACGGGCGAAAGTGTACCACGCAAGGTGGATCAGGGCGGAGTTGTTCTGGCCGGTAGCATTGCCATGGCCCGCAGTGTGGAAATGATCGTCACCAAACCTTACGCGGATTCCTCGCTTGCCCGTATGCTCTATCTGGTCCAGCACGCCACCGCGCAGAAGGCACCTACGGAGTTGTTCATCCGCAAATTCGCGCGCATCTATACGCCCATCGTGTTCGGTTGCGCCGTGGCGCTCGTACTGCTGCCCATGCTTTTTGTGAGCGACTATGTCTTTAGCACCTGGCTGTACCGTGCGCTGGTCTTTCTGGTGATCGGCTGCCCTTGCGCCTTGGTGATCAGTATCCCACTGGGCTACTTCGGTGGTATCGGAGCCGCCAGTAAACGCGGTATCCTTTTTAAGGGAAGCGACAAGCTGGACCGCATGGCACAGGTAAACACCGTGGTAAGCGACAAGACCGGCACGCTGACCGAGGGAAGGTTCCACGTTACCGCAATCCATGCGGTTGGCGTGGAGGAAACGCGGTTGTTGCAAATGCTGGCGAGCGTGGAGATCCATAGTACCCACCCCGTGGCCAACGCCATTGGTGAATATGCCAAGGAAGCAAAGGTGGAAATGCGCGTAGCTCAAGTGGAGGAGATCGCAGGGCAGGGGCTCAAAGGCAAGGTGGAAGGAATAGCGGTGCTGGCGGGCAATGCGAAACTCATGTTGAAGGAACATGTGAATATCCCCACCCAACTTCTTACGGATCCCGAGACGATCGTGATCGTGGCCATCGATGGAAAATATGCGGGCCATGTCACCATCGCCGATGCGCCGAAGGCGGATGCAAAGCAAGCGGTGGCCGCACTTCGGGCAGTGGGCGTGCGCGAGATCATCATGCTCAGTGGTGATAAGCAGTCTGTCACCACCCGGGTAGCGCGCGAGCTTGGTATCAATGATGCCACCGGTGATCTGCTTCCCGAGGGGAAATTGGAACGTGTAAAAGCGCTCATGCAAGATCCAAACAAAATCGTGGCCTTTATCGGCGACGGCATAAACGATGCACCGGTCTTGGCCATCAGCGACCTCGGCATCGCTATGGGCGGCTTGGGCAGCGACGTGGCCATTGAAACCGCTGATGTGGTGATCCAGACCGACCAACCTTCGCGCGTAGCCGAGGCCATGCTCATTGCGCGTCGCACAAAGCGTGTGGTCTGGCAGAACATCACGCTCACCTTTACGGTAAAGGTCATCGTGCTCATTCTTGGTGCGGGTGGTTTGGCCACCATGTGGGAAGCGGTTTTTGCGGATGTGGGTGTTTCGCTACTGGCAATATTGAACGCGGTGCGGCTGATCAGGAGTTCTCCCAAGTGAAGAGAAGGATGATGGCAGGTTGAAAATCACGGAAGCGTATCCGAACAATTGTATGCGTTGATCCTTAGGATGACAGGATCACGATGGGCTGCATGAGTTGGTCGTCCAGACCGGAGCGATCGCCCCGTTCCGCTTAGAATAACCATAAATGTCTGCCGTCGTCTATACGCTCATTCCTCTTGGTGCCCTGATATTGGGCGCGGTCATCACCGTCCTACATCGTCCGGGTCCGAAACTACAGAGCGTCCTTCAGCATTTCGCAGCGGGAGTTGTCTTTGCGGCGGCAGCGAGCGAGATCCTGCCCGACCTCAAGCACAATGGATCGGCATGGGCAGTGGTTATCGGTGGTGGGGTCGGCATTATTGTAATGCTTGCCATCAAGCACTTTTCCAAACGGTCCAAAAGCCCGTTCTCCATCGCGGCTGTTACTGGGATCGACATTCTTATGGACGGTCTTGTGCTCGGCATCAGTTTCGCCGCTGGCGCAAGGCAAGGTCTGCTCCTCACGATCGCACTGACAACTGAGGTCCTGTTCCTTGGACTGACATTGGCCGCTGAGTTCGGCGAAGCGGTCGCATCGCGATGGAAGGCGGTAGCGCTAACTGGTTTGATCGGTCTGGCATTGCCTGTCGGCGCACTCCTCGGCATCCCGGTGGGTTCATTATCGGGGCCGGTCCTTGCGGGCTTCTATGCTTTCGGCCTCATCGCGCTTCTCTACCTTGTTACGGAAGAACTCCTTGTGGAAGCGCATGAGCAACCGGATACCCCACTTATTGCATCGATGTTCTTGATTGGCTTCCTACTGCTCCTGTTGCTTGAAGATATCTTGCCGCAGTAGACCTTCATTGTGTCCTTGGCTTGCCTTGGCCTTCCTGTTCGGAACAGATTACATGGCCCGCGATATGGAACGCGGGTGCGTGCGCACATCCAGCTTAGTCTTACCCGAGCCTACATGGCGGTCACCATGGTGGCCCCCATGGCGGTCCTGATGCTTTTGGGCATGGCAAGCATGTACCCGGACAAGCGGCGCAACCGGATAGCCGGTACTCTTGCCATCATTGCGTTCCTAGGCGCCTTTACAGCCTTGCGTTCACAGGTGCCCATTGGCGATGTGCAGTACATGCGCGCCATGATCCCACATCATTCCTCGGTGATCATGACCAGCAGCAATGCATCCATCAAGGATCCCGAGGTCCGGGCTTTGGCGGATAGCATCATCGCTTCCCAACAGCGGGAGATCCAACAGATGGAAAAGATTTTGAAGCGAATGGGCAAGTAAGGCGGAGGCTTGGGGCAACAATGAAAAGGAGGATCGCTGGGCATGGGCGTTACCTTGCCCACATGCTCGCCAACATCCTCCTGGTCCTCGGCATCGTCTTTCTCAGTGGCGGGGTCTACCTCAAGTTCCGCAGCGCACCGGCGGCGGATGCCGCACCGGTGGCCACTGCCACAGTGGTGCCAACTGCCAACGCAGGCCGCACGGAAAGCGAAGTGAAAGGGACCGACTTCGAGATGTGGGTAGCGGACAAGTTCCGCTCGGACCTTTTCGAAATGAGGCATTGGAGCGGCGACAAGCGCACGGCCAATGGCCGAAGCGCCACCAGCGACCAGGAGCCGGACATGCAGTGGGACCTGAAGCTTGGTAACAAGAGGTATCCCTTTGCGGTGGAGTGCAAGTGGCGCACTGATTTCATCCAAGGCCGATTGGACATGGCCAAGACCTACCAAGTGAAGAACTACCTGCGCTATGCCATGGATGAGGACATACCGGTCTTTATTGTACTGGGCGTGGGCGGCAAGCCCAGCGCACCGAAGGACCTTTACATAGTGCCCATCGAAAAGGCCACGGAGGGCGTGTTGAGCTTTGCCGAGTTGCAGCCCTACCGCCAACCGATGAAGCGGTTGAGCTTCTACTATGATGTGTTCTCGAAGAGCCTTTCCTATTAGGAGAGTGAGCCTAGGCCAAAGAGACAGAAGCCCGAATGCGCCTGAGCCGAGCCCTAGGCCAAGAGGCCTAATGCGCCTGGACCAAAAAGGCAAAGAACCGAATGCGCCTGCCAGTCGCCTTCGATCAACACAAGAGCCGAATGCGCCTGAGCCTAAATGGCCAAGAACCAATGCGCCTTTGCCCAGCATAGATCACCCATCGAAGAGCCTGCAGTACCCTTCGCCTTGCATTGGACCCAAGCCGGATCGAAGTAGCTTCCCTTCGCTCAACAATGGGGTGCCAGCACGGAGCAGTGTACGCCTTGCGGTCTGCATTGCCGGATAAACAAAGAGGAATGAGCTCCCTTCAATGATGAATGGACTCCAAACCAATTGCAGTGAGGTCACTTCACGTTGCATCGCGGCCACATCCATGTGAAGTGCGGGGGAACTTCATGGATCCGGGGGCACTTCAATAAGACGTGCAGGAAGTTTCCCAGCTTCCTTGGAACAATCAGGTAAAGTGAGGGCTATCCTCTTTGATCCGGGTCGTCCTCTACGTGAAGTGAGGGCACTCTTCTTTGATCCGCGGCAATTCACTGTGAATCGGGCACACTTCACTTAGGGTCATGGTCATTCCTCTTCGTTCCGTGGTCATTACTCTTCGTTCCGTGGGCACCTGCATAGGTAGTGCTGGTCAAAACGGCCCATTGAGGCAAGCATGCAAGGTGATCCCCACGCACTATGGCCTGAAGGAACGACCGCCTGCCAGTAAGCTCTGGCGGAGCATGTGGGCTTTCCTCTACCGTGCGGGTGGCCCGTGGTCGCATTCATCGCTCCCATATGGGGTGCTTATCGTTCGCATACAATTCAAAATTGCTGCTGTTCGAGGCTGTGCAGGATGGTGTATGCTTCACCGTGATGTGGATACCGTTGATCGGATGAGGCCATATATATAATGTATAGGATACCGTATTCATTCATGAATATGCCAACAGTTAATTGAAATAATATAAAACACTGATAATCAATATGTTATATACATAATAGCAAAACAAATGAAACCATGAAGCATAAATGTGAAACTTTGGCTTAAATGCCTCCGTTAGAATACCCGTCGACGCCTAATAAGCAAGACACGCCGGTCGAATTCTTCGCCCGGTGAACCTTAAAATCTCAGTAGAGAAGAAGATGGCAAATATTCGAACTGGATTTAGCAGGTTTTCGCCGACAAGCATCTCGGCCATACTTGCGAACTTGATCGCGAAGCTCACAGAGAACGCGACCATTTTTTCGGAACCGCCTATCGCTCTGGCGGCATTGACAGCGTTGGCCAATTCACTGACCAACGCGATCACGAAGGCTACCAAGGGCAGTGAGTTCGCCCGGCAAGCGCGTGACAATCAGGTGAAGGAGGTGATCACTGCGCTGAATACCACCGCGAACTACGTCCGCATGGTGGCCAATGGCGACGGTGAGATCCTTGCCGCCAGTGGCTTCGAACTGGTGAAGCAACGTGTACCAGTAGGCCCCGTGGGCAAGACGTTGCTGAAAGCGGTGCAGATGACGGGTGTTGTGGGTGAGGTGGAAGTACTCTGGATGAAGGTGCCAGGTGCTTACAGCTACCAACTCTACCGCACCGATAGCGACCCCGCTGAGTCCGAAGTGATCTGGACTCCAGTGGTGGCCACTACCAAGATCCGCTGCAAGGTGAACGGCCTTACCCCTTACAAGGCCTACTGGTTCTCCGTGCAGGCCCTGGGATCGGAAGGTGCAGGCGCCATGAGCGTGCCCTCGATCGGCCGTGCGGCCTAAGCCCACCGCGAACCGCGACG